>Ga0207103_10107_pt1 | contig 24749 bp, 13 predicted proteins | sample Alteio_BWMinHeat_81_FD_153546 | JGI IMG/M metagenome (GOLD analysis project Ga0207103, IMG submission 153546) | Enriched cells from forest soil in Barre Woods Harvard Forest LTER site, Petersham, Massachusetts, United States -... | ecosystem: Environmental > Terrestrial > Soil > Temperate forest >...
ATTTGGCATATTAGGCTCTACTGCTGGATTCGCTTTTTCCCAAAGGGTTCAAGCTTGAAATGTGCTCAAGCCGGAGCGAGTCGGTGGGCCGAATATCATTTCAACCGACGATTGCCACCGCTGGGTAGCGCAAGATGGCCGAAACGGCACGTCCATTTTAGTCTGATGTTGCAGGTTGTCGTACCGTCTGCCAGACTTTAGATTGCGATAGAAATCTTCGCTACGCGTTCGGGTATTCGCCGAAGCACATCCGTGATTCAATAGCGTTGCATGAAACCCACTCGTCCCCTGGAGAGTTCGTTAATTGGCGATAGGTTCATGCGGTTGAGGTCTTGGAACAAAGAGGTGTTCAATGGTATTTCCAGCTCTTCGAGATTGGCCGGCAAAACGACTCCACAAAACGAATAACGCGCAAGGTAACATGCCACCCCGGCTCCGGTTTATTCGCCCTGCCGTAGAGCTTCTGGAAGACCGTTGTCTTCCCTCTAGCGTGAATACCTGGGAAGCACCCGGAGCGTCAGGTGATTGGAATGTCTCGACGAATTGGTCCTTAATGCATGTGCCGACCGCCTCGGAAATTGCCACCTTTGATGGTACCAGCCAGGCTAGCTGTCTCTTGGATGCCCCAACGGTCGGAACCAATACGGTTTCGGGGATCAACATTTCGGCGGCTTACAATGGGGTCATAACGGCCGGGGCCGATTTGGTTGTCGGGACCGATGGCTTCAGACAGGCAGCTGGCACATTCGCGGCGACCTCTTTTAAGATCACCGATAGCGGCAATTGGTCAGAAAGCAGCCCGATGGGTTTCGCCGCCGGCACGGGAAGCGTCAATCTCAATGGCGTGGGACCTCTAACTCTGAGCACCAACTCAAGCTTCAACAACTTGATCTACTCTGGAGGTCCTACCCTAACTTTGATGACACCTCTGACCGTGACTGGAGCGCTGACCGTTGCCGTTGCCACCTTCCCCGGTGCTGGGATGCTTGACGTCAATGGTCAAGATATCACGGTTTCAGGCCTAACCACGATCACCGGCAGCGAGTTGGTGAACACCGGCGCAAGTCCCGCGCAAGTCATGAATCTCGAGGGTGGTCTGTCTTTGAATCCTGGTGATCTCGTCTCTGGCGCCGGTCGCATTGTCTTGGGAGGAGGGGATATATTCGCTACTTCCGATAGCGCCCCATCGGTCATCGAAGGCCGCCTTGATCTGGCAGGGAGGAACCTTGTCGTCACAGTTCCGCTTGGAGCTTATTTTGGGGGAGACTTATTAGTGTTTGGCGTTATTAGCAACGGTGGAAGCCTAACCAAGGAAGGCAACGGCCGTCTTGAACTGGCCAACACGAATACTTACACTGGCGGAACATTTGTGAATGCGGGCATTTTGGATGTCAGCAAGGATGGCGCGCTAGGGCCTGGAACCGGGGGAACGGTGGTAGCTGCGGCTGCGGTCTTGCAGTTTTCAGGAGGCGTTAAATACAACACCCCGGAGCCGGTTACGCTCAACGGGGCTACCATCGGTATCAAAGCGGGCGAACCGGACACACTTATCGATAGTTTTGCCGGTGCCATCTCGCTAAATGCTGCCGGCAATATGATTTCGGCTCCGGGAAATTTCACCTTAAACGGCCCTATCAATGGAAATGGCTTTGATCTAACTGTTATCGCACTCGGTACAGGCCACACGATTTTTAATGGCAACTTGAATTCCGGTAGTACCTTGACCAAACAGGGCTCCGGCACGCTGACGATCAACGGCACCAACACCTTCACGGGCGGGATCGATGTCCACGGCGGCACCCTGGCTGTCGGTAACGATAAAGCCTTGGGCTTTGGCATGCTCACTATGGAAGACGGCACTGCGATATTCGCTGCCGGTTCGGACCACTCGGTTGCGAATGCTGCCGCTTTGGCAGGCACCGTCACCATAGCTGCTGGTCCGAACACTTTGACTCTTACGGGCATCGTTGCCGGTAATGGTTCACTCACCCTGAATGGCAACTTAGATCTGATTGGCATCGATGCCTACAGTGGTGGGACTACGGTCAATGCAGCGACGCTAGGTGTCAACGGCGCACCAGGCACTGGCAGTCTGACTATGAATAACGATTCCATCCTAGTGGCCGTCAACGGAGCCATCCGGTTTGGAAACCCAATTATGTTATCAGGGACTGCAAGGTTCGGTGGTTCGAACAACCTTACCTTCGACGGAATAATCAGCGGATCGGGCTCTCTGACCGATTCAGATACAGCCACATTGAATGTTGTAAACACCAATTCGTATAGCGGGGGGACAAATGTCTTGGCGGGAACGCTTCAAATTGGTTCGGTGAGTTCCAATAACATCGGCAGTGGTCCATTATCACTAAATGGTAGCACGACCTTCGAGGCAACTTTCGGTGGCATGTTCAATAATGCGATTACTCTCAATGGAGTATCCACCATTATTGGCGGTGGGTTCCAAAGCCCGATTTTGAATTTGGTTGGCATTATCAGCGGAACAGGTGGTTTCTCAACTTGGGGCACGGTCATCCTAACCGGAAATAACACTTATTCCGGTACTACCACAATCATAAGTAACGGATTTCTGACTGTGAACGGTTCGCAGCCGAACAGTGCGATTGTTCTTACACCATCAATGTTTGGTGCGTACCTCAATGGAACTGGAACAGTAGGTCCGGTCACCTTAGACCAGACTGCTATTCATCCTGGGCCAAGCAATTCCAGAGATTTGCCTGGGGTTCTGACGACGGGAAGTATTCAATTAAATGGCGGGGCTTTGAGAATTGCTGCGGACGGCCCGGCTGCCGGTAACGGGTACAGCCAACTTCAGGTGAATGGGACGGTTAGTCTTGGCTCAGGTGTCGCCAGCTTGGTCGACGAGAGCACCATAAGGTTTCCTCCCGGCACTCGCTTAGATATCATCGAAAACCTCGGAGGCATGTCTATAAGTGGTTTTTTTGCGGGATTACCTGAAGGGACTGTTTTCACGGACTCAGTGGGAAACCAATTTCAGATCACCTATCACGGGGGGAACGGTAATGACGCTGTCCTTATAGTAGTTCCGCAAACGGAGGACATTATTGGACGCGCAAGGGAGTCAGGCCAATGGTGGGTTGGAATATCTAATGGATCAAATGCTTTCAATGCGAGCCTCTGGTCCTCCTGGAACCCGGCCGTCACATGGGTGGACGTGGTCACCGGTGACTTCACCGGCGACGGGCGGACCGACATCGCCGCACGCGACTTGAATACCGGCAATTGGTGGGTCGGAGTGTCCAACGGCTCTTCGTTCACGAACTCGCTTTGGACCAGCTGGAATCCGAACGTCACCTGGGTGGATGTCCAAGTCGGCGATTTCAACGGTGACGGCAAGGCCGACATCGCGGGGCACGTGCTGCAAACCGGTCAGTGGTGGGTCGCTCAGTCCACCGGATCGAGCTTCACCAATTCTCTTTGGACCTCGTGGACTCCGATGGCCACCTGGGTCGATGTCAAGGTCGGCGACTTTACCGGCGACGGCAAGGCCGACATCATCGGGCGTAATTCGCCGACCGGCCAATGGTGGGCGGCTATTTCCAATGGCTCGACATTCACCAACAGTCTTTGGGCCACTTGGAGCCCCGCGGTCACGTGGGTGGATGTGCAAGTCGGTGATTTCGACGGCAAAGGCAAGGCGGACATCGCGGGACGGGTTCTTCAGTCCGGTCAATGGTGGGTGGGTGTCTCCAATGGCTCGACTGCTTTTGCCACCACTTTGTGGACCACCTGGAATCCAAACGTGACCTGGGCCGACGTGAAAGTGGGCGATTTCAACGGCGATGGGATGACAGATCTCGTCGGCCGTGTCGCGCAAACTGGTCAATGGTGGGTGGCCCAATCGACCGGCTCCTCCTTCGGCAATTCGTTGTGGACCACCTGGAACCCGAATGTCACCTGGGTGGATGTGCATGTCGGCGATTTCAACGGGGACGGCAAGGCGGACATCACCGGCCGAGTGCTGGAAACTGGCCAATGGTGGACCGGCATATCCAACGGTTCAAGTTTCAGTAACAGTTTGTGGGCCACCTGGTCCACGGCGGTGACTTGGGTGGATGTCCGGGCCGGCGACTTTGCGTGAGGAATCCGCCGCGCTGTCTAATTGTCACACGAACCCGAAGCGTGAGCGAGGTCCTCGCTTACGCTTCGGGTTGGTGTCTTTACTCTTGCCGTGAGCGCTTTAATTTCGTTTCCCCGGTTGAAATCTCAACCCAGAGCAATTACTACTATCTCGAACTGTCGTAGGTTAGGATGGACAAGCTGAAGGTCGTAGTTCCACGCTTGTTGCCAGGGTGAATGAATCCCAAGGTCTTTACCCCGAAGGGGTTGGACAACACAGCCCAGGGCAAGCGGAGCGTCGCCCTGGGGTATTTACGACCCGGAAGGTCTAACCCTGAAAGGGTTGTACAAAAACTCGAAAAAGAGCGAAAGCTTGTGCAACCCTTTCAGGGTTGAAATCGTGGGCATTCCGGTACCCAGTGTAGCCGAAGCGGCGACCCTGGGCTACGATGTTCAACCCCTTCGGGGTAAAGACTTATTGCTTCGCACGAAACTCCAGAAAACTGGAACTGCTGGAGAGCCTAGCCCATGACATTGGAGGAATCGGAAGCGTGAAAGCATTGGTCAAACGCAAAGCGGAGGCGGGGTTGTGGCTGGAGGATGTGCCGCGGCCGGAGATCGGCATCAACGACGTGCTCATCAAGGTCGATCGCACGGGCATTTGCGGCACCGATGTGCACATTTACAAGTGGGACGATTGGGCGCGGAAGACCATTCCCGTGCCGATGGTGGTCGGGCATGAATTCGTTGGAGAAATCGTGGCCGTCGGCTCGAACGTCATGGATTTTCACGCCGGAGAGATCGTGAGCGGCGAAGGGCATGTAGTCTGCGGGCGCTGCCGGAATTGTCTGGCAGGCCGACGGCACCTTTGCAAGGACACCAAGGGAATCGGCGTCAACCGCCCGGGAGCTTTTGCCGAGTACATTGCCTTGCCAATGACCAACGTTTGGCATCACGATCCGAGCATCGAGCGCGATGTGGCGGCGATTTTTGATCCGTTCGGCAATGCGGTGCACACCGCTCTCTCATTTCCGGTGCTGGGCGAGGACGTGCTGATCACGGGCGCGGGGCCGATCGGCATTATGGCCGCGGCCGTGGTCCGTCACGCCGGCGCCCGGCATGTTGTCGTCACGGACGTGAATCCATACAGGCTGGAATTGGCAAGTAAAATGGGAGCGACGTTGGCCTTGGATGTCCGCGCGGAAAAAGTCGCCGACGCTCAGAAAAAACTGGGCATGAAGGAAGGATTCGACGTGGGGTTGGAAATGTCGGGCAATCCCGCCGCCTTTCGCGACATGCTCGCCAACATGTGTCACGGCGGGAAGATCGCCATGCTGGGAATCCCCGAACGCGAAATGGCCATCGACTGGAACCTGGTCATCTTCAACATGCTAACAATCAAGGGCATCTATGGCCGGGAGATGTACGAAACCTGGTATATGATGACGGTCATGATCCAAAGCGGTCTAGATCTGTCTCCCGTGATCACGCACCGGTATCATTACACCGATTTCCAAAAGGGCTTCGATCAGATGCTTTCGGGTCAGTCGGGAAAAGTGATATTGAAGTGGTCAGAGGGACGCTCATGAAGTACCAGTCGATGAAAAGCCGTAAGGCGCCGCAATCCGGCTCAAAGCCGGCTGGAGTATTGTTTTTGGCCACCTCTACCACCGACTGAGGCCGGTGGTAATTAAAGAAGCCGGCTCAAGGCCGGCAGAAAGGAAAAGTCGCGATAGCGGTCTGGGAACAGATGATTTGATTTTCAGTGCCATCCGTGACCATTCGAATTGGGCGAATTTGATTGAAGGAGCTTGCAGGTCGCTTCGAAAGAGTGGATTATCTTTTTGCCGGCTTCGAGCCGGCTTCTTTGTCTGCCACCGGCTTCAGTCGGTGGTGAAGAGGACATGAGAAATCTTTGAGCCGGCTTCAGCCGGGCTTGCGAGAGGATTCATCCGTGGCTAGCCATGTGTTTCACGAGATCTATATCCACCTCAATTGGCACACGAAGAATGATCAGCCTTTGCTAAGTGCCCAAATCGAATCCGAGGTTCACGGTTTTCTCCAACAGCGATGCCGCTATAACAAGGGAGTCTATTTCCACGAAATCGGCGGGACCGAGACCCATGTCCATTTGGCAATTGACATTGAGCCATTTGTAAGCATCAGCGACTTGGTGGGAGATTTGAAAGGAGCTTGTTCATTCGAGATCAACAAGCAAAAAGGCTTCAAGGCATTGGAATGGTAAAGAGGGTTTGGAGTAGTTAGTTTTGGCATAAAGCAGCTCGCCGGAGTGTTGAATTACATTGCTCGGCAAATGGAGCATCATGCGAGAGGGACAACCCACGAGCGTCTTGAGAAAACCTGGATGGATGATAATGGCGGGCTCTTGGAAAATGCCTAAAGGCCGGAACAAGCCGGCTCAAAGCCGGCTCGGATTCTTTTAGTCACCAAAACCACCGACTGAAGCCGGTGGCAGACAAAGAAGCCGGCTCGAAGCCGGCAGGGAAAAAATCAAGTTATCTTGCTTTGTCATGCTGCAATGAATTTACCAAATAATACTGTTTGGAGAACGCGCCGTGAGAATATCCCATTGGATAATTTGCTTATTTGTAGCTGAATTATTCGCAAGCCCGCATTTGGCTTCGGCCCAAACCCTATCGCCGGTGACGGTGGCGGAGAAGAGCGATTATAAAGCCACTTCGCGGCACGCGGATGTTGTCGATTTCTGCGAAAAGTTAGCCAAGCAATCGCGTCTCGTTCATTTGACGGACATGGGCAAAAGCTTGGAGGCCCGGCGGCTGCCACTCATGATCATCGCCGATCCGCCGGTCGCGACTCCGGAAGTGGCGGCCAAAACCGGCAAGCTTGTCGTTCTCGCCATCGGCAATATTCACGCCGGCGAAGTGGACGGCAAGGAAGGTCTTCTGATGCTGGCTCGAGATTTGACGGTAGGCACCGCGAGCCGAGCGGGGCAAGTCCGGCTCGGCTCGCCGGACCTACTCAAAGATTTGATCGTCCTCATCGCGCCCATTTTCAACCCCGACGGCAATGAAAAAATCGACAAGGCTCATCGCACTTCGCAACATGGTCCGGCGGAAGGAGTCGGCATTCGCTTCAACGCGCAGGGACTGGACCTCAACCGGGATTTCGTCAAGCTCGAAAGTCCGGAGGTGCGAGCGCTCGTCCATTGCTTCAACCAATGGGACCCTGCGGTATTCATCGATTGCCATACGACCAACGGTTCGTATCACCGCTACACAATTACTTACGAAGGCGGCCGATGCCCGATCGGCGATAGCAAGGTCGTGAGTTATGTGCGCGATGTTCTGTTGCCGGATGTGAACAAGCGGTTGGAAACCAAGACCGGTTACAAATCGTTTTTTTACGGCTCCATCTCCGGAGATCGGCGAAATTGGGAAACCGTGCCGGCGACGCCACGCTACGGCACGCATTACGTCGGCTTGCGCAATCGGATTGGCATCTTGTCGGAGTCCTATTCTTACGCATCATTTAAAGACCGCGTCCTGGCCAGCCGGGGATTTGTAGAGAGCATAATGGAATACACGGCCGAGCATAAGGAGGCGATTCGCAAATTACTGAACGAGGCTCGGGAATCCACAGTTCGGTCGGGGCGCGAGCCGCAAGCCACGGACCGATTGGTGCTGCGGCAAAAGGCGTCGCCCTTGGGACCGCCGCATCAACTGCTCGGTTTCGTCGAGGAAGTCAAGAACGGCAAGCACGTACCCACCGATCAACCCAAGGAATATGAGGTGCAGTATCTCGGAGGCGTGGAGCCGACCTTGTTCGTCCGCCGGCCTTATGCGTATCTCTTCCCGGCGGCGTTGGAAAATGTGAAGGAGAATCTGAAGCAACATGGAATCGATATTCAGGAGCTACGGGAGGACATTGAGCTTGAGATCGAGGCCTACCGAATCGACCGAATCGAGCGAAACCAGCGGGTTTCTAGTTGGGAAAAGCTCGCGGTGACCAAGTTGGAAGCGACCCCCCGGGTTGAAAAGCGCCGGATGCCGAGCGGCACAGTCGTCGTCAAGACCGCCCAACCGTTGGGTTCGCTGGCGGCGTGTCTTTTGGAGCCGCAGTCGGAGGACGGCTTAGCCACTTGGAAATTCTTCGACCGAGTCTTGGAAGAAGGAAAAGACTTTCCCGTGGTCCGGCTAATTGCGCCCGTGGCTCTTACCACCGGTTCGGCGGCGCCACCGACGGAGGAGCGAGAAAAAGGTCCGCAGCCGCCGGGCAGGTTCGGCTCGGGGATCGGCGGCATGACATGGCTCGAGGACGGCCAGCATTTTTTGCAAGTCAAAGAAGGCCGGCTTTCTCGAGTGGAGGCCGTAACCGGCAAGGCCGAGCCGTTCTTGGATCCGGACAAGTTGGGCAAGGGCTTGGCATCACTGCCGACTATCGGCGCCGAGGCGGCGCGGAGTCTATCTCGGTCCACGGCCTTGCGCATGAATCCAGCGCGTACTGCCGCACTGTTTGAGCATCAGAGCGACCTTTATTACTGCAAGCTCGACGGCAGCGGCGCCGTTCGGCTCACCAAGACCCCCGGCGCCAAGGAGTTGGCGACCTTCAGCCCTGACGGCAAATTCGTGGCTTTCGTCCGCGAGAACAATTTGAATGTCGTGGACGTGGCCACCCAGACCGAGCGCGCCCTGACCACCGACGGCAGCGATTTGATTTTCAACGGCAAGGCCGATTGGGTGTATTACGAGGAAATCTTCAATCGCCATTACCAGGCCTTTTGGTGGAGTCCCGATTCGACGCGGTTGGCTTTCATCCGCTATGACGACACGCCGATCCACGTCTTCACGGTGCTCGATCAGATTCCGCCCTGGCAAAAGGTGGAGTCGACTCGATTTCCTCGGGCGGGCGATCCCAATCCGCTGGTTCGGTTGGGGATTGCGTCCGTGGGCGGCGATCCGGTTCATTGGGTCGATCTGCGGGAGTATTCCGAGAATTCCATGCTGATCGATCGGGCCGGTTGGATGCCGGACAGTAAAGATGTGTATTTCTACATTCAAGATCGCGCTCAGACTTGGCTGGATGTGTGCAAAGTTTCCCGCGACGGCGGCATGCCGACTCGACTATTGCGGGACACTACCAAGGCGTGGGTCGATGATCCGGGTCCGCTCCCGTTTCTCAAAGACGGGTCATTTTTGATCTTCAGTGAGCGCACCGGCTACAAACACCTGTATCACTACGCAAGCGACGGCAAGCTCCTGGGCGCGGTGACCGGCGGCGAGTGGGAGAACCGGGGCTTGCAAGGAGTCGACGAGGAAAAAGGCTGGGTCTATTTCACCGGCACTCGCGACGGCTGGCTGGCAAACAATCTTTACCGAGTTAAGGTCGACGGCAAGGAAATCGAGCGGCTCACCAAAAACGCCGGAGATCACCACGTCAGCGTCAGCCCCAAAGAAGACCTATTCATCGATTCTTTTGGCGACCACAAAACTCCGACGCGAGTCCAACTTCTTCGCATGAACGGAACCGTCGCGCGGACCTTGGATTCCAATCCGGCTCCGGCCACGGACGGGCAAAAGCTGGGCCGATTCGAGCTGGTGCAAATTCCAACGCCCGACGGATTCATGTTGGAAGGCAGTGTGCTCAAGCCGCCGAATTTCGACCCGAAGAAACGCTACCCGGTGTGGTTTATGACGTACGGCGGACCGCACGCGCCGACCATAAGTGATAGCTGGAGTCCAGGCCAGTCTCGGGATGAAAATCTGGCCCAGATGGGGTTCATTGTTTTCCACGCCGACCCACGCAGCGCTAGCGGTAAAGGCGCCTGCTCGACCTGGACCGCGTATAAGAAACTGGGCATCCACGAAATGGAGGACATCGAAACGGCCATTCGCTGGATGAACGGCCATTCCTACGTCGATGCCACGCGCGTCGGGATGAGCGGGCACAGCTACGGCGGATTTATGACCTCCTTTGCGTTGACACATAGCAAGCTGTTCGCGGCGGGTATCGCCGGCGCACCCGTCACCGATTGGCGCAACTACGACTCCATCTACACCGAGCGCTACATGAACACGCCCCAGGAGAATCCGGAAGGCTATAACGAGACTTCCGTGGTTCGGGCAGCCGGCAACGTGCACGGCAAGTTGCTCATATTGCATGGAATGATGGATGACAACGTGCATTTGCAAAACACGGCCCAATTGATTGACGCGCTCCAGAGGTCGAATAAGGATTTCGAGGTGATGTTCTATCCTCGCGCCCGTCACGGTATTTTCGGCGCGCATTATCAACGCTTAGTCGTCGAATTCATGAAACGCAATTTGCGGCCGGAATTGACGATGGAGATAACGGAGCGGAAGTCGCAGCCGGGACCGTGAGTGCAAGTTCAATTTTCATCCAAGTGTTCGGCAGCTAGTATTCCCAAGGAGCTTGTATAATAGTTCCACCTGAGGAACGGCCATGAAGCGGCTTTTTGTGGCAATAGTTTTCACCCTGCTATGTTTAACGGGAACAAGTTGGGGTCAATTTCGGCAGCCGGCCAATCCTCCGGCTAGGCCGCAAGACCGGTCGCCGCCGCCGGGTTTCAGGATACCGCAAAATCCCCCCATCCAACAAGGACCGAAGTTTGTGGTGCAGAAAATATGCGGGCGGTGCAAGCAAGTCGTGCCGGACAATTCCAAAACCGGCGACAAATGTCCTTTCTGCGGCGCCAAGTGGACGGATGAGGATGGCAGCTCGGACCAGCAAAAGAAGGGTAAATCGAACCTACCAGCTGCGCGCTCTCAGACTCACGCCTGGGATCGAATCGCGGATACCGATTCCGATACCTATGGATCATTTATTTGGAGGTGGGTCGTCATTGGCGTCGGTTTTGTAGTCAGCGCCATCATCGTCTTGTACACAGTTCGGTTCTTGAAGAACAATATTTGAGATCGGGAAATGAGTGGATTGGATGGCAGTCAATGACAATGCAAAACGCGATTGTACGCATGGAGCGGGCGCGAAACGTAAACAAGGTCAGATGGTCAAGATTTCTTGGCGAATTCCGCCAAGAGCTTTTGCTGGCGGAAACCGGGGGCGCGCACTTCGAAGATTTTTGAACCGCGCTGTCTCAAGACCAATTCCAAAGCGGCCGCGGCGCGCTCCCGCTGCCGGCCTTCGCGGAGCACCTGGTGCAGCGATTCCGGCGTGATGGGTTTGCCGACCAAATAGCGAGTTCCTTTGGCAAATTCGCCCTGGTGTGCATTCCACCACTTTTGAATCGCCTCCGGTTTGGGCCAGGGAAGATGCTCGTCCGTGTCCATGGCCACCTCCGCATCCTCGGGCTTTTCGGTCGGCCCGGCCTCAAAACCCTCAGGTTTATTGGCATCCAAATCCTGATAGGCGATATCCACACCGGTAATCATGGTGAAGGCCTCGCCGGCGACGCGGGCCAGCGGGGGGTTTTTCATTTGCTCGATTAACGACGGAACGGCTTCGGGATCACCTAAGACGCCCGCTGCGATAATCGCCAGCCGAATTTGCTTAGGATTCTGAAAGAGCTTTCGCTGCCACATCTTGGCGGCGCTTGGTTCGAGGCGGCGGGCGGCAATTTGAACCGCCCTTTCCCGATGGGCCGAGTCCGACTCGGCGACTGCCTGGAGTTGAGTGACGGCATCTTTATCGCCCGAGACCAGCGCAAGAGTCCAGGCGGCCCAAAACCGGCAAGTTCGATCTTCGTGGATGAGATTCTTTCGAACCGTGGGAAGGAGATCGACGAAACCTAACTCGCCAACCGCCCGCAATGCTCGGGCCTTCAATAATGGGTCAGCATGAGAGAGGGCCTGTTCCAGTGGACGGCGCGGATTCTGCCGATGCACTGCCGACGCGGCAATGCCCACTCGGCGCACGGCCGGAACTTCTGATTCCAGAAGCCGTTGGATGAACTTCTCCGCTTTGTCGTAGGAGAGCCAACCGAGAGCTGATACCAGGCCGCGAGAGACGGCAGGGGACGTGGTGCCGAACTTCACGACTTCCTGAATTCGATCGTCTTTGCCGCTTTCGAAGGCCAGAACACCGGCCGCAAAGACTTCGCCCGGCTCGGTCTTTTCTTCGAGCTGTTTTTTTAGAATCTCCCAGCCGGGGTCACCGGCGACTCGCAGGCCATCGAGGTGCGCTTCCACTCTTTCATCTAGCTTCGCCAGGTCCTTGAGCGCGAAGTGTGGAGCACGGACCGAGTTGTCGCGCAGCAGCCAGAGAAAGGCTGCTTCTTCCCCATGTTTGGCGATGATCTCGGGGATGGTAAGGGCAGAAATCTCGGCAGGAGAGAAGGCTTGATAATGGGTAATTTCACTCATCGTGATGTTCCGTCTTCCGAGTTCGGCGAGCCTGGCGGTCTGCGGCCAGGTCAAAATCATAGGGTGTTCCTTTGAAATCTTCCTCACCTTCGTAACTGGCCAGCATTCCTTCGGGTGAACTGAGAAAAATATTGGAGCGGTAGTTTAAGCTGGAAAGGAATTGGCGGATCAGGGCCTCGGTTTGTTCCACCTGGAAATCATAATTGGGGTCGACGGCCTGACGAGGAATCACATCCCCGAGCGGGTCATTGGGATTGTAGGGGTAAATGGATTCTATCCGCTGGAGGACCTGCCCGCACCAACTCCTGTAAGGTGCGGCGTCCGTCATCACGTGGCAAATCAGAGCCGAGATCATTCCCGCGTTGACTGCCAAGAAGCCAGAGTATCCCGGCGGGTCCGTATGTCCATGCCAGGCTACCTGTTGAATGGAGCTCTCCAGCAATTCGAGAGCGCGCCGAATAGGTCCCTTGACTGGACCTTCCCACCCAGTGCCCGAATGCTCCTGCCAGCCGGTTCCGGTACCATAACCGCTGTACCGCGCATCAATCATCATAGCCCAGGCAGCCTCGAGAAAATTCCAAGGAGCTGGATCATCATTTAATCGGGCAAAACGGTAAACCATCCACTCACCACTTCCGCACGCGAAGGCGAGAATGGCTCGCTGGGATACCGCCTTCAGGCGGGTCACCAGGTCCTCGTCAACCGGCTCTTCGGCCAGGTCCAGGTTCCAGTCATCCCAAAGATAGCGGATCGTGGAATCCTGGATATTAGTCGTTTTTAGGTAAGCAGGGATCGAAAGAGTCATTATCGTAACTTTCTCAATTCACCAGGTGCCCAATAGCCATCGAGTGGAAATGGGCGAGAAGCGCATGGGAAATAGTCACTAGCCACTCCATTTCTTTGCGATGACTCCTCGGGCGAGATTAACCGAGCCCTTTGCTGGCCCAAAGCGGATCCGAGTCTTTCCCACCGCCTTTAGGCGTTCCATTCGGGTTGCATACTTCCGAGGCCGGCACCTTTTCGTCTTTATTATTGCAAAGCTCGACCTTGATATCGCACTTTTGCGCTTCACAAATGGCCTTCCTGCAAATGGGGCACGGCATCATGTCGGGTTTACCTTTGCTCACGTGGAAGGTGCTCATGAGAATCGAGCCGCCCTTTCCCGCTCTCATTTCCGGGTCGAGAGTTTTGTTCTCGGAGTCGTGCCTTCGTCCTGATCCCGTGGGCCGGCCTCCGGCGCAAGGCGGCATTTTCTTTTCCTTGACCACCTTTTGCCAGCCGTCTTGCCCTCCGGTCGAAGCCTGATTCGAGCAAGCCTTCATGAACTTCGGCGATCCCTCCGCGGGCACTCGGTAGGAGGTCGTGACGGCGTGGTCTGGCGGTAGATTCTTCAGCTTGTTCTTGCGCGCGTCTTCGTTGGCTTCCCGTAAGTCTTTGCAGTTCAGTTCTTTTCCTTCAGCGACGGCTTGGGCCGCTTGATCGCAGGTCATGCTGCCCGTGCCACCCGTATTCATGTGATTGTGCGTCGTCAAATCCATGTGCCGGATGGCGTTTTGTCCTTCGAATTTGACATCAAACGACCAGGCGGCATGCTTCATCTTCCCCTGAATCGTGTGCGTGGTCAGGTTCATGCCCTGACTCTTTGTGGCCGCTTCGTCACCGGTGCTCTTCTTGTAATTCGAAGCATTCTTCAAGCCAACCTCGTCTCCGCCCACGACAACGGTCTTAGAGCCATCGCTCGTATCGGAAGCCATTGCCGTGTTCGGATAAGGAATCGGGATGGGTCCCGCGGGAGGCGAAGGCGGCGTCAGGCAAACGTCGGGCATGGCACAAATCGATTTATTATCATCGTTCTTGGCCGACACCTCTCGACCGTTAGCAAAGACGTTTTTGCTCATGGGTGGTTCTTTCTCGGCTCGAACGATGCGACAAGGGCCGCTCGTTCGCCGTCATCATTGCCAAAGGTGCAAAGTACCGTGGGCCCCATGCCGTATCCCTTTTCACTGGCGTGGAGGGCGACGCTCAGCACAATCGGGCCAATTGCAGCGCCTACATCACCGATGTATTCGATCGGGTGCCACACGTCGAAGAGCTTGGGCGTGGGCTTTCGCACAAACCGATTGGTGGCGAGAGCGAGCTCCTTGAACTTGTAATGCTCGCCATTCAAGTCCGTGATACGATAATGCACATCTTGAATCGTGAGGTCGGATTCACGCAAGACGTCGCGAATGACTTGCGTCAATCCCTCTCCTCGCATCGGTTCTTCAGAGTCGATCGTGGCCTTTTCGCGGCCCAGTTTCATGGCGCGAACTCGAAGCTCCCCTCGAGCACTACCTCCTTCGGGAACCAAAAGCACGGCGCTGCCGGCCTCGCCTGGTGAAAAACCGTTGGAATTGATAGGGGTCAGCAGCCGACGCTTGGATAAGTAGTAGTTTTTGAGATCGATGTGCAGCAGGCTGTCCACCGCGGCGACGATGACACCAGGCGCCTTTTTCGCGGCGAGGATTTCGCTGGCTTCGCGCAAAGCAACCACCACGGCCACATGATCCCGCGGGATCACGTGGGATGCGGGGTGGAGCCGGAACCCAAGGCGGTGCTCAATCTCCGGTAGAATCTGAGTGTCCAATCCTGGAAAGCGATAGGGTCGGTCGGGAGAGGCCACTCCCAACAACACCGGGATGTTCGATGGCGGGATCGGCTTGGCAGCCGTCAAACATTCCAATATCGCGGGCGCCGCCAAGTCCGCCAACTTCCCCAGACCCACCCACCATTGCGGCAGAGGAACCTTGCCGCCGGCCAGATACTTCCCCGACTCAGCGTCCCAAAGATTGGTTTCGTTGACGTTGCGGATGCCCGCGCGCATGGCTGCGAGGCTTGCCGGGGCATTGAAGCCCACGGGGGTTACCATCCCGGTTGCTTTTATCGCCAGGGCAAGCATCGCAGCCGTTCCTTATTTCTGGGAGACTTTTCGTTTTTGACCCTTGACCATTTCGGTGAGGTTCGCATAGCGTTTCTTCATACCGGCCATCCGAGCATGGCGTACGCTGCGCAGCCTTTCGCCGACAATCGTTTGCACGATGTCAAAACAACTTCGCCTCATCGGCACCGAACCCCGCCAAGTCAACATGAAACGCTTCTTGTCGGGCTCGATGACCACTGTGTCGATCACGGTAGTCAATAGTTGCTCGCGTCCTGAGGCCGGGATGAGGACGACCGGAACCTTCATTTTGGGCAATCGAAAGCGCGTGGTCCCCTCCGGCGTTAGGTTCATTAGTACTACTTCTTCGCCACCAGTGGGATACGGCATTTGCTGGTCCTCGGGGGCCGCCTGAAAGTAACGGTAGTCAAAGTCATCCGGCCAGAAGGGAGCTTGTTCATCCAACCATTTTTGATCGTAAGTCCCGGCGTATTTTGGCCGAGGCTGCCACGCCCGGCCGATAGGGCCGAACGCCATGGGTCGATATTTTCCCTTGGGGTTACTGATCTTGCTGCCCCGTTCCTCGGTGTTGGGCAGCGGCTTGCCGTCCATGTATTTGCCGGAGGTGTATTCGTGGTAGCCGAGACCCGCGTGATTGAGGGGATAAGAATGGTGTTTGGCCGGGTCCTCTTGCGATCTGTCCACCCCTCCCCAGGCGTTGTTGTAAGAGATTGGCATGACAGTGAACGGCTCCGGCTTACTGACGGCGATGTATAACGCACCGGCTTGCCAAACCCGATTGCCAACGACCTCAAACGATTTCGTCAGAGAACCGATCTGGAGCAATACCGTTGTGCGCTCGGTTGGATTGCCGGCAGGGGCGTAGGCGCTGCCATTGAGTAGGACATCGCATCGGGGCTTTCGGTGTGCGTAATCGCATTCATAAAGCGGCGCGGAAAACCCCGGCTCGCCGGTGAAAACGTCCGCCTCCACTAGCGGCGCCTGCTCCTCCGCCAGCTTTGCTTCCTGCCCGGGTAGGGGATTGGTAAACGTCGCCTTTACGGCAATTATCACCAGCTCTCGGCCGTCCCGGTCGAATCCCATGGTCCAGCCGGCTTTCATCTTGGTCTTATTGACAAAGTCCATGTTGCAATCTCCCCCTTTGGAGATCACACCCTATTCCACAAATTCCGTCCCCTCATTTGCGCAGTGTTGGTTTAGGCAATGTTCGGTTAGTTTAGTTGAATAGAACCGCCCTGGATCCGGTTGACGCCGGATGAGCGGCTCAGCAAATAAGTCCCACGAATCAAGACTTTGCCGGCCTTGGTGAGAGTTAGGCTCGCTTGGCCGCACTGCAGAACGATTTCCTGTTTGGCCGTGAACACCAGGCATTCGCCGTCAATTTCGGCGGCCAGCGCAGGCGCGTTCTGGCCAGTCGGCGTGGTTTGTGGCGGCTGCAGAAGACCGATGATCAACGGCTGATGGGGATCGCCGTTTACGAGCATCAAGGCGACCTCGCGGCCGAGGTGACCTTGGTTCAAGGGAATCGTAGTTCGGGCCGGCAGAAAACACTCGCTCGGGTTGTTCGGATAATCGACTAAAGGATCGCCGGCATCATCCCAAGCGGCCAGCTTTCCAATTAGAACACCGGGATTTCCGCTCGTTGTGCGGGCGGCAATCAACCGATCACGGACGGGAATCTCATCGGAGAAATCTCCGTTGTCGGCATCGGGCTCGAACTCCATAACCATGACGTCGTCTGAAACAGAATCCATGTGCTGCTCCTTGATTCGAAAGGATTTCAAAGTTGGTTCAGATTTCGCACCCGCCTCACGCTTGCAAGTAGATTATGGGGTGGACGAGCAACCTAAACAGCTTGGGGTTTCTTGATCAGTTTTGCAAAATCTTCTGTCCTTTCAGGGTCATATTTTTGCTGGCTTTGCCGATGATCTCACCGGAACCTTCAATCGTGATATCCTTGCCTTTAATGATGATGGTGCCGTCCTTTTTCATCATGATGCTGGCGGCGCCGGTGGTGATGGTGACTGATTCGGCAGCGGTGATGGCGAGATTTTTCCCCACCGTCAGCGAATCGTCTTTGCCGATGCTCACGGTGCGTCCGCCGGTCACGCTAACACTCTCATCCTTGGCAACGCTCTCGGTGCGGCCGCCGCTGATCGTGATGTTCTCGTCCTTGCCGACATTTTCCGTCCGGCCACCGTTTATGGTGATGTTTTCGTCCTTGCTCACGTTTTCAGTGCGGCCGCCGGCAATGGTGATGCTCTCGTCCTTACTGACATTCTCAGTTCGATTGCCGCTGATGGTGATTTTTTCGTCCTTATCGACGGTTTCGGTTCGGTTTTGGTGAATGGTGATGGTTTCGTCCTTGTCGACAGTTTCCGTTCGATTGCCGTGGATGGTGATAGTTTCGTTGTTGTCGACGGTTTCGGTCCGATCGTGGTGCACCTTAGTATCTTCATCGTGACCGATCTCTTTCGTTCGATCGTGGCCGGCCCAGAGATGTTGGTCATTTTCGACGGCGAAGATCTGATCCTTCTCGGCGCGGATGTAAAGAAATTCCGAGCCTTTCTTGTCTTCGAAACAGATCTCGTTGAAGTTTGCGGAGCTGCCGCCAAGGCTGCTACGGGTCTGGATGCCGCTCTGGGTTTTGTTATCGGGCAACGAAAAAGGCGGCATCTGCTCGGCATTATAAACGCTGCCAACAATGATCGGTTTGTCCGGGTCCCCTTCCTCAAACGCCACGATCACTTCCTGGCCGATGCGGGGGATGTGGATCATGCCCCATTGCTTGCCGGCCCAGGGCGTGCCGACGCGGCACCAACAAGCGCTGTCGGCATTGTTCTTGCCTTCGGCGTCCCAGTGGAACTGCACTTTGACGCGGCTGTACTTGTCGGTGAAGATCTCATCGCCCGCCGGGCCGACCACCACGGCCGTCTGGGTTCCTTGCACAACCGGTTTGTGGGTAGTGCGCTGAGGTCGATACGGCAAGGCAGCCGGAATGCATTGGAAGCGGTTTTGATATGAAAACTCCGTCTCGCCGGAGCGGTAGCCGCTCATCCGAGCCGTGTGCTGCACTCGGGTGAGGACATAAGCCCCGTCGGCTTGAGATTGCTTCTCCAGCGTCCCATCCTGGGTAGTCAACTTGAATTTGTGCCCGGCCACGAAATTTCGGCAATTGCCGGCACCCTGGATACTCAGACTCAAGGCCGCTTCTTGTTCCATCCGGATGGCAGTGGTGCGTTGATTGTCTTTGAATATTTTCTCCACTTCGGAAGCTTGATCGCCCCCGCCTTTGGATATGCCGTCGAAGCGTTGGGCATAGCCCCCCGGCCAATCGCGAAGTTCCAACTGTCCGTTGTTGCCGACTTGGAGTTTGTGCGTCACCTCGCCGACTGGTACGGAGGGCATGATGGTCTTGGACGCTTCCAGATGTTTATGTGGCAATTCGAAGCAATGATCCCACAAGGTATATTTGCCCGAACGGAGCTCCTGCGACTTTTCCCATTTTTCGACGGCAAACCCGCTCTCCGATGGCCCGGCTTTGTGATACAAAACGGAATTGGGATCGGGCAAATCGGCATGCCCGGCGGGGGTGTCGGCCAAGACGAGCGTGTGCTTATCTTTGCCGTGCTCGAAATAATAATAGATTCCCTCCTCTTCCATCAGTCGAGAAGCGAAGTCGAAATCGGTCTCGCGGTATTGAACGCAATAATCGCGAGGTTCGAAGTGGCCTTGCGTCTTAAAGGAGGGTTCCAAGCCGGTCAGGACCTTTTTCAGGATATCTGTGACCGACATATGCTGGAAAATCCGGCATTGAGCGCGACGGGTCAGGAGCCACATTCGCGGAACCACTTCCATTCGAAAGCTGGTGAAATCCTGATCGCGCTCGCCCTGAATGATACGCGAGCATATGCCGTTAAAGAATCGTTTCTCGCTCCGAGGGTCCTCGCTTCCGGACCACCCCAGTTCTATCGTGATGGAATGTCCCAAAAGGTCCTCGAATGGAACGGCAGTATGATTGTCCACGATGAGGTCCAGCTGGAAATTAAAGAGTCGGCTAATAGTTTCGTCGGCCGTAAATCCGACCAAGGACAAGACATCGGCGCCCAGTGGGGTAGCCACAGCAATGGGCCAATTTGCTTGGGTCATCGTCGGCATATCGTGTTCCCATCCTTTTTCTTGGATCGGGCGGGGAATCTTTGCTTGTCATTTACCGGCCAGGCGATAGCCTTCCGCCTAAATCCGGAGTGCTCCCCTCGCCTAATGATATATCCGTTTTATGGCAAGAAGTCGGCCAAGGGGATTTGAGGAGACCGCCCAGGGGCTCGGAAATTCACCCGATTCGCTATCCTATGGCGGGTATACGTTTTGCTTCCGCCTCATGCTCTATCGCACTGTGACAGGGCCGCGAAACGTAAACCACGATGGTGATTAGGTTGATCCGTGTCCGTCTTCACCTCCCAATCCGAATATCTTTATAGGTGACTACTCCCGAAAGCCAAGAGATGCACTTCCTTGCGTTGCCGGTTGAGAAAGGTTATAAGCTAAGGAATTAGTTTCGCAAGTTCTCGCCCAACTTCCACAGGGGAAATTCATGCCGAGCGACCCATCCCGGGGGCGATCCTGGAGACAAGATGCTGGTAAAACGGATCGAAAGCGTGAATCCCAGCCGCAATGGCGACGGGAGCCGGTAACTCCCGCGGCGCCCATCAAGCGGGTATCGCGCAAAACCAAGATCGCCGCTACAGCATTGGGATTCATTGCCTTCTGCGGACTCTTGGTGTGGGTGGTCATGCTTCTAATGCCTCCCAAGGCAGCCTGTCTCGTCCCAATTTTTGCGGGTTATGATGACAATCTAGCGGTTCCCCTCAATGTCTACGGAAGAAACAGCGCTCTTGATCTGTCCAAACTGACAGAGTCCGGCAGCGGCTCATTTTTTTGGGGTTCCGGTCTGCTTCGTTCCAAGAGCAGTCCCGCCGAGCTTCGCACAGATGAACCCTGGGACAAGAACCTAACCAGTTTCAAGGAAAAGACCATCGTCCTGTTCATGGCGGTTCACGGCGGCGCCGATCTGGAGGGCGCATATTTGCTGCCAGCGAATTCCAACGGCCGGCCGGATAAAAAGAATCGCCTCCGATTAGAAGAAGTCTTGGACCGGCTGGCAAAAATCGACAAGGACCAAAACCAGGCAAAAAACAAGGTTTTGATCCTCGACGCCACGCAGATTAGTGCCGATTGGCCGTTGGGCATATTGCACAACGGTTTCGCCCGAGAGCTTGCCAAGTTGGAATCGAAAATCGCCCGCATTCCCAATCTGGTAGTTCTAAGCGCCAGCGGCCCGGATCAACGATCCTGGGTTTCAGAGGAATGGAAGCAAACCGTTTTTGCCCATTTCGTGATCGAAGGTCTCAAAGGAGCGGCTGGACATGGCCGCATCACCGCTTTGGATTTGCACAACTATGTGCACAAAAGCGTGGCCAACTGGGTTCGATCCAATCGCGACGCCGTCCAGGAACCCGCCTTGCTGCCGGATGGCAAAAAAGGAGAAGAACTGGCCGGAAAAATGGATTTGGTGGTCGTGAAAGACGATTATCAACCGCCCAATCCCAAAGAAATTCCGATTTTTGACCCGCCCCAGGTGTTGCAGACTGCTTGGAAAACATTCCAAGACTTGGATAAGGAGACGCCCTCTCCTGCTGTTTATTCCCCCAACCTATGGCGGCAGTATCAGGAGTTTTTGCTGCGCTACGAGCAAATGATTCGAGCGGAAGACAAAGTCATGGCCTCTACGTTGGCGGGCAAGCTGGACAAATTAGTGCAAGATATACGACAAGCTCGAGTCGAAAATCTTAGCTCCAGCCAAAACATGTTACCCATGCCGACCGCGGCAGGCTCAGGCTCATATCAGCCAGACCAGTTTAATAAGGAATTTACCAAACTTTGGGAAGCAGCGCCGGATGACCAAGCGCGGACGTGGGACGACATCCAAAAGAACGTAAAAGCGGATCAAAAGCAACTGATGCGCATGGAACTCGGTGAATTGCTAATAAGGCGGGTGGCGGAAGACCCTGCTAGTCATTTGCAAAAGGGAGCCAAATTGGCTGGTGTTTTATATGGAGTCGGCAGCCCGCGGCCGGCAGAGATTCATTTTCTGGTTATGCTGGATCGAGATCAGGTGGAGAAACCCCGCCCCGCCGAGGAATACTACGCCACGGTTCGGGCCGCTTTGGAATTGCGGTTGCTGGCCGAGAAAACCGCTCTCAACTTGCCTCCCGAGGGCCATCCCTACGCCGAGCGGGTCTATCCTTGGATCAAATCGTTGGTCGAGGTAGCGGATGAATCCCGCCGAATAGGTCAAGATTTGCTGTTCGCCTCCAACCGATTGAGCTGGTCCGAGGCAAGGAAGAGTTTCGAGGCAGCCGAGAAAGAATATCTGAAGGCGCGCGACATCGGCTCCGCCGTGCGGGCCGGGTTAGAGGCTCGGGATCGGGCCTATGAAATCCTGCCGGCACTCACCAAATGGGCGGCCCTCCGGCGGCCCTCGGATGACCCCCAAAAGCAGAACGAGGACGCGGAGCTCCTCCGCTCCATCGAAGACCTTTGGAAGGAAGTCCACCGGCTGGATCGACAATTGGAGAACCCGAATGCCGCTTTAATTAAGGATCCTCCTAAGCCTGACTTGGAGGATCCCCAGCCCCGCAATCTCCCGGACCGGACCGATCTCGTCACTCGCGGGTTGGGGAAGCTTTGGTCGAAATTCAATGGCATATGCCAGAATTTGGCCAACAGCCCCGACATTCAGATTGAATGGCACGAGACCGAGAGCGCTCTGACTGTGCCCTTCATTGAGCCGACCCTCCGGATGAAACTGATCGGCAACAGTAGGCGGACTTCCCGCGAATTGCTGGCCAAGGTGGGAGACAGACCGACGGAAGCCGCTACGGCCGGCAAGAAGGAGGAAGAAAACGCTCCCAAGGAAGCGATGCGCCAGGGACGGATGGCATTAGCTAACTTGGGCAAATACTGGTTCGACAGCCAAGCCGGGGAATTGGAGAAATTCGATTCCGTGCAAATGCGGATCAATAACTTGCTGGCCGCCCCTAATTGGGCCGAATCGCTGGCCAAAGCCGAGGATCGGATCGGCATACGCTGGCAACAGGTGCCGGTGGAGATCGACATCCGCGCCACCGCTACCCCGAAGTCCAAATTGGATCAAGCCTTGGAGGGCATGGAATTCGCCGATCGCCTGGGCCGTTTTTTGGACGCCGGCTCGGGCGCCCTGGCGGCTCATGACCCGGTCCAAGAATATCGCCGATTATTATTCTTGGGTCTTTTGAATTGGCAAGCCCAGCGGACTTTTGACGATCATTGGTTTGATTTAGACCCCAATCCGGATCAACCGCCTTATTATCGAGTGGCCGGCTCGTTGTTCCTGGACGATGCCCGCAAATTGGTTCCTCAACCCGAGCGCCTGCAGACTGTTGAGAACCTCCAAAAAAAGCTCAATCAACCGGGCCGGTTGTTGGTTGAATATCCGCCTCGGATCAATGTAACCAGCGAGCAGAAATTTGCCGTAACCTACCGCATTCGGCCGCCCCAAGATGAAGATATGCCCCATGGCTTTCCCGTCGCAGGTGTCAAAAAAGGAGACAATCTGGAATTCGTGGGCGCGCCGGAAGTGGATCGGGGCGTTCATGAGCTCACGGGAAAAGATCAGCCGCTGGCACCGGTTTCCGTAACGCTTCGGAGCCCTTTGCTGGAAACCGCGGAAAGCAATCCACCTTTGCGTCCCGATCCGGTCCCGACCAGCATTTCACTGGATGGCCTTTATCGAGGCCAACGGCTAGTGGGTGAAACCCGAGTGAATCTCTATCCCTTGCCGGAAATCGCCCAGGTGCAGCCTCGAAAGCCGGAGCGCGCTAGCTTGGCGGTCCGGGCTGATCCCGCGCTTCGCCAACAATTCGCCAACCGAGGCGCCATGGCCATCGTGTTGGATTGTTCGGGCAGCATGTGGCATCCTCACGAGGACAAACTTCCCGAGCCTCCGCCTCCGGGCACTAAGGTTCCCGAAGATTCGAGGTTTGTCAAAGCGGTAGGTGCTTTGAACAGCGTCTTGGAAGACGTCCTGCCCCAGGACACAATTGTAAGCCTGTGGATTTTTTCTCATTATGCCAGGAATAAAGAAATTAGGCAGTTGCGGCCTCCGACACCTTGGGACCGCAAACAAGATCTCCCAGATCTCATGAATCAGATTCGGAATCTGGTCCCGTATTATCACACCCCTCTTGTGGAATCGATGTGGAAGGCCAAAGTTGATCTGGAGAAAGCCTTGCCAAAAGACTTCAAAGGATTCAAGTCGATCGTGGTGCTCACGGATGGAGCCGACGATGAGTTCCCAGACTTCGTGAAACGGGGAGCTACCGGCGGAATTCAAACGATCCGGGAATTCATGGCCAAGGAATTCCTTCAAGATTCCGGCATAATGGTCAACATGGTGTTCTTCCAGGTCGTTCCGGAAGAGGAAAAACAGGCGAAAGCGGATTTTGAAATCATCGAGGACAAGAAATGGAAGGTCCCCGGAAAGATGATCTTCGTTGAGAAAGACCCGAAAGAACTGCAGGTGGCCCTGAGACGCGCCCTCCGGCAAAGCTTGCGATATTGGGTGGAAAATCGCGATGGCACCGCGCCTCGCGGCCTGAATGACAGTCTTGAGGTCAGCGCCGACGGGTCCACCGACCAGTGGGTTCCGGAAGGGTTGCAACCGGGCAGCTACGATGTTTGGGTGCAGACTACTGAACGCAGCCGGCAAAAAATCTACCTCGAGCGGGGGGACCTGTTGCTGATGCAACTGAATAAGGACCTGAAGTTCGAGCGCCTGGTATTCTCCGAGAAAGATTACCCTGGAAAAATCGCGGCAAAAAACGAAGACTGGCGCATGGCCGTGCTGCAAAACCAAAAACTTGGCGACCGCGGCCAACGCCTGCAAATGCTGACCACGTTGGAGCGGCTCACCAATCGTGCACAGAACACGATTCAACAAGTGAAGCCTCAGGATATCTGGTTTGAAATCCAGACGCCCGCTAATGGCCAGTCGTCATTTGGGCTGCGCTGGGGATACCAATACGGTTATCCCGCGGCAACATGGGGCTTCGATGTACCCGACTGGCCTTTGGCCCTGGGTAGTCCAAACTTGGCGTCTCCGGAAGTGCGAGTCTGGTGGTCCCCCGATCAGGAGGCGGCCAGTTCCAAAGTCCTGCAGCAAGGCGCGGATTTTTCTTCCGCATCCGAGCTAACCAATCGTCCCATCCAAGTTGAGGACGACAAGGTGATGGTCGAAAGCGTTTCGGTCGAAAACCACCTAGTGGAAATGGTGAACGGCGAAAAACCAGTCATGC
>Ga0207103_10101_pt1 | contig 24290 bp, 18 predicted proteins | sample Alteio_BWMinHeat_81_FD_153546 | JGI IMG/M metagenome (GOLD analysis project Ga0207103, IMG submission 153546) | Enriched cells from forest soil in Barre Woods Harvard Forest LTER site, Petersham, Massachusetts, United States -... | ecosystem: Environmental > Terrestrial > Soil > Temperate forest >...
GCTGGACCTGATTGAAAGCTATGCACGGAAGCGTTACGTCTGCTTAGAGCTTGGGCTACAGACCATCCACGACCGGTCGCTCGATTGGATGAATCGGGGACATCATTTTGATGCTTTTGTCGAAGCGGTCGAGCGCTTGAATCAACGTTTCGCGCTGGACTCCAGCGAGGCTTGCCGTTTCGCGCCCGCCCCATGTAGCAATTCGCCAGAGCATCCAGGCGCGAAACGTAAACGCAATCCCCAATCTGAATTAGATCTGTGCGCCCACGTCATCCTCGGACTTCCCGGCGAATCTCACGAGGACATGCTAGCCACCGCCGATGCTCTTGCGCGCCTCCCGGTTCACGCGGTCAAGATTCACAACCTGCACGTCGTCAAGGACACGCCCCTGGAAAAAATGCACGCGCGCGGCGAGGCCCGCATGTTCGAGCGCGACGAATACGTGCAAATCGTTTGTGATTTCCTGGAGCATTTGCGGCCCGAAATGGTCATACACCGCCTAAGCGGCGACGCTCCGCCCGATTACTTGGTCGCTCCGCTCTGGTGCCTGGAGAAGCCGGCCCTATTGCGGGCCATCCACGATGAATTGGAGCGGAGAGACAGTTGGCAAGGAAAAAAGCAGCTGAAATGCTAAATTGTTTAGCCGCGGTTCGCAGAGCCGCGCGGTTCTGCGAACCGCGGCTAAACCACATATCTCTAGTCGCTGATCGTGACGGACCCACTCACAACACCGGATGGGGGCGCGGGAGCCGGCCCTGGAGGCGGCACCAACGCAGCCCCAGTACCGGGGACCGGAGGCGGCGTCTGGGGAATCGGCGGCATCGGCGGAGGTCCGGGGTATGCCACCACCGCGCCGTATTCCGTGACCTGGGTCGGCATGCCCCAGGGTGATGCGGTCTGGAAGTGCATTTCATAGTTCCAGCCGCCGGGCCAGGCGGGGCCGTAGCCGGCGATTTCCTGGGTTTGGCCGTTGTAGGGCCAGTACAAATACCAAGGCCCCGGCCTCCGGGAATCGCAGCCGAATAGGGCGCATCCACAGCATCCTCCGGCCCGGTTGCCGCCTCCGTTGCCACAGCCTCCATTCGCGCAGCCGCCATGAGCGCAGCCTCCTTTCAGGCAGCCCCCGCCGGCTCCCAGATGGCCGGCGCCGCTTCCCCAGTTATCGTGCAAACAAGTGCACAACCGGTAGCGCACCCATCGGGGTAAATCCAGACATTCATTTCCCGCCGTCGCCTTCTGCTGGGAGAAAGCAAAGAGCGGCGCCGCAAACAAAGCCGCCAGCATGAGCTTTTTCATGACCGGAGTCCTTTCGAGTTCGTGCGAAACCACGTCTCACCATGAGCGCGATCTTCCCTAGAGCAGTCTTTCCCACGCCCGTCCACCCGACCAGAAAAAAGCGCATTTTGCGAGTAGCCGTTGCCATTTGTCGCCCGCCGTCCCCGGCATCGCCCGACCAGGCGGAACACGCATTTGGACTCATTCAAGCGGTGTGATAGTGCTCCTCTGTCCATCCCGCAAAAGCGGTGTTTTGTCGGACTTTAATAAAAGGGATTGGCCGGGTAGAATATTTCCAACCATCGCCGGTAAAGTCTTTCGTTCCCTTGTCATCGTTCCTTTGGCCAAGGGGTGCGCCATGTGCAAAATGAAGTTTCTTTTCTGCTTGATGATCCTTGCGATAGTTTCCTCCCCGGCCGCTGCAGAGGAGGATATTTTCAAGGTCGGCGTCGAGGCCCTAAAGAAGAAGCAATATCGTTTGGCTATCATCTGCTTTAACGATGAGCTTCGCAGGGATCCTCAAAACGCCGAAGGCTACTATTACCGGGGCCTAGCGCAGAGTGGAAAGGGATTCTGGGAAAGCGCCATCAAGAATTTCAACGAAGCAATCCGTCTGAACCCCAAACATGCGGGCGCTTTCGTCGCTCGTGGCAACGCCTACATTGAATTGAAGGACTACGAAAATGCCGTTCAAGACCACCACCAAGCACTCCAGCTCGACCCGAAGCACGCTTTGGCAAACATCAGGCGGGGAAATTCATATGGGGAAATGAAAAACTACAGGGCAGTCGAGGATTTCAACGCGGCTATTCGCCTGAGCCCAAATGACTTCCGCCCGTACCTTGACCGTGGGAATGCTTATCTCGATGGCGAGAGACTTGACAAGGCCATCCACGACTTCACTGAAGCCATTCGCCTTCAGCCTAGCAATGGCGAGGCTTATGCGAAACGAAGCAAAGCTTATTTGGAAAAAGGGGAATGGGCAAAGTCCCACGAGGATGAAACCAAAGCGTCAGAGCTCATGCGTCCTCCCAAATCCCTAAGAGAACAAATACTGATCGAGATGGAGAGGCTGAAGATACCTCTCACCCCGTTCGCGCCAGGAATCGATATGGATAAGATTATCGATTTTCCACGGTTTGGGGATTTTCCTCCGTATGACGACCCCCCCTGGAACGAGTGGCCACACTAATCTAAATGAACTCCACCCGTAAATGCATCAAATCCCCCGGCGCCGCTTCGAACTGAGCGGCATCGCCGGTCACCGTCGTCTCCATAAGTGTTTCTCCCCGCGCATCAACTAACACCGCGCGTTTGGGATTCCGGGCGCAGCGGAGTTCGGCCGGGCCGCCGTGCAAGCTACATTCCAGCATTCGAGCGGTGATCGAGTCCTGGCCTTCCGGTCCGGGGCGCAACGTGGTCAATAACAAATTCGGCGCATCCAGATGGAAGAGCCAGCCGCAAGCGCCGACGTGCGGCGGACCCTTGCTCACCGGCACCAGGACCGGCGGCGTTACCATGCCCAAGGCCGTTTGTATGGGATGCTCGCGGTCCAGACCCAGGGCCAAGTCGAACGTCTGTGTCTTTTCTCCTTCCGGGATGAGGATCACATCGAGCATGCGCGTGCTGTGCCGCTGGTGAAAGGGCAAGCCGCCGGGGAAAATAAAGCTGCTCTGGCGGGTCGATCGCAGCTCGAGGAAATCCGGCGTTTCCGGCCGCGTGTGGCTGGTGACGTAGCCCGTGCCGTTGACGCCGCGGAGGAGCAGCGCGCGTTCATCGCGCCACGCGAAGCGGGCGCCGAAGTATGCGTGCCAGCCATAGCCGGCGGGAGGCTGCCTTGGTTCTATCTCGATGCGCATTTCGAGTATCGGCCGGCCCAGCCACGCTCGAAAAGTTTGTCGGAAGGTGGCCAGCACTTGCTCCTGGTCTCCTAGGATCGTTCCTTCGCTGACGACTTCGCCCAGCGCGGGTCCGGTACTCACGACCCGGACTTCGTTCGCTTTCGTCGTGCTGCCGGGATTAAAGACCAGTTGTTGTCCCAAACGGCTGGCGCGCGTGCGCTGATCCCAGAATCCGCGCAAACCTCCAGTGGCCGGGTCGATTTCCGCCTCGAAAAACTCATTGCGAACGTGACTGGAATCAGCGAGTCGCATGCCGCCTTCACCGGCTTGGGAATGGGGCGGCATTTCACCCCTGGCAAACCAGGCGAATCCCAACGGCGGAACTTCAACTACCGCCAGAAGCTTATTCCCTTGTTCCTGGGCAGCCTTGACCAGGCCTCCAGCAGGCACAAGGCCGCTTGTCGTTGGCAACTCCAAAGCCAATCGCCGAGTGAAGCTGCAAGGATTCAGCACCATGTAGCCGGGCGTATTGTCGGAAGCGCGCGCCTGAAGGCGCTCCGCCAACGCTTGGGCTATGATTTCTTGCGTCTCGTCAAGCTCCCGGGGGTCGGCGCGACCCGTTTCTGATTTGTCTTCCAGATCGGCAAGGCGAGCCTCGCTTACGCTTCGGGTTGGTGTCTCTGGCATACCGACCCGAAGCGTGAGCGAGGTACGGGCCGACAATGGAACGGGGGTTCCGGTTAGCCCTTGATAAATGGCCGCCAGGGTCCAAATAGTATCCATTTGCCGGCGGCGGCGGACTTGGCCAGCGAATTCGCTGACGGGATGATCCAGATTGGCCTGGATTCGCTCGTAAAGGAAATCGGCATGGAATTCGTCAGCCGACGGCGCGGCCACGTGTTCACCCGGCATCACCTCGCCCAGGTATCGGGTCAACGTCGTCCACTGCCCTAGCACCGGCGCCAACTGGCTCAGCTCCTGCCAATCGTCATACCAGGGCGAGGGCGGATCGCCGGCATGAAGAATCGCCAGCGTCGCGGCGTGATCCTGTCGAATCGTTTGACACAGGTGATAGGCCAGGTGAAAGAAGGTCTGTGGATCGTCGGCCTTGAACGGTTTGCGCGTGAAAGCCTCCACTTGTTTGCCGTCCGGTGACGGCCAGTTTGTGACCGTCGACCGGAAACTGGGCAGAGAGGTATCGTCGAATGTCAACGCGACCGTCCGGTGCAGGCCGACGCAATTGAGGAAAAGCGGCAATTGGGGATGATAGCCAAACCGCTTGCGAGCAAAAACGCTGATATCCTTGCCCAATAGGTTGCGAGCGACGTTGGTCCCCTTCAGCAAATTCCAGAGCTGGGATTCCAAAGGCAGCAAAGGATCTTCACGCTCCCGGTAAGAGCCGCCGCAAATGTCGATTTCATCCGCCTGAAATCGTTCGCGGAGCGTAGCCAGTTTCTCCGGATGCTCTGCATGGAGCATCTCCAGTGTCTCACTGCACGTGATCAAGTTCAGAGCGAGGCCGGACCTTAGATTGGGCCAGAAAAAGGGGTCGGGAGTCTTTTCCGGTAATCTGGCAGACTTGGCGACCGTAGACTCCGCGGAAAAGACTCCCGACCCCTTTTTCTGCTCCGCGAGCAAAACCAAATCGAGCAGATGGATGGTGACCGGATACAGAATCTCCCGAGCTGCTAGAAGCCGATCCGCAGCCGACTTGAGATGGCGTCGAACCGCGGCCGGGTCTGGATCAGCGATAGCAGTCACCGCGGCTTGCACGTCCTGCCATAAATCCGCGGCCGCCAGCAGATTTTCATGCTCCATCGCCTCGAATAGACCCTCGATCTGCAAGAATCCAAAGCCGACGCTGAAGAACAAGGCCAATGTGGACGCCGGCAAATCCAAAAGATTCGCGATCATAGGTTGCGTTGGCGCTTCCGCAACGGGATTGCCATCCGCATCCAGGCCATTTCCACTCAGCTTCTCTCTATCCTCGAATGTCGCCAGGGCCTGTTTGAAATTTGCCAATGTAGTTTCACGACTCGGTGCGGAACGAAAGGCCAGGGCGTGAGCATCCAGAACCCGCTGGTCCCAGTCCTCCGGCAAGAGCAAGGGCGGACTTTCGGGAATCGCGAAAATCTGCCCCGGCCGGGGCTGCTCGTAATCGTAAGGGCTCGCAACAATAGGCGGCCTTTCAGCTCCCCGAGCCGCCGCCGGATGCCATAAACAAACGTAACCGTTAAGAAATGACGCCACATCGTCATTGGCCAGCATCTGCGTGCTCTGAGCCGGCAGACGATAAGGACTGAGAAGAATCAACTCGCGCATAGTCAGTAATCAGTAGTCAGTAGTCAATAGTCCGTGGTCCGTAGTCAGTAGTTAGTGGTATTTGCGACGAATGACCACTAGTCCGCGGTCTATAGTGCATTTGCTAACTGTATTCTTGCGGTTAAACGATTGGCTACTGACTCCTGACCTCCGACTCCTGACTACTAACTACTGACTACTGACTTCATTCCTGCTATAAGGAAAGAAAGCCGGGAAGAGTCATCCTTGCGGAGACGCGTGCATGACACCGAATGCAGACGATGTCGATACGATCCTGATCGTGGATGACGAAGAATCGGTGCGCCAGACGTTTCGAGAATGGTTAGAGGAAGCCGGGCTCAATTGCCAAATCCTTTCCGCGGCTGACGCCGAGAGCGCTCTGCGGTTGGCCAATCAGAATTCCATCGACCTGGCCATCCTCGATTGGAACCTGGGTGCGGGCAACGACGGACTTCGGCTCCTGGAAGACTTGTATGTCTTTCATCCCGATGTGGTCGCCATCATGATTACCGGCTACGCCCACCAGGCGACCCCGCTCGATGCCATGCGCATGGGGGTGCGCGATTACCTCGATAAGAACCAGGATTTGGATCGAAATACGTTCTTGAGTGCGGTGCGGAAGCAGTTGGAACAAATCCACCCCGCCAGACGTGAACGCCGCCTTCACCAAATGTTGGTCGCGTTTCGGGAATCGGTGGAAAAGATATTACCGCTGGTGCAGTCCGCGGCCGCGATCCAGGAGCCGGTTTCTCTCCCCGATGCAGTCCGGGCCTTGTTCGTGTTTCTCATGCAAATCACCAAGGCTCAGGGCGGCGTGCTCTTGGCGCGAAGTTACGACGCGCGCCGTGAGCCTCCTGAAGTCTTTCGGGTTTATGACGCTAACGGTGATCTGTTGAACGTCGAGCTGGTGCCTTTCGCGCGTTCCGTGGCCGGCACGGTTGTCAGCCGTCAGGAACCCTGTGCCATGAACCTTCAGGCAATTCCGCCAAGCGGGGCCTTGGAACTCCAACCGTTCGAACGAGATCGGCGTTCCTTGTTGGCCGTCCCGATGACGGTGACTTCGGGAATCCATGTCGTGGTGGAATTGTTCGACAAGACGCCGGACGCTCGAAATGGCGCGCTTTTCACGGAAGATGACCAACGTCTAGTGGCGGCCGCCGCTGACTTGGGGTCGGAAATGCTTCGGCAAGCGTTAGGTGAACGGCAGATGCACCGAGTGCTGTTTGACGCCGTTGAGGCCGCGTTGGGCGCGAGCGATTCATTGGCCGGGACATTACGAGGGACGGCGGCCGAGCGCATGGAGCAGCCGCCTCCCGCTCCCGTACTAGATTCATTGAAGCAGGGCCTCGGCAGCAGCGCGGGTTCCTTAGCGGAATCGGAAGAAATCGTGAAGCTGGCGGAGGCGATTCGCGTCCTGGCCCTTCGGCACGGCGCCCCAGCGGTGCGCCATTGCCTGGTTCTCGTTCAAAACCTTCGCGGGTTGCTCGATAGCGTGATCGGCTCCAGTTGAATCCCGCCTTAGTTTACGTTTCGCATCCGCTTCATGATGTCCTCGACTTCTTCTACCGGGCGCGAAACTTAGAGCTTCCCCTACATTTTTTCTGTATGGAGAAACAGGAGTGAGCGGTGAGTGGTTCGATGAAGTTTTTGCTTTGCTGAATCCTGACCGCTTGCTGCGCGACCCGCGGGCGACGGGAGAGGGCGTTTCGGTTTGCGTCATTGACAGCGGCGTGGAAAGGGCACTTCTGGAGGAGAAATTTCAAGCACAGGGTCAAGCCATCGAACGGATCGAGGGCGCCCTATTTACCACCGATCGTCCGGAGCCTTTACCCTATGACGGCCGGCAAAGCACGCCCCACGGTACGACCGTCGCCGACATAATCCTGACCTTGGCGCCCAAGGTCCGACTTTTTTCAGCCGACGTGTTTGGTCCGCAAGGAAGCTGCGAAGTGGAAACCGTAATCAAGGCTCTGCATTGGGCGATTGATGTTTGGAAGTGCAAGGTCGTTAACCTCTCCCTCGGCGTGCCCGAACAGCGCTTGCAGGCCATGAATCGCCGGCAGCAGTTCTTGCAAGCGATCGAGGAAGGATACTTCAAAGATGTCCTAATTTTCGCGGCGGCCCACAACGATCATCCGCTGACTCGCAGTTACCCGGCGGCGTTTGCTCCCCCATTGATTTCAGTGGACAAGGGGCTTTTCGAAGATCCGCTGCAATTTGTTTATCAGCTCCGCGATCAAGTCGAGTTTCAGGCCCACGCGCGGGGTTATTTGGGCCCCTTTGCCCAGGAGCCGGCCACCAGCTGGGCCGCCCCGCACCTCGCCGGCATCGCCTGCAGAATTCTCTCCCTCAAACCCGATTTAAAGCCCTTTGAGATCAAGACGATTTTGTACTGGATGTTTCGTTCTTCGAATCATGGCAATAAGGAATGAATTATTGCTTACGGCGATATGTCCGGGAAACCGAGGATATTGAGGTAATATCGTTCCCGATCTCGCATTTCCTTGGCACTGGATTCTGATTTGTCGTCGTAACCACACAGATGAAGTAGGCCGTGGATTACGTAAAGAGCTAGCTCGGCCTGGACATCATGGCCTCGCCCGGCAGCTTCCGCCAAGGCTACCTCCGCTCCGATCACCAGCTCTCCGGTCAGCTTTTTTGCATTCGGCTCGCTCAAGGGAAAACTCAGGATATCGGTCGGCTCATCGTGATTGAGATATCGTTTATTGAGTTGGTGAATCGTCGGATTATCGACAAATGCCAGGCTGATTTCCGCTTCCGAGATCTCTTCGCCCTTTAGCACGGCGCGAACAATTTCACGCATGCGATCGCGATCAACCGGCACTAGATCTTGCGGGGAGGCAATCGAAATTCGTTGCTTCGCCATGAAGCTAAAGTAGGTCCCGCCTGCCGGGCGGGACAGGAGTTGGTCACTAAGTCGCGGTTAAACGGCAGGATTGGACATCACGTCATCGTCGATCTCTACACGCGCGGACAGGATATTGGGCCCGGCGCCCAGAACTTCCTGGGCCAAGGCAACATAATCAGCGGCCCCATTGCAAGTTGGAGCATAACTGAAAATTGATTTGCCGAAGCTAGGGCACTCAGCCAACTTGATGTTGCGGCGAATGCGAGTTGCAAAAATCCGCGCTTTGGCCCAAGGCGCGTGCGTTCCCCGGCTCTTGTCGAGATAGGCTTGCAAATCACTTACCACTTCTTGCATGAGCCGGGTGCTGGATTCGTACATGCAAAGAATTATACCCGTCACCTTAAGGGCTGGGTTAATGCGTTTTGCGACCAGAGCCGTCGTTTCCAAGAGCTTGCCCATGCCGTGCAAGGCCAAGAAGTGTGGTTGGAGCGGAATGAATACTTCATTGGCGGCTGCCAAAGCGTTGATGGTGAGCACGCCCAGGGAGGGCGCGCAATCCATGAACACAAAGTCGAACGCCCCTTCATCTTGAAGAAGCAGATCGCGAAGGATCACCTCCCGACCGACGACCCCGGCCAGCTCAACTTCGGCGGCTGCCAAGTTAATATCCGAGCCCGCCACCCATAATCGATCGCTTACCTTACGGCGGACCTCGGCTAATGGGCGGGTGTCGATCAGCACGTCGTACATCGACGGGCTTTTGCCGTCCGGCTCGATTCCTAGATGTGTGGTGGCATGGGCTTGAGGGTCCAGGTCGAGCACGCAGACGCGCTGCCCTGATTCCGCCAAAGCGGCGGCCAAATTGACGGCGGTCGTGGTTTTACCGACGCCACCCTTTTGATTGATGATCGCGATCCGTCGCATGGGACTTCCTCAGTTTGCTTGCAATTCAAGACTTTCGAAGTCTCGGAGGCTTCGTTGGCCTTCCGGTGGAACTTGGCACGGGATTATAAGCAAACCAGGGAAATGAGGAAATGCCAACGGACCTAACTGAAAGGGCCGTAACTCTAGAGACGCCTGGAAGCGCCCGCCCCCCTACCCGGCAAAGCAGGCAGGTTTTGGTGCGGGGCGGGCGCTACCAGGCGAGGATACTTCCGGTAAGTCGCAGACGATCAGTCCACTCGCTTGATACTGAATGATCGAAAAACGAGTCTGTTCAATTGACGCTGGGAGATGTCAATCTGTCGGGTGATGGTGGCGGCGGATAATTTTTGCGAATATCCTGACCATTTTTGCAATGTCTGGCGGAACTTGCTTTAACCTGAAGTTAGGTTGCCAAAAAATGATTGTCAAACTTAGCCATGTTCTTTTTCATTTTGATGATTCATGAACTGAAACAGGAGGAAATAGATAAGCTCGGCAAGGCGATTTCTGGAATCCTCTGGCAATTTATTCGAGCTTGGCGCAATAATGCCCGAACGCAGCTGGGATTCGCATCATGTTTCCTCCCATCAGGCAAAGCGGGCCGGAACGCTCCGAAACACCGAGACCCTAGAGACCCCCTCAATGACCCCTAAAACAATGCGGGCCATTTTCCTGATTTTGCTGATTGGATTAGGATTAGCCCTTTCGGGCGCATTCATTTCCATTCGCCGCGCTTCCGCGGGCTCTCATGCAGCACCATTGGATCGAGTTATTTTCCTCATAGGAAATTTACCCGACCAAAGCTTGATTTGTCTGACGGCTAACCTTGCTGCGTGGGACGATCGAGCGATTTTGCTTCTCGATTCTCCCAACTTGAGCTCGCAACAAAAAAGTTTTCTGGAGGTTTACAAACCTGATCGAGTCATCCCTGTAGGATCATTTCGCGAAAGTAAGACCGAATTAGAGGGGCGCCTGGGAGTCAAGGCGGCGTCCATGGTACCAGCCGGCAGTGGACCGCCGTTGGCTTTGTGGAAAGATTTATTTCCGTTGGCGGATCGTGTGGTCCTCTGTCCTGCCGAGCCGCGACCCCAATTACTGCAAGCCAGCTGCCTGGCTGGCGCATTGGGCGCCCCGCTTTTCATGCTCACCGGCCAGCCGGGTGAAGAAGCCATCTTCCGGCAGCAACTGTCCAGTTGGAAGGCTCAGAAAATTTACGCAGTTGGTGATTGTGGCAAACCTTGCCGTGATTTGAAGAACGTGAGAATCATTCGATTGCCGGATGCGGAAGCGACGGCCCGAGCCCATCGGCTTCAATTGAAGAAACGAGGCCCCATCGAGAACGTGGTGGTGACTAATCCAATGGACGGCCAAAGGGGTTTGACCAGCATGTCCGCTCTTGCCCCCTGGATTTCCGTTCGGCACCGGGCCGCTCTGCTTTTGACGAATGAGAAAGGCGATGATGCCAGCTCCATCCTTCGCGACGCAATTCGTTCACCGGACTTGCGCCGGGTGGACTCGCTGCTCATAGTCAGCGATCTTAATGCCATTCCCATGGAGCGACGCCCAAACCCGGTGGCCGGCAAGGATCAGTTCATTGAGATGGAACCGATGACTCCGACGGGTAGCGATCCATTTACTTTGGCCACCGGGCGGTTATTCGCCGATGATCGGGCCCTTGTTCCCTTGCTTCTGGCTCGGCAAGAATTCCTCGCCTGCAAAACTTCCCCCCTCAAGGCGCTTGTGGTCAGCAATCCCTCCGGCGGATTGCCTTTGCTCGAGACGTTTTCCCGTAACACGGCTAAAGAGCTGGCGAACTCAGGCTATCACACGACTGCCCTTTTCAACCGAGAAATAAATCCGGATCACATTCGGCAGCTCATGCCGGATCAGGACCTATTTCTGTGGGAGGGCCACTTCGCGACGTTGACAAAGGAATACAAGATGCAGGAATGGACCGAGCCGATGATGCCATCGCTGGTGTTTTTGCAGAGCTGTTTAGCTTTGGCCGATGGCAAAGCCCAGCCGTTTTTACAGCGCGGCGCGGTGGCCGTCATCGGCACCTCTACGCGAACCTACTCGGCTACGGGCGGCGCCTGTTCCCTGGCCTTTTTCGACGCGCTTCTTTACGACCATGAGACATTGGGCGGTTCCCTGCGCCAGGCTAAGAACTTCTTGTTGGTCTATTCCCTTCTCAAAGAAAAACGGCTGGGAAAGGGCGCCAAGCTGACCGGCGCCAATCTGCGATCATCTTGGGCGTTTTCTCTATGGGGAGACCCGACCTTGACGCTCCCAAGTCCCGTGTTGCCGGAGGACACCTTACCCGCTGTTCACCAGACGATTCAGGGTCATACCATTGTCATCACGCTGCCAGACGCACGTTATCGCAAAGCTATCAGCAACCAATATCAAGCAGAGATGTCGCCCAACGGCCGGCTAGCGGGTCTGATTACCCTGGACGAAGATGAAGAGAATGTGAAGCACCTGGTGCCGTTCATTTTCGCCGAGGTGCAGTTGCCGAAGGCGCCGGCTGATAAGACGCCACGCCTTCGGAGCCGACTCCCGGAAAGCCGCTGGGTCTTCAATTGGGATGCCCGGCGAAAATGTGGATACCTCTTGTTCATGCCGCGGGCCAAGGATCAGGGCGAGCTGCGATTCAACGTCGATTGGCAGGATGAAACCGTGGATGAATCCAAGGTCCGCCAGAAGAAAACCGCTGTCGTACAACACTAAATCTCATCGAATAAGACTGTTGAGCAGGAAAGAGACACCTCATGTCCCGAACGATCTTATGCGTGGCCACGGCAGCCGGATTGACCTGCGTCTCTCTCGGTTTGATGATCGTTCGTTATCGCGTTCTGGGCGACGAGGTGTTGGCCCCCCGGGGACCCGGCGCTTGGCGAGTCACCTTGCTCGTCAACGGCTCGAGCACGAGCAAAGACGCCAAGCTCCTGACCGCCACGCCTCTGGAAATCGGTCATCAACATATTTGCAGGGAATCTTGCCGTAGCAATGAATTTTCCAATAAGCCCCCTGCCTCCCGCCGCCCGGAGCGCCGCCAAGTTTTGTGGAACTATCGGCAGACCATTTCTCCCGGAAGGTTTCGCGTCATTTATGAGTTTTACTGTCAATTGGATTTGCACCGGGCCGACGCTCCGTTGCCCCATTCCGCCAAATTACTCTATCGTCCGCCAGCTGCCGGCGAGTTCTTAAGGGACGAAGCGCGAATCGAGTGCGAACACCCGGAAATCGCTGCCCTGGCCCGACAATTGACTGAGGGCACAGATGAACTCAGCGAGCAAGTGGAAGCCCTATTCCGCCACGTCGATCAGTATATCGGCAAGGAGCCGGCCGTCGGGGGAGGTGGATTGTCGGCCGTCCAGTGCCTCAAGAACGGCCGGGGCGACTCGGGGGCCAAGAGTCGGCTCCTGGTGGCTCTGTGCCGCAATCGCGGGATCCCCGCGCGAATGGTAACCGGACTGATGCTGGCCCGCGGCAAAGGCCAAGAGCAAGTCGCCCATTATTGGGTGGAAGCCTGGATACACGATCACTGGAAACCGATGTGCTCATTTCATCACTACGATGGCCATGTGCCGCCGGCTTTCCTCGTTTTCGGAATCGGTGACCTGCCGATAGTTCACGGCAAATTGGTTCGGGATCTGGATTATGCTTTCTTGACGGAACCGAGCGATCCGAAGGTGGAATCGGTTCTGGCCAGACCATCCACGCTCCACCGATTTTTCCGATCCATGTCGCTCTACGCGTTGCCGCCGCCGGAAGGGCGATTGGTCGAGTTTTTGTTGCTCTTGCCGGTCGCCGCCTTATTGGTGTGCGTATTTCGGAATGTAATTGGCATGAATAGTTTTGGCACGTTCGCCCCGGCCCTGGTCGGCCTGGCGTTCCGGGAGTTAGAAAGTCTTCCCGGCATTTTGGTTTTTGTTTCACTGGTATTGATTGGTTGGGGAATGCGTCGAATCCTCGATAGCTATCATTTGCTCCAGGTGCCGCGGACCGCTTTCATGATGAGTCTGGTCGTGGTCGTGCTGATTGCCGGTATCGTGGCCGCCAACTTCCATGATTTGCCGGCCACCAAGTTCATGCCGCTTTTTCCCATGGTAATTCTCACGGGCATGATCGAGCGTTTTTGGACCCTGGAGGTGGAAGACGGAACGTATGCCTCCTTTAAGACCATGCTAGGAAGCATGTTCATTGCCACGACCATCGCGTTGGTGTTAGGCATTCACGCCCTCGTAAGAATTCTATTTCAATTTCCTGAAATCTTGGGCTTGATCATGGCCGGCCAACTGCTGCTCGGGCGCTACACGGGTTATCGGCTCTCCGAGCTGTTCCGCTTTCGCGATCTATCAATGGTGAGCGGTCCTTAGCATGACTTGGTTATTTTCGCGTTGGCGACGATTGAAAGAACGCGGCATTCTGGGCATCAATCGCCGGAATGCCGAGTTCATCTTGGATTACAACTCACGGGCTCTCTACCCGCTGGTGGACGACAAGTTGCGCATGTGCGAAATGTGCCGCGATATCCGCGTGCCCACGCCGGAAATCTACGCCACCCTGGAATCGCATTCCAAATTAAGGCAGTTCCCCGATTTCCTGAAAGATCGCCCGGACTTCGTCATTAAGCCCAACCGCGGCTCCGCGGGACGCGGAGTGTTGGTCATTGTCGGCCGCCAAGGACCCCAATTCGTTCGGCACAATGGCGAAAAGCTGACTCCGGAACACCTACGCCAGCATCTATCGGATGTTATGTCGGGAATGTATTCGCTCGGCGCATTGCCGGATCGGGCGATCGTCCAGCAGCGGATTCAGCTCCATCTCGCTTTTGAGTCAGTCGCATTTCAAGGCATTCCCGATGTTCGCGTCGTTCTCTACCGCAATGAGCCGGCCATGGCTATGCTGCGGCTGCCCACCAAGGAATCCAACGGCCGGGCCAATTTGCACCAAGGGGGCTTGGGCGTGGGAATTGATCTGTCGAGCGGGCTAACCCATCACGCGGTGCAGCGAAATCGAATGGTTCTGGGCCATCCCGACACCGGCATTCCGGTCATTGGCCTGCGGGTTCCCTTTTGGAGCCGAATTTTGGAGATGTCCCGTAGGGTGGCCGAGGCCGTCGGCTTGGGATATCTAGGAGTGGACATTGTCATCGACGCCAACGAGGGCCCGATGTTGCTCGAAGCCAATGCTCGTCCAGGCTTGGCCATTCAAATCGCCAATGCTCAGGGCTTGGTCCCGCGTCTGGCCGAAATTGACGAGCTCAAAAATGCTCCGACCATCCGAACCCGGGAAGCAAAACGGTCCCAAGATGTGCCCCTTCGAAAAAGCGCTTGAGTGGCTGTTCCGCTTTTCAAAACTGGTGTCATTCCTGTCTCAACTCGTACCGGGTGCGGAAGCTGCTACCAGCCTATGCGCCGAACGCCGCCTGGGCATCACGAATGCATCTTTCTCCTGAAAAAAAGCCATTTTCTAAGGCCAATCCGGGTGGTGAAAATTGCTGATTTTTGATACAATTTTAGTTGTCAAAAGAGCCTACAAAATGGACCGTCGGACGCCATCCGACACCGTTATGGATAGCCGAGGAATACTCCTTTGCCGGACGAACTACCACCCGCCATTCCACCTGTAGACCCCCCCGCTCCGACCAATGGCAATGGTGACCGCTATGAGCCGCTCAATATTGAGGACGAGCTCAAGGACAGTTACCTGACCTATGCCATGAGCGTCATTGTCAGCCGGGCGCTTCCGGATGTGCGCGATGGGCTGAAGCCGTCGCAGCGGCGCATCCTGGTGGCGATGAACGACTTAGGCCTGGGACCAACTTCATCCACCAGTAAATGCGCGGGCATCGTCGGCGAGACGATGAAGCGCTACCATCCGCACGGCGAACAAACTATTTATCCCACGCTCGTGCGTATGGCTCAGGATTGGGCGATGCGGCATCGGCTGGTGCACCCGCAGGGGAATTTCGGCTCCATCGCCGGCTTGCCACCCGCGGCCATGCGCTATACGGAAGCTCGGCTGTCGGCCATCGCCGGCGAGATGCTCGGCGACCTGGAACGCGACACGGTCGATTACATCGACAACTATGATGGCAAGTACCGCGAGCCGCTGGTCCTGCCCAGCAAGTTTCCGAACCTCCTGGTGAACGGATCGGACGGCATCGCGGTCGGCATGGCTACCGAGATTCCCCCGCACAATTTGCGCGAAGTCTGCGACGGAACGATTAAGCTCATCGACGAGCCGGAAGCTACAGTCGAGGAGTTGATGGAGATCATCCCCGGACCCGATTTTCCCACCGGCGGGATAATATGCGGCCGGGAGGGAATTCTGGAAGGGTATCGCACGGGGCGGGGCAAAGTCGTTCTGCGGGCCCGCGCTGATATCCGCGAGGAGGGCAGCAGGACGCAAATCATCATTTCCGAAGTGCCCTTCCAGCAAACCCGCAATCGCCTGCACGAGGCGATCGCCGCCTTAATCAAGGAAGAGCGCATTCAGGGGATCAGCTCCGTTCGCGACGAGAGCAGCGCCCGCGGCGGCGAGCCGGTTCGACTGGTGGTCGACGTCAAGCGGGAAGCCGATCCACAGCTCGTCCTGAATCAGCTCTATCAATTCTCCCCTTTGCAGAAGACGGTGAGCATCATTCTTCTGGCCTTGGTGGATGCCCGGCCGCGAACACTCACCCTCAAGCAGATGATCGAGGAATTCATCCGGCACCGGGTTCAAGTCATCCGCCGCCGCACCGAATACCTACTTCGTGAGGCCAAACGGCGGGCGCACATACTGGAAGGCCAGCTCATCGCCATTTCCTCGTTGGATGAAGTGATCGCGATTTGCCGGCAGTCGCCGAGTCGGGCCGAGGCCAAGGAACGCTTGCAGAATCTGGCGGTGGCGGCCGCTGTCATGAAGCGAGCCTTGGGCGACGAGCACTTCGCCGCTTTGCAGCGGGAATTGGGCGCGCTGGACAGCTATCGCATGACCGAAGCCCAGGCCGAGGCAGTGGTTCGCCTGCAACTTGGCCAATTGGCCGCCCTGGAACGCGACGAAATCTTCAAAGAGTTTAATAGCCTCCGCCAGCAAATCCAAGGCTACGAGCAGCTATTAAGCAGCGAAAGGAATGTTCTCGACGTAGTTCGCGCCGACATGGTGGAACTGCGCGACAAATATGGCGACGAGCGCCGGACCAAAATCATCGATGCGATTGGCAAGGTCAGTTATGAAGATCTGATCGCCGAGGAAGTCAACGCCGTCACCATCAGCCATAACGGCTACATCAAACGCCTGCCTTTGAATACCTACCGCAGCCAGCATCGGGGAGGCAAAGGAGTTTCCGGCGGTGGACCGCGCGAAGATGATTTCATCGAGCACTTTTTCGTTGCCTCGACCCACGCTTATCTTCTTTGCTTCACCAACCGAGGCCAGGTGTATTGGCTCAAGGTTTATGACATTCCGCAAATGAGCCGAACGAGCGCCGGCCGAGCTATTGCCAACGTCTTGTCGCTCAAGCCGGAAGAAAAAATCACCAGCGTTATTCCGGTGCGGCGGTTCGAGGATAACTTGCATCTGCTCATGGCCACCCGGCTCGGATTGGTCAAAAAGACGGCCCTCCAGGAATACAGCCGGCCCAAGAGCGGCGGCATCATCGGCATCAGTTTGGAAGAGGGTGATACCCTGATCGACGTGGTTCTGACTCGGCCGGGCGACGAGGTTGTCTTGAGCACCCGCCGCGGCATGGCCATCCGCTTTGCCGAATCCGACGCTCGCGCCATGGGCCGAAACACCAAGGGCGTCAAAGGCATTACTCTTCAAGAGGGCGATGAAGTCGTCAACATGGTTGTCGCCGATCCGGAAGGCTTCTTGCTGACCATGTGCGAAAACGGTTATGGCAAGCGCACGCCCTTTGGCGCCAACATCACCGGCGAAGAGCCTCCGGAGGCGGAGCCTGAGGAACCCGAGAGTGACGAACTTGAGGGCGAGGCGGGTACGCCGGCGTACCCTGCCGAGCCCGGCGCCGCGGAAGCCGCTGGAGGCGAAGAACCCGGCAAATACCGCGGCAACATGCGCTATCGAAAGCAGCGCCGTGGCGGAAAAGGTCTCCGCGACATCCGCACCAGCGAGCGCAACGGCTTGGTCATCGGCGCTATCTCGGTCAGCGAGAGCGACGACATTATGCTCATCACCGTTCAGGGAATGGTCAACCGCACCCACGTCAACGAAATTCGCGTGGTGGGACGCAACACCCAGGGCGTCCGCGTGATGGGACTGAACGAAGGCGATAAGATCGCCTCGATTGCCAAGATTGCGCGGGAGGATGAGGAGGAACTGGCCGAAGCTGGCGAACGGGAGATTCCGCTAGATACGGGCAAGACCGATGCACAGGACAATGATAAATCGCACGATGCAGACACAGATTCGACATCGCCGCCTCCAGAATCATGACCGCAAGTTCTATCTTGACTTGTGAAGCATGTAAGCGGTCCCCCGTCGTGGAACGCGTCGATTCCTTCTGCCCCCAACAGCCCTTTCAATTATGCAGGGAGTGCGCTCACCGACTCCGAACGTATTCACTAAGGCCGTTGGAGTATTTTAACCTCGCTGCTACTCACACTTTCTACGAATATTACTTGCATGATGATTTCTACGATGAGGATGGGACTGCTTGCCAACCACAAGAGGAGGTTGTAAACCCGGATGCTTTTCCTGCCCCAACCCTGGATGCGACTAGTGATGACCCTGAAAAGTTGCTTGATTATGCATTCAGCCGCTGGTACTTCAAGGAAGACCTTATTCGCGCCCTGCGATCACAGGAACAAAGCGTCCTAGTCAGGTCATTAACGCAGCGTGTCTCCAAATTATCCAACTCAAATATAGAAGCCCGTGCCTTTGAAATCTGTGCCGTGCTAGGAACCTCGGCCGAGTTGTGGATCAGGCAAAAGTGGCAGAGCTACAAGCCTGAAACATTGGCGCTTCTGATCCAGGCTACTGCGAATTGCCTGCCTGCGTCTGAAGGGTTCAGCCTGGCCGTTGAGGCATTGGAAAACACCCCTTTAAGACAACTTCCCGATAACGCTCGGGCGCTCTCATACTTTCAGTCCGAAACTACTCTTGATTGGATAGAAAAACACATCTCGTCACCCTGCACTCACTGGTGGGGCCGGCTCGCAGCAGTTTCCAAACTTTCTTGGAAGCGAGTTTCCCACTGGCTCGATGCCGGTCGATTGTTAAGCCTTGTTGCCCTTGATGGGCTGAATTTTTTTGGGCATTACGATACACCCTTATTGAAGCAAATTCGGCCGAAGTTACTTCATCCTGAATCCCGTACAGTCATGACTACAAAATTGAAGGAATACGCTAGTAAGGACCCAGTTCCACGAGTGCAACGCGCGGTCCACGCCGCTATTTCACATTGGAACGAGATTTGTGGACAGACAAGTGAGCCCTCGTGAAGGATTGTTAAATGCGCGTTTTATTGACTGGCGGATATGGCTGTATCGGCAGTTGGATCACTCGCAACCTCTTGGAGCGCGGCGACCAGGTTTGGATTTACGATCTCAAGGAAGATCTCCACCGGCTGCGCCTAATTCTGCACGATGAACAAATCATCAAGATCGGATTCGTTCGCGGCGATGTGACGGATCTGGATGGCCTCAAGCGAGCCTTTGCCGATCATCAAATCACTCATGTTGTCCACCTAGCAGGTTTGCAGGTTCCCGTATGCCGGGCTGATCCGCTCTTAGGAGCGAAAGTGAATATTCTCGGCACCTTGGCGGTATTTGAAGCCGTCCGCCAATCCCAAGGACAAGTCCAACGCTTGGTTTACGCCAGCTCTGGGGCGGTTTTTGGGCCGCCCGATGCATATCCCAAAGGTCCCCTGGCTGATGAGGTGCACTTAGTTCCGACTACGCATTACGGCGTTTTCAAACGTTGCAATGAGGGAAACGCCCACATTTATTTTCAAGACCACGGATTATCGAGCATCGGCCTCAGACCCTGGACGGTCTACGGCGTCGGCCGCGATTTCGGCATGACCAGCGAGCCGACCAAGGCAATCAAGTCTGTCGCCCTGGGTCGGTCCTATCACATCAGTTATGGAGGCAAGCAAGATCTCCAATTCGTGGACGATGTAGCGAAGATTTTCGTTCGTTGCTCGGAGGCTCCATATCAGGGAGCAAAGTCGTATAACCTTCGTGGGGAGGTCGTGGATTTGCCGGGGTTTCACCAGGCACTATGTTCGGTGGATCCGGCCGCGGACCGATTCATTACCTTCGGCGACAAGCAGATTCCCATCGCTTTTGACCTGGACGACGGCGCTTTACAACGCGATTTGGGCCCCATGCCGCAAACTCCGCTGGTCGAGGGAATCCGGCAAACGTTGGAGCACTTTCGCCGGCTGAATTCCGAAGGCCGGCTCGACACGCATGACATAGATGCGTAGACTTGGAAAGAGATCGAAAAAAGGAGAAAAGAATTATGGCCGCACCGGTTTCAACCACTGAAACTTCTACCTCACAGGAGGTAATGACCTTTGCAAAACAGCTGGGAATTCAGGAACGCCTACTGGAAATGGTTGAGATAACCAAAGATGTATTCCCAGCGGCCCCTCACTTCGACGTTTACATTGAGAACGACCCGGATATCCCCGGCGAAATGTTTATTGTTTTCGATATACGGGTTCCACACTTGAGCCTAGACCAAGCTTCGGAAGCCCGTGAGTTATGGGGGAAAGAGTTGTTTCAGGTTTTTTCTTATCCTCGAAAGTTTTTGCCAATCTTGCGACTTGACTTTGCCCAATAATGGATGCACGGGACTTTCTTAGCCTGGCTTTTTCCCTGACAAGAGGCACGACAGAGGCCGAATGGCGATCGGCAGTAAGTCGGGCCTATTATGCGGCGTTTCATAATGCGCGGAAAATAATGAGTCAATGCGGCTTTTCGGTTCCGCGCGGAGATCGGGCTCATGCCTATATTTGGCTCCGGCTGTCAAACTCCAAAAATGCCATGGTAGAAAAAGCGGGCAGAGATCTTCAGGCGGTCCGAGGCAGTCGCAATTGGGCGGATTATGACCTTGATCGGGCGTTTATTCAGATAACAGCATTGGAGCAGGTGAAGTTAATTGAAGGTGTTATTCGCAATATGACGCCGGCAGAAAATGAGCCAACACGAACACAGATCACGGAAGCCATTAAAGTTTATGAGCGTGATATCTTGAAAGAAGCAACCTGGCATCCATTGCCTCCTTAGTCACACTTCCCAACATTTTCAGCATGAATGTGGCTTAGCACCATATCCGGCATGCCAACCTGACCAAACCGGCTCTTGGTCTGGGTCCAGTCGAGAGAACTCGTCCCAATCGCTCCAATCAGCAAGAAATTGTGGCCTTTTTCCGGTTTTCCCATGGCCAACACCAGGTGATTGGCCCACGTTTTCTTCCAGCACTCCCGAAGCTTGGTGCAAGCAGCCCGTGTATTGGCCGAATGGGGATCCCAAATCATGTTCTTGACACAAACACCGCCGGGCCCTAAGGCGGCGCGAAGTTGACGCAAGTGATCGGCGCTCAAGGCCGCCTCGGGAACATGCTGAAAGCCGTCAAATAGATCGTCGAAAATGAAATCATAAGTTCTTGGCTGGACAGTTCCTAGAAACTCATCGGCCGGCATTCCGTGAAAGTGAATGCGCGAGAATTCCGCTTGATTCAGCCGGAAAAACTGGCGGGCGATCCGCTCGAGATCCGGTTCCAGATCGACTGCGTCGATATCGGCCCCTGGATAGTCCAAAGCGAGGCACTTGGCGGCCGTGAATGCGCCAGCGCCTAACACCAAGGCTTTTCGGACCGGGGAGCGGGCCAGATGGCTGCACTTGTGAAACCAAAGATAAGCAAATACCGGCTCCTCGAAATCCAGGCGCATCGCCCCTTCTTCGCAGCCGTCCAGGAGCAGGGTACGCGTGGAATACTCTTCCGTGACGGTGATCCAACAGGTTTTACCGGCGGCGTCGTAAAGACAAGACATGAGCTATTTCCGATAGCTATTTCAGGTTTTCGAGTTTCCCGCCCGTTATCTAATTGACTTCCGCCTTCGGAGATGTTACCACAATCCCTTCAGGAGAGAGCGGAAGCCGCGCAAGTAATAAACCTAGAATTCAATTGTCACCCTATTGGAGTGCATCCATGAATCCTCGCCGTTTATTTGTGGCCAGTTGTATTGCTCTTATCACTTCCGCCTTCTCATTCATGATCCGACAAGATATTGCAGATCCCTTGGGCGCGGACTTTTCCTTAACCAAGCAGGCGATCGGTGAAATCATGGGAGCCGCCTTCTTGGGAATGGCCGTGGCCATGTTGTTGGTGGCACCGCTTTGCGATTTCCTGGGAATGGGTCGGGTCATCATGTTGGCGTGGTTGTGCCATTTGGTGGGCATCCTGGGAACCATTTTCGCTCCTAAGTACCCGGATGTTTCTCACAATACCAGCTACTGGGTGTTGTGGTGTTCGACGTTCCTGGTAGGTTCTGGAAATGGTCTCGTAGAAATAGCAATCAATCCCTTGGCGGCGACGCTCTACCCCCGAAATAAGACTCACTATCTCAATATCCTTCATGCCTGGTGGCCAGGCGGGCTCATCATGAGCGGTCTTTTGGCAATTTTTGTTATCAATCCGGCCTTGAATCTGGGCGGAGAGAATGTGTCATCCGCCGATGCAAGCATGGGCTGGAAAGTGAAAATGGCTCTCCTGCTCGTACCCCTGGCAATTTACGGACTGTTGACATTGGGGCAGAAATTTCCACAGACGGAGCGCGTGCAAGCCAACGTTTCCACCGGAGATATGTTTCTTCAGGTGCTACGGCCCATGTTCCTTTTATGGGCCTTTTGCATGTTATTGACGGCATCCACGGAACTTGGGCCGAACCAATGGCAGGAATCGGTTCTCAAGCGCACCGCATTTGAAGGGGCGGAGCCCACCTATAAGTGGCTTGGTCTTTTCAGCCAAAAAGGGTTTGGTACCTTGGTGTTTGTTTACACGAGCGGGCTGATGTTCGTTATGCGGTTTTTCGCGGGACCGCTGGCCCATCGATTTTCACCGGTCGGCATGTTGACCGGCTCGGCCCTGTTTTCGGCGATGGGCCTGTACTGGCTTAGTTACGTAAATACGCCATTCATGGCTTTTGTGGCCGCCACGGTTTTCGGCGTCGGAATTGCCTACTTCTGGCCCACCATGCTGGGTGTGACAGCGGAACGCTTTCCCAAGGGAGGCGCCCTTCTTTTGGGGTTAATGGGTTCCTTTGGCAACCTGGCAATATCGCAGGCCCTTCCCGTCATGGGCGGAATTTATGACTCTTACACCGTGGCTAATTTGTCCCCCGAGCTTCGCGCGAAAACGGTCACGGGTCCGGATGGCAGCCAAATCCCCGTGGTAACTCCAGGTAGCGCGAGTTGGCTTCCCGCGGTGATTACCGACAAGATATATCCGGCCGGAACTCAGAAACTCAACCCGGATGCTGTTAAGTTGCTTACGGGTGAGGAACTCCAAATGGTCCAAAAGGCCGAGACTGTTGGGGCTGCACATGCATTTCGCTGGGTGGCGACTTTGCCTATGGTGCTAGTCGTCATATTTGGGCTCATTGCCATCTCGGATAAACTGGGCGGAGGATATAAGCCCGTCCATATTGAAATCGGGATGGCGGAGGATGCCGCTCCCTCATGAAGTTGAACCGGCATAGGCCGGCCATCGCCAACAAGAGCAATTGATTTATTTGGTTGCATGCCTGCGCGAGTGCCATCTGACCGTAATTCTGCCCCGGCCCTGTCCGGATTTAACCGGGCCAACGGGCCAACGACCCACTAATGGCCATGACAACGCCGGCCAACCCTGGATCAACGCGAGTCAACCGTGCACAGATATGGTTGAAGTTGGCCAGTTTGCACACGAACTCCTTTCGAAGCGGCCAAGGCTTTGGTTTTCTTCGAGCACTTCCGGGTCACCAGATCGTCGCACATTGCTACAATGACGAAATGATTCGGTTGACAATCTTCGCCTCAGCCCATGCCTGTTGATTGCCGGGGCGGCCATCCAGGAACTCCAGGAAGCTCATGCCAGGTTCGCGCACCTTTACATTTCTCGGCACCGGAACTTCGACCGGCGTTCCCATGGTGGGCTGCGATTGCGAGGTATGCCGATCGACCAATCCGCGCAATCATCGTTATCGATGCGCGGTGCTCATACAAAACTCGCTGGGAAATCTACTCATCGATACCCCGCCGGAATTGCGTTTGCAGCTCCTTCGAGAAAAGATTGGGCTCATTCACGCCGTCCTCTACACTCACTATCACGCCGATCATCTTTATGGCTTAGACGACGTTCGGCCATTTCCACGAAGGCTGGGCGGGCCGGTTCCGCTCTACTGCACGGCCGAAGTTGAGCGCAAGGTTCGTCAAGCGTTCTCCTATGCATTCGTGCCCGAGGCCCAACAAATGCCGGCCGGCTATATCCCGAAGCTGATCTTTCAGCGGATTACCGAGGAGCCCTTTACGTTGTTGGGGGAGCGGGTGCTGCCGATTCCACTTATTCACGCTCATTTTGAGGTTTTTGGTTTTCGGATCGGCGACGTTGCCTATTGCACCGATGTTAATACGATTCCGCCTGAAAGCATGCGGCTCCTAGAAGGCTTGCAGGTCTTGGTGCTGGACGCGTTGCGACACAAGCCTCATCCCGGCCATCTGAGCGTGAATGAGGCTTTGGAGATTATCGGCCGCTTGAAGCCGGGGCGGGCGTACCTGACTCATATTAGCCATGATCTGGAGCACGAGGAAACCAATCGCCGCTTGCCGCCCGGCGTTGAGCTTGCCTATGATGGCTTAAAGTTTCAGTTTTGAAAATAATCAGGAGTCAAGAGTCGGGGATCAGGAGTCAGGAGTCGGGGGTCAGTCGGGAGAAACGGGCAAAGGCCGAACGCGAACCTTAGCATACGGCGGGCGCGAAACGTAAACGGAAAAACACTTCCATTTCTGACCAATGACTCCAGACCGATGCGGACACTGCCGTAATCCACTCCCAAG
>Ga0207103_10111_pt1 | contig 24208 bp, 15 predicted proteins | sample Alteio_BWMinHeat_81_FD_153546 | JGI IMG/M metagenome (GOLD analysis project Ga0207103, IMG submission 153546) | Enriched cells from forest soil in Barre Woods Harvard Forest LTER site, Petersham, Massachusetts, United States -... | ecosystem: Environmental > Terrestrial > Soil > Temperate forest >...
CTGTTCCGGCGCGAACATTTACATGCTCGGGCTTTCCTCGCATTCCTGGAAAGTGAATTTTTGCAAGTTCACGAATGAAACGCGGAATGGGATTGAGGATTCTAGCGCGCACTCCGGACTGAAGTTCATCGCGGCGTGCAATGGGACGACGGCAGGCGGCGGCTACGAGTTGGCATTGGCGTGCGACGAAATTATTTTGGTGGATGACCGGTCGTCGGCGGTGAGTTTACCGGAGTTGCCCTTGCTGGGCGTTCTGCCTGGGACCGGCGGTTTGACGCGCGTAACGGACAAACGAAAAGTGCGGCGGGATTATGCGGATATGTTCTGCACGAATCCGGACGGCGTGCGCGGACAGAGGGCGAAGGATTGGCGGCTAGTGGATGAAGTGGTCAAGCCGCAGCAGTTTGCAGAGCACGTGAGGCAGCGCGCCGTCAAGCTGGCGGAGCAGAGCGATCGTCCTTCGAACGCGAAAGGCATTGCGCTGACACCACTGACCCGGACCGTGGATGAAGCGGGCCTGCATTATGGATTTGTCGATGCGCAGTTGAATCGGGAGGCACGCACGGTGACGTTGACGGTTCGCGCGCCGGAGTCCGTCCCTTCCGACACGATCAACAGTGCACTGGCGGCCGGCGCGCGCTGGTGGCCTCTGCAGATGGCGCGGGAACTAGATGATGCGATTTTGACGCTGCGCACGAGTGAACTCGATTTGGGATTGTGGATTATCAAGGCGACCGGGGATCCCAAGGCCGTGCTATCAGCCGATGAGTTTCTTTTAAAACACCAGGACCACTGGTTCGTACGCGAAGTTCTGGGAATGATGCGGCGGACGTTTGCGCGGATTGACATTTCATCCCGCTCTTTGTACGCACTCATCGAGCCGGGATCGTGCTTTGTCGGGACGCTCTTCGAATTGGCGCTAGCTTCCGACAGAATTTACATGCGCGACTCGCAGGATGGAGAGAATGTAGCCAGCGTGGTGCTTTCGCGGATGAACTTTGGCGCGTTGCCGATGGTCAACGGCCTCTCGCGGCTGGCGGCGCGTTTCTACCAAGATTCGGAGCAAGTGGAGAGGGTGCGAAGCTTGATCGGAAAAACACTTACTGTTCGCGAGGCCATGAATGCGGATCTGGTTACGGCTGCGCCGGACGACCTAGACTGGGAAGATGAGATTCGGCAGGCGCTGGAGTCGCGCGCGGCACTGTCGCCCGATGCCTTGACGGGACTCGAGGCGAATTTGCGCTTCGGGATTAATGAGACGCTTGAGACGCGCGTTTTTGGGCGGTTGTCAGCGTGGCAGAACTGGATTTTCATTCGACCGAATGCGGTGGGCACTAACGGAGCGTTGAAAGTTTATGGAACGGGCGCGCCGGTGAAATTCAATTGGGAGAGAGTTTAGAAATAAAGGCGCGAATTTGCGCGCGAGTTCCGAACTTACTGAGGAGAAGGCGATGATTGATTACACCGAGAAAATTCCGAATAACGTGGATTTGGGACGGGACCGCGGATTGCAGCGGGCCTTGGAACACTGGCAGCCGGCGTACATGGGTTGGTGGTACGACATGGGGCCGAACGAGAGCCACAACTATGAGGTGTATCTGCGCACGGCGATCAGCGTGGAACCGGATGGATGGGCGCAGTTTGACTACGTGAAAATGCCGGAATACCGCTGGGGAATATTCTTGCAGCCGCGGGATGAAAAACGCGAAGTGAATTTCGGGATTCACAAAGGGCAGCCCGCGTGGCAAGAAGTGCCGGGAGAATACCGGTCGACACTGCGCCGCGTGATTGTGACGCAAGGGGACACGGAGCCGGCTTCGGTGGAACAACAAAGGCTGCTGGGATCTTCTTGCCCTTCGATGTACGACCTGCGAAATATTTTTCAGGTGAATGTGGAAGAGGGACGCCATTTGTGGGCCATGGTGTATCTGTTGCACCGCTATTTTGGACGCGATGGGCGCGAGGAAGCGGAGGCTCTGCTCGCACGGCGATCCGGAGATGCAGATAATCCACGCATTCTCGGCGCGTTCAACGAACCGACGCCGGACTGGCTGGCGTTTTACATGTTCACGTTTTTCACGGACCGGGACGGAAAGTTCCAACTTTGCGCTTTGGCGGAATCCGGCTTCGACCCGCTTTCGCGAACCTGCCGGTTCATGCTCACCGAGGAAGCGCATCACATGTTCGTCGGGGAGACGGGCGTTACGCGGATCATCAAGCGCACATGTGAAGTGATGAAAGAACATAAACTTGAGGACCCTGCGCAGGTACGGGCGCTCGGAGTGATCGATCTGCAGACAATTCAGAAATACTTGAACTTTCATTACAGCGTGACGCTCGACCTCTATGGCTCAGATGTCTCTTCGAATGCGGCGAGTTATTTCACCAACGGACTCAAGGGGCGCTTTCGCGAGACGAAACTCGAGGACGATCACGTTTTGAGCGAGGCCGAGTATCCGGTGAACGAAGTGATTGGAGACAAGATCGTCAAGAAGAACGTTCCGGCTCTGACGGCTTTGAACGAGCGCCTGCGCGACGACTACATCGAAGAGATCGCGGATGGCGTTGCCCGGTGGCAACGGGTGATCGACGAAGCGGGAGTTCCTTTCAAATTGACCTTGCCGCACAAAGGATTTCACCGTGCGATCGGAAACTTTGCGGGACACCATATCAGTGCAACCGGGGAAGTCTTGACGGCAGAGGCGTGGAAGAAGCGGGAACACGAATGGTTGCCGAGTCCAGCGGATGAGAAGTTCGTGCAATCGTTAATGACTGGGCGAGTCGTCGAACCAGGAAAGTTTGCGAATTGGATCGCGCCGCCGCTTCGAGGAATCAACAGCAAGCCGTTGGATTTTGAATATGTGCGGTTCAATTGACGAGCGGCGATTCTCTTTTTGAAGGACCAACATTCGTGCAGCCGATCATCGACATCCACATTCACATCATGCCCTATCACATGATGAAGCCCCCTGCAATGGACTTGATGAAGCGCGGGCGGAAAGACTATGCGGATGTGATGCGCTACTGCGAGGATCCAAAGGCCTTTTTGGCGCACCTGGATAGTCTTGGAATCGAGCGCGCGGGGCTGATTAACTATGTTGCGCCAAAGATTATCGGGTTCACGCCAGAAGTGAATGACTGGAGCGCTAAGTATTGCAGCGCGGCGCCGGATCGTTTGATCGCTTTCGGCGGTGTTCTGCCGGGCACGGTTCCGGATGCCGGGGCTGAAGTAGATCGCCTGGCCAAGATTGGGATTCGCGCGATCAAACTGCATCCATCGCATCAAGTGCTCACGCCGAATTCGTATATGAACGGAAACCGCGATCTGGCGGCGATTTACGAGCGGGCGCAGGCCAACGGGTTGCCGGTAATGATTCATACCGGGACTTCGATATTCCCAGGCGCGAGAAATCTGCATGCTCAGCCAATGTTGTGCGACGACGTGGGCATCGATTACCCCAATCTCGTGGTCATTCTGGCGCACGGCGGCAGGCCGCTGTGGATGAACGAAGCGTTTTTTTTGGTGCGGCGGCATAAGAATATGTACATGGATATTTCGGGGATTCCTCCGCAGAAATTAATGGAATACTTTCCACGGATCGAAGACATTGCGGACAAGGCCTTATGGGGGACGGACTGGCCGGGGCCGGGAGTACCGGAAATCAAAGGCAACATCGAGAAGTTTCATGCGCTGCCGATTGGGGCCGAAGCGAAGCGCAAGATTTTGTACGACAATGCGGCGCGTTTGTTTCCGCGATAAACGCGAGACATTCGGGGAGAACGGAATGAGCTTGGTCACGTTGCCAACCGCCTCAGAGAAGACCGCGCATATTCGATTGACGCTGAACGGCGAGGACACGGATGTTTCGTTCGCGCCGTACAAGACTTTGCTGGAAGTGCTTCGCGAGGATTTGGGACACACGGGAACAAAACACGGATGCGAGCTCGGGGAGTGCGGGGCTTGCGCGGTTTTGGTAGAGAGTAAGCCGGTGCTTTCGTGTTTGCTGCTGGCGTTGGAATGCGACAAGAAAAATGTTTTGACCGTTGAAGGGCTTGGGTCAGACGGAAAACTTCATCCTTTGCAGGACGCTTTTGCGGACCTGGGCGCGGCACAATGCGGATACTGCACGCCGGCGATTTTGGTAACAGCAAAAGCTTTGTTGGATCAGAACTCGAATCCTTCGCGCCACGAGATTCGCGAGGCCTTGTCCGGGAATTTGTGCCGGTGCACGGGCTATCAACAGATTTTTGAGGCCGTCGAAGAAGCGGTCCTGCGAATCGCAGGCACACAGAATGGATGAAGGAAAGCAGATGCGCGTGATTGGTGTACCACGGCGGCGAGTGGATGCGCGCGCGAAAGTCACAGGGCAAACCCTCTTTGCGGACGACATTTGTTTGCCGCGAATGGCGTATTGCAAGTTGCTGAGGTCGCCGCACCCGCATGCACGCATTCGAAAGATTGATACTTCGCGGGTTGCGGCGCATCCCGGAGTTTACTTAATTCTCAGCGGAAAAGATCTCCCGATCGAATATGGAATTCTGCCCGTTAGCCAGGATGAGCAGGCGCTGTGCTTGGATCATGTGCGGCACGTGGGCGATCCGGTGGCTGCGGTGATTGCGCGTGAGGAATTGACGGCGTTTGAAGCCTTGGACTTGATTGATGTGGAGTACGAGATTTTGCCGACGATTGCCGACCCGGAAGAGGCGCTGGCGACTCCTGAGCCGCGGATTCATGACTACGGCGAAGAAGGAAACATTCATAAGCGCGTGTCGTTGGAATTTGGAAATGTCGAGGATGGGTTTGCGGAAGCGGATGAAGTTTTCGAAGATACTTTTTTTTATCAGGGGAACACGCATCTTCCGATCGAGCAGCATGCCGCCGTGGCGATAAAAGATTCTGGCGGAAAGCTGACGATTTGGAGCAGCACGCAGACGCCGCATTATTTGCATCGCGCGTTGGCGAAAGTTCTTGAGATGCCGCCGGGGCATATCCGGGTGATCGCTACGCCGAATGGAGGAGGATTTGGCGGGAAGAGCGATCCGTTTAACCATGAGATTGTGGTGGCGAAGGCGGCGCTATTGCTGGATCGCCCCGTGAAGATTTGTTTGACGCGCGAGGAAGTGTTTTATTGCCACCGGGGACGCCATCCGGTTTTGATGAAATTTAAAACCGGCGTGAAGAGGGACGGCACGATTACCGGGATGCATTTGCAGACGCTCATCGACGGAGGCGCTTATGGCTCGTACGGCGTTGCCAGCACGTTTTATACGGGCGCACTGCAGACGACGACGTATCACATTCCGCGATACAAGTTTCAGGGATGCCGGACGTTTACGAACAAGCCGCCGTGCGGACCGAAGCGCGGGCACGGGACGGTGCAGCCGCGATTCGGCCAGGAAGTGCAACTGGACAAAATCGCTGAGAAGTTGAGCATCGATCCGGCGGACTTACGGTTGCGGATCGCAGAGTCTTCGAATGCGGTAACGGCGAACTTTCTTCGCTTGAGCGTCGTCAATCTTTCGGAGTGCATTCGACGCGTCGTTAAAATCTCGGATTGGACGGAAAAATTCCGCAAATTGCCGGATGGCCGCGGCGTGGGACTGGCTTGCTCGGCATATCTGACCGGAGCGGGACTGCCGATCTATTGGAACAAGATGCCGCACTCGGGCGTGCACATCAAGTTTGATCGCGGCGGCGGTGTGGCAGTTTTTTGCGGCGCGACGGAGATTGGCCAGGGTTCGGATGATGTGCTGGCGGGGATTGTCGCTGAAGTTTTGGGGCTGGAAACGTTTGACATTCGTTTGTATACCGGCGATACGGATCTGGGGCCGGTCGATTTGGGTTCGTATTCGAGTCGCGTGACGATTATGGCTGGGAATGCCGCTTTGCAGGCGGCGGAGCGCGGTCGAGCGATCATGGCGGAAGCGGTCGCAGAGAAACTGGAAGTTCCGAAAGAGCGATTGAGATTTTCCGACAAACGCGTCTTTGATTGGAGCGCGCCGGAGAAGAGCGTCACATTTGCGGAAGCCGTGTGTTTGGCGGAGGCGCAGTTCGGGACGATTGGCACGATGGGCTCCTACACTCCGCCGAAGTCGCCGGCGCTTTACAAAGGCGGCGGCGTGGGGCCTTCGCCGACGTATTCGTACACCGCAGCAGTCGTGGAAGTGGTCGTAGATCCGGCCACTGGCTGGATTACCGTGCCGAAGATTTGGATTGCCCACGACATCGGCCGGGCGCTGAACCCGACGCTCGTGCGGGGACAGGTCGAGGGAAGCGTTTACATGGGACTGGGCGAAGCTTTGATGGAGGAGCAAGAGTTTCGGCGGTTACCCAAAAGGCTTTCGCATGCGCTGGTGCACAAGTTTCCGTCGATGCTCGAATACAAGAGTCCTACGTCGCTGGACATGCCGGAGGTGATCACGGAGTTGATCGAGGAGCCTGATCCGCGCGGTCCGTTTGGAGCGAAGGAGGTCGGGCAAGGACCCTTGTTGCCGATTATGCCGGCGGTGGCGAACGCGGTGTACGACGCGGTAGGCGTGAGGATTGATGAGGTACCGATTACGCCGGAAAAAATTATGAAGGCACTAGCGGAAAAGAAAGCGGGGCGTGAGGCGCGTTTTGGGCCGCCCCATTTTCCGCGCATCGAATGGCCGGGGGCGCTGCGCGTTCCTCCACCTTGGGAGGGAGGAGATGGCCATGCAGTAAACGATGGGCCGCGGCCGGCGAGGCGGAGTTCGGGAAATGCAAAGGTGCTCAGCTCATGATGCGGCTGCCGCTTTTCGAGTTTCGCGCGCCGCGCACGATGGAAGAGGCTGCGCGCATTCTGGACGGCGAGGGCGCCGGAGCCATGGCGCTCGCGGGGGGCACCGACCTGCTTCCCAACATGAAGCGGCGGCAGCAAGTCCCGCGGACGCTGATGAGTTTGCGTTACATCGACGAATTGAAGGACCTTCACCTGGACGCTCGGACGTCGCGGCTGGGCGCTTGCGTGACGCTTGCCGATATCGCGGCGGATGCGCGCTTTCGAAACGGGTTGACCGCGCTTGCGCAGGCGGCTTCGCTGGTGGCCACCCCGCATATTCGAAACATGGCGACGCTCGGCGGCAATCTTTGCCTCGACACGCGCTGCAATTACTACGATCAGAATTATGAGTGGCGAAAGGCGATCAATTTTTGTCTGAAAAAAGATGGCGACACGTGCTGGGTGGCGCCGGGAAGTCCAAAGTGCATGGCGGTGTCGTCGACAGATACAGCACCGGCATTGATTGCTCTCGGCGCACGCGTTCGCCTAGTCTCGCGATCGGGAGAGCGGGAAGTTTTGCTTGCGGACCTTTACAACAATGACGGTCTGGACTACATCAAGCGGAAGCCCAACGAGATTCTGGCGGAGGCTTTGTTGGATTCGCTGCACGGCTGGAAGAGCACTTATTGGAAGCTAAGGCGGCGCGGATCGTTCGACTTCCCAGTGTTGTCGGTTGCCGCCGCCACGCGCCTCTCAGCCGCAGGCCTGGTTGAGGACGCGCGTATTGCGATTGGGTCTGCTGCGTCCCGACCACTGCTGGCCGCAGAGGCAGCAAAATCGCTCGTCGGGCGTCCCTTGGATGCGGACTCCATTAGAGAGGCGGCCGCGCTCGCGGCTCGCATCGCCAAGCCGCTCGACAACACGGACTTCGATATGAGCTGGCGCAAAAAAGTGACTGGTGAGTTTGTGACCTGTGCCTTGCGGGAGCTGCGTGGCGACGATGTGCGCTGCGAGCGCGAAACTTTCATGCGCACACGTTCGCTCTGACCGTCGTGCTATTTCAGTTCGTGCAGGTAAGCGAGCCGAACAGGTTCCGTTGGAATTGGCTTGAACGGGTTTCCCAGCAAAACATCTTGCTCTTCCTCGACGTTGGTGGCCCACGCCGAATAGCTTATTTTCAAAGAAGCCATCGTGCTCTGCAGCATCCGTACGGTTTGTACGACGGTGATTACATCCTGAATGGCCGCAAAGGCTCCCGGGCCGCCCATAGCCATGTTCATACCGGCGTTGGCGATGTCCATGCCAAGTTTGAATTTCTCATAGCCGGTGAGACCCTCGGCGCCGAGCTTGGTGTCTTCGAGCCCCGGGTATCTTACGAACAGGCGAGCATAATCGTTTGAAAATCTGCGCGCAAAGGGTCCCCCTTCCTTAGGCGGATAAAACGCGATGGCCAGGGGAGAGACAGAGTAAGTATCGTGTTCGAGCCTGAAAAGGATCTGCCCGTCTTTGGCTTCCACTTTCTTAATTTCGGAAAGCTTGAACGCAAAATCTTCGAAGTTGAGGGCGCGGGAAGCTTGCGCTTCGATCACGAGGTCTCCCAAACCATCCTGGCCAGCTTGGCGGGAAGGAGGTTTGGCGACACCTTTTTTGTCATACGAAGCTAGAAAAATGAATCGAATATGATCCCGGCTCAATTCGCATTTGGCGGGACGGTCGACGCCATGCCCGCGGATTTCAGCGTAGAAAGAAATGGGAAGATGCTGGCTCGAGACGGCATCAAACGCGCGAATAGCGCTCCGCCCATCCAGCGATTGTAAATAGACAAGTGCCATCAACTCGTTGGCTTCTGCTCCGATAGGAAAAAGGGCCAGCGCTGCTTGCAAGTGTTGCGCGGCCGAAGCGATTTGCTGTTGCGCATAGGGAAGCGGGACGGTAAAACCACCGAGCTTTTTAGCTGCGTTGCCCTTCTTTACCGGGGCTCGGTGGGCGCGCAGTGCGGAGCGATTTTCCAGGCCGTTAAAAGTCAGATTCATCGACCGATTCAGAAGATCGGCGATGATATCTTCAGCTTCGGAAACCTCCTCATCATATTTCTTCCGTTTCTCATCAAGAATGGCGAGGTGAAAATCGGCGCGCTTCTGCGCTTCCGCGTCCGTCTCTAATTCGCGGTACCGCGCGAACTGCTTCCGAGCGTCGGCAACATTCCCCGTGGCTTCCTGAAGGAGGCCCAGCTTCCAATGTGTTAGCGGGAATTCCGGCAGCGACTCCGCCGCTTTCGTATAGGCGATAAGGGCGCCATCATATTGGTATTCCTCGATGGAGCGTTCGGCGGCCGCATACAATGCCCGGACTTGAACGCCCGATTGCGTAGGCAAGGCCTTGAGGGCCTCGAGTTCCGCGATACGTTGATGGACTCTCAGGGAATCGAGCGCGTTCGGAGCAAGTTCCAGGTAACGCCGCAGAAACCGCATAGCTTCATCCGGACGATTGTTGTCTTCCGCACAATTCGCGAGATCGAAAACGGCGGCGGGGCTGTTGGCGAGTGTCTCTTTCATACTCTGGAGGGCCGTGCAGGCGCTCGAGAAACGGCTCGGCTTACCGTTGCGGGAGGGATCGGTGGCAGTAAATTTCATGGCGCCGCCGCGCACGGATGCGGTGGGATCGGGAACATCCCCTTCAAGCAAAACCTCTTCATCCCCGAGCTCATCTTCGGCCGAAGAGCCGTTTCCAAGCGTTTCGGCAAGATGGTCGAAGAACTCGAGCTGTTTCTTCGTGGAATCGTTATTCGCTATAGTCGTTTCCGCCGTGGTGAAATTTGTGCGCGTCTGTTTGAGCCTCCCGCGAATTTTCGGGCCTGCGGCACCCGCGATGGCTTGGTCCAGATACTCTGCGGCCTTCTGGCGGTCACCAAGATGGTTGTAGCAAAGTGCCAGGTCATACGCCAAAAGCGGCTGAGCCGTTCGCAGAATCCAGGCTTGTTCGAGGACTTGCGCAGCTTCCTTATATTTTCCGGCATCGTACAGTTTCTGCGCGGAAACAATCGCAGTCTTGACGTCGTTCTTCAGCTTGTCATCGAGCCGCGAAATCGCCTGGCTCGCTTCCTTCTCCTCGATATAGCCGAGGGACTCCGCGTATTTGAGCCTCGCTTCTACCAGTTTGCCCGACTTCTCCAGCGATCTAGCCTCCGCATTCAAAGCCTTCGCTGCAGATTCCAGTTCCTTTTTCTGGTTCTTTTGCAAGTCGCTCGCTGCGGGCCGCAAGGGAAGGACGAAAAAGGCAACGAATAGCAACGGTACTCGTCGAACAGCACGCGAACGAAATACATTCATAGTAGGTCCTCGATGCTTCTAAGGATTCATGTTCAGCTTGCATGTGCTCGAGGCTAGAGCTCACACGCAGCGTCATTACCTACTATTTCGCAAAAAAGAAGGAAATTGGCTCAGAGTGGATGAGTCGCGCCAACAGGCTATCTGGGGTCGCATCTTAGAATTCGACGTGCAGTCGGAATGTTGGCACGAGCACCGGCCCACGATCGCGGTTGTAACCAGGATTGTTAATACGCTGCACTCCGGGAGCAACATAGATTCCGCGCCAAAGGTGTGCCGTGTAATAGGTTTCTAAGATGTTTTCCCGCCCGTAGTTCAGTCTGCCATCGCCAAGCAGGAAACCAAGCCCGCCGTCTGCTAGATAGATCTGGTGATCCTTCTTGATCCCGTTCGATACGAAGGCCACGCCGGCACGGTCTTGCTGGCGATGCCATTGCGCGCCACTGACGCCCACACCTTCGGCGAGGGTCGAATCAACTTCGGTATAAGCAAATGACTCGGTTTTCCCGTCGTCCCATCCCCAGCGAGCGAACACCGTGACGCTCCGCGTGAGATTCTGTTCCAGGTTGACGCCGAAACCATACTTGCGGGTGATGTGCCAGGGATGGTTCGTAATGTTCGGCTGAGAAACCAAGCCCTCCTCGAATTGCCGCACCGCGTCGCGGTAGATTCCCATGTTGGCGTAGTTGGTGTATGCCAAAAGGCGGATCACCCCGGCTTTCTTCGGGACCACACCGCGACGCAGCTCGAATTCCCAGTTTTCCGCATGAGCCTGCCAAGGCTTCCACACCAGATCAATTCCGTTCGCAACTTTCGGCATCAGCCCTTCGGCGAAGCGAAAACCCCAATTGCTGTCCTCGTAGTCCGCCACGAAACCTACGGTATAGCCGCGCGTATCGGCGGCATAGTCCCAAGCGCCGTTGTTATCCAATGTCCAGTTGTTAAGTTGCAAATGTGTGTCGGATCCGACAGAATTCTGATCGAAGAAATCCGGCATGCTGAACTTGCCAAAGCGAATTTCCAGGCGGCGGCGCGGCAATTCGTCAAACAGCGACAGAAAACTCCGCTGGTTTTCGATCTTGTCCTTGCTCAACGCGAACACTTTGTGGATCATGCCGCGTCCGAGGTAGGGGGCTTTGCTCAAAAGTGGATTGCGGACGATGTCCAGATCTGTATTTCCCGCCAGGCCGAGGCCGGTGCTGAGCGCAGCACCGCCGGCTTCTTCGATGTCCACCAGAACTTCGGTGGAATTGTTGAGCCGCACACCAGTGTAGAGGGTCATCACACGAGACGTGGCTTTCTCGTAGTGCGGGCTGAGGCTGTTCGGCCCGCTGTAGGCGGCGTGAAAGTCGGGGTGAGCTTGGAAGATGAAGTTGCTCTGACCGGAAAGCCAAAAGCGCGTGTCCTTGAAATGAGGGAACATCGCTTCGGGATCAGAGGCAGGTTCGGCAGCAGGCGGAGAATCCTGTTGCGTGGGGACCGGATCCTGTGCGCGACCGTCTGGCGTGGCAAGCGCAAAGCTGATCAGCGAGCTCCAGGCAAGAACGGTTAGTCGGGTGGCCAGTCGGCGCATCTGAATCCTCGGCTTTCCCTTCGAGGGCAGCCGTCCCCTTCGACCGGCAAATAACTTAGAATAAATGGCCGCTCATTACCGGCTGATGAACGCCGAGCTCGCATCGATGGACGCGAGGAAACGCTCCGTGAGGCGCGCCCTGGAGCAGTTGAACGGCCCGGTGGCTTTGCTTTATTGTGCAGAGGGCCATTGCAGCTTGGCGCAAAACCTTGATACCATACCCCAATAGGGTATACAAGCAAAAAATGTCACATACTTCGCGTGAAAAACTCGACCTGGTCACTCGTACCAAAAAAGTCATCGGCCAGCTTGAAAGCGTCCTGCGCGGCCTTAATGAAGATGAGCAGTGTGCGGAGGTGCTACAGCGCCTGGCTGCCGCGCGAGGCGCCATCAATAGCCTCATGGGCGAGCTGATGGAAGATCACATTCGAAACCACATGCCGCGCAATTCGAAATCTTCAGAAGAGGCCGCCGACGACGTCATCCATATCGTCCGGACCTATCTGAAGTAAGGTTCGAAGTAACCTAAATGCCATTCGCGTTTGCAGCTGTTTTTCTGTATCTTCCGTGCACCCAAGTCTTGACAAAGGGAATCCAAGACCGGGAGGAGATTGCGCGGTGATACGAGCAGTTTTTCGAGTGGTTGTTCTGGGTTTGGTGGGCGCAGCAATGCTCGGCCCAGTATCCAAGGCCCAGGCCGGCCCGGAACAGGGTGGGCATGAGCTGCAACTCTGGACCGGCGGCGGCCACGGGCTGAACGGGAGTACCTCCGACAGCGGCGTGTGGAATGTCGGCGCACGGTACGGCTGGATTCTGACCGCGCCGCATGGCCCGGGGCTGATGCGAGGTCAATTCGAGTATGCGGTGGATGTGGTGCCCGTCTTCATGGTGGTTCAGCGCACCGGTACCGCGTATGGCTTCGGGCTGAATCCCTTCGCGCTGAAATGGAATTTTACAAAGCCCCACAAGATCGTTCCTTATTTCGAGCTGGGCGGCGGCACGCTCTTCACGAATGTCGATGTTCCGCCTGGCACTTCGCGTGTAAATTTTACGTCGAGTGGCGCCCTAGGCTTGCACTTTCTACGAAGCAAATACAATTGGACGGCGGAGCTTCGCTTCATGCACATTTCCAACGCCTCGCTTGCGGACTTGAATCCTGGCATTAACACGCTCCAACTGCGTCTGGGATTTGGGCGGTTTACTCGTTCGAACTAGCAGGCGCTCCGCCAAGGCAGTATGATGGGCTCCTCCAGCTCCACGGGAGCGTCGTAATTCACGGACGTAGTGTCCCGCTGGGAATAAACGAGGGTCAAAATGAGTATAGGATTAGGGGGTAAATCGTGAACATGAAAACGACGAAAATCGCAGTTGGGGCGCTGCTGTTAGTAGCATTGGGCTTGGGAATCCGCGGACTGCAGGCAGACAGCAAGGCACCCGCCGTCGGAAGTCCCGCCCCTGACTTTACGCTGAATTCGCAAGAATCGAAGGCGGTTAGCTTGCATGATTTCAAAGGCAAGTGGGTGGTGCTCTACTTCTACCCGAAGGATTTCACCAGCGGATGCACGCTCGAAGCCCACAACTTCCAGCGCGACTTAGCGCAATACGAGCAGAAACACGCCGTGATCGTTGGCGTCAGCGCGCAGGACGAAGACTCGCACCAGAAGTTCTGCACCAAGGAAGGGCTGAGCTTCAAGCTGCTCGCGGACACGAAGAACGAAGTGTCCACGCAGTATGACTCGGTGATGAATTTCGGCGTCGCCAAGCTCTCCGCGCGCCACACGTTTCTGATTGACCCAGACGGAGTCGTGCGCAAAGTCTATCTCGATGTCAAGCCACAGCAGCACAGCGAGGAAGTTCTGGCGGCGTTGACGGAGCTGCAGGGCGGCGCGTCCAAATAAATCCGACGTCCACTACACCGATAAATGGCATGGACGCGGACGCGGGCTCCGCAAAGAGCGCACCATAGGAAACTTTGGCGGCGGGGAATCTAACGATCCGCCAATTCGTCGGGAGTAACAAGGTTCAGACCATCGACCTTTGCTGTCGCCAGAATCCGCTCCGCCGGATCGCAGTGCCCAAGAATGGTCTAGCGTAACTCGCGCGCCAGTTCCCAGCTGAGAAGGCGCTTCGTGAACATTCGAATCTTGCTTGTATTGCAATAGCCACTCTCCGCAATCCCTATCGAGCTCAATTCCCTTCCTCTTCTGCAACATAATCATCTCCCAATGCGGACCGGTGACAGGAAACATTCGTTGGCTGACCCGGGCACCGACTGCATAGCGTTAGGCTCCCGAGTCTGTCTAGCCTCGGGAGCCTCTAAACTTGTAGAATTCGACGAACAGGCAATGGAGGCGGTCCAGACATTATGTCCAAGCATTCACGTATCGCAGGTAAGTTTCCATTACGAGCACTCCTACTGGCCGCCCTAACTTTTGCAGCTCGCGACGCAAAAACCGCGCAAGGCCAGTCTGCCGCTGTCGAAATCCCGAAGACACCTGCCGGCGAACAATTTTCCACCTGGCTTGCTGCTTTCAACAGCGGCGATCAGGCCGAGCTTGAGAAATTTCGTAAGCATTTCGACAAACCGGAAGAACACAAATTGCAAGAGATGGTCGGCTTCCGTCAACAGACCGGAGGGTTCGACCTCAAGAGAATTGAGGAATCCAGCGCAACCGGCCTCACCGGCCTGGTGCAAGAACGCGGTTCCGACCAATTCGCCCGCTTCACCATCGAAGTTCAAGCCGCCCCGCCACATCAGATTACCCATCTCGACCTGCGAGCCATCGATCGCCCGGCCGAATTCGCGCTCGCACGATTAAGCCAAAGTGATCTGGTCGCTGCGCTTCGCGCAAGGCTCGAAAAAGACTCGGCGGCCGACAAGTTCTCCGGAGCCGTGCTTCTTGCCAAAGACGGCAAACCCATTTTCACCGGCGCTTACGGGATGGCCGATCGGGAAAAGAAAATCCGCAACGGCCTCAACACGAGATTCCGTATCGGGTCGATGAACAAAATGTTCACCGCCGTCGCCATCCTTCAGCTTGTGCAAGCTGGCAAAATATCGCTCAGCGAGCCCGTCGGAAGATACATCACCGACTACCCGAACAAAGATATCGCGACAAAAGTCACCATTCAGCAACTCTTGACGCATACCGGCGGCACTGGCGATTTCTTCGGTCCGCAGTTCGACGCCCATCGCCTGGAACTAAAGACACTGCAGGACTACGTGAAGCTCTACGGCGAGCGTGCGCCCGAATTCGAACCGGGCAGCCGCTGGGAATACAGCAATTATGGATTTTTGATGCTTGGTGTTGTCGTCGAGCGCGTCAGTGGAAGGAGCTATTACGATTACGTCAGCGAAAACGTCTATAAGCCCGCGGGCATGACCTCTACAGGTTCTTTCCCGGAAGAGCAAAAGGTGCCTGATCGCTCGCTGGGCTACTCGCAATTCGGCGGCGAAGGTCTTCGGCCCAATACGGACACTCTTCCCTACCGCGGGACTTCAGCCGGCGGCGGCTACTGCACGGTCGAAGACTTCCTGAGTTTCGCGAATGCCCTTACAAGTCATAAGTTGCTGAACGCGCAAAACACCGAGCTCCTCACTACCGGAAAAGTCGAGACGCCCAGGGGTAACAAATACGCCTTCGGCTTCACGGACAATGCTCCAGGCACCGCGATGCGCCATTTCGGACATGGAGGCGGCGCCCCGGGTATGAATGGTGACCTCGAAATCTTTCCGCAGACCGGCTACGTGATCGTCGTGCTATCAAATCTAGATCCACCAGCCGCCAGCCGTATCTCGGACTTCGTCATCAACCGCGTGCCCGCGAGCTAGTCCCGGGCCATTCGGCGTGTACGTAGATCGCGCTCAAAGAGTCGGTCGACGCCTGCAAAACCAAGGGCGGGCTGGCCGACTGTGCTGCCGGCATCTTAGGCTTTAGGGATAATTTATCCCATAACCCAGAACAAAACTCTCGGCAGACCGTCTAAGGCTCATAAACGGGGCGCGGTGTCTCCGATGTGGCGAAGTTGAATTCTTGATTTGACTTGACGGGGATACTATATACAATCCTGCCCAACTCCTCCGTTGGCCTCGCCTTCTCGGCAGGCGCAGGTTGATCGGGGAGTCCGGGGGTGGTTTCCGACGCCGACGTTACAGGCTCAAGCAGAATCCGCTTGACCAATAGTACCAGGAGGGGTGATGAGAAACCGTATTCTATTTGTATTTGCACTTCTTACCTGTTTACCCGCAATACTTTCCGCGCAAGTGGCCGTTACTGGCAAAATCACCGGGGTTGTAACGGACTCGTCCGGCTCGGCAGTGCCAAATGCCACAGTGACGGTTAAGAGCGCCGCGCAAATGGCTCCGCGCACCATCACTACTGGATCCGACGGGGGCTATCTGTTTGATTTGCTGTCGCCCGGGAGTTACGAGGTCACCGTCACTGCGGCCGGATTCCGCACCTTTGACGAAACCGGTATCGTCATTACCGCCGGCTTCACCGCCACCGTCAATTCCAAACTGCAAATTGGGGAAGTCACCCAGACCGTGCAGGTGGAAGGAGAGCCGGTGGTCGACCTGCAAAGCGTCCAGACATCCACGACGTTCGACCAGGCGCTGTTGCAAGAGATACCGAGCGGGCGCGATCCTTGGTCAACTGTCGCGCAGATGCCGGGTGTCACATCCAGCACCTTCGACGTAGCAGGCAACAATAGCTACCAGCAGTCTGCCATGCAAGTGCATGGAAGCACGCAAGCAGAACAGATTTATAGCTACAACGGCCTCGACTTGAATTGGCCCGGCGCCAACGGTGGTTACACCCAGTTCTATACCAATCATGACTCCTTCGACGAATTTCAGGTCGTCGCTGACAATGCGCCGGCGTCGGTACCCATCGGCGGAGTCTATATGAACATGGTGACAAAATCAGGATCGAACCAGGTTCACGGGCTGGCTGCCATTTATTATTTGACAGCGGCTACACAAGCTGGCGTGTATTTCCCCAATTACAGCGGCTCGCCTGTAAAATCGGGGTCGCCATTCGATATGACTCGCGACACGTCCGCGAGTCTCGGCGGTCCCCTCATCAAGGACAAATGGTGGCTTTTCGGCTCTTATCGCCGCTACGACTTGCGCCAACAAATACTCTCGGTGACCAATCAAGCCGGTGTTCCGGTTGTGGACGTCAACCACCAAACTAACACCGACCTCCGAAGCGATTATCAGGTCAATTCCAAGAACAAGTTCAGCTTCATCTGGCTTTACAACGAACAGAACCGCTTCTTCCGGCGAGATACTGCCTACTCTTTTGTGACTCAGGAAGCGAGCTGGCTTCAGATCGAGCCCGCTTACATCCTGCAAGGCCTTTGGACCAGCCAGGTTACCAACAATTTCCTGCTGGATTTTCGCGTCGGCTGGAACAAAATCGTCTTCCCTCTCAGCTACCAGCCCGGTGTGACCTCCGCCGACATCAATGTCCAGAACATCCCAGCCTCTACGGAGACCGGCGCGGCGCCCTACCAGTTTGCCAACCCGGCGTGGGTACTCAAGTGGACCGCCGGAGGTTCCTGGTACAAGCCCAATCTCCTAGGAACCCACAACTTTCAATTTGGCTTTGAGTGGGGCAAGAGCTACAACGCCTACGTTTACAAAGTAAATCAGGGAATCAACATAATTCTGAATACGGACGCGACGACTGGTCTGCCCAGCAACCAGGTGCTCGCTTATAATACGCCAACGACTCAGAAAAACTACTTCCGCGACACCAGCTTCTATCTCCAAGACACCTGGAATATCAAACGCCGCCTCACTGTGGACGTCGGCCTTCGCTACGACAACTTCCGTACCTACTACCCGGCGCAAAAGAGTGATCCGAACGAAACTTTTTCCCAGCTTTTTCCAATCACGAACTTTGCTGCGTCCGGAAACCTTGTCGACTGGAATACCGTTTCTCCGCGGATCGGATTGGCCTTCGATCCTACCGGGAAGGGTGACTCCGTCGTGCGATTCGGTTATGGCCTTTACTACATCATGCAAGGCACCGGGCTCGCGGAGACCGCAAATCCTGTGGGCCTCTCCGGCAAGAACTACGCATGGACGGACACGAATGGCGACGGGATCCCCCAGCAAAGTGAATGGCTCCCCAACGGGGCGGCCACCGTTCCGGTGGGTGCGTTCGGCGGATCCAGCACGCATATCAACCCGAATATGAGCAGACCCTATTCAGAACAAATCAGCGCGGGCTATGAGAAGCAGATCTGGCACGACCTTCGAATCGGCGCGACGTATTACTATCGCACCAAGAAAAACTTGATCGGCATCGAAAATACTGCCGTGCAAAAATCGGATTATGTGCCGATCACGACTCTCAATGGAAATCCGATCATTAACCCGATTACCAAACAGCCCTTGACGCTCTTCAGCTTCCAGCCGAGCGATCCGAGCAAGTTCGGTGCCTTCAACTTTGTGGTCACGAATATTCCACTGTTGAACGACAACACTTATCACGCTGTGGAATTCACGGCCGTCAAGCGGCTGTCCAGCAAGTGGATGGTTCTCGGCGGGTTCACGATTCAGCGACAAAAAGGTATCTTTGGCCGCGGTTTCTCGGATCAAGCCACCAGCGACAACTTCACCGATCCGAACAACGACATCAACCGCAACAACAACTACTTGAACCTCGACGCCACGTATGTATTCAAGGTCGACGCCACATACGACCTTCCGTACAAGATCGGTACGAGCGTAAACTTCCAGCACTACACGGGGTTCCCGATCCAGCCGACGGAGACTTTCGGTGTGCCCGACGGAAACTCGCCAGCTGACGTCATCAACGAGTCGGTCATTCTCCAGCCTGCCGGTGTTCAGCGCTTGCCCAGCGTGAATATGCTGAACCTTCGCTTGTCCCGCGAGTTTGTGATCAGCGAACGCTGGCACCTTACGCCGACCGCCGATTTCTTCAACGTGACCAACGCACAAACGGTCATCGGCAAAGTGTCGAACTTTGGTTCCAGCTATTTGTACCCCTTCGCCACCATCAACCCGTTCGTGACGCGCTTCGGCCTGCGCTTTACGTTCTAACCGGTAAGGCCATTTTTGAATTGAAATCCTTCTTTCCTACTCGGCGGGTTGGGTGATATTTTCACTCCACCCGCCGATTTTGTTTCGCGGACTCAAGTTTTTTGAGAGCTCTCGAGGGGGCGCAATGCGCAATTGGATCCACGCAGTGGGAGTCGCAATCATTCTGCTGGGAGGCGCGGACTACGCGCTGGCTCAAACCTCGGGCCAGAAGCAGAAGCTCACTATCGAGCAATTGATCGACATCAAGCATCCCTCTGATCCCATCTGGTCGCCCGACGGCAAGCTGGTCGCCTTTGCGTGGGATCGCGCCGGCGTTGCCAATCTTTACATCGCCAATGCCGATGGCAGCGGCCAGCCGAAGCCGCTCACTTCGTTTTCCGAAGGCCAGGTCAATGGCGCGTTCTGGAGCGCGGATGGTGACCTCGTGTACTTTCCGCACGACGGCGATCTTTGGCAGGTCGCTGCCGCTGGCGGCGCTGCGAAGCCGGTGTGGACCAAACCGGATCCCGGCAGCGACTACGTGCCATCGCCCGATGGGAGGCGTGTCGCCTTCGTACGCGGCAATCGCCGGGCCACACAAAACGCACAAGACGCGCCTCACGGTAGCGATCTGACGATCCGCTGGCTCTCCGACGGCACCGAGTCAACCAGCGCTCACGACGACGTAAGCATTCGCGGCATCCTGTGGTCTCCCGATGGCGCGTCCATCGCCTACACCGGCGGCTCCAAAATCATTCGGCACGATGAATCGCCCGACTATTCCGGTGCCAAACTCATCTACCGCGTTTCCGAATATGTCCCCGGCCAAATCTACGCACTCAAACTGGCGGGCGGGACACCCGTTGCGATTGCCAAGCCCGGCGAGTACGGCGGCCTCGCGTGGGTTGACAACACACATCTGGTCTTTGATGGCCAGTCTCCCGACTTCAAAAATTATTTCATCTACTTGGCCGACGCCGCCAGCGGGAACACAAAAACCATCCACGAAATTCACGAAGAAAAATTCTGGAGCATCCCCGACTGGGGCGAAGCAGGCGCACAACCGTGGCCCTCGCCCAACGGCAAGTGGATCGCTTTCCTCGGCGATCAAGACGGCTGGGACCATCTCTACGTCATGCCCGCATCCGGCGGCGAAGCGGTACAAATCACCAAAGGCAAATTCGAAGCCTGGCGTCCCGCGTGGTCACACGACAGCACGCGCATCGCGTTCGATGCCAATCTCGAGGATCGGCCCGGCGACCGCGTGCTCGGCATTGCAAAAATCGGCGATGATCCCGCGCACGCCGAAATCACCTACATTCCCGCAACCCCCGGCACAAATATTGAGCCGCACTGGTCCGAAGGCGACGGCCGGCTCGTCTATCAGCACACTGACACGCACAACAGCGCCGATCTCTACACCATCGGCTCCAACCCCGGGGCGCCTCCCGTGCGCCTAACCGACTCCATGCCCGCGGGCATGGACCGCTCCCAGTTTGTCGAGCCGCAATTCGTGCACTTCCCCGGTCCCGACGGCCAGCAAGTTCCCGGATGGCTTTTTGTTCCCCAAAACCTGGATCGCGCCAAAAAACACCCCGCGATCATGTGGATCCACGGTGACGGCGTAAATCAAAACTACGACGGCTGGCACGTGCAGCGAAATTACGCCGTCTATTACAGCATCCACCAATATTTTCTTCAGAAGGGTTACGTCGTTTTCGCGCCAGACTATCGCGGCAGCATCGGCTACGGGCGCGACTGGCGCACCGGCGTTTATATGGATGTCGGCGGGAAGGATGCCAAGGACGCCTGGATGGGTGGGAACTACCTGAAAACTCTTCCTTACGTTGACCCGGAACGCATCGGCGTCTGGGGTCTCAGCTATGGCGGCTTCTTCACGCTGATCGCCATGACGGATCAGCCCAAGCTGTTTCGCGCGGGCGTGGACGTCGCTGGCGTCGTCGACTACGTGATGTATTACTCCGATCCTTACCACGGCGACTGGACGGCTAGCCGCATCGGTACTCCCGAGCAAAATCCGCAAGTGTATGCGAATGCCTCGCCGCTTTCGCACATTGATCGCCTCGAGCGGCCCCTGCTTGTCCTTCACGGTACCGCCGACGTCAATGTTCCCTTCCTCGAGTCCGTCTGGCTCATGGACGAGGCCCTGAAGAAACACAAAGGCGACTTGGTTTCGTTCATGATCTATCCTGGCGAGTTTCACTACTTCACACGCGAACACGTCCTGCGAGACGCCTGGCACCGCGTCGACGATTTTTTTGACGCCACCTTGCGCGCGCCGGCCGCGACCAAACCCAAACCGAAGTGAACCCGCGCGTTGCCATCCGTAACGATTATTTCTTGTCCTAGGAAGAGCCGCGCCGCGCAGTCTTGATAAGCACTTAGGACGTGGGACACATTTTTTGGATTCCCATGCTTCCGCCGGGATTTTGGAAACGCTGGCTCTGCACGATCTGTGGCCGTGATCCGCCGGTCACAACGAAAACCAGGCGCGGTTCTGCATGGGCGAGCTTGTTGTGCCGCCGGACTCTGTGGCAGTGTTTTGGATTTTTAGGTTGGTCTTCCCGGCAGGAGCAGTGCTTACTCTCGTCCGTCTCCTGCGCACAAAAAAGGAACCATCCCTGCACGCGCAACTCGCAACCATCCAGCCTGCCACACACACCGTCTGTCCATTTTGTGGCGCGCCATTGCTAGTACTTGCTGCGCAGTGCTCTTGCCCGGTCTGCGGAGGGTCGTCAGGAATTAGCCACCGGAACAGCGCCGGGGAATGCGCCGCTCTTTAGTGTGCCGCCTCGAGAATTAGCTTCTGCACACGCCAATTCAAGATTTCCGCCACATACAATTCGTTTTCCGATGGACATGCAATCTCGTGTATCCATCCAAACTCCCCGAGCTGCTTGCCTGCTTTGCCAAACATCCCCAGAACTTTTCCATCGAGGCTGAGTTTGTAAATTCGTCCCGGAAACGCGTCCGACGTGTAGAGCACCTGCTTCGGGCCGGGCGTAATGCACACCGTCCACGGCGCGCCCGGCGCCATCGTGCCGGCAGTCGCAGTCGGCTTGTTGCCGATGGCCGCGCGTGCATCCGGCGGAGCCGGCACACCAATCGTCATCTGCCGCAGAAATTTCCCGTCGCCATCAAACACCTGGATGCGCCGATTCCCGCGATCTGCCACGTACACACTCCCCGCCGCATCCACAGCAATGCTGTGCGGCACATTGAACTGCCCCGGCTGGTCGCCAGGCTCGCCCCAGGACTTCGACCAATTTCCGTCCTTATCGACCTTGGCGATGCGCGAATTAATATATCCGTCGCTGATGAACGCGTTCCCTGCCGTGTCCCACGCCACGTCTGTGACCTGGCGAAACATCCCATCCACAGCAGGGAGCGGCGGTTTGACATGTTTCAAAGGTCCAGTGCCTTCATCGGAAGCTTCCTGCTTCCGGCCAAACACCATCACCACGCGGCCTTCGGGGTTGAACTTGATCACCATGTCCGACCCTTTGTCGGTCACCCAAATATTGTCTTGTTTGTCGACTTTCACCGCGTGCGCGAACGACCAGGCATACAAATTACGACCGATTTCCCGCAGAAATTTCCCGTCCCCGTCAAACTCCAGCAGTTGCGCGCCGCTCGCCCCATACGCCGGCCCCGTGCTGTTGCCCCGCGAAAAAACAAAAACGTGCCCCTTGGAATTGACGGCCACGCCAACGGCTTCGCCCAAGTAGATGTCCGCCGGCAATTTCAGAAAATCAGGGACAGAGGTATATCGGATTTCCGGCGGCTGTTGCGCAAAGAGCTGCCCAGCCCCAAACAAATCCAAGCCAAAAACCAAAACAAGAATCGCGCGTCTCATAGAAATCACCTCGCAACTTCGCGACCCGCATCATACGCGCCCAGCGCCCCCCGCGCCAATCACGCGCAAAACCCATAAACGGTAAGTCGTCGGCAATAGGATGATCGGAGATTGACAGGACAAGGGCAACCGACCTATGGTCTTGCCTAGAGATAGACTCGGAATCGTGACTTCGAGCCGTTGGTAAGCGAGAGCTACAGAGCAGCGTAAGTGGAGGTGCCTCTCCCGTTCGTTTGACTTTTCCCGACCAAACACGTGCGGACCGCGAATCTTCCAAGGGTGCGCGCAAAACACACCCACCGGCCAGCCCGAATCCGAAAGGAGAATCCCATGAGGAGACAAGGGACCACGCTGGTATCTGTTCTTTTTCTCAGCGGGGCAGCGCTCATAGCGTCGTGTGCGAAATCCTACCACGAGGAAAACGAACGTTATGTGTTCGTGGCCACGAATATCAACTTGCCGTACTGGCAGGAGGCCCAGGCAGGTTTCTTGGACGGGGACGGGGCGCTTGGCGTAAAGGCTGAACTCGTCGGTCCGGCGACCTACGATCCGGATGCGGAGGTCGGAGTGTTCCGCCAGGTCGTGGAACAGCAACCCGCCGGAATCTGCCTCTCCGCGGCGCGTCACGAGATCTTCCAGGCAGAGATTGACAAGGCGGTGGCTCAGGGCATTCCAGTGATTTGCGTGGATTCGGATGTGCCGAATTCGAAGCGCATCCTGTACATTGGAACGGACAACTTCAAGGCCGGTAGAGAGAGCCTTAGACGGCTTGCCGCGCTCGTTCACGGCAACGGGAACATTGCGGTGATCACCATTTCGGGACAGCGCAACATCGATGATCGAGTGGCGGGCGTGGCCGATGCGCTGAAGAATTTTCCTGCTCTCAAGTTAACAAAGATCCTGGATGACAAAGGCGACGCGCGAAGCGCCTTTGATCAGGTCTCCGACCTAATTCAGAAGAAAGAGAAAATAGACGGAATTATTTGCTTGGAGGCGACAGGCGGTTCGGGCGCCGCCGGCGCGGTGCACCGCTTCAACATGGATGGCAAGCTGCCCATCGTGGCCTTCGACAACGATCCGGAAACCCTTGATTGGATCGACCGCGGCGTCATCACTGCGACGATCACGCAAAAACCATACGTCATGAGTTACTATGGTTTGAAGTTCGTCGACGACTTGCACCACAACGCGGTACACCAATTCAAAGACTGGCGCACTGCCCTCGCTCCGCCTATGCCTACTTCGGTGGATACCGGCACCGTGGCCGTGGACAAAAGCAATCTCAAGTTCTATCGCGAGGGTCTGGCCGAGCACCCCAAGCCACTTTAGCGATTGAAAATTCTGTGCCGGTCGTTGATTAGGTTCTCCGGAAATCAAAATGTGGGCTTTGCTTCCGTTACATTCTGCTCGGCGGTAGGCGCGGACGGGTCGTTGGTCGCCGTGACAGGACGCTTGGGGCGTTCGTCGACGTAGAGTTGGAAAATGTCGGGCCGGGAATAGTGGCCCACGACGTCGAAGTCGTACTTGCCGCGGACGATTTGTCTAAGATCGATTTCCGCGACGAGGATGGCTTCGGCCTCAGTGTTTGGTCCGGCAAGGAAATTCCCGAAGGGATCCACAATGCAGCTGCCG
>Ga0207103_10112_pt1 | contig 24174 bp, 16 predicted proteins | sample Alteio_BWMinHeat_81_FD_153546 | JGI IMG/M metagenome (GOLD analysis project Ga0207103, IMG submission 153546) | Enriched cells from forest soil in Barre Woods Harvard Forest LTER site, Petersham, Massachusetts, United States -... | ecosystem: Environmental > Terrestrial > Soil > Temperate forest >...
GCTGCTTTTGCCGAAGACCGAGGAACGAGTTCGCTCGCGCCTGGCCGTCTACCAGCCGCGCGAGCCGGTGACCGCCCTCCTCTTGGATATTCCCAGAACGCAAGAGGCTCATTTCGGCCGGGATGTGCAAGTGAAAGCTCCGGAAACGGATGACGTGGTCGACCTGGTCCGGGCGTTTCGTGGCGCTCGGTCATTGTCCGAGCACGTCCGGTTGATCCATGACGAATTCTTGCCGCCCACGGCGGATGCGTTCGACGGAGTCGATCATTTTGTCCTGGCGGGCCGACGGCTGGCCGATGACCCACCGGGGCAGGTCGCCTTGAGTCGCTGGCTGGAGCAAGGCGGCCGGCTCTGGGTAATGCTCGAACGAACCGATCCCGATGTCGTCGCCGGAATCCTGGGCGGCGTTCCGGGGTTTCATGTGGTCGACCGGACCAGTCTGACTCGAGTGCAGATCGAAAGTAGCGGCCTGGGGGCGAAGGGACGAGGGAGCGAGGAGGCGGAGGTCCGGGAGTTCGAACGGCCTGTAGATTTTGTGCGCGTCGAGTTGGGGCCGGAGTTTACGGTTTTGCACCGGGTGAACGGTTGGCCCGCCTCGTTCACGCGGACCATCGGCCAGGGCAAGGTTCTCATCACCACGATCGAGGCCCGCGCTTGGTGGCACCCTCGGACCGACGCCGATCCGGAATCTCCTTTCGACATGATTGCCGACGTTCCGGTATTGATGCCGGCCATGGAACAATTGGCGCAACAGCTTCAGCCTGGAGCCATGCCCACCTTTCCCCAGTCCAGCTCCGGAACGAAGGAGTCGGATGTGTTCGCGCCATTGGTGAAGGGGGACATCGGCTACCGGGTGGTGAGCGTGGGTACGGCGACCTTGATATTCGGGGGCTTTCTGCTGATTTTGTTGATCCTGGGAGTCGGACTCCGGAAAAGTGGTCGGCTGGAGCTGCTTGGCTGGGTCGGACCGATGGCGGCTCTTTCGACCGGCGGTGCATTCATGGCCCTGGGTGAGGCGTCGCGAAATTCCATTTCGCCTACAGTGGCCGTCGCACAAAGAGTCGCCGTTAATCCGCGAGACTCGGAGCTATCGGTCTCTGGCCTCCTCGGTTTCTATCGGCCTGACGGCGGGCCGGCCGGCATCAGCAGCACCCGTGGCGGCCACTTGGAGATGGACATGGCCGGGTTGGAAGGTCAGACCCGCCGCCTGGTGACTACCGATATTGACGCCTGGCATTGGGAGAACTTGACGCTGCCGGCCGGCATGCGCCTAGGAACGTTCCGATCGATCGCTCGGATGGACGAGCCGATTTCATGCGTGGCCCGTTTCGGACCGAGGGGATTGGAAGGGAAGTTACAGGCCGGACGATTCCGCGGGCTGACGGACGTTTTGATTCAGGCACCGAGCCGGCGCGTGTTTTCCGTGGAGTTCGGGCCCGACGGCCGATTTGCGATTGGCGAAAATGATCTCTTCCCCCCCGATCAGTTCGTGGCCGGCACGGTCCTTAGCGATCACCAACAAAAACGCCAAACCATTTATCGCCGTCTCTTGACCGAGTCCCAGGCACTGCGACCATCGGACGACAGTGTTCTTTTCGCTTGGGCCGATCCATTGGAGGTGCCCTTTGATTTTGAAACCAGGCTGCGATCGATCGGCTCGGCATTGATTTCAGTGCCCTTGGAATTGGAACCCACGGCTCCCGATACGCGGGTGACCGTGCCCCGAGGCTTCATCGCTTATCGACGAATCCAGGAGGCCGGCGCCACGAAGCCGAACCTGGAGGGACAGGCGGCAATCGACCAACGTTTGCGCTTTCAACTGCCGCCCTCCATACTTCCCATGCACGTGGAAAGTGTTCGGTTGTTCGCGAAAGTCGAATGTCCCTCCCGCCTCTTTACCGTGAGAGCCATCACGAAGAACGGCCCGGTGGACATTCGATCGGAGCAAAGCCCGGTCGATCCCCTGACGATAGAAATTGTCCGAGACGACGCGCTCATTCTGGATGAGCAAGGCGGGCTGCACCTGGACATCGCGGTGAGCGAACCGGACCGAGTCGGCGATGAGCAGCCGCCCAAGTGGAGCATCCAGACATTGGAGCTCGAAATTGTTGGAACGACTCTCAAACGAAATTGAAACCATGACTCGAACCCGCGCTTCGTGCCTGCTTTCAGCCGTTCTGGCAGTCGCTGTGTTGCCGGCATCAATGGGCCGCGCCGACGAAGGCGACTTGGATTCTCGCATGTACCACGATCCGGAGTTGCCCTTCTCAAAGATCGTGTGGGTATATCCAGAAAACTTGCTGCCGCTTTGGCTGGAGGCGTTGGAGAGGCCGGAAGCGGACTATCAATGTCGGGCGGCCCTGGCCATTGTTCTGGCTCACAAGGAGGGAATAAAAGGATTAGAGGCGGCTATCGATCCCTTGCTGGCGGCGCTCGCGCGCTTGGATCAAACAGAGAAAACATCAAGCAATGCGTCATCTAGTCAGAGCGAGGTCGGCACGGGTTCATCGCCGAAGACTTTGGTTCGACTGGCATTAGCCCGCGCCCTGATCGAATTGGATACGCGCCAGGCTGCTCCACAATTATTCGAGCAAACTCAAAGCGGAGACCGCCGCTTGCGTGACTTGATCGAACCTGCCTTGGCGCGGTGGGAATTTCGGCCGGCGGAACCAGTGTGGTTGGAGCGGTTCGGGCGATCGGATACGAGTGCGGCCGACCTGCTATTAGCTATTCGCGGGTTAGCCGCCCTTCGAGAGCCACAAGCCGGCCCGCCACTCAGGAACTTGGTCCATTCGGAGCAGGCATCTTGGCCAATGCGCTTGGAGGCCGCCCGGGCTTTAAGCACCATCCAGACTTCAGGTTTGGAACAGGACGCGCACCGCCTGGCTGAATCGAACATCGAGGATCGAGAATCGAGGCGCGAGGATCGAAAGCGACAGCTGGGACTCACCGCTTCTAAAGGGCCCTCTTCGATCCTCCATCTTCCATCCTCCATTAGCCCGCGCTTGACCGCCGCTTGGTTATTGCGCCATCATCAAAGCGATGAAGCAATCGGTTTACTGGAAAAGTTGGCGGGCGATTCCGAGCCGGCCGTCGGCGTCGTTGCCCTCGATCGCCTTCTGGAAATTGATTCGAAACTCATCCTTCCGCTCATCGATAGCACACTGGCAAGTCCGGACGCGAAGGTCCGCTCGATTGGAGTTGAAACTCTCTTTCGGAATCCCACCAATGAACGAATCCACCTGCTGGCGGACAAGCTGGGCGATGAACATCCGGCCGTTCGCGTGAAGGCTCGACATCGGCTTCAGAACTTGGGAAGCAAGGCCCAATTTCGCGACGCGGTGATCAAAGAAGCTTCCCGGATTCTGGCGGGTCAACAATGGCAAGGCTTGGAGCAAGCCGCGATTTTATTAGTCGAGCTCGATCACAAGCCGGCCGCGGAGCGGTTGGTGGAGCTTCTGAAGTTTGAGCGGCCCGAGGTTTTGGTGACGGCCGGCTGGGGATTGCGGCGCTTGGACGTTCCCGAAACTTTACCGGCCGCTTTGAAGCACCTGCGGGAAGTCACCGGGCTCAGGGAAAGCAATGCCAAGTCCGAGAATCCAGGAAAGTTGCCAATAGATGCATTGGACCACCAACTCTCTCATTTAGCTCAATTCATGGGTCAGAGGAGATATCAGCCGGCGGAGGGCGCTTTGCGAGCCTTTGTCCCGCGCACGGTCAGTGGGCCGTCTATTGGGCAGGAAACCCGGGCCGGTTCGATTTGGGCTTTGGGCATGATCCTGGAAACACAACCCGAGCCGGGACTGGTCCAACAGCTCGAACAACGGCTCAATGATATTCCCCGGATGATGGATCCGGGAGAGGATCCACGGGTGCGGCGGATGTCCGCCATCACACTCGGGCGCATGAAATCCAAGGATTCTCTGAAGTCACTCCGGAAATACTACATCCCCAAGCCGACGCTCGACCCGGTTTCCCTGTCTTGCGGTTGGGCAATCATGCAAAACACCGGCGAACCCCTTGTCAAACCCCAGACCGTAGAATTTCAGGCAGGCATCTTCAAAAATTGGCTTCGGCCAATCCCGGAAACCAAACCAAAGGGCTAATGTCGTGTAGCACTGTCGGGAGATTTGCCAGTAGCTTTCCCGCTCGCAATCTCTGCTTTCTGGCGATAGCGGGCCGCCAACTTTCGCTTTCCCTTCGACTCATAATAGTCGGCCAGGGTGCGCAAGGTCGGCAGATGCAGGGGGTCCTTTCTCAAGATGCCCTGGAACCAATGGACGGCTTCTTCCTCCCGGTCGTATTTCAGGCAAGCAGTGCCAAGCTGGAAGCGAACGTCGGGATCGTCGGGCCGGAGCTTGGCCTCCGAAACAAGCCGATCAAATAACTCATCCCGCTTTTGGATCTCCTCCAGGCCGCGCTTGTAGCGGGCCGTCTCTTCCTCCAGGCCCAATTGCCCGCAGACGTGAACGAGCGCATTGGTCACGTCCGCTTGTTTGGGAGAAAGCGTGTCGGCTTTCTTCAACGACTGAAGAGCGTCTTCCGGCCGCCCTTCTGCCAATTCGATTTTGGCCTGAAGGAAAACAGCGCCCGCATGATTTTTCACTTGGGCCAACAGTTTTCCCAAGGTTTCCCGAGCCAGGTCCGTCTGGCCCATGGAATATTGGCAGGTGGCGAGTCCAAAAAGTGCGTCGATTGCATCCTCGGGATGGCGATCGAGGCAGTATTGAAAATGGGGAATAGCCTCATGGTATTGGCCGTCATTCGCCAGGACTTGGGCGAGCGCCAAGTGCGTTTCGGGAATTTCGGGTCTCAGCTCCAAGACGCGCTGGAAATCCTTGACCGCCTCGGCCGGCTTGCCGTAGAGCCGCAGCTCCGCGTTGGCCCGGTAAATCAAGGGCATCCAATCCTCCGGATACCGTTGAATCCAAGGCGTCGTAATCGAGACGACGTCCAGGAGGCAATCATTCTCCATATAGCCATGGACCAACGCCTCCAAAATAATGACCTCGTCGGGCGGGAATGAGTTGGCCAAATCCAAGAGAGAAGTTTCAACATCCCAGAAGTCTCCGACCTGAGCCCGGCGCAACTGGCGCTCCAGCTCAATTTGTTTTTTGGGCCAGCGCAGGATTTCCGCTCGATCCAAATGAATCTTCCACTGGCCCAAATTGCCAGCCCGCCGGCTCGTGCGGGCCATGAGAAAGTGCGCTTCGGCGTTGTATGGCCAGCTTTCCAAACAACGGGTCAAGTGAACCGTGGCTTCGGAAAATTCGTGATGGTCAATCGCCTCTTGGGCCGCGCGCCATTGGGCTTGCGCCTCGTCGACCGGAGGCGCCGAAGAAAGGAGACGGCGTGCCATCCAACCGGCGAGGACCAGGATCAACGCTAGAGCGCTTACCGCAAAAATCGATATTCGGCCGGAACGTGTCACTAGAGTCCTTCTCCTCTGCCTTCTCTTACTGAGCGGGGGGCGTAAGCCCCCTGAGCCGTCACAGCTTTCGGAACCAACACTCCCAGCTGATTCGACCATATCACGAGCGGATTGGGCTGTCGATACAAGACATAATCAATGGCTTCGTGCAACGCCTTCTCATTGGGCAGTGGTCGGCGTGATCCGGACTCCGTCCACCACGTTCCGTTCAGCGGCTTACCCCACCGGCGATTTAATGCCCGCGAGGCGTAGCTCTTGAAATCTCCCAATATTGACGTGGAATGAACCTCCTCGCCCGCCGTGACGATGATATGAAAATGATTCGTCATAATAGAGAAGGCGTGCATTTCCCATTGCCGATAAGCTGCCGTCTCGCGGAATTGAGGGGCAATGATTTCAGCTTTTGCTAAGTCCAGGAAAATCGGCGAGCCTTTAAGCAACGATCGCGCCGATTCTTTTAGCCCCGGCATAGCGGCATCGTAAGGATCTCCGAATTGATTATGGCGGGCTCGGGGACCCGGAGGGTTGTGTACCGTGCTCACGAAACCTCGTTCGTCGCCGGGTAGCCAAGTTCCGTAAGTAGTGGAGGTGATGAACCAGTGGCGCGGCATGTTCGTGGAAGAGTGGAAAGGTGCTGAGCGGGGGGTGTAAACCCCCTGAGTCAGACTGAGATCAGCGTTACTATGCCTACTCAGGGGGCTTACGCCACCCCGCTCAGAAGGAAAACGTACTCAGCGGGGGGGCGTTAGCCCCCTGAGTCAGAGTGAGATCAGCATTTGCATGCCTGCTCAGGGGGCTTACGCCCCCCGCTCAGGCGCGGTTGCCCTTCACTGAATGTTATCCGGGTCGCTGTGCAAAGTCGTGCCGTCGTCCATGTTGCCCAAGGCGTTAAACACTTCCGGATCGATGCCGTACTTGACGTTATGCACCGAGCCATCGGCAAAGACCGCGTTAATGCCGGCCGGGTGGGCGGAGCCGAACTGCATCGAGCAGGTCCAGTCGTCGCCGTTGTTGAGTTGGCTGCGCGGCTTATCCTTGGAAGGATTCGCTGGCGGCACGGGTCCGTTCCGCGTAGTCTGACACGTGGCCGACGAGCGGACAATATCGGCGTCCGTGCCTTCAAACGGACCTGTGTCGTCGGCGCCGTTGCCGCTGATGTATTCATCGGTCGGTACGAATTTCTCGCCCACCATCATCGTGTTGGAGGTGCCATCCTTCACGCTGGCGAACGTGTGTCGGATCAAGGCGCCTTGCCATTCATTACCGGAGGGGATAACGCCGTGCATTTGTCCATAATTTGTGCCATTTTTATTAGGCACAGGATCGGTGGTGGACCAGCCCCAAACCAAGCCAGGGGTATCCTCATCAATGAGGCCGGCGCTATTCCTAATCATAGGAACTACGCCGGGGGCAACCGATCCATAGTCACAGCGGTTGTTGAAACCACCGTTACTAGGATTTGGAAAGACCTGGGCCGAGCGCCGCGAGGGGCAGTGATAGACCGCCACGGGCGTAAGCCGAGCCCGACCCGTATTGCTGGTGTTATTGGTGATATAGTACGACCCTGCAGGGCCATCCAACCCGTCCTGCGGATTCGTTTGTCCGTTGGGAAAGGTAATGTACACAAAGTTAGTTGCCCCGGTGGTCGGCGTGGTCCCCACAGGCATCAGATCCGACAGTTTGTAAAGGTTGTCTTGCTCGATAAACGGCAGAATTTGGAACAACCAGCCGGCCGTCTGATACTTGTATCCGAGAGGAGCCCCGCTCGAGTCGTAAGCAATCCCAGTCCAAGATTGCCCCCCTTGGGTGGGGAAGACACCATAGGTGTCGTGGAAGTTGTGCATGGCCAAGCCAATCTGCTTCAGATTGTTGGCGCATGAGGTGCGATTGGCCGCCTCGCGGACCTTTTGGACCGCCGGCAGCAATAAGGCGATTAACACCCCAATGATGGCGATCACCACCAGCAGCTCGATCAGGGTGAAACCCAGCCGCAGCCGCCTCCAATAGCTTCTCATAGGCCCTTCCTCCTTAAGAAAGAATTGGATCAAAACGGTTTTCACCCCGTCCAACAAGGACAGAGTGCTATTTGCGCTTTACCGTAGGTCAGGCTTTCCAGCCTGACTTGGCTGCGAAAACGTCAGGTTGGAAAGCCTGGCCTACGTTTTGCTATCTCATTCCCCCCGGCGGACCGCCGCGGCGCATGGTCGCTAATCCTTTCATTCTGGAAACCTCGTCGGGAGTTACCTCTCTGACTGTCCCCGTGCTGTAAAGAAAGCACTTGCCGTTCTTTCCGGATTGCTCGTAAACGGTCAGGCCCGTCATGCCGTCGACCAAGCCATAGGTCTGCTGGTCCCGGGGGGACGTGAAATCCGCATCCGTCGCTTTGCCTTCTCTAACGGCCCAGTCTTTGACGTCCTTTATGGACCCGGGCTTCTTCTTGTTGGCCGCCTCGTAATCCCTTGCCAACTCCACGACCTTCATGATGTGCTGCTTTTCCTTGTCTTCGGTAGCGGGTTTCGAACCTCCGCAACCGGCAATCGGCATTGCCAACGGGGACAAACTCAGCGTAACTAGAAATGTAATTCTTGTCTTTCTGCTCACGGCGTCACGCTGTGGAAAAAAAGTAAAGAGGAAGAACGAATCCGATCCTGGACAAAGCCCCAGACCCGGCGCTATGGAGCCGAATATTGAGCCGTCAAATTACGAGTCATCCAGTGCGCGCAAGTAGGCTTTGGTACCGGCGCCCATACTACCCGATGCCCCTGTCAAATCAAGAAAAATTGAGAAAAATTGGAGAATAAAGGGTGAAGGTGAAAACTCCCCATGGAAAGTCGAAAATCATGGGGTTTTTTCCCGGCAAGATTGGACCAATCGTCCGACTTGAAAGCCGATTCCACCGACGTACAAATGCGGAGTAGTTGTTGGTGATTTATCGGTTCGCGCTCGCTTTGTCCTCCGAGCGCGAACCGATGAATCAACCGGAAAGCGCTTTGAGGTTAATCATGAAGAAGCGGTCGGCTGTTTTGCTGCTCGTGTTTGTGATCTGGACCAGCCCCGCAGGGGCGCAATTGGACCCGCGCGCGGCCACGCCGCCGGTCGCCAAGAAAGTGGCCAAGGAGTTGACCCTCCACGACGATGTCCGCGTCGACAACTACTTTTGGCTTCGCGAAAAAAAGAACCCGGACGTGATTGCCTACCTGGAGGCGGAAAATGCCTACACCGCCGCCGTCATGAAGCCGACGGAAAAATTACAAGAAAAGCTCTACCAAGAAATGCTCGGCCATATCAAGCAGACCGATCTCACTGTTCCCTATCGCAAGGGGGATTACACCTACTATTCGCGCACCGAGGAAGGCAAACAATATCCCATTCATTGCCGCAAGGAAAATCTTCCGGATGCCAAGGAACAAATTACTCTCGATCTCAACGAGCTGGCAAAGGGTGAGAAATTCCTTAGCCTGGCCGTCTATCTGGTCAGCGATGACGGCAACCTGCTGGCCTATTCCACGGATGTCACCGGATTTCGGCAATACACGCTCTGGATCAAGGACTTACGCACCGGTCAACTGCTGCCGGACCGCATCGACAAGGTGGTGACCGCGGCCTGGGCCGCCGACAACCGGACCCTTTTCTACACCGCCGAGGACGCCGCCAAGCGCTCGTATCGTCTTTACCGTCATGTCTTTGGCTCTTCGAGCGACGACCTGGTATACGAAGAAAAGGACGAGCTGTACCGCATCTTCCTCAGCCGATCGCGGGACAAAGCGTATTTGTTCTTAAGCTCGGGCAGCTCGATCACGACCGAGGTGCGAGCCCTGCCGAGTGCCACGCCCAAAGGAGAATGGAAGGTCATCTTGCCGCGGGAAATTGACCACAAGTACGAGGTCGAGCATCGCAACGGTCTTTTCTATTTAATGACCAACAAGAATTCCAAGAACTATCGCCTGGTGACGGCGCCGGTGGCGGACCCCGAGCCGAAAAACTGGAAGGAGATCATCCCGCACCGTGACAAGGTGCTGTTGGAAGATGTCGAGATTTTCGCCCTGCATGCCGTCATCCGAGAACTAGAGAATGGGCTGCCGGTTCTGCGAATCATGGATTTGGAATCCAACCAGGTGCGGCCGGTTGCCTTTTCCGAGCCGGTCTTTTCCGTCTTTCCCGAAAACAATCCTGAATTTCAAACGAATCAGTTCCGGTTCCGGTATCAATCGCTGGTGACGCCGGAGTCAGTTTTCGAGATGGACCTGAGCAACGGCGAGCGGAAGCTGCTAAAGCAAACGGAAGTGCTGGGCGGCTACGACCCGACCCGTTACACGTCCGAACGAATAATGGCCGTCGCCGCCGACGGCGTCAAAATTCCGATCTCCTTGGTCTACAAGAAAGGTCTCCGCCGCGATGCCGGGAATCCGCTGCTCCTCTACGGCTACGGCTCCTATGGGTTTTCGCTGCCGATCGTATTTAATTCCAGCCGGCTGAGTTTGCTCGATCGCGGAGTCGTTTATGCCATGGCCCACATTCGCGGCGGCAAGGAAATGGGCGAGCTCTGGCACGACCAGGGGAAGATGCTGTTCAAGCGGAACACGTTCACCGATTTCATCGCTGCGGCCGATCACCTCGTCCAACAGGGCTACACCACGCGCGACCGCCTGGCCATCGAAGGCGGCAGCGCGGGGGGCCTGCTGATCGGCGCCGTGCTCAACTTCCGGCCCGACTTGTGCAAAGCCGCCGTTTTGCATGTCCCCTTCGTCGATGTCATTAACACCATGCTCGATGAGACGCTGCCTCTCACGGTCGGCGAGTTTCTGGAATGGGGCAATCCCAAAGTCAAGAAGGAGTACGACTACATGAAATCGTATTGCCCTTACACCAATATTGCCGCCAAGGATTATCCGGCCATGCTGATTCGGACTTCGCTCAACGACAGCCAGGTGATGTATTGGGAGCCGGCGAAATATGTGGCCAAGATGCGGACCATGCGCACCGATGCCAATCCGCTATTGCTCAAGGTCAACATGGCCGCCGGCCACGGCGGCGCCTCTGGGCGCTACGATTTTCTCAAGGAGGTCGCCTTCGCCTATGCCTTTGTGCTAACCGAGCTGGGCATCCCGACGGAACTGAGCGGCAGATAAGAATAATCTCGCGCAAAGGCGCCAAGAGATTTTCCTTTGCGCCTTCGCGGCTTTGCGCGACCATCTTGCGATGCTACTCGGGCTTGAGCGTCACTTTGACGTCGGTGATCGGTTTGCCGTCCTTGTCGGTGAAGCGAAGACATCCAGACCAATCGACCTTCTCGTTGACGACCTTGAAGACAATCACGTTGACGCCCTTTTTAAGAGCCAAGTTGGCCGTGCTGTCTTGATCCTTTTCGGTCGGCCGTGCTTCTTCGCTCTTGAAAACTTCCTTGCCGTTAATGTAGACCTTGCACTGATCGTCGCTGCCGGTTTTCATGATCAGGTCCTTCATTTCGCGCTCGGCGGTCAGGTAGCAAACGGCATAGCCGACGCTATCCTCCGTTTCCTTCCCCAGGAAAGCGTTGAAATCGAGCAAATGGCTCTCGCCCTTGTAAGGTTTCCAAGATAGCTCTGTATCTCCGCTCTTGACCTTGTCTCCGTCCTTGGGATGAAGTTTAGCTTCGTCGGGAATTTGCTGTTTGCCCAAGGCCTCGGCGCCGCTCTGAGCTTCGCCGAAAGGCAACGGGGCGAGGACCAGCCAATTGCGGATGAAGCCTTCCTCATCGGGCTTGAAGCCCTCATCCGGGTTGGCGGCTGCGGCAATCAAAACCATAATTCCAACAGACAACAAAACGGTGTTTCGCATGATACCTCCTGAAATGGATTGGGCCGGTTGGCCCAAAAATTGAAATGGACAGACCGCCCTTAGCCAATGGATGGACCCGGTTGACTAACGGTTCTACCCTAAGAAATTGGAAATGGAAATCAATCCGGGGGGCAAAAAACTCTGAGGCTTTGGGGCATGTCAGTGGCAGATTCTAGGGTGGCACGCCCTGAGGCTTTGCGAAGGGCATGCAGAATTTGCAAAGGCTCCACGCCCTTCGAAGACTCAGGGCGTGCCACCCCTCAAAAAAACAAAATGGGATAGGCAACTGGCGAATGATGGACGACCTAGTCCTCGGCGTATAGAGGTCTCGTGGATAAGCGATGGATGGCCGTTTCAGGCCCGCGATAACTCCGCCGGCTCGAGAACCCCATTAGCGGATTCTTCGGTCACGGTCTTCGCCGCCTCTCTGGCCTTGGGGCTTCCCAGCCAATACATGCCGGCGACGAACATCGCGCCGCCCACGATATTTCCCAAAGTGGCCAGACTCAGGTTATAAGCATAGCCGCCCCAGGTGATTCCCGGAAACGAGCCGTGCGGCATGAATAGCCCGAGCAGCAGACCGCACATATTGGCGATGCTGTGTTCGTATCCGCAAGTGATGAAGGTGAACATGCACCACCAGATGAGCAAGATGCGGGCGGAATCTTCCTTCGCTCGAGCTGCCATCCACACTCCCAGACACACGAGCCAATTGGCCAGCACGGCCCGCCAGAAGAGTTGTTCCGGCTCTAAAGTCATTTTGGTTTGAACGAGATTGAGCACAAAGTTGCGGACGCCTTCCATCTTTTCGCCGTCAAATACACCCGCGCGAATCACGATGCCGGCCAGGAGCGCGCTGCCGATCAGGTTGCCGATCCAGGTCCAAAGCCAATTCGCTCCCAAGTCGGCCAGTTTGGCCTTGCGAGTCAACACCCCCAACGTGAGGACCAAGTTGCTGCCGGTGAAAAGCTCGGAGCCGGCAAAGATGACCATGGTCAAAGCGCCGCCAAAACAAACTCCCATCACCAGCCTTACTACTCCTGGGGAATCTTTGGCGAGCAAGCCGCCAATCGTAAAAATCAAAACGATGGCCGCGCCCACATACATGCCGGCCAACATGGACCGGACTATATGACCGGCAAGGGAGCGCCGTTGCCCGGCAAGTTTGCCGGCCGCTTGTTCGCCCAAGGTTTGGATCGTCTCGGTGTACATGGAATCTCCGGCTGAATGAAGGAGGGTCACTAGGTACGGATTCCCAGCGCCGGGAGAGACAAGCGCTTGAGTCCGCAAAGGGGCAATTGGCATGCCGTTAGTTGTCGGCATTCCGGATTCCTAATAAATGGTTGCGATTTCTAGACTTATGACTTCGCGATTGACCGAAAGGTCGCGATTTCCTGCCGCAGATGGGGGCAGCAGATGATTGGTTTGTTGGCAGCGGACGCGTGGGTCTTCTCAGCCGACTTCCATAGTTAAGCCGCGACCAGCTTTTTTTGCATGAGGCGCAATCGAAACAAAAAAACCCGCCGGCCGAGATTGCTCGGCCGGCGGGTTCCAGTACTCAAATCTGTTCGTTCTATTTCTCTTTGTCTTTCGGTGCTTCCTTGTCATTCTTGCCGTCATCTTTCTTCGCATCGTCCTTTTTGGCGTCTTCTTTGTCCTTGGCTTTGTCCTTAGCGCCTTCTTTTTCTTTATCGGTGTCCATATTCTTGTCTTCTTCGTCCTTGGCCGGCGCCTTAGCTTTGGGCTTCGGTTTGGGTTTGGCGGCGTCCTCGCCCTCTTTCTTTTCTCCGCCTTCTTTCTTGGTGTCGCTGCTGCCGCCCAGCGTGGAATAGCCGCTGGAGCCGGCGAACGGAGTGACCTGCCTCGGCACGCGGTAGCCGACCAGCGTCATGAAGTTCCGGGCCGTCATGGTGCTGATTCCCAAATCCTTGGCCTCGCCCTTCATTTGGTTTATCAGCGCGTCGATCTTCGTAGATCGTTCGCCGATCGAGCTGCCGGCGAGCGTGAGCATGTTGTTGACCTCGGGGTGCTCGCCTTCCACCAGATAGTTGGTGTTGACGGTCATGCCGGGGCCTTTGATCAGCAAATCCTTGGTGTCGAGGTAGGAATCGACAATAACCCCCATGCGTTGCAGGCTCTGAATAAACTCGCCGCTGCGGTCGCGGCCGTCGCCGGTGAGGTTAATCATGCCGGTCACGGCTACGTGCATGTGCTGGTTGGCGCGCCAAACGGGGTTGAAAATAAAGTCGCCGCGAACGAGCGGATCGCGATTCTGATCGCGAACGCCGGTGATACGCGCCTTGGAGCCATGGGGACCTATAATGCTGACGACTTCGAGAGTTCCCTTGGGCACCGGCTCATGAGCGGCCCGCTTGCGATCGCGCTCGGCCTGATTTCCCTCGGCGCGATAGAAGTCTACTCGGCCTTCGGGGCCGCGGCTGAAGACGCTAAACGTTAAGAGCGGCTTAACGCCGTCGCTGGCGCCAAGGTTGATGTAGGCGAAGCGGCTCTCGCGATCGATGTCGTCAATCTTGCCTTGGGGCTGCTCGAAATCCGGCAGGTAAACTGGAGCGATCTTCAATTCTTGGATGGCGAATTTCTTTTCCAGAGTTTTCTTTTCCGCGGCTAGCTTGTTGATGGCCGCTTGTTTCTCGCCTTTTTCGAATTCGCCTTTTTTCTTGACGTCGTCCTCCTCGTCGCGCAACCGATTGATTTCAGCTTGGGCTTTGACCAAGGCGTCCAACTTGGCCTCCTTCGCCTTCTGGGTTTCGTCGTTGGCTTTTTTCAATTCCTCGCCCAGGTTGGCCTCTGCCTTCTTGTTGGCTTCAAGACCAGCCCGAAGATCGGCGAGCGCCTTGTCGGTGTCTTTTTTGATCTTGTCTTGGGCCTTACGGGCGGAGTCCAGCTCGGTATTCCTAGTCTTGATTATGTTCAGGAGCGTGTCCTTGGGCGCACGCTTGACGGGGTCCCAACCGGGATTTTGGTCCAGCTCCTTGATCATGTTAATGGTTTGCTGATCGCCGGCAGAGAGCCCCTGGTCGTGGGCGGCGGAATATGCGTCTCCGTCACCTTTCTCTAACGTAAGCCCGGCATAGGCTTTGAGCAGCGCGACTTTGTCTCTTTCTGTGTTGTAATCCTTTACGAGCTTGCTTTTGTCTTGGTCAGCTTTCGTGGCTCTATCTTCGCGCTCTTTTTGGCCTGCGAAACCGAAATAGGTCGCCACGCCCAAGCCAATGATGAGGGGAATGCAAATGCCCAGGGAAATCCAGACACCCTGCTTGGAGGAGGGGTCGCCGGTTGCTCGTCTTTTTGCCATGGCAGGATCCTCGTGATGAAGTAGCCGCGCGCTCGCGAAATAGGAAATGCCGCCCGCGGAGGCCTCCACGGGCGTGTACCCAGGTTATCTTTAATGTAAAGGATAAAGGGGGCGTGTCAATGAAATTACCTGCATGGCAGGACATTGACGGGTCGGGTCCAATGGGAAGTGCGAATGTGCCGTATTTGCCTGGGGTAACCAATGAGAAAACAGAGTTGATTTTGCGAGCGATGAGAGAGAACTGGTGGATGATGAATGAAAAGCAATCAGGATTAGGTGATTTTTTTGTTTACGTTTCGCGCCCGCCGAATGCTCCAACTTGGAATGCAACTTCCGATAACCTTTCATCAAGCGTCGCATTGGGCGGGCGCGAAACGTAAACGATTAATCCCCACTCACCACTAACCGTGGACTACGGACTCCGGACTATTGACTATGGACTCCTGACCAAAATCCTATTGACAGCCCCAATTGACAATCCTAAACTTGCTGGAAAGCCATGTTAGCCTTCCCAAAGAGCGTGTGATCACATCCTGTTCCTTCGGATTCACACAGTAGCAGGTCTGCTTCCGGCGGAGGAAATAGGACTTAGAGGTGCTAATTCGGGAATGATTCTAGCTCACGATCCCCGGTGAATTGATCACGCAGTATGAAACCCGGCGAACTCAGCCCCGAGTGCGTCGGCCCGGGAATGATTATAGCATCCCATGACGTAGCTCCCCTGCCCCAATTCCCGCGGGTGACGATGGAATGGCATCCGGCGAACACCAAGGCTGCATGTACCTGATAGACGCCCATTCCCTCATCTTTCAGGTTTTTCATGCGATACCGCCAATGACCAGCCCCGCGGGGCTGCCGACCAACGCCCTGTTCGGCTTTACTCGCGATATGTTGTTTCTGCGAACGGAGAAGAAGCCGGATTATTTGTTGTGTGCGTTCGATGTGTCAGGGCCGACATTCCGCGATCGCCTCTATCCGGAATATAAGGCCCACCGACCGCCCATGCCGGATGATTTGCAGCCGCAGATCCCGTTGATCTATCAGCTTCTGGAAGCCATGCGCATTCCCGTGTTAGGTCAGGCCGGATTTGAAGCCGACGATTTGATCGCCACGGTGGCGACGGCGGCAGCCACCCGTGGAATAGACGTGTTCATTTGCACCAGCGACAAGGATTGCCGGCAGCTCATTGGCGACCGCGTCCGCATGTTTAACCTTCGGAAAAAAGAAGTCCTCGATCGCGAGGCACTTTGGAAAGATTGGGAAATCACTCCCGAGCAGGTGATCGATTTGCAGGCGTTAGTAGGGGATTCGGTGGACAACGTACCCGGCGTGCCCGGAATCGGCCTCAAGACGGCGGCCAAGCTGCTTCAGGAACACGGCACGTTGGAGAACATCTTGGCCAACATCGAGCGCATCTCCGGGGCCAAGCGGCAGGAAAATTTGCGAGCATCGTCCGATAAGATTCACCTGAGCCGGACCCTGGTGCGCCTCGACACTGATGTGCCGATGACCCTGGATTGGGACGGTTGGCGAGTTCGGCCGCCGGACGTGAATCGCCTGGTCGATCTATTTCGAGAATGGGGTTTTCACCGCTTCCAAACGATGGTGCGGACCGAATTCAAGGGCCAGGAGATTCCAGCGGCCAAGCCAACCGCACGCGCCCGCCAGCGCGATTTGTTTGCCGACCAACCCGACGGCGCCGCCGCGACAAAAGGTGGGAAGAAATCCAATTTCAAAGACCACCAGTATCACCTGGTCGATACCCCGGAGCAATTGGAGAAATTCTTCCGAGAACTTGCGGCCCAACGCCGGTTTGCCGTGGATTTGGAGACAACAAGTCTTTCGCCCCGCCAAGCGGAAATCGTCGGCTACGCTTTTGCCTGGAAAGAAGGCGAGGCCTGGTATCTGCCGGTCCGCGGACCAGCGGAAGACAAGAAGCTCGATCCCGATAAGACTCTAGCTCGCCTACGACCAATCTTGGAAGACCCAAAAGTCGCTAAGATCAATCAGAACATCAAATACGACCAGATGGTGTTTCGACAAAGTAGTGTGGTGCTTGGCGGCATCGCGGGCGATTCCATGGTGGCCGACTATCTGCTGCACGCCGGCGAACGCAGCCACAATCTCGACGATCTCTCGGCCCGATACCTCAATCACCAAACGATCCCCATCACCGACTTAATCGGCAAAGGCAGTCAGCAGCTTCGCATGGATCAGGTGAGCACGGCACGAGTGGCCGAATACTCCGGCGAGGATGCCGATGCGGCCTGGCGGCTGTGCGGATTGCTGGAACCGCAATTGGGCCAACAGGGGTTGGAGAAACTGTATCGGGATTTGGAAATCCCACTCATTGAAGTGCTGGCGGAGATGGAATTTAACGGTATCCGGCTCGACGTGCCTTTCTTGACTCGTCTAAGCGAGGAGATGGCCGATCAACTTTCGAGCATCGAGAAAGAGATCTACCGCCTGGCCGGGCGCAGCTTCAACATCGCCTCCCCTAAACAGCTCCGCGAAGTATTATTCGATGAATTGAAATTGCCCACACAGCGGCGCACGGGAATTACGGGCGAAGCGAGCACCGGGCAGGAGACGCTGGAGCGCTTGGCCGCCTTGGGGCATGCACTGCCCACCAAGATTCTGGAGCACCGGCAAATCGCGAAATTGAAAGGCACTTATGTAGACGCGCTGCCGGCGATGGTTGATCCGGTGACCCAACGAGTTCACGCGTCCTTCAATCAGACCGTGGCGGCAACAGGTCGGCTCAGCTCCAGCGATCCGAATTTGCAGAACATTCCGGTCCGCACCGAGCAGGGTCGGCAGATACGCCAAGCATTCTTGCCGGAACCGGGTTGGCGGCTCCTGACGGCCGACTATTCCCAAGTCGAGCTGCGCATGCTGGCCCACTTTTGCGGCGACGCCGAGCTGCGCCGAGCCTTTTCGGAGGACCGCGACATTCACGCCCGCGTGGCATCTCAGATATACGGGGTCGCCGAGGAGGAGGTGACTTCGGAAATGCGCCGGGCCGCCAAGACCGTGAACTTCGGAGTCATTTACGGCATGAGCGCTTTCGGATTGGCCCAGCGACTAGGAATCCCGAAGGAAGAAGCCGGCCAATTTATCGACGCCTATTTCGCTCGCTATTCCAGAGTGGCCGAATACCAGACGCACTTGCTGGAGAAATGTGCTCGGGACGGCTTTGTGAGCACGATACTGGGTCGCCGCCGGGAAATTCGCGGCATCCGCCCGGATTCGACCTACCAGCAGCGCAACCAGCCTGAGCGCGAAGCGATCAACATGGAAATTCAAGGCTCGGCCGCCGACCTCATCAAGGTCGCCATGCTCAATATCTATCGCCGAATCCGAGACCAAAAATTCAAGGCTCGCATGCTCATGCAGATTCACGACGAGCTGGTCTTCGAAGCGCCGCCGAACGAATTGCCGGAGGTTGCGAATTTGGTGGCACAGGAAATGACGACAGGCCTCAAGCTGGAGGTGCCGCTCAAAGTGGATTTGGCTCACGGACCGAACTGGTTGGATGTGGAAGAAATTAGGCCATAGAGTCCGAGCCAGAGGAGAACTTATGCGTCAGCGAACCAACAACACGGTCAAACGGACTATGGCGCCGCGCGGGCGAGAGGTGGTCATGGTCCGGATCAAATTCCTGGACAAGGAAACTGAAAATGAAGGACTGGGATTTCTCGTGAGCCAGTTTTCAGGCAGCACATTCCGATCAGGCGAAACGATTGTGCCTCCGGAAGCGGCAGCCGCGCTGGCTGCGGAGAACTATAGGTTCAAGGTTTTGGGCAGGGCCACTGATGACCAAATGGCGACGTTTCGAAGTCTTATTTCCTCTTCGGTTCAACGACGGCAAAATCATTCCAAAGGCGCGGCTTGGCGAGGCCGTTAGAGAAATCAGAAGCCAGTTCGGTGCAGTTAGTTATGAAACACAAAAAATTGAAGGTCATTGGCAACATGCCGGCATTACTTATCAGGAAGAACAAGTTCGAATGTTTGTCGATGTCCCCGACATTCCTAAGAATCGAGCATGGATGAAAGAATTCAAAGCGAAGTGGAAGAAAAAATTGCTGCAACTGGAAATCTGGATGGTGAGTTATCGCATTGAAATCGAATAAGCTCGTCATCGGTTTAATCGGCGGTGTGGGTAGCGGCAAGAGCTTGGCCGCAGAGGAATTTACTAAGCATGGGGCTCGAGTGCTTTCGGGAGATGAATTCGGCCACGAAGCCCTTCGCCGGCCGGATATCAAGGAGCAAGTGATCCGTCGATGGGGGCAAGAGATTTTGAATGCGAATGGGGAGGTGGACCGTCGAAAGTTAGGAACAATTGTTTTCGGAGATGCCAAAGAACGCCAAGCATTGGAAGCACTGGTCTTTCCGTGGATTGAAAAGCGAATTGATGAAGAGTTGACCCGCGCGGCCAACGATCCGACGGTGAAATTCGTGGTGCTGGATGCGGCCATTATGTTGGAAGCAGGTTGGGACCGGAGATGCGACCGAATTGTGTTTGTCGATGCTCCTCGCGATATTCGCTACGAACGACTGGCGTCCAAGCGCGGGTGGACCGCCCAACAACTGGAAAGCCGAGAAAAAGCTCAGTGGCCTTTGAACGAAAAACTTAAGCGGGCGGATGCGATTTTGGATAACTCCGGCTCACCGGACGCGTTGGCCCGACAGATTCTTAGATTTCTTGAGCAGTGGGGAATCTTGGGGAACCCCGAAGGAGAAGTGTGACCATGGCTGAAGCCAAAAGTCGTCGAGAAACCAATGGCGCCCGACCGCGGGCCCGCAACAAATCGGATATGCCTCTGGAGGACGGCGAAAACGGAATGGCCGATCTGGAGACGCCTTCGGCGCTGGATGCGCCTTCGGCGCCGGAGGCGTTGGCCCTCGAAACCCCCGAGCCTCCGCCGCGCCTGGAACGCCATGGAGAGCACCATGGGGAAAGCAGCTTCGTCGGCTACGACGAAGAAATCAACAACCGATACGAGGAGATCAAGCGCGGCGGCACCCACATCAGCGAGCTTCAGCACATGACCATGCCCCAACTCCTCAAGACCGCCAAGGAGGAGGGGATCACCGATTACACCGGCCTCAAGAAGCAAGACCTGATCTTTAAGATCTTGAAAGAGCGGGTCAAGCAAAACGGCTTGATGTTCGGCGAGGGGACCCTGGAGGTTCTGCCCGACGGATTCGGATTTCTGCGCAGCCCGGATTACAACTACCTGCCCTGCCCGGACGACATTTACATTTCTCCCAGCCAGATTCGTCGCTTTGGGCTGCGCACCGGCTCGGTGGTCGCCGGCCAGATTCGCCCGCCCAAAGAGAACGAGCGCTATTTCGCTCTCCTGCGCGTCGAGGCCATCAATTTCAATGATCCGGACATCCTGACGCAAAAGGTGGTCTTCGACGACCTGACTCCGCTGCACCCCGACGAGCGCCTCAATCTGGAGACGGACCCCCAAGAAATCAACATGCGCGTGATGGACATGGTGACGCCGATCGGCAAAGGCCAGCGCGGTCTCATCGTGGCTCCGCCGCGAACCGGAAAGACCATCCTTTTGCAGAAGATTGCCAACAGCGTGCTTCGCAACCATCCGGAGTGTTACGTCATCGTCCTGCTCATCGACGAACGACCCGAGGAAGTAACGGAAATGGAGCGAACCGTGAAAGGCCCGAAGGCCGAAGTGGTCAGCTCCACGTTCGACGAGCCGGCTAGCCGGCATGTTCAGGTCAGCGAAATGGTCATCGAAAAAGCCAAACGCATGGTGGAATACGGCACTGACGTGGTAATTCTGCTCGACTCAATCACCCGGCTGGCTCGAGCCTACAACACGGAAGTGCCCCACTCCGGAAAAATTCTTAGCGGCGGCGTCGACGCCAACGCCTTGCACAAGCCCAAGCGATTTTTCGGCGCCGCCCGAAATATCGAGGAAGGCGGCAGCTTGACCATTCTCGCCACCGCCTTGATCGACACCGGCAGTCGTATGGATGAAGTCATCTTCGAAGAGTTCAAGGGCACTGGCAACATGGAGTTGCATCTGGACCGTCGACTGGTGGACAAGCGCGTCTGGCCGGCCATCGACGTGAATCGCTCCGGCACTCGCAAGGAAGAGCTCCTTCTGGAAGCCGAGGAGCTGCGCCGTATTTATATTCTCCGCAAGGTCTTGAGCGACATGAACCCGGTCGAGGCGATGGAGCTTCTGATCAACCGCATGTCCCGCACCAAGACCAACGCGGAATTCCTCATGAGCATGAATCTGGCGTAGTCCGTCGTTCTTGAATTCAACGTTTCTATTCTTAGACGACAAGGAGGTCCTTATGCGTCCATGGATAATGGTTAGTGTAGCCTTGCTGGTTGTAACTGGTCTCGGAGCATTTGGCGACCAGCCCAAGGTGGAGAAAGCCAATAGAGCCAAGCAAAAAGGAGTCACAAAACAGGGGCAGGCCGATAATGAGAAAAGGCGGATCTTCCGGGTTGAATGCGATATCGAAGTGGAGCAAAGGGACGCAAACGGTGATATTATCAGTGAAGGCAAATTGCTTCCAGGAAGATCACTGTGGAGGACGCACACGGTATTCGACATTCCCGACGGAGAAACCTACCTCCAGCCGTTTTCCGCTGACTCATTTGGAATGAAAGTAACGTCCTGGGAAGATGGCGCAATCCATTTGGAGGTTTTTTGGAAACAAACGCGCGGCGAGTTGCACGAGGTTGGCGCATCCTCTTCATGGACCGTAAGCCTCAAAGCGACAAAGAACGTCAAGCTAGGAGATAAAGTCATACTTCAGAGTGGCGACGAAAAGACCATGGGTACGAAGATGACGTTTGCAGGTGTAATTGAGGAAAAGGATCATGAAAAGAAATGAGGATGGCTACTGACTTGGCGATGACCAGCAAATGAATTGGACCCATGAGAACATTTGAAGGCTCCTTGGCTTCTCCCACTGGTCGATTCGCTATCTTGGCGGCCCGGTTCAACCAGAACGTCGTTGACCTTCTGGTGGATGGCGCCAAAGAAGGTTTCGCAAGCCAGGGCGTTTCGGAAGAATCTCTGGACCTGATCTGGGTGCCGGGATCGTTTGAGATTCCCTTGGTTGCCAAGCGATTGGCGGCGAGTACAAAATATTCGGCCGTGGTCTGCCTGGGGGCGGTCATCCGCGGAGACACCGATCACTACGAATTCATCGCTGGAGAAGCCGCACGGGGAGTGATGGAAGCAAGTTTGGCGACCGGCGTGCCCGTGATTTTTGGCATTCTCACTTGTGCGACCGAGGAACAAGCCCTGGATCGAGCCGGCGGAAAAGAAGGCAATAAAGGTTATGACGCGGCCCTAGTTGCCATCGAGATGGCCGACCTGCTGCAAAAGCTACCGGGAAAATAACCTCATGAATTGCGCCGGCCTATCCACCGCCTTAACCGCCTATCGTGCTTTGCCCGCGACGGCCCCTTTGGAAAAACTCCTGCAGCGGCGCTGGGCCCGTTGGCTACTTTTCATCGGCTTTTGGACCGGATTAGGACTGTTCAACGCCGGCCAATCCTACATCAGCCGGCGTATCGCCCGAGACCTGCCTTTCAATTTGGTGGACGCCATCGTCATTGGCGTCGTGGATTGGTACATTTGGGCGGCTCTGGTTCCCTTGATCCATTTCCTGGTCCGACGCTATCCGCTCGACCAGGACAATTGGCCGAGAAGCCTGCCCTTGCACCTGGCCGTTGGAACCATCTGTACGCTGCTCGTGTTGGCGCTCACGGTCCCCGTCTTTCAGCAATTCACCCACGGCGATGCCCAGCTTCCCCAGACTTTTTCCGGGCTGTTTGTCATGCACTTCGTCGGCGGCTTCGTTTGGTATCTTTGGGTGTATTGGGCCATTGTCGGGGTCTGCCATTCTTACGAATACTACCGCAAATTTCGCGAGCGCGAGGAACATGCCGTCCACCTGGAATACCAGCTCACCCAGGCGGAGCTGCGCGTTCTCAAGATGCAGTTGCACCCGCACTTCTTGTTCAACACGTTAAACGCCGTTTCCGCTTTGATGCACAAGGACGTGGAGCTGGCCGACTCGATGGTCGCGCGCTTGGGCGAGCTGCTCCGCTCGACCTTGGACAACCTCGGCGCCCATGAAGTAACTTTGAGACAAGAGCTGGATTTCGTTCGCCCCTATTTGGAAATCGAACAGGCCCGCCTGGGCGAGCGTTTGACCGTCCATTTGGACATCGATCCGGAAACCATGGATTTGCAAGTTCCGAACCTAATCTTGCAGCCGCTGGTGGAGAATGCCATTCGGCACGGAATCGCGCCCCATTCTCAAACCGGACGGATCGAAATCACCGCCAGTCGAGTGAAGGACACGCTCCGGCTGGAAGTTCGCGACAACGGCCCCGGTCTCTCGCCGACGCAAATGACCAGATTCAAGCCGGGAGTGGGCATCGCCACCACGCGCGCCCGGCTGGAGCAGCTTTACGGCGGCAACCAGCATTTCGAAATGGTCAGCTTACCCCCCGGCGGTCTCAGCGTCACCTTGACCATCCCGGCCCGAGAAAGTCCGATCCTCATCCAATACGACCAGCCATTTGAGACTTGAACAAGTCGGAGGTAGTCCGATTCATCCCTGCCAGATAGCGCTTCATCCCAGTTTTTGCGCGGAATGTCCCACCGAATTTGTCCGTTGATTTCGCGGCGATAAAATAGCTAGGTTTATCGTCCGCGCGGAAAATCATCGACCATTTTTGGCGAATCAAAAGCGGGGAAGTGAATTGGCTTTGTCTCGGAGTGGAGACGATGATAAAAAACCAGAATACCCCGGTTCTGACTTGGAAGCTCTCTCTGGCGATGGGGGTGATAACGCTTACGGTCCTGGCGGGGGGGCTAGTCGCCAGGCCCTGGTTTCAGGAATCACCCCGCAAGAGCACACCCAACCGGCCTTTGCCCCAACCGCATCGAGCCATACCTACCCCGCGCGACAGCCAACCGACTCCACCGGCCGATGACAACGGCCCTCCGGCACGAATGCCGCACGTCGATGATCTTTTTACGCCACCCAAGAAGGGAATCTTAAACAGGTGAATCTGCGAACCGCGATTAGTCTGAGCTCGAGTTCAGTTTGTATGCATTTCTTCCCCCCCGTACTAGGATAGGATGAAGGCGACGCCCCGTGAGCCTGGGCTCCGGTCTTTCCCATGGATTTCAAATCGTCATATTTGCTGCAAAACCGCTGGGTCCGGTGGACCCTGTACGTGGCCTTTATGACGCTTCTCGGATTTATCAACACCGGTCAATCGTATCTTCATTTCCTGGCGGAAGGGAAAAAAACAGAATTCTCATTTTGGCCAACGCTGGCCCTGGGAGTTTCCGATTGGTATTCCTGGGCCGCCTTGACTCCTTTGATCATTTGGCTTTCGCTTCGGTATCCATTTCATGCGGGCGGCTGGGCGAAAAGCTTATTGGTCCACGTCGCCTGCAACCTGACTTTTAGCTTTCTGGTGTTCTCGATCACGATACCTCTCTTCTTGTGGGTCTCAAATGGCTGGTCGTATTGGATGAGGATCGGACTTTCTCGGGCCGGGACCAATCTCTACATGATCCTTTACTTC
>Ga0207103_10113_pt1 | contig 24128 bp, 23 predicted proteins | sample Alteio_BWMinHeat_81_FD_153546 | JGI IMG/M metagenome (GOLD analysis project Ga0207103, IMG submission 153546) | Enriched cells from forest soil in Barre Woods Harvard Forest LTER site, Petersham, Massachusetts, United States -... | ecosystem: Environmental > Terrestrial > Soil > Temperate forest >...
TGTGGATTGCACCGGCCAACTCTTCGATATACATGCTGGTCAGGTTGTGGACCTGGAGGGTTCGAGTTGGACGGGCGACTTCGCCCCTGTGATAATCCGACCCAAGATCCAGATCCTCAGGCAAACATCCAATCTGCCGGCCAGGACCGTTTCATTCGACGACTTGGTATCAGGCGAACAGGATAGCCAATGGGTTCAAATTGAGGCCGTTATTAGGGCGATAAACAGGCAGGAAGACAGAATCCTGATCGATGCGTTATCTGGAGGCGGGCGATTTACCATATTCTATGCACAGAACTTGAACGATCCTCTCCCCGACAATTTGGAAGATGCCCGCGTGCGCCTCAAAGGAGTATGCGGCACCAAGTTCAACGAAAAGGGACAACTGATTGGGGCAACGATGTTCGTCCCAGGGCCCGAAGCCATCAGCCTGCTAAGCAAGCCGGTCCAGGCTGATCCTTTTTCGCTGCCTGTCAGGCGCATCGAGAGCCTTTTGAAATTCTCTCCATCCGACCCCGTGGGTAAGCGCGTCAGAATTCAGGGCATAATCAGTATGCCACGCACCGGCAATTCCCTGTTTATTCAGGATGGCGCGGGCGCGGTCCTCGTTCAGACGGCTCAGACCACACCCGTTACGGTCGGAGAGAAGGTTGACGTGATTGGATATCCCGTCATGGGGGATTATTCGCCCTTGATTCAGGATGCGAGATTTCGGTCGCTGGGCAGCGAGCTTCCCCCCGAACCGCTCGCGGTTACCGCCGATCAAGCTCTGGGAGCTGGCTACGATAACAGGCTGGTCAAAATCGAGGCACGCCTATTGGATCGAGCCTTCACCTCGACCGAGCAGATCCTCGTTCTTCAGTCCGGCCAGTTCGTCTTTAACGCGCACCTCGGCAAAGACACCGCGGCTCCCGGCTCTGCAAGCGCCGATAAAGGGAGTGTTGTCAACGTAACCGGGATTTGCCTGGTTCAGGTCAATGAGTCAAAGGTACCCGTAACCTTCAGGCTGCTTCTTCGTTCCCCGGCGGATCTTGTGATCGTTCGCAGTCCTTCATGGTGGACCGCATCACGCATGTTATACGGCGTTGGCATCCTCGCATTCGGCATATTGTCGGCTCTTTCATGGGTGGCTGTCCTCCGAAGGCGGGTCCACCAACAGACAGCGATAATACAGGGAAAGCTGGACAGTGAGGGCGCGCTAAAAGACGCGGCCGAAGCAGCGAATAGATCCAAGAGTGAGTTCCTGGCCAATATGAGCCACGAGATCCGCACTCCGATAAATGGGGTTATCGGGATGACCGAGCTTGCCATGGACACCGACTCCAGGTCTGAGCAGCGCGAATTCCTGGGTCTGGCAATGAAATCCGCCGAGTCACTGCTGGACGTCATCAACGACATACTTGACTTCTCCAAAATCGAAGCCGGCAAAGTCGAGATCGAGTCCGTCGGTTTCAGCCTGCGTGACTGCCTCGCTACAGCGGTAAAACCTCTCGCCGTCAGGGCCGAGCGCGAAGGCCTCGAGATGATCTGTGACGTGCCGCCCACCATCCCCGATGGACTCAAAGGCGATCCGGTCCGGCTGCGGCAGATTTTCATCAACCTCTTGGGCAACGCAATCAAGTTCACACCGCAAGGCGAGGTTGTCCTTAGCGTCCGGTCCGAAACCCTCGAGGACCACGGAGTAATGCTCCATTTCGCGGTCGCCGACACCGGGATCGGGATACCCGCCGAAAAGCGATCTCGAATCTTTGAGGCCTTCGAGCAGGCCGACGGCTCGACGACTCGCAGGTACGGTGGAACCGGGCTAGGCCTTAGCATCACGTCGCGCCTGGTGCAGTTGATGGGCGGCCGAATCTGGCTGGACAGCGAGCCTGGCGCCGGCAGCACCTTTCATTTTACTTTACCCTTCGGAGTCAGTCTGGATTCCGAGCGCGCTCCCTCGCAATATGTCGGCGACTTACAGAACGCGCGCGTACTTGTCGTCGATGATAATGCGACCAACCGTAGGATACTCGAAGAAGTCCTGGCCGGCTGGCAAATGAAGGCGACTGCCGTCGATGGCGGAGCCGCGGCGCTGGACGCCGTGCGGCAGGAAACCTTCGATCTGATCTTGCTTGACTACCTGATGCCCGATATGGACGGGTTTGCCGTCGCCGAAGCGATCAGGCAGGACCGCCGCGCCAGCGACACCAGGATCATCATGCTCACCTCATCCATCCAACAAGGCGTCGCCGGCAGGTGCCGCGAGCTCGGGATCGCCAGGCACTTGACCAAGCCGTTCACTCAGTCCGAGTTGTGGGACGCGATCGCGGGGTTGGACGTGGCTTCAGTCCACCTCTTCGCCGACGATCAGCCCGGTGAGATTGCAAACCGGCCCCAGCGCGCGCTCAGTGTTCTGTTGGCTGAGGACAACGAGGTCAACCAAAAGCTTGCCAGAAGAATGCTCGAGAACCGCGGCCATATGGTTATTGTGGCCGACGACGGCAGAGCGGCGGTCGAACAGTATCGCACTCAACAGTTTGACCTTGTGTTGATGGATGTCCAGATGCCCGTAATGAACGGACTGGAGGCCACAGCCGTGATTCGCGAAATCGAGCGATCCACCGGGCGCCACGTGCCCGTTATCGCTCTGACCGCCCGCGCGATGAAGGGCGACCGCGAAGAATGCCTTGACGCGGGTATGGACGGCTACCTCTCAAAGCCCATCCGCAGTTCCGATATGTTCATGGAGGTCTCCAGGCTTGTACCTGAACTCTGGCTCGATACTGGCGACCAGTCTCTGGAGAGATCCCCGATCCCAGAAGCCGGCCATCACTCTGACGGCCTGGACTCAAAACCTGGCGACCGGATCTTGGATCGCGAAGCACTTATGAGACGGGTTGGCGGGGATGTGGAATTCCTGCGCGAGGTCGTGGCGGTCTTCGTCGACGGCCTGCCTAAAGCTTTGAACGACATCACGCATTCGATCGACATCGGCAATGCAACGTTGCTGGGCGAAGCGGCCCACAAGCTCAAAGGAGCCGTCGCAGGACTCGAAGGGCAATCCGCGATGGATGCGGCGTTCAGACTCGAGCGGATGGCAATCGATGGAGATCTCCGCGGTGCGCCTGTGGCGCTGGTCAATTTGCAACACGCGCTCGAAATGCTGACCTCCGCCTTGGAACAGGCATTGAGCGCCGACACAGCCACGGCTCGATGACAAGGGGATTGATTACAAGGGGGATTGATGGGTGATCAAGACGTAACTATATTGGTGGTGGACGACGAGCCGGTAAGCTTGATGATGCTCAAGCGCCTGCTTGCTTCCAAATACAGGGTCCTGACTGCGGAGTCTGGACACGAAGCACTAAAGATAATCGACCGCGACAATATAACCCTCTTAATAACTGATCAGCGAATGCCGGGAATGAACGGGGCTGATCTTCTGTGCAAGGCGCGTGCACTCGATTCCGACATTATCGGCATCGTCATAACCAGCAACGATGACACCGAGACGTTTCTCCAGTCGGTCCTCAAGGCTGGAGCAGTAAGGGTCGTTGGCAAACCATGGGACCCCGACAAGCTACTCGATCTAGTAGTTTCATGCCTTCAAAAATATGAGGACAACAAGAAAAACAAACTCGCCCTGGGTGTGCTTCAAAGCGTCAAGCGCAACCTCGAGAACTTCTAGGCATTTCATCGAAGCCGAAAATAAAGTCACGAGGCTCCGCAAGCCCATCTCGGTCTGGCTTTCTGTACTGCCCTCCGTGTGAACGCCCAGCCATTCATCCAGCCGTTACCAACTGGAAGTCGCGGCAGGCTCTAGCCCCAACCAACTGGTCGATCAATAGAAATGTTTGGGCATCCACATCTCTCGACCTTCAGGCAACAGATCGAAGAGGTTCCAGACCGGAGAGAAGGGGTCGATGCCTCGGTGGTGTCCGGGCTGAAGGATGACCTCGGTCGTATAGAAGTGATAGATCTTGCCATCCTGGCCGCGTTTGAAGACGCTGACTCCGGGCCGTTGACCGTCGTCATCTTCCACCAGGAAGTCGCGGTTGAAAGTGTCTTGATGACTGGACAGCAGCCGAGTCTTATTCCATCCTCGTCTGCGTCCCCACTCTCGAAGCCGGTCGATCTGCACCTTTGACACAAGCACGAAATTGACCTTGTCACCGACGTGCGCGGCAACCGCGTCGTAGCCATCGGCCCACATGTTACACATAGGGCACGGAAGCTTGCTATCGCGGCAAAAGTGTTCTCGTCCCCGAACGTCTCGTTCAATCAGTACTGCCCGCTCCAGCACGATCAGGTGCTTCGAGATGGCATTCAGCGATACCGTGAACGGCCGGGCAATTTCCGTCACCGTATTGCAATGGTGCGGTGAAAAAGGTCACGTACTGTACGCTTCCCGAGCATGTCCATTTCCGCTATTTCGGCCGCCCTTGACAAGATATTTACCAACATAAGGTTAGCCTCGTGGAACGCAGCCTTGAGCTCGCGGCACGCAGGTTGCCGAATGCAAAGGACGGAGGTACAGGCAGCTTGATTGTGCGAGATCGACAAGCCACTGCGGATGATACTATGAAAACTGCTGTTGATTTGTTTGATGATATCGATCGGCTGGGAGAACAAATTGTAGTCCAGATGGATTCGCTCGAGGCTAGCAGACGGGAGCTGGACAAGGTGATCGAGTCACATCCGGCTAAGGATGTCTTGAGAAGGATCTCTGCCACTCTGGATTGCACGACTGCAAGCCTGAGAGAGTTATTCCAGGCGCTGTGGTTCAGGACCGCGGGCCTCAGACGACTGGTCAGCGGCAACGAAAAGACGACTTAACAAGAGCCGCAATATGCTGTACTCGATACTTGTGGGAACCTCACCCGGTAACTTACTGGCGTCAAGCAAGGTTTGATGATTTTGTAAAGGCGCACTTGAAATGTCCATCAAGATTTTGGTAGTCGAGGATTCCGTCGAAACCCGCGACTCATTGACGGTTCTGCTCGAGCTGTGCGGTTACGACGTGGTTGTAGCCAACGACGGCCAGCAGGGCCTGGCCCGGGCCCTGAGTGATGCTCCCGACCTCATTGTCACTGATGTGAGAATGCCGGCCGTGAACGGTATTGAGATGCTGCGCGAGTTGCGCAAGCACCCGGGATACCGCCCGGTTCCCGTCGTCGTTGTGACGGGCTACTCCAAAGATTACGCTAATGAGGCTTTCGCGGCGGGCGCCGACCGAGTCATTGCAAAACCGTTGAACCCAGAACACCTCCTCAGACTAGTCGACAACCTCCTGAACGAGAGTCCGAGAGGCGACTTAACCAACCTGTGATTAGAATGACATAAAGGGCCTTTGTCGCCCGCAGTTCCCGCGAAACTGATCGTATTCTGCCCGGACGCAGATTGTCGAGATTGACTCTGCAGCCCTTCCATTCTGCAAGCAAATATATATAATTTCTCCGCCGGAACCATCGCTCAGCAATCACCTGTTTATACAGACAACATTGAATTGGGAAAGGAGACCCTATAAGTCGGCCTTCATCGATAAGCCTCTCCTCACTGATGCGGCAAACTCCAAGACCGAGCCGGGCTCCAGGCCACAACTCCACGTCCTTCGGTTTGGGCCATGGCAGCGGGGCTCATGCTCCCGATGAATACTATGTAATAGAGTCGACGAACACCAAGGTACAGGGCATGGGTGGCGCCGCCTTCTCATACGTCGAGTACCTGCACGAGTTGGCCGCCACGACTTGACCATTCACCAGTTCTCTAATGGCCTCGTGGGGTGTAGGAGTAAAGCTAGCACCATTAGTGCGGCGAAGAACGAGCGTCCGATTTGTTAGCGCCGCACATCGTTCACCTGTCACGATCGAGCTCAGCTTCGTGAGTTATTGTCTTCCGCTGGCCATAGCGGCTGTACAGGCTATCCAGGAATTTGGCCAGCTCGATATCCAGGCGCGAAGGCTTGTGTCCCGCAGCCCACGTGCAGAGCCAGACCGTCACCGTGCGCCAGGTATTCTCCCACCGTGGATGGTGGTCCACGCTGGAAATGTGTCCGGCGGCAACAGCCATAAAGTCCATCGCGTCTTCAAACGTAGCAAACTCGTACTTCTTCCTAAGCTCTGTCCGCTGTCTGGCTTCTTTCGCTGGAATGTCGGAGGTAACCAATTGCCATCCGGGAATCTCTTCGATGGCCTGGTATATCTCATCTGGTGACAGCGCTTTCAAGGACGCCTCCTTCGGTCATTCAGATAAATGGGAAGATCAAGCCGGGCGAATGACAATGTATGGCTGGTTCATCAGGTCTTTTGAGAAACCGGGACATATCACCTTGCTCCCTGTCGCGGTTTTGACCTCGAAGTAATATTGCAGCGGATAAGCCGAATCAGTATAGGCGCTGGGAATTGTCGCGTGATAGTGGCGCTCGCGACAGTCCATCATAGCAACATTGAATCGCTCGGCCTGATTTACGTGACGGTAGTACAGGTTCACGGAGGCGACCGGCGGATCAAACGTCAGATCGATCTCCAGCGGCCGCCCCGGGACAAATCGAGCGGCCGGAACGTGGTGATACCCCATGGCCTCGCGTTGTGTCCCGCCGCCCACCACTTCTTTGATGACAAGGGCAACGGGAGCGGATGGCTGGCCCGGTTTGATTTCATTCAGCTTCTCGGCAATGGCGTTGATGTCACGGTCGATCGCTGGCAGACGATCCATCCAGTGACCGCGCAGTTGCGCCAACTCGCCCACGGTTACGTCATCCATATAGACGTCCTTTGCCCGGTTGGAAAAATCGGCCCAGGCCGCTCGTGCAATGCGATACTGTTCCAGCGAAGACTCCAGCGCCGCGCGCTCATTTGTCTTTTCAAAGATTCGATACAGGACGCCGCTGCGAAACTTGGCGGCGAAGAAATGGCCCAGCCCCGCCTGAATCGAAACGTCGGCGGCGAGGCGCCGGTAGTCTGCGACCTGCGTGTCCCGAAGCTGAGCCGAGCCCTGGATGAAATGCTTGAGCGCTGCATCGGCGGAGTCATCCAGCCACTGAGCGACTTCGACTGGAGAATACTTGCCGCTTCGCTCACCGCTGAGCATCTCACCGGCAAAATCGTTGATGCGCGAGAACATCTGAGGATCCAGCGGGCTGACGTTGCCGAACACCTTGGGCGACGGAGTGTCGCTATAGGAAGCCGGATGCGCCGAGTCGATCAGCGATTGATTCAAGTACATCTCGGGCCAGTAATTGTTGTTCGCGGCGGAGGGCAGGTGTGCAGTGGTCACGATCGGAAGAATGCGACTGGCACTGGCGATCGCCTCTTCCAGCTCAGTCGCGCCTGCTCCAAAATGCTTTCGCAAGTATCGGCGCCAGGGATCCGGATCTGAATCAGCGTTGTACAGCAGCCGGCCCCAGACTCGATGGCTGTACTCATACTTTTCCCAATCCCAGTGAGGTCTCAAGGCGGGGTCAGCATAGCCGCAGCGATCACCAGCGATGCCAGACCCTCTCCGCCCTTTGAACGAAAGCGGTTCCATGATTTCCGCTCCATCGCTTCCACAAAAGCCAAACGCCCTGGAGTAAGCCGCGGCAGACAATGGATCGCCCCACAGAAGGAGCCGCTGGCTGCCGGGCCACACTCGATGAATCACCCGCCACCAGCGGTCCTCGCGCAGCAGATCGCCGTACCCGTACCGCATAAAGCTGCGCGAGCCTTCGCTGAGGTTCATCAGCCGGCTGGTCTGTTTGCCGGCTTTGGGTATTTCGAGTTCGCGGATCTCGGCCTGATGATAAGGCATCCCCAAATGCTCTGCCCAAAACTTTGGCGAAACCGTGATCGGCTGGCGAGTGAGCCTTGCATTGTCCAGCATCGTCTGGTCCAGGCCCTTGGGATGCAAATCAACTTCGACCTGGCGCCCGCATGTAGCTACGCCTTCAAAGACAGTCCGCCAAAACTCGTAGCTGCCTTCGTCCACTCCACTTTCGCCGTGTGTACGGAGGGTCACGCCGCCAATCGCGGGACAGGTCTTTAGCAATAGCCGCAAGGCATCGCGGCAATAAGGAGCATGTGTCGCGGCCGTCAGGCCCTCGATCGTGTATTTGGCGTTGGGACTATCGATCCACTGGTAACCGTGCATCCAGAGTCCCAACTGGAACTGCATGCCGCGCTCCACTGTCTGCTCGCTAATGAATTTCAGAATGTCGAGATTGCAGTCCCGCTCCGAATCCGGCAATTGCAGCGCCCTGACGTTGTAACCCGGAACAGAAATCAGGAACGGATACGGGAACAGGAAATAAGCGTCGGTGACGCGGCGAAGAAAGTCGTAACCGAGCCCGAGGCTCAGGTTGAATCGATTGAAGCGTTGGGTAGCCAGCATGGTCAGATAGCGCGGCCACATCTGGCGATCGTTGTACCACGGCTTATCCTCGACATCGCTGGCAAAAAGCCGCATCACGCCGCGAACCGCGTTCGCCGGCCGTTCCGTAATCGGGTTAACAAATGCCAGAGCGGCAAACGGATCGGCGGCCTGCCGAACTCGATCAGATAACTCTAACAGCGCATAGACAAGGCCCCTGGAATCGCTGCCACAGGCTAACAAAACCTCGCGGCCCTGTGCGCGTCCAGGAACCAACCCCAGTGCCTCGCGACTATCAACAATGACCGCGCGAGACTGTTTCAAGATCGCCGCCGCTACCTCGAGTTTGGACCCTGCTACGACAATACAGAAATCGCGGGCGCCAGCTTGAGAGAGCCGCTCGCAGCGATGAACTACCAGACCCTGGGCGCTGAGCGACTGCTCCAGTTCGCTTGCGGCCCATTGGGCTGGTGCGGCGCTCGCGACAGCATCGGCCGGATCGGCGACGAGGGAGATGGCCCGACTGACCGTGCCTTCTTTTTGTTGCAGCCGGGCATTGGCTAGGGGTTCTTGTTGACCGGCAGTCAAGACGGCGAACGAACCTGCCAACTGGATGAACTCGCGCCGATTCAATTCGGGTCCCTCTGGCTTCCCTTGTGTTGACGCTACTACCCGCCGGACTCTCACTCTCGCGATCTCGTGTTTTGACGGGGTGGTGAATCGTCAGTTCAGCCTAACTCCAGGAATGGACGAATGTCGAGCTGCGGGCGAGGGAGCGCTCAAATAAGCGAGCTTAGGCCTGGGGCTTAAACATTGATTCATATTGACTTTTTAAAAATGCCTACTCAGCGCTGCGACCGCTCAAAGCATTTTTCGACAGCCCGAACCGACGCCCCAGCCCGCTTCTGACGGGCAGAGGATGAGACGGGTCGCCCAGTTTCATTATATCATGATAGCACTGCAGGTGTCAAGCGTTTTGCTACTTTAATTCTCACATTGACCAAATATTGATAAACATTGAGGTGTGATGTTTTCGGGTTCAGGAGGCAACAATGCGGCTGCTGGTTGGGTCTCAGAGGATTAGGTGTTTGGTGAGGTAAACACATTCCTCGCCTTCGATTTGCTCGCGGCCATCTTTGTCCAGGTATGTCCAGCTCACGGTGAACTGAGGAAACCCCACATCGACATAGCCGCGCCGTCTATAGAGCCTTTGGGCATTCGTGTTGTCAATGCCCACGGCCAGCCCAACTTGATGAATACCCCTGGAAACCACAACGTGTTCTGCGTTTTCCATCAGACAGCCCCCTATGCCACGTGACCGCATCTCTTCTCTGACAAACAAGGCCCCGACTTCAGGACAGTCAGGAATAGCGCTCCTCATCGGTTCCTGCTCCGGCCCCGTCCACTTGAGCAGGAGATGTCCGACCGGAGCGTCGCTTTGCCATGCGATGAGGTAGGTACAGCTCCCGTGCTTCTGCATCTCCAGGCGACGCGCATGCTTGTCAGGCATCCCGCCTGAGCGCAGCTCATCTCCTACCATGCGCAGATCGTCTTGTCTGAGTGACCGGATTAAGTACATTGAGGATTATTCTTCTCAGGGCCTCGGAAGGCGGCCCTTCTTCCGCCGTGCTCGCCGTTTCTTGCTTCCGGTGTTTGTCGGCGCTATCAGTTCCAGCTTTTCGCCGTACTGTCTAACCACGCGGCGGCGCAGTTCTTCCCGCTGATCAGCCGAAACACCGTACGCGGTGGCAGAATGGTCCCACGCCCGCTCGCGAATCAGATCTCGTTCCAGTCTTCCCGCACACTCCTCGCAAAGCGCCATGTCGTTTATTCGGCCATTCAAGACCGCAAGCATAACACTCGCCATCCCAGCAACCCCACGATTCGTCATCCTGTTCGCCTGGTTCTCCGCAGGGATACAGTGACTCTTCCTGATCGTAAATTATGTCGATTTCGTCGTCGAATGTGTCTACGGCCGGTATTTCGTCCTCGGCCACATCGAAAGGATTTCGCGTCTCCAGATCCTCGCTTTTCCGATCATTTCTCTCTCTCGCAGTGCCCGAGGACGGACCTGTATTTCTGGCTCCTTGGTCCTCTTCATGCGTAGCGGGCACCGAGCCTTCACGGCTGATTGGGTGGCTTGCTATCGAATCATTGATCACTTTGGAAGCATTATCAGGGAATTCCTGACGCTATAGTAAGAGTCCGCCTTTGCCCAGTCTAATGTTCGCAGCGTATCCTCCGCGTATTTCCATGACTCATTATCCAACAAGAACTCACAAACCGCGCTCCCATCTCCTACGTTGCCATAGAAGGCACGAGCCCAATGTATCCTTGGCTCCAGCTCTTTTTGTCGAATCAGGTTTTCGATTGTCTGAGACAAGGAACCAGGATAAGTCTCGGCCTGCCCCTCATTACTCCAGACACCAAGATTGCCGATGAACACGTTCCATTCCTGGTTATCGATGATCCACTCTTCCACGGTCACTTGATCGTCAGTCCTCCCACAGAGCGCACCCAGGAATACGTGTAGCGAGTTGAAGGCAAAATTAATGAAAGCCTGGTCCATTGCCTCACCAAATGACTTTCCCAAGCCACTAAACGATTCTACGACTACAGTCTTGGCTCCTACTAATACCTGAACATCCAATTGCAAAGAGACATATTCGCCTGGCAGGTCATGGTTATAGATAGAGGCGCGAAAACATGGAAGGCTACCTTCGACCGTCAACCAATCGTTATAGGGCACGATGTTAAGGGAGTGTTGTTCTAATATGCCTTTGAGTTTGATGTCTGCTTCTTCCAGCATTCGCTCAGTCCCTATTGCGCTCGACGGATCCCCGAAATTCGTGCCAGCAGCTCGGCGGTCGCCGAGAAAGAGTCATCCAGTGTAACCTGGACGCCACGCGATTTCCATCATTCGAAGCGATAGCGGAGAGCTTCCGCTACGGCTCGGTACCCGATCCTTCGGTAAACGGAGTTCGAGTGGGATTGGCCAGGTCAGTATACAGAATGCATCGATGCCCTGCGCCACGAAGGTAGTTAGAAAGAGCATTGACGCATGCTGCCGCGTATCCGCGCTTCCGCGTTTGGGGTGGCGTGTAAACTCCAGACAGACGTACCACTCCCACGACGGGTTCCCGGCCATGGATACCAGCTCCCCTCTGTCTTCCCAGACCCACAGGCGGCCGGCAACCAATCCTCTGTCCACGCGAAGTGCGGTATCGTCGGCAGACTCGCCGGCTTCGGCCGCGAAGGCACGGCTCCAGAGAATCCATCAAGTCGCGATCTGTCGGACTGGCCTGCCGCAACTGGCCCTTTGTGTCGCCAACATCTCCCACCTCTAGCAATTCGTAGAGACGGTTCCCCTGGAAGGGCGTCGCCGCCGACTTGTACCGTGCGCTCCATTGGCCGGCGAAACAGGCTGCCGTTGCGGCCTCGTCGTTGATCCCTGGCAGAGAGACGCCTGCCTCCGCAATCGCATCCACTATTGCCGCGACCACTGGCTGTCCCATTGGTGTCAGGGTCGCTGCGAACGTCAGGGGTGACTGAACGACCACGCAGACACATTTGTCCCTTTGCCTAGCCATCCAGTATCGCTCGGGATCGCCCTCCGCGACGCGGGCGTGCAGAATCGTGAGGATCAAATTGTGCAGGACCGGTTACGAGGAGAGGAACTCTCCCGCGTCGCTCAAGATTAGTGCAGGGTCTTCACTGAAGGTGACCTCGATGTCCATCTGGAGATCATACCTGATCCAGCGCCGGTTCTTGAATTCCTCGACCGATAATTAAGGGGTTCCGCGGTGACTATGCGTTGTCGGAGACGGACGAGATAGTGGGCGCTGATGAGATCTTCGATGGCTGCCGGAAGAAGGATCTCACCGGCATGACGGGAACGCTGACGGACGACCGGGCCCTCACCCTGGCCGGTTATGCAGGCAGGGAGTTCAGCATCGACTCCGACGAGATCAGGGCTACGGTAACATACAGGATGTACTGGGTGCGTCCTCGCCTCTATCAGCTCACGTATTCAAGACGTAAGGGGCGGGCGCTGTCACCAGATGTTAAGAGATTTTTGGACTCCTTTTCCTGTCAGGTAACTTCGGGCGGCGCGTCCGAGGCTGGGCAGACTGACCTGGGAGGGTGAAATCACCCTCTCCCGCCGGTTGTGTCATCGAGGTACGCGCTTTCTCCGCATAATTGGTCGCAGCCACAGTAATGGCATTCGCCGTGCGGAATGTTCATTCATCCTAAGATCCATAGCCGCAGCATTTAAGGAGAGTCGGTGCCTAGGCAACTCAGCATACGTGATTGCATCATATCATTGGGGATGCTGGAGTCATTGCGTGGGACGTTTGTCCTATCGAGGGGGTGGTGAATGCGAAGGATTCTGATTAGTTCAAGTACTTTAGTTCTTGCGGTTCTGACAGTTGGGGCCTCTAGTGGGGCGGCAGCGCCTGGTTCCAACCTTGAATCCATAAAAATAGGTAATTTCGGACAGGTTAATAGCCATATTTACCGAGGAGCACGGCCTGAGGGGCGCGATTATTCGGATCTGGCAGCGTTGGGAATTAAGACGGTAGTTGACCTTGAAGCCGGCGATCCAACTGAGGAGCGTCAGCAAGTCGAGGCAGCGGGGATGAGATTTGTACAGATTCCTATGTCGGACAGCGCTAAACCGGATCAGGACAGCCTAAGCAAGTTCCTGGCGCTAGCAAATGGTACAGCCGACCAGCCTATCTTCGTTCATTGCCGAGGGGGACGGCATCGAACCGGGGCCGTGATCGCTGTATATCGAATGACACACGACGGATGGACGGCGGCCAGCGCGTACGAAGAGATGAAGGACTTCCGATTCAACGTAGGCTTCACACACGCGCACGAACCGCTGAAGAAGTATGTATTAGGTTATTCCGGCGCTCAAGCGGGCCGATCGTAGAGGACAGAGGCCAGTGGTCAGGGGCCAGTGGTCAGGGTTCGGTTCGCGCCGCAGTGTCGTGAAAAATTTTTTAAGCATTGTGAAGGTAATGTTTCTCACTGAAGCGAATAAACACCGCACCCAGGGTTTGTCCTAAACGAAGCAGAAATACGGTATTCTGAACGTCGCAACAGATCAGATAAAAACGCTTCCCTCTAACACCAGTCCCACCATTGTTTGAACTCAGGTATCAGACATCATCATCATACTAGTGTGCGTCCGAAGCCAGATTTTCAGACAGGCACCTGAAGACGTCGGAAGAGAGTGAACCAATGAAGATTGCAATAGCAGGGGTCACCACCTTCTTCACCACCGCGGCCCGGAACCCCGGAACTGCGCCTCCCAAAATCAGCGCTGGCTCGCATCGGTGTCACGGCGTGACATCCTGCGCGATATTAGCGCTGCCATCGAAACAACTATCGCTATTAGGAGCCACGACGCAGGGGGAACGACAACGAACACGAAAGCGGACCTCGGGGGCGTCAAAACAACATACCCGTATATGGCCAAAGAGCCCACCGTGAGAACGAGGGTAACGCTATAGAGCGCCGATCGGGTAATAACAGACCAGCTCCTCGAAGCGATGTTGGATAAGACGAGGGCCACGAAGGGAGAGAGGACCCAGATTGCGAAAAGAACTATAAGGACTCGGGAAGGGTTACGATGACCTGCACGGATCGTAAAAGCAACTGAGCCCGCAGCCCCAGCCGTCACTGCGATTAGGGCCGTACGCCGCAGGGGACCAAGGAACCCGGCACCGGGCCCTGACTGGCTCGCTCTAGAGGTTATCTGACCGTGGTCATTAATGCTCATCGATCTCTACCCTGCGCCTGACCGTTATACCGCGCCCCTCGAGGCGCCGCCGGAGAACGGTCTTACCAGCTCTATCTCTTTTTTCGAGCGTCGTTCTTTTTGACTCGCGCCCGAATCAGCGTCTTTATGAGCGTAATCGGGAGTTTCTTGGCGAGAGGTAAGCGCAAGGTCGCCTCGGTCGTTTCATAGTCTTTTAGCTTGCTCTGGTGTTCCTCGAGGACCGGAGTCGGTATATAGAGCCCGATGTGCGCTTTGGAAAGGCCAAAGTATGCCAGGCGGCCTTTGTATTCATAATAGGGCATTCCATAGCTGATGCGTTCGATGGCATCCGGAGCGGAGTCTCTGATTGCCTTGCGAAGCTCTTGAAGTTTATCCTGCACTTATTTTGGAGCCGCTGCAATGTACGCATCTACATCTTTGGGCTTGCGCGTTTTTTTCATAATGAGATTGAATCAGAAAATGATCTCAGGGCCAAGAGTCAGGGGTCGGGGGGCAGGGATCGGCGTGCAGCGGCCGGGGGTCGGAGGGTCCCGAACGACGGTGTGAATCCGTCGAAGAGACCTCAGCATAGAGCGGAAGTTCGGTTTAGTGGTAGAGTTCCGTGAAGGCGAGATCAGTGAAACGGCCCGGCTAAATTTCATACGCGGTAACGCGGCGAAGGGGCGGGGCGGCAGAGGTGCGGGAAATGTCCAAAGTGCATCAGCCGTTAAGTTGCCAAAAGAACATCGAGGGTTCGAGGGCATCGAAGTGGGAGAATAAGGAAGGGCAATGAGTACTGTTCTGGTGACTGGAGGATCGGGCTTCATCGGCAGCCACTCGATACTGCAGCTTTTGGCCGCCGGCTATCAGGTGCGCACTACGGTACGGAGCCTGAGGCGCGAGGGCGACGTGCGCGCCATGCTCCGGGAAGGCGGCGCCGAGCTTAATGAAGGTGGCCCGGAGTTCGGCGATCGCTTGTCCTTTATTGCCGCCGATCTCGAAAACGATGCGGGCTGGCCGGAAGCCGTTGCCGGCTGCGACTACGTGCTGCACGTGGCATCGCCCTTTCCCGAGAGAGTCCCCAAGCATGAGGACGAGCTGATCATGCCCGCGCGGGAAGGTGCGCTCCGGGTGTTACGCGCCTGTCGCGACGCCGGCGTCAAGCGAGTCGTGCTGACCTCGTCGTTTGCCGCGATCGGCTATGGCCACAATCCCCAGGAAAAGCCATTCGACGAGACTAGCTGGACGGATCCCAATGGCAGCGATGTGCTCCCCTACGTCAAGTCGAAAACTCTGGGCGAACGCGCGGCATGGGATTTCATTGAGAACAACGGCGACGGTCTCGAGCTTTCGGTTGTCAATCCCGTTGGGGTGTTCGGCCCGGTGCTGGGACCCGACTATTCGACCTCGATCCTCCTGGTGCAGCGGTTGATGGACGGGGCCGTACCCGGCTGTCCACGGCTCTATTTCGGCGTTGTGGATGTGCGCGACGTAGCCGACTTACACATCCGTGCCATGACTGATCCGGCCGCAAGGGGCGAACGGTTCCTCGCCGTTGCCGGCGATTTCATTTCTATTCTCGATATCGCCAAGGTGCTGAGGGCGCGAATGGGCGCGGCAGCCAAAAGAGTTCCGACCCGGCAACTGCCCAATTGGCTGGTGCGGTTGGCCGCGCTCCGCGATCCGGCGGTGAAGCAGATCCTGCCCGAGTTGGGAAAAAGGAAGAATGCCACCAACGAGAAGGCCACGCGGATGCTTGGGTGGGCTCCGCGCTCGAACGAAGATTCGATCGTCGCCACGGCCGAAAGCCTGCTGCGGCTCGGGCTCTTGAAGGGTAGTGGTCGGTGGCCAGAGGATGGGTTGGCCCTCGGTGGTCGGTTTGGGCAGGAACAGGGTCGGGATCAGGGTGGTTGAGTTGATAATAAAGGACGGGTTTACGCCCGCAGCTTTGAGTTCGGCAGTGGGCGGAGCCTGCGAAGCGCAATAGCACCGCAAGCGCAAAGACTGAAGGCTACAGACCAGAACTCAGAGCAAGCAAAAAAGGAACCTGGACTTAGGAACCAAGAATCCGGAACTAAAACTGGAAACTGAGAGATCTATTTCACTTTGTATATGTGAATTTCGCCGATCTTTCACCGGTCGCCGGATTGAAAACGGTAATATCGACCGGGACGCCGGCCGGGAATGTAGACCTGATCAACGGCTTGCCCAGCTTGACGCTCAGCTCAGTTATCGTTCCGTTGGCCAGTACAAATGAGCTGTCGTAAACCGAATTTCCCAGCGCCACGCCATTAGCTTCGACTACGGCCGACCCGTTGCCGAAACCGATCCCATCGACGGTAACCCATTTCTTGTTCGTGGTTACGGCTGCAATTTGGGGAGACCCCGGATCCGCGACCTGGTTAGTCAGAGCGTTGAACGCATCGGCCCTGCCCGAACTGATAGCTTTTGAAGCGAGTGTAAGCACCGGCTTGGCGGTGTTGGTAATGCGCTGGACGATCTGAACCGGCGTAAGACCTGGCTCATGCGCAGTCACCAATGCCACTATGCCCGCAACGTGCGGAGACGCCATCGAAGTTCCCGAGTTCTGACCGTACTGGTTATTAGGCAGGGTGCTAATGATGCCGACACCCGGAGCGCCCACGGCGACCGTTTGATGGCCAAAAAAGGAAAAGAAAGCGAGATTGTCCTGATCGTCCACCGCCGCCACGGACATGAGGGTCGGGATGTCGCTCCACGCCGCTGGGTATAGGGCAGAATCAGGATCGTCATCGTTAAGTCCAAGTGGCCCGTTTCCGGCAGCACATACGAAGACAACGCCGGCCTGCCCCGCTGTTGCGATGGCATCGTGAAGGATCTGGGCGTTCTTTGATCCGGCCCAGCTTGCGTTTATAGCCCTCACATTGATGCCGCGCTTCCGTTCCTCTATGACATAATTGATAGCCTTGATTGCGTCGCTGGTGATGCCCGTGTACGACCCGTCGGACTGGCGGCCGATGAATTTCAGGATCATCAGCTTGACTTGCCAGGCCACGCCGGCTACGCCGATGCCATTGTTTCCCACGGCGCCGATTGTGCCGGACACGTGGGTTCCGTGCGTTCCCTCGCCCGCCGCGTCGTTGACGGGGTCGAATACCTGGTTGTTATTGTCAAAGAAATTCCACCCATTTACATCGTCGATGAACCCATTACCGTCGTCATCGACGCCGTTGCCTGCTATTTCACCGGGGTTTGCCCAGACGTTGGCGGCAAGATCCTGATGTGAAATATCGACGCCGGTGTCAATAACGGCGACGACGACATCGTTGCTGCCGGTCGTAATGTCCCATGCCTTTGGAGCGTTGATGTCGGCTCCGGCCTTTCCCCCTGGACTCCCCGTATTGAACATGTCCCATTGCAATCCATCCTTAAAAAACGGATCGTTAGGAACTGTGTCGGTGGGATAGAGATAATAGTCCGGCTCGGCATACTCGACATTGGGGCTTTGCCTGAGGACTGAGGCGGCCTCTTCGACGGACACGCCTTGACGCAGCTTTACGAGGTAAAACTTACCGAGGGCGCTGGTCTGTAACGACTCTATCCCGGCGCTGCGGGACGGCATCATCCGACCGGCAATATCGCGCTCAATCTCGGGGGCCTCAACATGCGCCTTGTATTTGACCAGTAGCCGGCCGCTGACATATTGGGGCCGCTGCCCTCTTGCCGAGACCGGCTTGACGCCTTTTACAGAAATGAAAAAGAGACCGACAAACGAGATCGAGACAATATACAACAGGTACTTCTTCATTGTTGCTTAGACCTTTATTGCTGAGCGTTTCAACTTTGGAATGAGCCAGCCCCAATAAGGAGAGAAATGGGACCCTCAAACCTTCGCGGCTGTCTTGCCAAACTTTGATTACCCCGAGTGCGCTGGAGAATTATATCCTGAAGGGAGCTACGAAATCAACATGAGAGTCAAGTTTCGTTGAGCCCGGGCGGCAGCGGATCCGGCTGGCACTGCTCTATCTAACGGAAAAAATCCAGAGAAATGCCACCGCAGAGACGCGGCAAGTCCTGGTAGTAGGCTCGGTCTGCGTGACGCCACGCGTGTCTTTCACAAGATGCCATCTTGTGCCACCGACGCCTGATTCAGACTGAAAGTCTTGGCCCGGCTAATATTCATTTACCTGGCGACTGGACCGGTTGCTCGACTTGCTGGGGATCGGCGCGGCTGGGTAATACGTTACGTATGTCGTTGATCATTACGAAAACCACCAGCACCATCAAGAGCACGAAGCCAACCTGCATCATCCTCTCTTTCGCAGCCCTGGTGAGAGTAAGGCCAACCAGCGCGAGGACAGTTTCGAGCAAGAGCATGAATATCAGGCCACCATCCAGGACGGGGATCGGCAACAAATTGAAGATGCCGAGGTTCAGGGAGAGAAGAGACATCAGTCCGAAATATGATAGAGCGCCTTGCTTGGCGGCATCATTGGAGTACTTGAAAATGCGGATCGGTCCGGCCACGGTACCCGAGGCGCTGCGTTTTCGCGTAGCCACCTGGGTCAATGCCACCTTGGTGAGCCACAGCACGCGGAGGTTTTGCTCGTAGGCGTACTTGAGAGCCGGCAGCAATGACAGCTTTCTGGCACCCTCGCCGACAATGGGGCCAAAGCCGAGACGATAACGGCCCTTATCCATTCGTGGTGTGCCGGTCAGGTCGAGCTTTTGTCCGTCCCTTATCACTGTTATCGTGACCGGTTTACCGCCGCTGTTCCCGATGGCGTCAACCAGAGCCGTTCTGCCGGAGTCGTCTTGCGCAACGGGAACACTGTTAACAGCGATGATCTGATCGCCTTCTTTCATTCCGGCCTGTTCGGCGGGCGGATTGTCCTCCGCGATCGAGCCAACGTAGAGCTTAGCGTCCGGTGCGTAGGCCGGCTCGAGCCCCGCGGAGCCGATGCTATCGTCCTCGACAGTCACGGCAGAGGGGCGCAGTTCCAGTTGCAGTGACTCATTCCCACGCTTTACAGTCATCGGCAAAGTTAAATCGGGATTCAACAGGACCCTGTAGAACACATCACCAAAGGTCGGGTTTTCCTGTCCCTCGATCTTGGCGATCACATCGCCCGGTTTCAGCCCGGCGCGTTCAGCAGCCGAGCCGGCGGCCACGCCAGCAATATAGGCCGGTTTGTCCATGTAGCTGGGCACGTCGTAATGAACCATCGCGATCACCGCCGTAATCACAAGAGCGGTGATAATATTCATCACAGGGCCGGCAACGGCGACGCAGAGCCTTTGCCACTTTGGCTTTGACATGAATTCATACGGAGCGCCTGTAACCTGCTCATCCAGATTTTCACCGGCCATCTTAACGTAGCCGCCCAGCGGTATCAGGCTGATCCGATAATCGGTGTCGCCCTTGCGCACGCCCCACAGGCGTTTCCCGAAGCCCACACTAAAAGTTTCGACACGAATACCGAACAGCTTGGCTACTATGAAATGGCCAAACTCGTGAATGACTATCATCGCACCTAGAATAAAAGCGAAGGGAATTATGCCATGTAAAATTGCCACAACGACGGACCTCCTAATCCTGTACGAGCCTAAATACGTCGGTGAATCCCGGCAGCAGCGCAGCGAGATTTGACAAGGCGCGTAAACTATAAGTTTAACTCAGCTCAAATGGAGTGTCTATATCTTTAAATGGATTATCTTTATATAGACGGAACGGCAATCGGGAAGCAGGCCTAACACCAGAAATTTAGCAGGTGTTTTGCTAGGTGGCTGCGGGAATTGTAAGGACGGTTTCAATCCTAGACGCGGCAAACTCTCTGGCCCAGCGGTCCGCCTCCAGAACAGCTTCGAGGCTGCTGGCAGGCCGCTTGTCGAGGGAATCGAGCGTCTCGGATATTATGCGGGGAATGTCCATAAACCTGATTTTGCGGGCCAGGAATGAGGCAACGGCGACCTCGTTGGCTGCGCTCATCGCGGCCGGGGCCGTGCCACCTTCTTTCAGCGCCTCATATGCGAGCTTCAGGCAAGGGAATCGCTCCAAATCCGGTTCAAAGAACTCGAGCTTGCTGAGTTTTTCGAGCCCCAACCGCGGTAGCTGGCTTGACAGCCGATCGGGATAAGTCAGAGCGTACTGAATCATCAATCGCATGTCAGTTACGCCCAACTGCGCGATGATAGAGCCATCGACCATCTCGACCATCGAGTGCACTATGGATTGGGGATGGACCGCAACCGAAATCTTGTCCGGGCCAAATCCGAAGAGCCAGCTTGCTTCGATCACCTCGAGTCCCTTGTTCATTAAAGTAGCGGAATCGATAGTAATCTTCGACCCCATTTGCCAGGTGGGGTGTGCGAGCGCTTGTTCAACCGTAGCAGCCTGAATATGTTCGCGAGAGGCCAAACGAAAAGGGCCGCCAGAGGCGGTCAGAATGAGTCTCGCAACTTCGTCGTTCCGTTCTCCGCGCATACACTGGTGCAGCGCGTTGTGCTCGCTGTCGACCGGCAGCAATTCAGAACCTGACTCCCGCGCGGCGAGGGTCATCAGTTCGCCGGCCATCACCAATGTTTCCTTGTTCGCGAGACAGACGCGACGGCCAAGCCGCAACGCGCTATATGTCGGCAAGAATCCAACGGCGCCGACTGTGCTTGAAACGACGATCTCGGATGCGTCCCAGCAGGCGACTGCGAGCAGGCCCGCTTCGCCCCAGACAATCTCAGGCATAGGATCGATTCCCCTGCCTCGCAGCATCTCCTGGAGAAGCGGTACGTCCGCTTCGGCCGCGACCGAAACGAGAGCGGGCCGGAATGTTGACACCTGGTCGGCAAGCCTCTTGATGGCGCGACCTGCTGCCAGCGCGGCAACCTGGAACTTGTCGGGCAGGGATTGAACTACTGAGAGAGTGCTCTGGCCTATGGAGCCGGTCGAGCCGAGTATGCTGATATTCTTCATTATACGTACTGCATTCTAACACGGCGGGGTCAGGTGCTAAAAGAGGCCCAGGGACCGCGAACCGCGCCCAGGAGCTCGCCTGACGGCGAACTGTTAATCTAGACCCAGAGGGCTGGCCAAAGGATTCTGGGCCAGCCCTTGAGTGCCTACGATGCTCAAATGTGGGCGCGAGTACAGCCGGATCGGACCTGGAGACCGATCTTTAGAAACGGAGGCCGACGCCCGCGCTGAACTGGAGATTATGACTCCAATAGGTGCCCGTATTCACGGGCCCAAACGGCGTAGGGATTACGGTTTGAGAGCCGAAACGGATCGCGGTATCGCCGACATCGAAGCGAACCATGCTCCTGCGGCTTGGATAGAATTCGAAGACTCCCCCTATATCGACCGCGAAGTCGGTGCTCGAGACGGGGTCGGCGAACGGATCTCGCGTGAAATGAATGAATCCAGGCCTGATTTTAGAGTAGATAGCGAAGCCGCTGGAGCGGTACCCCAGCAGACCGCCGAAGAAACCCTCCGTTTTACGCCCGCTGCCGCCCAGGTTCTGGTTATCTCTGGGAAAGAAATCTGCTTCAGCCTCGATCGAAAGAAACTGATTCACATTGTAGGTCACTCTTGGGCCGACGCCAACCTCGGTAACCCCGAGGTCGCGGAGCCGCAAGATCGTGAACTGGGCGCCCACCTCGACTTTAGGGTCAGGCGACGATGTTTGGGCGAGCGCATCCTTGTAGGAGAGGGAGACGATAGCTAGACACGCAGCTAGAACAAGAAGAAGGTGTTTTCGCATGTTTCCTCAAATCCAAAATTGTAATTAGTAGCTTCATCCACATTTAGCAACCCCACTATAGAGGTTTATATACGGAGCCCAAAAAGTCAAATAGGTAGTAACTTGTGCAGGGCATGGTCAGGTTCGAGACCGGGAGTATAGCCGGTTCCGGCCGGTGCCGCGACTGGAGGAATCAGTGGCGGCGACCCGCTTGAAATCGATGCTTGCTGGCCACATGAGTGGGAAGGTCGTAACTTCGTGGACACTACAATCCTGAATCTGGCTGGCACATGGAGCAGGGACGGACTGCCCGGTGTGCTACACATTTCCCTCCATCGTCCGCTCTTCCTCCACTCTGTGCCCGGAGTCATGAGTGTTTCGGCTATTCGCAATCGCTACCGCCCGGGTCAGCTCCGTTAAGCGAGACTGGAGGGTGCGCACTTCTGAATACAGGATCAACAATACAAACGAGAGTCCTACTAAGGTCAAATAGAATATCAGATCCACGCCTCGGCCGACCCCAACCCAGTTTGCGACCCGTGTCGTAAGGCCAGGCTTTACGATCATGGCGATCGCTAAGCCGATCAATGCCACGACCAGTAGTCGGTCCAACAGGAGTGACCGGAGCTTACTGAAATAGAGTGCCGCCCCAATAACCAGGAGTACAACGAGGATAATCTGGATTGGCGTCATTTGAAAATCCTTCCGAGAAACAGATCAATGACGATGTTGAACGCGTTCCACGCCCTCTGACCCTTTCCTAGAGAATAGGTAGAATAGGTTATCCTTGTTGGCCTTTCGACATAGCGCAGCCGATGCCGCCGAATTTGAGTCAGAATATCAGATGCATGGGCAAAATGGTTTTCACGAATCATGATTTTCTGGGCCGCGCTTCTGCTTAGTGCTCGAAACCCGTTGTGCGCGTCCGTAAGCCAAATGCCCGTAAGGCATCCGTTAAACAGTACGGCCAGTTTAAGGAGCAGTCTTCGCGATGGCGGTACGATGGCACGGTCAGCTTTACGCAGGAATCGAGAGCCAAGCACCACGTCAGCGTGGCCGGATAAGATCGGTTCAACGATGCTGTTGATATCCATAGCGGTATGCTGCCCGTCGGCGTCGAAGTGGACTATCACTTTGGCTCCGAGCTCAAGAGCGAACGTCATTCCGGTTTGCAGCGCCGCTCCCTGGCCCAGATTAATGGGATGCCGCACGGCATATAAGGGCTCGTCCTTGAGAATCGACCAGGTATTGTCTACTGATCCATCGTCCACGACGACTATCGAGCAGCCGCAGTCTGTCAGTTCCTCGATGGTCGACCTTATAGCGGCGGCCTCATTGTAGGCGGGAACTACTATGAATATGGATTTGTCCATAACTGATTAATCCTTACGGGCGACTATCAGGATGGTGTCGAAGAGGTTCACAGGAAAACCTAACCGGTTAAAGAACCCCAGGGAGGGCATCGATATACCCATCCTCGCGACCACCTGGTACGCCGCCAGGCCGAACGGCACAATCTTCCAGGGCCTCGACCGGTGTACCACGCGAAATCCGACTTTTGCTAACAAACTCGTGAGTGTGCTCTCGGAGAAATAGAACAGGTGCTGGGGCGGGGTCATCAGCCGCCACTTACGCCCCATAAACCTGGCGAGCATGGAGCTCCAGTCGCCCGTTGAGATCATCAGGCTACCGCCGGGACGAACACTGTGCGAGACTCTTTGCAGCACCTCGTGGGGGTTTTCTAGATGCTCGATGACATCTAGCATTACCACAGCATCCAAGATGCCTAACCGGTCAAGCACCTTTTGAGTTGCCTCGCCGCAATCGACGCTCAAGCTTCGAGATCGGCAGAATTCGACGGCTTCGGTGCAGACTTCAACGCCAAAACAATTGAAGTAACGTTGGGCCTCGAGAAGGAAAAACCCATACGCACATCCTACCTCTAGAAGGTTTCCTTCTCGAGTTCCATATCGCCTTAGACGGGCGGTCGTGCGGCGGAACTCGGAACGGAGTACATTCTCGCTTCGCACATAATCGGCGTAACCGTCGGGCGTCCCGCCGCGGAAGTAGGCCTCGTTGTAGACTTGCGCGATGTCGAGCCGACCGTCAAGCCTCACCGAACCCAATCCACAGTCTAAGCATCGGATTATAGAGAAGCCCCACTTTTCATATTCGGATCGGTGTGCAGTTACGATTTCACAGATTATGCACTTATCGAGAGTGTCGTTTTCTATGCTCCGGTTCTCACGAGGCGAAGCCTTAGACGTTGTTTCGGAATACAACTCTGGTCCTCATTTCCTGGCGTAATCAGGTCGTCA
>Ga0207103_10109_pt1 | contig 23950 bp, 19 predicted proteins | sample Alteio_BWMinHeat_81_FD_153546 | JGI IMG/M metagenome (GOLD analysis project Ga0207103, IMG submission 153546) | Enriched cells from forest soil in Barre Woods Harvard Forest LTER site, Petersham, Massachusetts, United States -... | ecosystem: Environmental > Terrestrial > Soil > Temperate forest >...
CGTCGCGCGTCTGGCGTGGGCTGCGTTGCTTGGCGCGATCATCGGCCTCGAACGCAGTATTCGCAGGCGTCCCTCCGGGATGCGCACAGGGTTTTGCGTTTCGCTGGGCGCGGCCCTCTTCACGATCGTTTCCGTGGAAATCGCGCGGCGCACGGGTGACTCCAGCACGACGCGCATTGCGTCGAATGTCGTACAGGGGATTGGATTTCTCGGAGCCGGCGTAATCCTTCGCGAGCGCGGCAGCGTTGTCGGGCTAACGACCGCGGCGACGATTTTCGCAGTGGCGGCGATGGGCATGGCAGCTGGCGGAGGTTTGTACGCGGTTTCGGGGATCGCCTGCGCGTTGGTGTTGTGCGCCCTGGTTTTTCTGTTCTACGTCGAGGATTGGCTTAACTTGAAGCCGCGGTATATGTTGTTCCGCATTTTTGTGGACCGCGCTGAAAACATGGTCACAGAAGTGCACCGCATCTTTTCGGAGCTCAAGGTGGGCATTGACAATTTTCAAGTGTCTCTTGCCGGCGACAAAAATTTGATTCAGTTCGATGCGGAAGTCACCACGCACCAGCAGGAGAAGGTTCTTGCGGCGCTCTCTAAACCAGGTGTCCGCTGCGAGATGCTGCCGGTGGAGCGGCAAAACGGATGATCGCGCGGAGCAGCAGCATGGAGGTACCAGCGGTGGAAGTGGGAATGGAAGTGCGAAAACCGCGTGCGTTGAATGGACGAAGCGTGCTGATGCCCTTTGCACCGGCATCTCCGGCGGAGTTTAGAAAGGTTCTGGCGGGCGCCGAGGAATTGCGCAGGCTGGGCTTTCAAGTAGCTGATGCGACCCCCCTTTCGCCGGAGGGTTATTTCGCCGGATCAATAGCGGGGAGACGAAATGATTTTCTGAGCGAGCTGGAGCGCAACGATGTGGATGGGCTGGTAGCGGTTCGCGGAGGGTATGGGTCGAACTATATCCTCGACAATCTGGAGATCCAGCGCTTCAGCGCGCCCAAGGTGATTTTGGGATATAGCGATTTGACGTCGCTACAGGCTTATCTCTGGAGGCGTTACGCGTGGGTTGGGTTTTATGGGCCGATGCTTGCTGCCGGGTTGGATGCCGGGGACGGCGTAGAGAAAGGGTATGACCGGGAGTCGCTGCTCGCCGCGGTAGGAAAAACGGACGGCGGATGGACACTGAACTTGCGAGGAGAGACGCTGTTTGGCGGCGAAGCGGAAGGACGAATTCTGGGCGGTTGCATGACGCTGGTGGAGACGACTCTGGGGACGCCCTGGGAATTGGATACCCGCGGGTCGATTCTGTTGCTTGAGGACCGGGGCATGAAGCCGTGGCAAGTGGATCGACTGCTGATGCATTTGAGGCAGGCGGGAGCGTTCGATGGCGTGCGTGGAATCGTGCTCGGTGAATTTCCGGAATGTGACGCTCCTGGCGCAGGCAGTCCGACAGTGCGGGACGTGTGTGCGCGAATTCTTGGCGGGCTCGGGGTGCCGATTGTTTTTGGCGCGGCGGTGGGGCACACGCCACGCCCGATGCGTACGGTGCCGTTGGGAGTGAAGGCGCGTCTAAAAGCGCAAGGAGAAGGCGAGCTGGAGATTCTTGAGCCGGCGGTCTTGCCATGAGAGAAGCGAAGCATGTTCATGTAATCGGGATTGGCGGCTCGGCGATGGCGCCGCTGGCAGGAATGTTGCGCGAGCATGGATATCGCGTGACGGGATCGGATTCGGGCGTGTATCCGCCTGCTTCGACGCTCCTGGAAGAGCTGGGCATTTCGTTTTTTCATGAATTTGATGCGCAGCACTTGCAGCCAGCGCCGGATTTAGTGGTTGTCGGGAATATCATCGCGCGCGGAAATCCGGAGTTGGAAGAAGTCTTGGACCGGAAAACCCCGTATCGGTCGATGCCGGAGATTCTGGAAGAGGTATTTTTGCCGGGTCGGCACTCGATTGTGGTGAGCGGGACGCATGGGAAAACAACGACAACGGCGATGCTGGCGTGGATTTTTCACACCGCGGGGAAACGGCCGAATTTTCTAGTTGGCGGGGTCGCTGAGAATTTTGGGAAGAGTTACGGATTGGGCGGCGGCGATGAGTTTATTCTGGAAGGGGACGAGTACGAGACCGCATTTTGGGACCGCGGGCCGAAGTTTTTTCATTACCATCCGGATGATTTAGTCATTACGTCGCTGGAGTACGACCACGCGGACATTTACCGGGATTTCGGGACGTATGAGTTGGCTTTCCGGCGCTTGGTGAATCTAGTGCCACGGCGGGGGCGAGTGGTGATTTGGGGAGATACAGAAGAATCTGGGCCGGCCTTGCGCGGGGCTGCCGAAAAAGCCTTTTGTCCGGTGGAAACGTATGGATTTTCGGCCGCCAACGACTGGGTGGCCAGCGAGTTAGCGGTTGACGGCGGAGGAATGCGGTTTCGCGTCAGCCATCTTGGCAAGGCGTTTGGCGAGTTTCGGCTGGCCGCGAGCGGGCGACACAACGTTTTGAATGTGATGGCGGCGATCGCCGTGGCGCACGGACGTGGGATTGACGCGGGTGATTTGGCGAAGGCGCTGGCGACCTTCCGAAGCGTGAAACGGCGCATGGATGTGAAGGGGGAAGTGCGCGAGGTGCTGGTGGTGGATGATTTTGCGCATCACCCTACGGCGGTGCGCGCGACCATTGAGGCTGCGCGGGCGCGGTGGCCGGGACGCCGGCTGTGGGCGATTCTCGAGCCCCGCTCGAATTCGATGCGGCGTAAAGTGTTTGAGGAAACGCTGCCGGCGGCGTTGGCGCTCGCAGATCGCGTGATTTTGGCTGGAGTGTTTCGTGCGCAACAGCTGGGTGACGAGAATCGACTTGAGCCGGAAGCGGTGGCCGCGAGTGTCGGCGAGTTGGGGAAGAGCGCGCGAGTGTTTCCCGGCGCGGAAGCCATTGCGGAACAGATCTCGACGGAGGCGGAGCCCGGTGATGTGTTGCTGGTGATGTCCAACGGCAGCTTCGACGGGCTTTGCGATAAGTTGTTGGCCAAGCTCGGCCGGCCCGTGCAGGTCTCTTCTGAGGCGAATACGAGGTGAAAGCTCAATCGCGGCGGGGCCGGGCCATGTTCCCGGCGCTAGCGTTCTTCGTGTGCACGTTGGGCTCAGCGGGTCCCGGCGGGGCGACGATACAGTACAAAGTGTCAATCAGCCATCCCGAGCAGCACCTGTTCCATGTGACGATGACGATTCCCGACGTGAACGGTGAGGTCTTGGTCGAGATGCCGGCCTGGAACGCGCTATATCAGATTCGGGATTTCAGCAGCCACGTTCAACAGGTTGAAGCTTTCGCGGGCACGGCGAGAGCGCCGATTGAAACGGTGGATAAGCAAACTTGGCGCATCTCGGGGAAAGGCACCATTACCGTTCGCTACGGAACGTATTGGGACGATGTTGGACCTTTTGCGACGCAGTTGAATGGTGAGCACGCGTTCATCAATCCGGCTATGATTTTGCTATACGTGCCGGATCGGCGTACAGAAGACGTGCGCGTGGTGATGGCCGACCTCCCAGAAGCGTGGAAAGTAACGAGCGCGGACCTCCTAGGCCTGGAAGTCGCTGGAGCGGCACGAAATTTTATTTTAGGGGCGAAGAGCTACGACGCGCTTGCCGATGCGCCGATTGAGGGGGGCAGATTTGAGGAGTTTCTCCTCGAGGGCGTTTCGCCGCACATCAGCGTGGTAATTCACGGGGAAGGATGGAGGAAGAAGAGGGTCGAAGAAGAGTTGAAGCGCATTTGCGAGTACCAGATCAAACTCATGGAGGGTTCGCCTTTCGAGCATTACACGTTTATCCTGCACATCGGGAAAGGTGCGGGCGGGGGCGGAATGGAGCACCTGAATTCGACGGCGATTGGAATTCCGTCGGATGAGTATCTCTCGGGAGTGGCGGCGCACGAATTCTTCCATTTGTGGAATGTGAAACGCATACGGCCTGCGGCGCTGGAGCCGGTGGACTTCACGAAAGAGCAGTACACGCGCGCACTGTGGTTCGCCGAGGGCGTGACAAGTACTTACGGGGCGTACACGCTAGTGCGCAGCGGGATTTGGAATAGAGAGCGTTTCTACGCAGACCTGTCCGACCAGATTAGCGAGTTGGAGGCGCGGCCGGCAAATCGATGGCAGAGTGCCGAGCAATCCAGCCTGGATGCCTGGCTCGAAAAATATCCGCTCTACAACGGACCAGACTATAGCGTTTCGTATTACGCCAAAGGGCAGGTGCTGGGTGTCCTGCTGGACGTTTTGATTCGCGACCGCACGGACAACGAAAAGAGTCTCGACGATGTGTTGCGCGCCATGAATACGGACTTCGCCAAGCAGGGGAAGACGTACCGGGACAGTTTGGACATTCGCCTGGAAGCAGAGAAGGTCGTGGGCGGGTCGTTCGAAGCGTTCTTTCAGAACTATGTAGCCGCTGCAGAACCATTGCCCTATCAGCAGGTGCTTCGGCTGGCTGGACTGGATCTGCGAAAAACGGAGCACCAGAGAGCGGTTCTCGGTTTATCTGCGGAGCGTGAATCTGGCGGAGCGACGACGGTGCGCGCCGTGGACGACGGAAGTCCCGCTTCGGGGGCGGGCCTGCGGCCGGGAGACGTCCTTGTGAGTTGGAACGACGGAGAGGTGCCGCGCTCTCTAGGGCGGTGGGTGCGCGAACGGCAACCGGGCGAGACAGTAAGAGTGCGCATCCGGCGGGACGAAAAGGAACGTGCGCTCGAATTTAAGCTGGGTGAAGAGAAGGAACTGCTGTACCAAATCGCCGAGGACCCTCACGCCAGCGAGAAGGCCGGGCATATCCGGGAGGGATTGCTTCACGGCGTCACGCATGTTGTTACCGTCCACTGACTGGCGAACCAACGCCAGGTTTTGCTTGACCAGCGGAACGGGATTCGAGAGAGTTCTGCCTATTGCATGCTACGCACCCTTTTCATCGCTGTTTTCCTTTCCCTCTACATCTTGCTACTCGGCCCACCGCTGCTCCTCTACACGCTGGTCTCGCGGCACATCGATCCACTCTACTGGGCGGGTCTTAAGGGCGTAAATTTTTTTGTGAGGGCCGTCGGAGTGAAGGTTCGCGTGGAGGGAAGGGAAAGAATTCCTGCGGGCGTTTGCCTCTTTGTGGCGAATCACACCAGCTCCGCGGACGCGCCCGCCATTGTGGGAGCTATTCCGAGGCGCATCGCGGCGTTGCTGAAGGAATCTCTTTTCAAATGGCCGATCGTTGGCCAAGCGTTTACGTTGGCGCACTTTATTCCGGTCAATCGACGAGATCGAGAATCCGCTATCGCTAGCGTAGAAAAAGCAGCCGCGACCATGCGTCTAGGCCAATCGTTTCTAATCTATCCGGAAGGAACTCGAAGTCCCGATGGGCGGCTTCAGGATTTCAAAAAAGGCGCAGTCATTCTGGCTATTAAAGCGAGCGTTCCCATTGTTCCGGTGCTCTGTTCGGGAGCGCAGCGGATTATGGCAAAACGCTCCATGGTGATTCACCCCGGAGAGATTCTCGTGGAGTTTCTCGAGCCCATCGATGCTTCGAAGTACAAGTGGGAGGAGCGCGACGTCCTGAACCAGCGTGTGCATGATGCCATGGCGGCGGGTTTGCCGCCCGATCAGCGGCCCCTCGGTTTTCGAGGCGCCGCGTAAAAGCTAGCGGGAACCCGAGGAGCGAGGGCGGCCACCCAAGCGTTCCAGTTCAGCCTCCAATTCGCGGACGCGTTTCTGAAGTTCAGGTAGGCGATTTAGCGCCGCTACGGTCTTGAGCCACTGGCGATTGTCGACTGCAGGATAGCCGGAGAACATCGAACGGGGCGGGACATCATTGGGTACGCCGCTTTTTGCGGTAATCACGGAGCCGTCGCCGATCCTGAGATGACCGGCGGTGCCGACCTGGCCAGCGAGAATGCAGCCATCGCCGACTTTGGTGGACCCCGCGAGGCCCACCTGTCCGCAAAGCATGGTGTTGGCTCCCACACTAGACGCGTGACCCACGATGACCAGGTCGTCAAGCTTCGAGCCGCGGCCGATGCGGGTTTCTCCGACGGTGGCACGGTCAACGCAGGCGTTCGCCTGCGCTTCGACGTCGTCCTCAAGGACGGCTGGGCCGGACTGCTGCATTTTGTACCAGGTTCCGTCTTTCTGTTTGGCGAAGCCGAGGCCATCGCCACCGATGATAGCTCCGTTTTGCAGAATGACGCGGTTTCCGATGCGACAAAACTCGCGAACGACGGCGTGGGAGTGCGCAAAGAAGTCATCGCCAATACGTGCCCCTTGGTAGATGGTGACGAAGCTATGTAGAACCGCGTTGCGGCCAATATGGGCATCGTCTCCCACGACGCAATAAGGCCCGACGTGGGCACCTGCACCGATTTTGGCAGACTTCGCAATGAGCGCCGTCGGGTGGAATCCCGGCGCGTAGCGGGGAGCTTGATAGAAGAGTTCAATGGCGTGGGCGAAGGCCAGGTAGGGATTGGCGGTGCGGAGTGCAGCAAGCCGGGGCATGCTGGCCTCGCGTTCTATATTGATTCCTTCTTCCACAAGAACGGCCGAAGCGCGCGTGGTCTTCAGCAGAGGGAAGTAGCGCCGGTTAGCAAGAAAGGTGATTTGGCCGGGTTCGGCGTGTTCGATCCCGGCGATGCCATGGATGGGAGTTTCGTGTGGGCCGTCGAGACGGCAGCCGAGCTTTTGGGCAATTTCGGAGAGGTTCATGGACAGCTCCTTGGTGCTGGCTCGGAGTCTCGCACAGCGCAGAGCGGGAAGTACAGCCAAGGGAACTATTCGTTGAAAAGGCGAGGCTGGATGGCCGCGGCAGGGACGCTGGGTTTGCGACGGGCAATGCCGACGACGCCAAGGACGGTCAGTTCGGTAAGCGCGGGACGGGGGATAAAGATGCGATCGGTGGTCGAGTTCAAGTCCGGCGGCGTGATTTGGATACCATTGTCGAGCATCGTCAGAAGATCATTGGGAACCACACCTTCAATCGTCTCACCGTCACTGTAGCGCAGTCGCACCCAGAGTCCGTCGAGCTTCGGGCGGCTGAGGAAGGCCTTGCGCTCGGGCTCAAAGGCGTCGGAGAAATCGCGAACGAAATAAATCGAGCGGACCTTGGCGAGGGGAATTTCCTCGTGCTCGCCGTCCTGGGTGAGCAGGTCGACGAGGTCGCCTTGGCCGAGGCGGGAGGGATTCAAATAGCCGCGAAGAGGCCTTTTGTCGACGAGGACCACGACGACTTTTTTGTGAGTAGAGGCTGGGGCTCTGTTTTTCAAAGAAGTCAGTTCGTAAAAGACTGCAACCGCCGAAATTTGCGAATAATCAAGATGTATGTTATGTTAAGCGCGTTTTGCCTGTCAACTCATTGTTTTCATTAGGGTTAGCTCCTGGAGAGCGGGCCGTTGACCGATAAAAAGCATATCCTCAAATCGGCCTCTATCATCTCCCTGGTTACTATCGTCAGCCGCATACTAGGCTACGTACGCGAGCAACGCATAACTCTTCTGCTCGGAACGACCCCCGTAGCGGACGCCTACTATCTAGCGTACCGCATCCCCAACCTGTTCCGTCGTTTAGTGGCTGAAGGATCGATGACCGCTTCCTTCATCCCCGTCTTCACGACTTATATGCGCGAAAAGTCGCAGGAAGAGGTTTGGGCATTTGCGAACAAGCTTTTTTGGACGCTGGCCCTTGTGGTGGCCGTAATTACCGTCTTGGGAATGGTCTTTTCGCCCCAGGTAGTCCACTTGTTCGCCGGGAAAAACATCGAGGGAGGCCAAGCAGTCGGCCTCAACCGGATCGTGTTTCCATACCTGTTCTTCGTCGCCTTGGCAGCCCTCGCGATGGGAATATTGAACTGTTTCCATGTCTTTGGTCTACCTGCAGCCACTCCCGTCTTCTTGAATCTAGCCACCATCTTGTTTACCTTCGCGGTCGTTCGCAGTCATTTCAAGGACTCCGCGACGGCGATCGTCGTGGGAGTGCTCGTGGGAGGAGTACTGCAATTTCTGATACAGGTTCCGCTCCTCGTACAAAAGGGCATGAACTTCAGTTTCGGGATTTCCTTTTCGCATCCAGGGATCATAAACGTCGCTCGCCTGATGATCCCCAGGCTGTTCGGAATAGGTATCGGGCAGATCAATCTGTTCGTTGATACGCGGTTCGCCACGGCACTCATTATGCCGATAGGAAGCTTGGCGGCACTGACGATTGCGGACCGTACTATGGAGCTTGTCCTCGGGGGATACGCAATCGCCGTGGCGACGGCGATTCTGCCAATGATGTCGCATCAGGCGGCGGCCAAAGACTATGAATCGCTCAAGAAGACCCTCGCTTTTGCAGTGCGCATCGTGGCATTCATCACCGTGCCGGCAGCGTTAGGGTTGATGATTCTGCGCGAGCCGATCATTCGGGTGCTGTTCCAATACGGTCAGTTCCATGCGGAATCCACGCGGTTGACCGCCAGAGCGTTGCTCTATTACGCGGTCGGGTTGCCGGCGCTAGCGACCGTGAAGCTGGTGGTTCCTGCGTTCTATTCGACAGGAGATACGAAAACGCCGGTCATCGTCGCGTCGATCTCGCTGATTATCAACGTTGTGCTAAACATCGTGTTTATCCAGTTTTTCTTCAAGCGCGTGCAGAACGGAGGCCCCGCCCTGGCCACCGCCATCGCTTGCTTCTTTGACTTCTTCGCACTGTTTATTATTTTTCGTTTGCGCTATGGGGCCATGGGAACGATGGAAATCTTGCGATCCTTCGGAAAGACTTCCTTGTGCGCGAGCCTTATGGGAGTAGCGTGCTGGTTCGGAAATAAATATACGGCATTTACGGTGCACTCACGCTTCCTTATACAGCTCTTGGTGTTTTCAGGGCTGATCGCGGGCGCGACAGTGCTTTATTTGGGGCTTGCCTGGCTTTTCCGCTGCCATGAGATCCAGGAGGTTTATGGCATCGCGTCGCGGCGGCGGGCGGGCGGCGGAAACGGATATGCGGAGCTGTGATGGAGATGACCGCCGCCATTTCGCTTTTTTTAACTCACGTAAAGGTGGAGAAGGGACTTTCCGTCAATACCGTGGCGGCGTATCGGCGCGATTTGGCGAAATTCAACGTGTTCGCTCAGAAACACAAACGCACACTGGATACCGTGAACCGCGACGACCTGGTGGATTTTCTCGCAGGTATGTACCGGGAAAAGCTGGAGAGCCGCACAGTAGCTCGGCACCTGGTCACGCTGCGGAATTTTTTCCGTTTCGCACAGATTCAGGAACTCATCACCGCCGATCCTTCGCTGAATCTCGAGTCGCCCAAGATACGGCGTACTCTGCCGGGGTATCTGAAGCTCGAGGAAGTGGATCGTTTGCTAACCCAGCCGGATGCCAAGACGGCCTTGGGGTTGCGGGACCTGGCCATGCTGGAGGTGCTGTACTCGACCGGCCTGCGTGTCTCGGAATTGATTGGGCTTCGTGTGGCGGACCTCGACGCCAAGGTGGGCTGCATCCGCTGCATAGGCAAAGGGGACAAAGAACGCATTGTCCCCGCAGGGCGCAAGGCGCTAGCAATGGTGGAGAAGTACCTTCGCGATGCGCGGCCAAAACTTGTGCGAAAAGGTGTCACTAGTCAGGCGTTGTTTGTGAACCGACGTGGCGACTCTCTCAGCCGGGTTGGCGTGTGGAAGATCTTGTCGGCGTACGGACGGCGCGCAGGATTGCGCATCGCGCTTACGCCGCATATGCTCCGCCACAGCTTTGCGACGCACTTGCTGGAGCGCGGAGCAGACTTGCGTTCGGTACAGCTCATGCTGGGCCACGCGGACATCTCCACGACGCAAATCTACACACACGTGGTGGAAGAGCGGTTGAAACAGATTTACAAGGCGCATCACCCGCGCGCTTGATGCGCGGCAGCCCTGGGACCTTAGTGCGGTTGCCTCCGCGGCTGTCAGCGCGGGCATCCAGAATGTGAAGGAGTGCGATGCCAGATTATATGTTTTTGCTCGAAAGCCGGCTGTCTCCCGAGCAGCGTGCGGCCATGATGCGGGTGCAGGAACTCTCTGCCGCCATGGGATTCAACGTGTACCTAACCGGCGGAACGGTACGCGACCTCGTTACCGGAGCCTCGCTGCGCGATCTCGATTTCTCCGTGGAAGGGAATCCAACGAAGATCGCACGCGAACTCGAAAAGGGCGGCGCGAAAATCCTCTCCGAGGATGAAAAGCTTCGCCAGGTGGAAATTCTATTTGCGGGAGACTCCGACGGCAGCATTTCGGCGGCGCGCGACGACCACTATGTACGCCCGGGAACGCGGCCGGAAATCCGCTGGTCCACGATCATGGAGGATTTACGGCGGCGCGACTTTTCGCTGAACTCTATCGCTATTTCTCTCAATCCGGCATCGCGCGGATTGCTTTTGGATCCGACCAATGGACTTTCGGACATCGAACGCGCCGAAGTACGCGCGCTGACCATCCACAGCTTTACGAACCAGCCGGTACGGCTGCTGCGCGTGCTGCGCTTTGCCGCGCGGATGGGTTTCAAAATCGAGGCGAGGACTCAGGAGTGGTTTGACCTGGCCATCGAACGCGATCTGCACCACACCATCGCTCCGGAAGATGCGGGAGCGGAGTTGCGGGCCGCTGCTCGTGAAGAGCGTCCCGCAGTGGTTCTGAAGGCGTGGGAAGAGCACGACCTGCTCGAGACAATAAGCCCTGTGCTGGCAAAGAGACACCCGGACTACGATGCGATCACGCGCTTGATGAAAATTCGCGAGGATCTTTTTACGGCAGGCGTTCGTCCCAAGCTGGCCACACCCATGATGCTGGCGATTCTCGGACGACTCAAGGATCGGGAACAGAGCAGCGTTCTTTCGAAGGCGGGATTCCGTTCGTCGGAAGCGGATGCCATATTGAATTTCGAGACGGAAGCGCTCGCGGACCAAAAAGAATTGATCGGACGCAAGTTGCATGCGCCAGTGGATGCTTACAGATTTCTCGAAAGGCTGCCAGTGGATCGAATCGCATATCTGCTGGCAGAATCGAATAACTCTACGGCACTCTCGAAAATACGCGCTTATTTGCACAAATGGCGGCCCATTCGAAGCGCGCTGCCGATGGTCGGGAATGAACTGGAAACCCTGGGCTATGCCCGTGGGGCGAAGTTTGATGCCATCGTCGAACAAGTTTTTGCAATGCAACTAACCGGCCGCGGAAAAACGCCCGAAGAACGCGTCAAGATGCTGCGTAAATTGTCTGGCATCAAGGAGCAGCCGAAAAAGAAGGAAAAGGAAAAAAAGCCAGCCAAGGTGGCCGAGAAGCACGCCGCTCCTTCTGTAGCCGCGGGCGCACCGGCAAAAGGAGTCCCCGCGAAAGCCGCACACGGGCAAGCGCACAAGAATCACCCAGTGATGTTGAAGCAGGCCGCAAAACACAAAGCCGCCAACGAGCAGGTTAAACACGCTGCGGCAGGAAAGAAAAGCAGCCGCCGAAAATAAGAAACGCACAGGGAAGAGCGCTCCTGTGCAAATCTCGCGAATGCAATTCGCAATTCTCCCGCGAGAGTTCTAGAATCGATGTCCATGGGTCAACCGCAGTTTGTTCATCTTCACGTCCACACGGATTTCAGTCTGCTCGACGGTGCGTGCGAAACGTCCGAGTTGCTCGACAAGGCGTCGCAGCTGAAAATGCCCGCCGTAGCCATTACCGACCACGGCAATCTCTTCGCTGCCGCCAATTTTTTCAACGAAGCCAGCAAGCGTGACGTCAAGCCGATCATCGGTTGCGAAGTCTACGTGGCCAAGGGCAGTCGCCACGACCGCGGCGACAAGACAAACGGTTCGAACGCTCAAGACCGCACCGAGTCTGAGCCCGGAATACGGGGAAGCAACCACCTCGTGCTTCTCTGCGAATCACTCGAGGGCTATCACAATTTGATCAAGTTGGTGTCCTCGGGATTTCTTGAGGGCTTCTACTACCGACCAAGAATCGACTACGACCTTCTGGCGAGGCACAGCAAGGGTCTGATTGCGCTGTCGGCCTGCTTGCGAGGCGCTGTGACGGAAGCGGTGGTGGACGAAAAGTATGAGCAGGCCCGCGAAAACGCCTATCGCCTGCGCGACCTATTCGGCAAAGGCAATTTTTTCCTGGAAATTCAGGATCAGGGTCTGGAGATCGAGCAGGGCGTAAATCGCGAGCTCGTGCGCCTCTCCAAGGAAACCGGCATCCCCCTGGTGGCCACGAATGACTGCCACTATCTGCATCACGGAGATGCCCATGCGCAGGAAGTCCTGTTGTGTATCCAGACCGGAAAGACCATGGGCGACGCTCATCGCATGAAGTTCGCCACCGACCAGTTTTACTTTAAAACAGCCGCCGAGATGGCCCAGGTGTTCGGCGAACTACCGGATGCGTTGAGCCGAACAGTCGACATTGCGGCGCGTTGCAACGTCAAGATCGAGCGCATCCCGAATCCGTTTCCAGAGTTTAAAGTTCCAGATGGCCACACGGCAGGGAGTTATTTTGAGAAGGTAGTACGCGAGGGATTTGCCACCCGTGTGCCGTATCTGGAGCGGCTATTGCAGCAGGGCTTATTGCACAATCCGCTCGCTGAATATGAACGGCGCCTGACGTCGGAAATCGAAATGATCAAGAAGATGCGCTACGAGGGCTACTTCTTGATCGTTTGGGATTTTATTCACTACGCACGCGCCCAAGATGTTCCGGTCGGGCCCGGACGTGGATCCGCCGCAGGCAGCCTGGTCAGCTACGCTCTGCGCATCACGGATGTGGATCCGCTGCAATACAATCTGCTCTTCGAGCGTTTTCTTAACCCAGAGCGCGTGTCCTTGCCGGACATCGACATCGATTTCTGCATGCGGCGCCGCGGCGAAGTGATCGAATACGTCACGCAGAAGTACGGTCGCGAGAACGTCGCGCAAATCATCACCTTCGGCACCATGGCGGCCAAGGCGGCCGTCAAGGACGTCGGCAGGGCCATGGACATCCCGTACGGCGAAGTAGACCGGCTTGCGAAACTGATCCCCACGACGCTCGGCATCGACCTCGAAACCGCTCTTGCGGATTCGCCGCAATTGAAGTCCGCCATTAACAGCGATGAAAAGCTAAAGGATCTAATGGCCGTAGCGCTGCGCCTGGAGGGCCTGGCGCGTCACGCCTCGACGCACGCGGCAGGCGTGGTTATTTCGCCGCGCCCCCTGACGGATGTGGTCCCGGTTTACAAGACCAGCCGGGATGAAATCACGACGCAATACGACATGAACGCGCTCGAGCGTATCGGCCTGCTCAAGATGGATTTTCTCGGCCTGACGACGCTCACCGTCCTGCAAGATACTGCGCGCATGATTCAAAAGAATCGCGGGGTGCAAGTAGATATCGACAATTTGACCTTAGACGACGCCGAGACCTACAAGCTTTTTGCGCGTGGCGATACGACGGCCATCTTTCAGTTCGAATCGCACGGGATGCGCGACATCCTGCGCCGCTACCAGCCTTCCCGCATTGAAGATCTCACCGCACTGAACGCCCTATACCGCCCCGGACCGATTCAGGGGGGTATGATTGATGACTTCATCAGCCGCAAGACGGGCAAGACCAAAGTCAGCTATGAACTTCCGCAACTGAAGGGCATCCTCGAGGAAACCTACGGCGTCATCCTGTACCAAGAGCAGGTCATGCAGATCGCAAACCTTTTAGCGAGCTTCTCGCTCGGCGAAGCGGATATTCTGCGCCGTGCCATGGGGAAAAAGAAGAAAGAGGAAATGGCCGCGCAGCGCGCGAAATTTATGACCGGTTGCCTGGCGAACAAAATACCTGAGAAGAAGGCCGAGCGCATTTTTAATTTGATGGAGGAGTTCGCCGGCTATGGCTTCAACAAATCCCACTCATGCGCCTATGCGCTACTGGCCTACCAGACCGGCTATTTGAAGACCCACTATCCGGTGGAATTCATGGCCGCGCTGCTCACCTCTGAAACGGGCAACGCGGAAAAAGCCGTGAAGTACATCAACGAAGCGCGCGGAATGAGCATTTCCATCCTGCCCCCAGACGTCAACGAGAGCGATCTGTACTTCACGCCGGTTGGCGAATCCATCCGCTTTGGGCTCGCTGCCATCAAGAACGTAGGTGAAAACACCGCCAAAGCCGTCCGCGATTCACGGCTGAGCACGGGCGAATTCGCATCGTTATATGACCTGTGCGAGCGCATCGAGGCGCGATTCCTCAACAAGCGCGTGTTTGAAAGCCTCATCAAGTCCGGAGCATTGGATTCTCTCGGACCACGCGAGTCCATGCTGGCATCCGTCGATGACGCGCTGGCGGCCGTGCAGCGCGCCTCGCGGATACGGGAATCTGGGCAACACGGGCTTTTCGCTACGGCTGCAGTTCCTGCGCAAATAGCCTTTGCTTTGCACGAAGCCGAGCCTTGGGGCGAAGCCGAACGCCTAGCAAGCGAATACGCCATGCTTGGCTTCTATGTATCCGGTCATCCGCTCGCCAAATACGCCTCGCGTTTAGAGGAGTTGAAATGTATTTCGCTCGATCAAGTCGAAGGCCAGCGCAACGGCAAGGAAATAACAGTCGCTGTGCTGATTGTTGGCACGCGACCTATGCGCTCCAAAAAAGGCGCTCGTTGGGCGATCTACACGATCCAGGATATGACCGGCGTTCAAGAACTGCTCGCCTTTCCAGAAAGCTTCGCGCGGCTCGAGCAGATTCTCAAAGCCGGGACGCCGCTGCTGTTAAAGGCGCGTGTACAGATTGAGGAAGCGGGCACGCGGCTCTCCCTGCAGGAAGCGGCGCGGCTGGGCGACCTCGCGGAACGGCCTGCGCCCTCCGGCCTGCACATTCGCATGAAGCTGGAAGATTTAAACGAAGAATTAATGAACCGCCTCGAAGAAATTCTCTCTTCCTATCGAGGGTCGAGCCCGGTATCGCTCGATCTCTGTGACACCCGAGGGGCGACAGCAACCGTTCAGGTTGAGCAGCGCGTCCGGTCGTGCCCGGAACTAGTCGCCGCGATTCGGGAATCATTTGGCGAGCAGTCGATCGACTTGGTGATGTGATGAAGTCAAAGGACAAAGCAAAGAGCCCGGCAACGCAGGCGAATCGTCAGAGCGAGATCGAGCGTCTGGAAAAAGACGTCGAGGAGCTGCGTCAGCTCGCCGGCGACGACGAGGCCGACGCTGAACTCGAGCGCATCCGCCAACAAGTGACTGAGCTGCGCAGGGAGTTTTACAGCCATCTCGGACCCTGGCAGCGTGCGCAAATCGCCCGGCACACCCAGCGACCCTATACGCTCGATTACATCGGAATGCTATTCACCGATTTTATCGAATTGCACGGCGACCGCGGCTACGGCGATGACAAGGCGCTCATTACCGGGCTTGCGAAGTTTCGTGGCCGGCCAGTCGCCATCATTGGCCATCAAAAAGGCCGTGACACGAAACAGCGGCTCATTCGCAATTTCGGTCAACCCAAGCCCGAGGGTTACCGAAAAGCGCTGCGCATCATGCAGCTGGCGGCAAAGTTTGGCCGGCCCATTTTCACGCTGATCGACACTCCCGGCGCTTATCCGGGCATCGACGCCGAGGAGCGCGGCCAAGCCGAGGCCATCGCCCGCAACTTGCGCGAAATGGCGCGTCTACCGGTTCCGATTATCGTGACCGTTACAGGCGAAGGTGGTTCTGGCGGAGCTCTCGCGATTGCCGTCGGCGATCGCGTCAACATCCTGGAAAATAGCTTTTACTCCGTGATTTCGCCGGAAGGCTGCGCCGCAATCATGTGGCGCGACTCCTCGAAAGCCGAGACCGCAGCGGCCGCGCTGAAAATAACGGCTAAGGATCTGAAGGAGCTTGGCATTATCGATGAGATCGTGCCCGAGCCCGAAGGTGGTGCGCACGTCGATGCGGAAGGCGCCGCACAACTGCTCGGGGAAGTATTGGACCGGGAACTGGTGGCCCTAACGCAGCAGTCGACAAAAGACTTGCTCGAAGCCCGTTACGAAAAGTTTCGTAAGATGGGCCTATTCTTCGATTTCGGCAGCTAACCTGGGGTTTTCGAGCGGTTGCGGCCCGGTTCGGCCCCGTAGCACATTGGCAACTCTTCCAAGACCAATCGTTGTCGCTAGGATGCACGCGGGCTACTCTGAATACGCAATCAGCAGTGTGATCCGTCTCGGGGCCTCTTCGGCGCGTATGCGCCGACCCGTCCACGGAAGACAGGACTCATTATGTCGGAACCGTTTCGCCCCTATGAAAAGCTTGTGGAAATCACCGTATTGGGCAAGAAATTCCAGGTCCCCGAGCGCAACTCACTTCTCCGGTGTTTCCAGTTCATTAGCCCGGAAACGATTCCGTATGGACGTTTTTGCTGGAATCAGGATTGCCAGTATTGCCGTGTTTCCTGCCAACTGCCGGATGACGACGAGGCCCGGGAAATGCTGAGCTGCAAGTTCATCGTCATGCCGGGAATGGAAATCACCGAATTGAGCCAGGAACTGAAGTGGTGCCTCAGGTCCAAACTCCCGGCCGACGCCGCGGTGTCCTCCTGAATCTGCGGTTTCTAAAGCGTAAAAAGATCCCGCGGAGAGCAACTTCCACCTCCGGACCGTGTTTCTAGAGGAAGCTGCACGTATCAGCGAGCGACGGCGGTTGCGCGACGCCAAAACCCAATTAACCATCCCCGGCGCACAACCGTCGCCGTCGATTCCTAAGGCAGCCTAACAAAACGTACTCCTCGCAGTCGCAGCTCGCCATGCAACTGACCGGAGCTAATCGTAACGATTCGCAACAAGCCCTCGCACTGGTTGACGCCATCCCAACCTTGCAAGGAGAGCGGGGACGCCCACGCCATCGCCCTGACTGCCTATTGGGCGACCGTGGTTATGACGCTGAGTCAATCCGGCAAGGTCTGCGTGACAGACGCATCATCCGTTTTCTCGCGAAGCGCAACACCAAACATGGCAGCGGGCTGGAGCGATGGCGCTGGGTGGTCGAACGGACCTTCGCTTGGCTGAATCAATTCCGGCGACTGCGGGTGCGCTACGAAAAGCGGGCGGACATTCACGAAGCATTCTTGTCCTTGGGGTGCGCTCTGATCTGCTGACGCTTCCTGCGAGCCGATTGCGTGGCGGGTTGAAACTCAGCTTTCCCCGCAAGCATTGACTCGCCGCGGCTTGGCTCACTAATATGGTCGCTCGCGGAGCGGCCTTCTTCTGTGATCGGCCAGACCATCTCGCACTACTGCATCATCGAGAAGCTCGGACGCGGCGGCATGGGCGAGGTCTACCTGGCTGAGGACAAGCAGCTTGGCCGCAAAGTCGCCATTAAATTCCTCCCCAGCGAAGTCGCCACCGATGAGCGGGCTAAACAACGTCTGCTGAGGGAGGCCCAGACCGCAGCCACTCTCGATCACCCGAATATATGCGCTATCTACGAGGTTGGGCAGGAGGGCGATCACAGCTTCATAGTCCTTCAGTACATTGAAGGGGAAACCTTGGCTTCGAGGCTCAAGCGCCACCTGCCGGATTTGCGCGAGGCGCTCGCGATTGCGGCACAGGTTGCCGACGCCCTGAACGAAGCACACGCACACGGCATCATTCATCGCGATATCAAGCCGGAGAACATCATGCTCACGACGCGCAACCAGGTCAAGGTGCTCGATTTCGGTCTGGCAAAGGTGCTGGGCGATTCGAGCATCATGGAGGCGGATACAGCCACCATGTTGAGCATCCCGGGAATGGTAATGGGCACGGTGCCCTACATGTCGCCAGAGCAGGTGCGCGGCGAAGCGTTGGATTGTCGGAGCGATATCTTCAGCTTCGGCGCTGTGCTCTATGAATTGCTGAGCGGGCGGCGGCCCTTCGAGGCGAAGAGCTCGGCAGAGGTGATTTCCGCAATCCTGACCGCGGAACCGCCGCCGATTAATCGCTCCAGCCTTGGCCGCAGCGGCAGTGCCGAAGAGGAGCTGATACGAAAATGCCTTGAGAAGGATGCGGCGCTGCGCTACCAGACGATGGGACATTTGATCCCTGACCTGCAGCAAATCAGCCGCGAATATGAGAGTGGACAGTTTAGGCCACAGGCCAAGAGAGCAGTTTTAAGACCGACGCCGGCAATTACCGGCCCTGAGGGCAGCAGATTTCGGGTTTCAAAGCTTGGGCTCGGGCTGATCGTGCCATCCATTGTGGTGGCGCTGGCGGCAGGCGTGTACGTGTATTCATCACGGACTGTGAAGCGCCCTCCTGCGTCGGGTGCGGCTGTCATAACCGCTAACTCTGCGGCCTACGACGCCTACATGCGCGGGATGGTCAATGTCAGCAGCGAGAATCCAGCCGATAATCAAGCTGCCATCAAACTATTCGAGCAGGCCGTGGCTGCTGACCCAAACTTTGCCTCTGCCTATGCCGAGCTGTCCCGCGCCTACACCATCAAAGCACGTTATGTTGCCTCCGATGCGGAGAGGAAGAAGTCGTATGAGGATGCTGAAGTCGCTGTGGATAAGGCGCTCGCGATAGACCCCCATCTGGCGGAGGGTCATTTTGCCCGCGGTCTGATGTTGTGGACGCCCTACAAGCGCTTCCCTCACGCGCAGGCGATTCAATCGTACCGTCGCGCGATCGAATTGAATCCCAATTTCGATGAAGCGCACCACCAACTGGGATTTGTCTACCTTCACATCGGCATGCTCGACAAGGCACAACAAGAGATCGAAAAAGCATTAGCTATCAATCCGGGCAACACCCTGGCGCGGTATCGCTTGGGCGTCATCGATATGTGCCGGGCCAAATACGCAGAAGCCTTTCAGATATTCAATAGCACTCCGCTCGGACAGAACCCTGAACTCCTGGCATTTTATACGTCCAACGCTTTATTCCGGCTGGGGCGGAACGATGAAGCCTCGGCGTTAATTGAGCGATACTTCACAGACTATTCGAAAGACAAGGGTGGGATGGTGACCAGCGTGAAAGCCATGATGTCGGCCAAGGCGGGCAAGAATAGCGAAGCGGAAGCCACGATCCAGCACGCTATCGAGATCGGCCGTGGCTACGCTCACTTCCATCACACGTCTTATAACATCGCTTCGGCTTACTCTCTTATGAATGAGCCAGAACAAGCGATGAAATGGTTACAAGTGACCGCCGATGAGGGCTTCCCTAATTATCCGCTTTTTGAGGGTGACGCTCAGTTGGATAATCTGAGAAAAGACCCGCGGTTTATTACATTTATGGCGCACCAGAAGCAGCAGTGGGAGCAGTTCGGCGCCACATTGTGACTACAGGCGAAAGTCAGGGCCGTCGACGCAGCCATTTCTCAGTGCATTTTCTTATTACCTCGACATCCTCCTGAAAGACCCCGAGACACAATACGCGAACGTTGTAATGAACGGAACTAAACTGCCGGGATGGAGGTTTTGTTAGGCGCTCTAAGCAGTTTGCCCACAGGCACTTGATTCCCTGAGGCAGCCGAAAGAGTGTTCTACTGCCGCAGTTGCACGCCGTCGCTCTGCTGGATTACGATTCTTTCTAGTCAACCATGCCCACGGACCACTTGGTTTGCGACGGCTGCGGACAGGCGGCGTCCCCCGAACATATCGCCCGACGTCTTCAGCGCCTTGAATGGACAACGCGCTACCGCCCGATTCACATCAGCGCGCTGCTACTGGGAGGCATCGCGCCGCACGCCGAGCAAGACTTCCTCTACTCCGGGAATTTCCAGGGCGAAGGCGGCCGTTTGCTCGAAGCGGTTGGAATCTCTCCAACAGAAAAGCCGGTAGAGTCCGTTTTGAGCGAGTTTCAGAGGGGCGGATTCTTTCTGACGCATGCGCTCGAGTGTCCGCTCGAATCTGGCCAGACAGGAGAGTCTTTGTGCGAACCCTTACTTGCGCAACGGCTTTCGGCAGTTGTGAGGCGCATACGCCGATCTTTGAAGCCCAAGCGCGTCGTTCTAATTTCGGAATTGCTGGCCCCCCTGACTGCCAGGCTGTCGAGCGCCGAACTGGGATGCCCGGTAATCCTCTACGATGGCAAACCCTTTGGCCTGGATTCCTCCGATATTTCTGCCTCGGTTCAGCATCTACGCCAGGCGCTGGGCCTGGCTGCAGCCCCCATGTGAGCCAGAGCACAGCATTTGCCGTCCCGTCCGTAGAGGCTTATAACTGCCCTTCGACCAGCATGTACATCTGGTAGCTGTGATAGAATCAAAAACTTAGAGAGCGTAGCGTCGGAGTAGGAGTCGAGGCGTGAAGAAGCAAGCAAAGTTTGGAATCGGGATCGGCGTAATCGTCGTGGCGCTTGCATGCCTGGCCTGGCTTGGCTATGGCGAAAGCAAGACGTACTATCACACCATTGCGGAGCTTCAAAGCCTGCAAGGCAATCAACTTTCCCACCGCATGCGCGTGGGTGGAACCGTGGCACCAGGGAGTATTCGCCGTTTCACCGGCCGCGTGGATTTCGTCCTCGAGGGGGAGGGGAAGTCACTCCCCGTTAGCTACGTCGGCAGTGACCCGTTGCCAGACACCTTCGTAGACAAGTCGCAAGCCCTGGTGGAGGGCCGGCCGACGGATGGACGCTTTGTCGCCGAAGTGGTCCAGGCGAAGTGCGCGTCCAAGTACGAGGCGGCTCCTGGGGGAACCGTTGCCACTTCCACCACTGCGACACAGTAAAGCAAAAGGCAAGGGGCCCGGCTTAGCCGGGGGACAGGCGGACTCCCCGTGGATGTATTCGGTTCATTCGCGTTAATCCTTGCGTTCATCTGCGCGGTCTATGCCTTTGGCGGCGGAATTGCCGCGATCATTACTCGTCACCCTCTGCTTGTTAAGAGCACCCGACAAGCGGGTATTGCGACTTGCTGCCTGATTTTCATCGCGACCTTCAGTCTTGAGTATCTTTTCTTCAGCGACAATTTCTCCGCCGCTTACGTCGTCGCCCATAGCAATCGCGCGCTGGCCACCTTCTACAAGGTTGCCGCCCTCTGGGCCGGCCAGGAAGGCTCGCTCCTTTTCTGGAGCTTTCTACTTTCCGTCTACATCTTTTCGGTCTTGATCGCTTACCGGAACAAGAACGGCGAATTGATGCCCTACGTGGGAGTGATACTCGCCGGTGTCCAGATTTTCTTCCTGACGCTCAATAATTTCGTCGCCAGCCCATTCAAAGCGCTCGCCGTTCCCGGAGTGAATGGCGCGATGGATCTCGTTGCCCGCAGCGATGGCAACGGCCTGACTCCGTTGCTGCAATACCCGGAAATGGTCATCCATCCGCCGAATCTTTATTCCGGCTATACGGGGTTCACGATTCCGTTCGCGTTTGCGCTGGCCGCGTTGCTCGCCCGCTATCCCGGTGAAAAGTGGATCCACCTCACGCGTAAATGGACGATGATCGCGTGGTGCTTTCAAACCGCGGGCATTCTTCTGGGCGCGCACTGGGCTTATGCCGTCCTCGGATGGGGCGGCTACTGGGGATGGGACCCGGTGGAAAATGCCTCGCTGCTTCCATGGCTGACCGGCACTGCGTTTCTGCATTCGGTGATGATGCAGGAGAAGCGCGGCATGATGAAAGTCTGGAACGTCTGGCTGGTGTTCTCGACGTTTATTCTTTGCATTCTCGGTACTTTTTTGACGCGAAGTGGAGTTGTCAGTTCCGTTCACGCCTTTGCGCAGTCTAGTATCGGCAGCTGGTTCGTAGGCTTTCTCGTGGTTATTTTCTCAGTCTGCCTGGTGGCCTATCTAAAGAACCGCGACTACTTAAAGAGCGAAAACCAACTGGACGCCATCGTCTCGCGTGAATCCAGCTTTCTCTTCAACAATTTAATCCTGCTGGTCTCCTGCATCGCGGTTCTTTCCGGAACGCTCTTCCCGGTCCTGTCGGAGGCGCTCTCAGGTTCCAAAATCAGCGTGGGCGCACCGTTCTTCAATAAAGTGAACATCCCCATCGGCCTGCTGCTGCTTTTCCTGACGGGCGTGGGGCCGCTGCTCGCCTGGCGGAAGACTTCCGCCGAAAGCCTGAAGCGCAATTTTGCCTGGCCGCTGATCATCGGCGTGCTATGCGGCGCGCTGATCTTCGCGCTGGGATACCGGGAAATGTATTCCCTCATCTGTTTCTCGCTCTGCTTCTTCGTCGCTGCGACGATTGTCATGGAATTTTACCGCGGTGCCAGAGTCATCCGCGTGCGCTCAGGCGCTTCCTATCTGACCTCCGCAATCGAGCTGACCATGCGCAATACGCGCCGCTACGGCGGCTATATCGTCCACATGGGCATGGTCCTGATCTTCATCGGATTGGCGGGCGCCGCCTTTAATCAAAACGTCCAGAAGGAAATGCAACCCGGCTCATCCCTGCAGCTGGGCAAGTACAAGCTCGTTCTTCAGAGCTTCGAAAGCAAGCCGGAAGCGAATTACACCGGTCTGCGCTTGAATGTGGAAGTCTTCGTCGACAATAAGCCGCTGATGATGCTCTATCCCGAGCGCCGCATCTTTGAGACCAACGGCGAAACTGGAACGATGGTGGCCATCTACTCAACGCTCCGTGAAGACTTGTACGTTGTTTATGCAGGCCAGAGTCCGGAAACAAAGTTGCCTGTCATCCACGCGTACTTGAACCCGCTGGTAAAGTGGATCTGGTTCGGCGGCGTTATCGTCGTATTTGGCACGCTCGTCGCGCTACTGCCGAACCGGCGCGCCGTCTTGGTTTTGTCCGGGGCGAAACAACCCGCGACAGAGCCTTTGCTGCACGGCATGACGCCATCCGTCACCTACCGAGAAGGCCATGACTAAAATCCCGAAAATACGACGCCCCGGTTTGCTCGTTCTGCCGTTCTTAATGTGTTTCGCCGGCGCGCTGCCGCTGTTGTCCGCCTTTGGAGATGCGCAGCAGCTCGATCACACGCACCGCTTGGGCATGAAAGTGAAATGTATGTGCGGCGGCTGCAACGATTCCGCAGGTGGCTGCTACCACATCGGCGGCGCGTTCTCCGGCCCTTGCGATACGGCATTGGGGATGCTGAAGAAAATCGACGAGCGCATTGCCCAGGGAAATTCCGATGATCTCATCGTTCAGTCGTTCGTTCAGGAATATGGACAAGCCGTGCTCACTGAACCGCCGCACAGCGGTTTCGGCCGCGTGGCCTGGTGGATTCCAGCGCTCGCGCTGATCGGCGGATTTGCGCTGGTGCTAGCGGTGATCTCCCGATGGCGAAAGCGCCTAACACCCGAGCCTGCCCTGGCCGGCGCCGGAAACGTATCTGCGATTTCGAGCGAAATGCTGGAACGCGCGCGCGCGCAGGCCGCCCGCGATACTGAGGACTAAACTTGACGGCCGGCGCACCCATCGCTGTTTTTCTGATTACCTCTGCGGATTGGGCCGTTCTCGGTGCGTGCCTCGCGCTCGCGCTCGCTAGCGGTCTTTTTATCTTCTATATCCAGCCTGATGCTTCCGACCTCGCTCCGCACCGCTCGAAGCTCGATCAATTGCTCGAGCGCCGCGACACGCTGTACGACAATTTGCGCGACCTGCGCTTCGAGTTCCGTTCCGGCAAATATGCCGAAAATGACTACGAAGCGATGAAAACCTCTCTGGAAAACGACGCCGCCCTGGTGCTCGCTGAAATCGATCAAATTACGGAATCGCAAGTTCGCCGGCCCCGCGCGATCAAGCCCAGCGCCTCAGAACGAGGTGCGCAATGAAGCCCAGGTGGATTCCGCCCCTGGCTCTGGGAATCTTCCTCCTGACGCCGCTCTCTTCTGTTTGCGGCGCCACCGTTCACGGCACTGTGAAAAATGGCACCACCGGCAAACCCGCCGCGGGTATTGAGGTTATCCTCATCCAATTGCAGGGCGGAATGCAGCCGGTCCTGAACTCCAAGACCGACGTGCAGGGCCAATTCACGTTTGACTATCCTTCGATCGGCGCGCAACCCATGCTGGTGCGCGCGGTCTATCGT
>Ga0207103_10114_pt1 | contig 23679 bp, 25 predicted proteins | sample Alteio_BWMinHeat_81_FD_153546 | JGI IMG/M metagenome (GOLD analysis project Ga0207103, IMG submission 153546) | Enriched cells from forest soil in Barre Woods Harvard Forest LTER site, Petersham, Massachusetts, United States -... | ecosystem: Environmental > Terrestrial > Soil > Temperate forest >...
GAGATGAGGGAGGATATTGTAAATGGCAACCTCGAAGAAGCATTGGCAATTGCCGATGATATAAAAGGAAACCAGCAAAAAATAAACATGCACGGCAGGCGCGCGGACGGCATTGTAAAAGGAATGCTCGAACATTCGCGCAGCGGCAACGGCCAAAAAGAAGAGACAAATTTGAATGTGCTGGCTGATGAATACCTGCGCCTGTCCTACCATGGGCTGCGGGCGAAAGACAAATCATTCAACGCCGAACTCATCACCCATTTTGACCCGCACTTGCCGAAAATTAACGTGGTGCAGCAGGATATTGGCCGGGTATTGCTCAACCTGTTCAACAATGCATTTTATGCAGGTAACCAAAAACAAAAAGCCGGGGCCGCGGATTATAAGCCGGAAGTAACCGTTACCACTTGTACAGAAAAACGGCCAGGTTATGGTTAAAGTAAAGGATAACGGCGTAGGTATCCCCGATGATATAAAAGACAAGATCATGCAGCCATTTTTCACTACCAAACCTACCGGCCAGGGAACAGGCTTAGGCTTGTCATTAACTTATGATATGGTGGTGAAAGGACATGGCGGAAGTATTCAAATTAATAGTACAGAAGGCGAGGGCTCGGAGTTTATTGTTGCATTACCAATTAGCTAATGGCATAGGTGGAAAGAGCACTCCTTCTTGTTTGTTTTAAACCTGTTTGGGGTTAAGAAAACTCCGTGTCCTCCGCGCCTTCTTTGCGTCCTCTGTGTTAAAAAATTTAACCGCAAAGAGCACAGACAAGGCGCAGAGAGCACTAAGCCGTTCGAATCAAAAATTAAACGTGAATAAATAATTCTTCTTTTGGCCTGCGCACTTTAGGCAGGTGGCTGTAATCATCATCGGCAGCATGAAAGCCGATCGGCGCGATAACCGATACCGTGAGGCCTTTTTCCTTCAGCCCCAATATCTGGTCAAACTTACCGGCCTCGAAACCTTCCATGGGGCAGGCATCGATGCCCATTTCGGCGGCGGCGGTAAGCAATACGCCCAAAGCAATATAAGCCTGCTTATGCGACCATGCGATCTTTTGGTCCTCGCTCAGGTGGTTAACGGCGCCTACCATCGAATTTTCAAAGCCGGCAAGGTGCTGGCGGCCAATGTGACGGATGCTGGCGATATTATCGACATATTTCCCTACCAGGCCTTCGTCGATATTAGTTTCGGAGGCGAACACGATAACCTGTGAGGCATCGGTGATCTGGGCCTGCCCATGCGCGGCTTCGCGCAGCTGCCGCCTGATCTCAGGGTCTTCAACAACTAATATTTTGTATGACTGTAAACCGAATGATGACGGCGACAATTGAACGGCACTTAACAGATCATCCAACTGTTCGTCGCTTAACTTCCGTGAAGCGTCAAATTTCTTGGTAGCGTACCTTTTTTGTAATTTATCTATGAGTGTCATAATCTCTTTTTTAATATCCGTGACAAAAATACATGTTTAAACATTTAATTTCGTCACGTATAGGCAATCCTTATTTTACACCCGGAAGACAAGTCCGGCAGCTTGAACTCCGTTCAACTTTTTACAACCCATACAACTCCTTACAATTTTTTTCAACTAAGGTGTAACCTGTTTAAAAACCATGTGGTCATAGCTTCCAAATACACCATTAGTGCATTGAAATAAAAACAGTAACATTTAAAAAATAAATATTATGGAACATACAGCGGCACTCGGGATAATGATGGTAATAATTGTCTCGGTAGCATTATTCGCAATGATTTTTGGAATCGTTTACCTGGCCAAGCGCGAAAGATTGGCAATGATTGAACGTGGAATGGACCCAAGAAAGTACAAACCGCAAAGAGCGCCTTTCCACAACCTAAAATGGGGTCTTTTGCTGATCGGCTGCGGTGTAGGCTTGTTTCTGGCCTATTTATTAGACCATTCCCTGTTCGCCAATTTCGGTGTGCGCGATAAATATGACGATGACACCAATAACTGGATAATCTATTTTGCGCTAATCACAATTTTCGGCGGGTTAGGCCTCTTCATGTCTTATCGCATCGAAAAGAAAGAAGATGATAAGAGTGTTGATTAAATTGACTTGTTGAATGAGTTGATCAGGTTGCAAAAACTCATTCAACTCAATAAACCTAATCAACCAACTACAAATATCGCTCCTTCAAAATCTTTATATGATGCATCTCATGGCCTGCTATCATATAAGCTAATCCTCTTACCGAAACGGGGTTGCCGCTGGCAATCCCTTTCTGTTTTGATTGTTCTTCGGTAAGCGCCTTTAACAGGTAAAGCGTTGATTCGCGCACGGTCCTGAATTCTTCGGCAAGGTCTTCCAGCGTACGCTCGTTAAAAGTAGCTTTCTCCATATAGACATCCTGGTCAAAGCCCGGCAGCTCGGTAGTCTCGCGCGAAAATACCAGCGCGCGGTAGGCAAATACCCGCTCGCTATCCGCCATATGGCCCAACACCTGCTTAAGGGTCCATTTGCCTTCGGCGTAGGTGTATGAAGCCTTATCCGGATCTATCCTGAGAAAGAAATTATAGGTCATCTGCTGCAGGTATTCCAGTATTTCAATTATGGGCCCGTTCCCTACCAGGTTAACATATTTCGCCGCGTATGGCGGGTACTCATCGGGTTGTGGTCTCTCTATCATTTCCTATGCTTTTTAATATGATCCTGAATGTCGAGCCCTTACCGGGCTCACTTTCCCGCACAAACACCTGCCCGTTATGGTAGTTTTCAACTATGCGGCGGGTGAGCGAAAGGCCCAGGCCCCAGCCGCGTTTGCGGGTGGTATAGCCTGGCTGAAAGATCGTATCGAATTTCGATCTCGATATCCCTTTGCCTGTATCCGAAATATCGATGAATACCTGCTTTTTGGTTTTATTGCCCGATATATCCACCCTGATCATCCCTTTGCCCTCAATAGCGTTAACCGCATTTTTTAACAGGTTCTCCAGTACCCAGTCAAACAGGGGAATATTGATGCCGGCCTGCAGGTGGGGGTTGCCGGTTAGCTCAAAGCTAATGTTTTTGCTCACCCGGATCTTGAAATAATCTACAAATTCCTTCACCACATCGTAAACATTATGATCGTGCAATCGGGGCATCGAGCCGATCTTTGAAAAACGGTCGGCCACGATCTCCAGCCGGTGTACGTCATTCGCCATTTCGTCGATCAGCGGGTCATTCTCGGCGTTGAATTTCTCTTTCATCAGCTCTATCCAGGCCATCAGCGAAGAGATGGGCGTCCCCAGCTGGTGGGCGGTCTCTTTAGCCAGGCCAACCCATACCTGGTCCTGCTCTGATTTGCGTGATGAGCTGAAAGCCGTATAAGCCATCAGCAAAAAGATAGCGATGAGCGAAAGCTGGATGTACGGGAAAAACTTTAATTGGGTAAGCAGGTCCGAATCCTTGTAGTAAACATACCAATGCTGTTTCAGGACATTTAGCTTTATCGGCGCATGCTCTTTTTTCATTTCAGCCAGCTCAGACTGAAAATATTGCGGATCATATTTTACTTTTTTGTTGTCTTCGGCCGCAAGTTTGATAAATGTTTTAGTGGAATCGAGTCCGCGAAAAAACTGCATATCGCCTTGTTCGTCAGTTACGATGGCCGGTACAACGGAGCTGTCACGTACTGCAAAAATAAAATTGTAGAAGTCGTTGTCGTCTGAAGCAAACACCTGTTTCATGCTCATCGCCCAAACCTGGGCACGTGTCCGTTCGGACTTAGCGATATTACGCACCAGGAATTGGGTATACAACAATGAGCCGGCGGCAATAACCGTCGCAAAAGCAAGCAGCGAATATTTCCAGCGTCTTTTTTGTTGGTAGGGGTTCATGTTTTGAGTCCGAAAGTCCGGAAAGGCCGAAAGTCCGAAAGAAGGAACTGCGGTTTGTCCGAAAGATGGCAAATTAGTAAAAAGAAGGGAAAGTGCGCGTCCGAAAGTCCGGAAAGTCCGAAGACTGAAGAAGGGAAAGCCCAATGCTATTAAAACGAAAAAAAACTCCTGGCGTCTCCCGGTACCTCTTTTTCTTTCGGACTTTCGGACTTTTCCGACTTTCGGACTTATAACTTACCTTTGCCCGCAATATGACGATCAAAAAAGTTAGGGTACGTTTTGCGCCCAGCCCGACGGGCGGTTTACACCTGGGTGGAGTGCGCACAGTGTTGTTTAATTACCTTTTCGCCAAAAAACATGACGGAGATTTTGTTTTGAGAATAGAGGATACCGACCAAAATCGCTACGTGGAAGGCGCCGAGGAATATATTTTAGACTGCCTTAAATGGTGCAGGCTACAGCCCGATGAAAGCCCTGCCGTCGGCGGGCCGTTTGCGCCATATCGCCAGAGTGAGCGTAAATCCATCTACCGTGAATATGCCGAAAAACTGGTGCGCCAGGGGCATGCTTATTATGCTTTTGACACGACCGAAGAGTTGGAACAAAACCGCCGCGAGATAGCGAATTTTCAATATGGTCAAGTCTACCGCGGTGGCCTGCGTAACTCGCTTTCACTTACTGAACATGAGGTAGATGAATTGCTCGATGCCCAAACGCCGCATGTCATACGCATAAAAGTGCCTGTTGATGAGCGGGTAGTTTTTCACGACATGATACGCGGGCACGTAGCCTTCGATACCAACCAGGTTGACGATAAGGTTTTGCTAAAGGCCGACGGCATGCCCACCTACCACCTGGCTGTTGTGGTTGACGACTATTTAATGAAGATCACCCACGCCTTCCGCGGTGAGGAATGGCTGCCATCCGCGCCCGTGCATTTGCTGCTTTGGGAATATTTAGGATGGAAGAACGATATGCCGCATTGGGCGCACCTGCCGCTGATATTGAAGCCAGATGGCCATGGCAAACTGAGCAAACGCGACGGCGCGAGGCTGGGCTTCCCGGTTTATGCCATGAACTGGTTCGACGCAAAAACAGGGGAGCTAACACCGGGCTTCCGTGAACTTGGTTTTTTGCCCGAAGCGTTTTTAAACCTGCTGGCGACACTGGGCTGGAATGATGGAACCGACCAGGAGATATTTACGCTGGATGAACTTGTCGAAAAATTCACGATGGACCGCGTGAGCAAAGCGGGAGCGAAGTTCGATTTCGAAAAAGCAAAATGGTTCAACGCGGAGTGGATTAAGAGGTCGGAAGCCGAAAGTCTGAAGTCCGAAATCCAGAGGATTTTGGAGGATAAGGGCATTACGGTAACGGACGAAGATTACCTGTTAAAAGTGATCGATAAGGTGAAGGACCGCTGCGTTTTGTTGCCCGATTTTTACCAGCAGGCGGCTTACTTTTTTGAGCAACCGAAGGAATATGACCTGCCGTCGGTTAAACCGAAATGGACCGATGCTAAAACCGATTTTTTTAAGGAACTGCTCAGCCGGTTTAATGCCGCTGACAAATGGGAAGAACTTGAATTGGAAACGGTGTTTAAAACCTTAGCAGAAGAAAAAGGTATTAAAGCCGGCGAGGTGCTACTGCCATTCCGCATCATGTTGGTTGGCGGTAAATTTGGCCTGCATGTATTTGATATTGCCGCACTGTTGGGTAAGGATGAAACCATTGACCGGATTGAAAAGGCCCTTGCCGTTTTTATAGCTTAGCAATACAAAATGTTTCAGGTCAGGCATTTCGTAGAGACGCGATGCATCGCGTCTCTACGAGTGTGAAGATGAACCTCGCCGCTAATTCTTATCCGGCACCAGCTGCGTTAACGATTTCGACTGCCTTTGGTCCACAGGAATCTTATTAAACTCCTCGTAATTGGCATTTAAATAAGCAACCAGGTTAAAGGTCGGCGCAAAATAGGTGTTGATATCGGGGGTGTACAGGATGATGAAGTTTTCCATTTCCTGGCCGGTGATAGGCAGGTATTTCTTAAGGTTTTCCGCATTAAAAACCTTTCGTATCTGATCTTTTTGCGCCTCGGTTCTCGATACTTTCGCTTCATGCTGTTTCGGCGTCTCGCCGCCATCGGCAATATTCATTTTTAAACCGCCTATCGGGTTGCCGTTCTCATCGGTCTGGTAAAGTACCGTTTGGCTTCCTGCAAGGCCCGGCTGTTTTTGGGTAGTAAAACCGGCGTTTTTCTTGATCTCCTGGTTAGTAACGGTTACCTCGTTAAGCATGGTTACCTTAGGATCGAGAAAAACCTGTACGTATTTTAAGTCGGCCAGGTAAAGGGTATCAGGTTTGTAATTGCTGTTGGTAAAACAAACCACGTCGCCAACCGCCGCCTTTAGGGTGAAGCTGCCGTCCGGACCGGTCATGGTCATTGCGCGCGACTTCAGGTCTTCCACCCTGATGCCCTGCAAAAAAACCTTGCTTTGGTTTTCATAAACCCTGCCGGTAAGCTGGTCCTGCGCAAAGGCAGTGGTGATCAATCCTGAAAGCAGTATAAAAAAAAGAAATTGGCGTATCATTTAAAAAATAGAGATGGTCCGCAATTAAGCCTGATGGCCCGTCTTAAATCCAACAACAAATATACCAATATATTGTAAACCGGAAATTTGACGCTTTGAGAAAAGCGCTTTACAGCCTGATTTAACGTTTTTTAACAGTTACGCCGATCACACTTGTACCAGGTCATTTGCAAGCCTGGTAGGCTTTCTTTAACCAATCGATCACTTCTGCATCAATTTGTTGTGGCTGTGTAATGCGCACCCTATGGGTTACCATGCTGTTCCATGCTCCGGCTTCTTCAAACCTGGTGGTTGCTTCGGCGCCTTTGGGTTTTATCCCAATGTCAAGCCGATCAGCCGACGTAGGCTGCACAATGCCGAATTTCTTACTCCCGCGGAGCAAATTGATATAGGTTTGGCCAGCCGACGTGGTGACATCGGATCCAAAACTGTTTATTCGGCCTGTCAGCTCGTCAAACGGTTTGCGCCACTTAGCTTTGCTGCCACTAAATAGCTTATCAGTTTTATCATCTGTTGAAGCGTTTTGATGTTCCTCGTGAACGATCAGGTGAACGATGGCCATCGCGTGCCCATGGCCCAGCCCGAAGTCGGACTTTAGCCAGTTGAGGATGTCGGCTGTTTTGGTGAGACCCTTTTCGGCAGCCATTGCCTTAAAGTCATCAGCCGTTTTACCTGTTTTTGCTTTGATATTATCTAAATAAGCCTGGAAGGACATACCGATAAAAATTATTTGTTAAAAAACGCGACCAGCGCGGGCGCCAAAACCTTCATCGATATATTATGTGTTTGACCGGGAAACATTTTAAGCTCGCTGCCCGGTATCGCCGCCGCGGTTTGTTTTACCGCATTTTGCATGGGTGCCGGGCTTTTTCCGCCGAAGCCAACTAATGCAGGCACTTTTACCAGGGCGGCCTTTTGTGTGGGCAAGGAAAAGTCGCCCATCGTCGCTGCATCATAAGGAAGCGTGTGCGCCACTGCTTTTAGCTTCTTAAAGATCGGCATAATACTCATGATAAAAACAGCGATACCTGGAACATTGACCATGTCCTTCATAAAAAATTTTACCGCGTCGCCCCGGCGACCTTCGGCGATCATTTTTTTAAGCTGATCTGCCGAGTCTTTCGGCGGCTGATGACCGGTTTTATCTACCATAAACGGCGCTTCGTACAGGGCAAGTTTTTTAATATTGAGGCCGGCCGCAGCTCCCGCAAGCGCCAGCGCAGCGCCCGAAGAAACCCCTGCGACAAAAGCTGTGCCCCCGGCTGCCTGTATTACGGCGTCGAGGTCTTCAATTTCACGCTCAGGGGCATAGGGTTGTGTATCCCCGCTTTCATTGCGGCCCCGGCGGTCGTAATTAAATACGGTAAAATGCGGTTCCATCAGTTTGGCCATCGCAGGCATCGGCCCGAAAGCGCGGCTGCACAAAGCGCCGTCAACCAGTACAACGGCCGGGCCGCTGCCCCTTTGATCATAGGCTATCCGTGTTCCGTCTTTTGAGATTGCTGTTTTCATATTGTTTAAATTATCAGTTTTTACTGGTTAACAGCTGCAAATTCTCAGCCAGTCTGTCAATGCTTTGGTTCCAGCCTATGTTCATTCCGCCGACCGACTGGCAAGCATCCGGTGTCGACATCAGCACGACGGCCCTGAAGATCATCTTTGTTTTTCCGCCTTCTTCCAAAAATCTCACTGTATTCTCAACCTCCAGCTGCGCGCCGCCATCGTCACCCTCCTTAACGTTGGTAAAAACGATCAATTCCGGCTCAACTATTTTGGTAAAAACGCCGTGTGTGGGGTATTGCATGCCGTCGGGCCCGCGCATCACAATGCGCATGCTGCCACCAACCCAGGGGTCCAGCATGCAAACCGGGTTGGTAAAATCCTTCGGCCCCCACCATTTTTCAACCAGTTCCGGGTCTGTCCACATTTTAAAAACCAGCGCTCGCGGCGCATCAAATATGCGGGTAATGTTGACTTCCTGCCCTACGCCATTGTCAACCAGGGTGCTTTTTGTTTCCATTGTTTTTATTTTTTGCCTGTAATTCCTTTAACGCTTGTTCCATTGCATCAAATTTACCTTCCCAGAATTTTTTATACTGGTTAAGCCAGTCCCAAATCTCGCTCAGCCGATCCATTTTCGCTTCGCAATAACGTTCACGGCCTTTTTTGGTGATGGATACCAGGCCGCATTCGGTCAGTATCTTCATATGCTGCGATACCGCCGGCCGCGTAATAGCAAACTGGTCGGCCACCTGGTTAACATTAAGCTTCCCGTTGGCCAGCATGCTCAAAATTAACCTTCTGTTCGGATCGGCCACGGCCTGGAAAACATCTCTTCTCATCTCCATCTGGTGCAATGCGTAAGTAAACGCTTACAAATATATGTGTAAGTATTTACTTACGCAAATTTATTTTCAAAAAATTATTGCCGGAAATGAAGCGTGAAAAATTTAATTGGGGATCTGCTTAAGGCGTTTGGTATTTGTCCTTCGCCTCATCGCCGATAATTGTTTTGTCGACGATAAGCCTTATCACGGCGTCAATTTCATTACCCACGGTAAGCAGGTGTTCAATGATCTCTTTATTATCGGGGTTAAAAAAGTTGACGCGGTCCATAATATTGATGAGGCCCAGCATACTGGCTACCGGCCGCCGCAGTTCGTGGGAGGTAAGCGAAGCGATATGCCTTAAGCGTTCGTTCTGATCAACAACCGCCTTTTCCGTCTCGAGCCATTCGGTAATGTTCCGCCCGAAGCAGCCCACGCCCGTAATATCACCTTTAACCCGGTAGATGGGGTTGAAACTGATCTCAAAACTCAATAACTTGTTTGTTTCCGGCTCGATGCTTTCGTTGATGATGGCATAACGCTCGCCCGCAAGCGCACGCCGGTAATAACCATTCCACAGGTCTATTTGTTCGCTGGTAAAACCGGCGTTCAACCCGGGATGATCCCCCTTTTTTGGCTCAAAACCGGTTAACCTGGTGATTTGGTTGCGATAAGCTTTATTCATATAAACATATCGCATCTCCTTATCAACCGACCATATCTGGTCTTCGGTGTTGTTGATCAGGGCTTCCAGGTTGTTTTTCGTCCACAGGCCTTCTTCCTGCGCACGCTTTTCCTCTGTAATATCTTGCATAAATACCGTGAGGCCTTCTGCACCTGGATATACCGTAGTATTGAACCACATATTCGCGGTTTGAATATGTTCAGTAAAATGGATTATGGTTTTTTCAGCAGCCGCTTTTTGGTAAGCCTCTTCAAATGCGGTTCCCAACAGGACAGGAAACATTTCCCATATATTAAAGCCAAGCAGTTGGTCGCGGGTTCTCCGGCAAACTCTTTCAAAAGCAGCATTTACCCGGGTGATCTTCCAGTCGTTATCAAGTATAAAAAAATAGTCGTTTATACTTTCGATAAAAGTATTCAGTTTTTCGGCAGTCGCTTTGACCTCCCTTTCAACGATCAACTTTTCCGTTACATCATGGCCTATTCCCTGCACGGCTACCACGGTACCATCTTCATTGGTAATCGACACAAATTCCCATTCAGTGTCAAAAAGGTTGCCTGCCTTGTCGCGTTTTTTGTGTGCCAGCGGAACAACCTTACCCGGATGTTTAACACAATTTACAAATGTCCTCTGGCACATTTCCATTTCTTCCGGAATGGTAACCAGCGAAAAATGCTTCCCGATAAGCTCGGCCTTTTTATAGCCCAGCTTTTTCAAAAACTGTTTGTTGGCAAAGGTGAAGCAGCCGGACGTATCAAAACGGATCAGGAAATTGGTTTGCGAATCGATCAATGAGTTTAAAAACTGTTCCCTTACCAAAACCTCGTCATTAACTGTTGCCGCTCCCGGATCATATTTGCTAAAAACGCTTACGATGATGTTTTGCCCCGCTTGTGGGCCTCCGGCAAGGCTCTTACGATCACGAACGGATATTTTTTCGCGGCTTGCGGTAATAATTGTGTAGTGAAATTCTAATTGCTCATTGCTCGCCAAAGCTTTTACCCGGTCCGTCACCATTTGCCGGGATTCAGTAGCGATCATCTCAAAAAGCAACTTCGGATCCCCGTAAAAGCTGGCCGGCGAAAAACCTAAAATGCTTTGGGTATTGTGGCTGGTAAAAATGACCTGCTGCTGTGCGGGGTCAAACGCAATGGTGCATTCGTTTAAAAAAGAGACAGAAAGATCAGGCATATGAAAGAAAAAGCGAATTAGCTACCATTGGCCTAATTTAGCTATATATTTTCGCTGCAGTTAGCACAATTATTAACTTATAAACAAATATTCTGGTTTGCATGATATTTTGGCGATTATCCGCTGTTTTTGGGCCGGCTTTCCGATCCGGAAGTCTAAACGCCGGCATCTTTTGGTAATGATTTGATAATGACCCCGGCCTTGTTTTTTAAAAAAGCAAAATCCATTTTTAAAATAAAAATAAATGCCTACCTTTGCGTCCCCGCTGAAAGAACTCCGGGGATAATGTTGAATACATAAAAAGAAGAAATGGCAACTAAGATCAGACTGCAAAGACACGGTAAAAAGGGAAATGCTTTTTACTACATCGTGGTAGCGGATGCACGCGCACCCAGGGACGGACGTTTTATCGAGCGTTTAGGTTCATACAACCCAAACACTAACCCTGCAACCATCGACATCAATTTTGATAAGGCGCTTGACTGGATGAACGAGGGCGCACAGCCAACCGATACCTGCCGCGCTATCCTGTCGTACAAAGGGGTGTTATACAAAAAACACTTACAGGGCGGCCTTAAGAAAGGTGCTTTGACTGAAGAACAGGTAGAAACCAAGTTCCAGGCATGGCTTGACCAGAAAGACGGCAAGATCACCGGCAAGAAAACCGGCCTGGTATCTTCAAAAGAAGAAGCCCGCAAAGCTGCATTAGCTGCTGAAGCAAAGAAGAAGGAAGCAAAAGCGGCAGCTATCGCTGCCAAGAATGCCCCTCCGGTTGAAGAAGTTGAAGCTCCTGCAGAAGATGCAGCCGCTGCTGAAACTGAAGCTGAGAGCGCTGAATAAAGAATAGAACCAGGAGACAAGCGCCAGGAATAAAGATTTTGGCGGCTTGCAAATAAAATTAATGGCGAAGTAACCGGTTGGTGCTTCGCCATTGCTGTTTTTAGTGGTAATTCGTACCCGCTCTACGGCTTAGTTGCCCGGTCGTTTAGGTTTTCCTGTATATTTAACATTTAATCGCTAATTTAGCTGTTGCGAACTATCTGCCGCTTTCCTCATCCGGCGGCGAGGTTGCCGCGCCATGCCCGCAATGACAAAAGCTCTGTAAAACAATGAAAAAATTCGCCTTTCACCTTATTATTATATTTCTTTCAGCTATTGGCGTCACCTTCGCCCAAACCAACCCCATCCCCCGCATCGTAGAAAAGGATGGCCGCCATGCTTTACTGGTAGACGGCAAGCCCTATTTTATATTGGGCGGGCAGGCGCATAATTCCAGCGGATGGCCGGGGATGCTGCCACAGCTTTGGGATGCGGTAAAAGCAATGCACCTCAACACGCTGGAAGTACCCATTTACTGGGAACAAATAGAGCCGCAGCCGGGGCAATTTGATTTTTCTGTCGTGAATACCCTGCTTGTGCAGGCCCGGGCGCATAATGTGCGTTTGGTGCTGTTATGGTTTGGTACCTGGAAAAACGGCAGCAACCATTATATGCCCGAATGGATGAAGACCGACGCTGCAAAATATCCGAATATTACAGGTAAAAACGGTCAGCCGGTTGATTCGCCGTCGCCGCATTACCAGGCAATGCTGGATGCTGATATAAAAGCGTTTAGCGCTGTAATGCGCCACCTGAGGCAGGCTGACCCCCAGCATACCGTGATCATGGTGCAGGTGGAAAACGAGTCGGGCGCGTGGGACAGCATGCGGGATTATTCGCCGCTGGCGCAAAAGTTGTTTGAGGGCCTGGCGCCGGCCCAACTGTTGAAACCAGCCCTATTGCAGGCGCTGAATGTGCCCGTTGTAGCCGGGGGCACCTGGCGGCAGGTATTTGGCGACCGTGCCGACGAATATTTTCATGCATGGTCGGTTGCGCGGTTTATCGGTAAAGTGGCTGCGGCAGGTAAGGCGGAATATCCTCTTCCGCTGTATACCAACGCGGCCCTGCGTGAGCCTTTTGGCAACCCGATGGCCAATACCTACGAAAGCGGCGGCCCGACCGATAATGTGATCCCGATATGGAAAGCTGCCGCGCCTGCCCTTGATTTGTTGGCGCCTGATATTTACTTGTCGGGAAGTAAAACGATATTGAAAGTGATAGACCTGTACGACCGGCCCGACAACCCATTGTTTGTACCTGAGGCTGCCTTTAGCGCCGACCGTGCCAAATATTTGTATGATGTGATCGCACGCGGCGGTATTGGTTTTTCCCCGTTTGGTATTGATGCGAACGGGCGGGCAGAAACTGCCGCCGAAACAGCCGCGCGGGTGGCGCCTTTTGCCGCCGATTATGCCACGGCAGGCCCGATGATGCACCAACTGGCCGAATGGGGATTTGAAGGAAAAATAAAAGCCGTAGTGGAGCACGAGGATCATGCTGAGCAAACCATCGACATGGGTGCCTGGCAGGCCGTTGTTTCCTTTGGCGCAGGCAGGCATAACAATCCAAAGCCCGAAGACGAGGCTAACGGCAAATTGATGATCGTTAAGCTGAGCGTAAACCAATTCATGGTGATCGGGTCGCAATGCCATATTACGTTCAAGCCTATGGGCAACAATGCCAATCGGGCATGGCAATATCTAAGGGTGGATGAAGGCCATTATGAAAACGGGCAATTCAAATCACTCCGCATCCTCAACGGTGACGAAACCGATTTTGGCGGACCAAGGTTTGGGGCGGAGCCGGTTGTGCTGAAGGTGGAGTTGGTGGTGAGGTGAGGAGAACCTAATCCTACTACCGCTCGCTCCGCTCCTCCATATTCAAATTGGTATTAAACGGGCTTTTTGTAAATGGATAAACCGATTGCTTCAAAAACCCTTTTGGGTATTGGGCCTCGTGCACGCCGGTGCCGGCAGGCCATTCTTTGCCCGGCAGGTAATAAGTGCCGAAAAGGATATCGATAAAAGGAAAAATCGATGCAAAGTTGTGGCCGTAATATTTGGGGTCCTCGCAATGGTGCCAGTGGTGGTATTGGGGCGTAGTGATGATGTATTTTAAAAAGCCAAAGTTAATACGGGTATTGGCGTGGATGAGTACGGCATGGATGGCGATAAAAATAATATACACATTGAAAACCGTGGTCGAAAATCCCAGTACATATAAAGGGATAAAGGTCATGGCGCGGGTGAAAAATATGTCGATAAAATGGGTGCGGCTGCCGGCCAGCCAGTCCATATTTTGGGTAGAGTGGTGGATAGAATGAAAGCGCCACAAATAAACCCGGGTATGAAAAATACGGTGCGCCCAGTATTGAAACAAGTCGGTGCTGAAAAAGGCCAGCAGCAAAGCGGGGATAAAGGGCAGGCTTTGCACCCAAACGTGTACTTTGTCCATCCCAATCCAGCCAAAAAATAAAATGGCGGGTTTTTGGGTTACGATGCCAAAAAACTGGATAAATAAGTGGCTGATGGCGAAATACATCAGGTCGGTGCGCCACTCTTCGTGAAACTTGGTTTGCTCCCTGTTTTTGGGGAAGAATAACTCCAGCGGGATAAATATGATGGTCATTAAAAGCAGGTCGAGCAGCATCCAGTCGAGCCCGATGTGCCAGCTAACTTTATCAACGGCGCGGCCTTTTACCGTTAAAGCGCCGAGTAAAATGGCAGCGCCCGCAATTGCAGAACCGATGAGCGCCAATTTGATCTTTTTGCTGAGAATAATACTGAGCAGTGCAAAAAAGAAAGCGACGATTATGCCGCCGGCCATTAGCGCCTCCACGCTCTCCTTGGTATAAATTTCCCTGAATTCAGGCGTGGTTAAGCGTTCGGGGTAGCGAAAACAAAGGATGCCGAGCAATACCAATATGGCCAAAAAGATAGAGATATAGCCGCTGATCTGGCCCTGGCCAATAACTAAACGTTTGGGTGGAGTCATAAAATGGAACCGGTTTTGTGTCACGAATCTAATTAAAAAAATCAATTATCAATTGCGGCGATCGTCCCGGATAACGGAAGCCGTCCTCATTTGGTACTAGGATCACTTTAACACATTGGATTGGCAGTTATAACGTGGTTACTAAACTTATTGCTATTTTTACCCCCATAATAAACCCTCCGTCTAAAAAACCATGATTATGAAAAAGAAATATTCCTTTAAAGTATTCGCCCTGATCGTACTGGGCCTCATGTTTTCAACCATCTCGAGAGCGCAACAGGATACCGCAAAAGCAAAGCGGCCCAGCCCGCCGGCAATGGCCATGGGGAAGATCGGCGGGGCAAATATCATGATCAGCTACAGCAGCCCCGCCGTAAAAGGCAGGAAAATATTCGGTGGATTGCTGAAATACGATACCGTTTGGCGCGCCGGGGCCAACGAGGCTACCATGTTCCAAACCGATAAGGACATAACCGTTGAAGGCAAGAAACTGCCAGCGGGCAAATACAGCTTTTTTGCCACTCCCGGAGAAAAAACATGGACCATCTGGTTTAATTCGGAAACCGGGCAATGGGGTGATAAAAAGGGAGGGGCGGCTAATATGGACCCGGCCAAAACCGTGCTGAGCTTTACGGTAAATGCCAAAAAATTGAAAGACCTGAAAGAGCGGCTGGAATACTACGTAAAGGACAACGGCTTTGGCTTTCGGTGGGAGTATACAGATGTGTTTGTGAAGTTGAAATAATGTAAAGACGCAAAATTTTGCGTCTTTCGTGCTTAATCAACCTCGTTTCCCCGTCTCGTGAAACGGTTTCCTCGGGCAATTTTTCATCCGCCTGTCAATGCCTTCAGCCAGCCATTGGTAGTATTCGCCAAGGAATGGGTCTGGCGCGTTTACACGTATGTCCATAAACATGTCTTTGCTTTTTTCCCAGGCGGTGGTTACAAAGGAACCCAGCGTTTTGTCAACCAAATCCATATTGATGAGCCCTTCGGCAACGATCATCCCCAGCGACTCCATTTGCTGGCCAAACTGTATGAGCATGATCCGGTCGTTTGCCGGCAGTTGTCGCATTTCGGCTCCGGTACGGGGCATTTTGTTGCTGCTGAGATAATCCAAAAGCTCTACAAACTCGCGTGTTTGAAACTGCCGCATTACCTCGAGGGTGAGCCGCTCGCGGCGGTCGCGTTTTGCGCTGTTAACCTGCGCTATGCCAAATATCAGCGCCACAATAACCGAAAGGGTTAAGGCAATATTGGCAATGTTGGTGATGGTTTCGTTCGCCATGACTTTTATGTGTTGGGTGCTGGCATAAAAATAAATACCAGGGAGCGTACTTCCTAAATTTAAATTATTGCAATAAAAAATTAAAAGGCGCGGTATACCCCCTGCGAAACATTAAAACTATTTGCAACCGCAAATGTTTCTTTATTTCCTGATGAATAAGCAAGCCAAAACAGTTGCCATTGTGGTTGCCCACCCCGATGATGAAACACTTTGGGCTGGTGGAACGCTCCTCGGCAATCCCGACAAAAGCTATTTTGTGGCCAGCCTGTGCCGAAAAAATGATGCAGACCGCGCGCCAAAATTCGGCAAAGCGCTGGAAACTCTTGGCGCCGAAGGAATGATGGGCGACCTGGATGACGGTACGGAACAAATGCCCCTGGCAAATGAGGAAGTTGAACAAACCATCCTGCAATTACTGCCGGCGAAACGATACGACCTCGTCATTACCCACAGTATTCATGGAGAATACACCCGGCACCTCCGGCACGAGGAAACGGGCCGGGCCGTGATCAATTTGTGGGTATCGGGCAAGTTGCGTACCGATGAGTTGTGGGCCTTCGCCTACAGCGATAACCGCAAAGCTCATTTACCGGTTGCCGACCGTGGCGTACCACTATATTACCAGTTGCGGGGGCATATATGGGAAAAGAAATACGATATTATTACAGCTATTTATGGATTTGACAAAAACAGCTGGGAAGCCCGGACCACACCAAGAAACGAGGCTTTCCACCAATTTTTTACCGCCGCCGCGGCTAATGCATGGGTGGCAGGCGGAAATGTAACATCATGAAAGTTTTACTTTTGTACGATTACCCGGCGTCGCCCGGCGGATTAGCGACCCAGGGGGATTTACTTTTTAAGGGGTTAAAAGATATCGGGGTAGAGGCCTTTGCGGTAAACTGTGCGTCGCCGCCTGAAAAGGAGTGGTATTACGAATGGTTTAAGCCGGATGTGGTGGTGGGCATAGGCTATTGGGGCCACACTCCGGACCTGATACTGCACCCGCAAAAGCATGGCATGCAGCCGGTACCCTGGCTTGTGGCCGACGGCTACATTGCCAATTACCAGGATGTGCTGAATGAGTTACCATTGATACTCGTCACTTCCAACTGGGTAAAAGAGATGTATGTGCGCGATGGCATTAGCGACAACAATATCGAGGTATTACCGGTTGGGTGCGATATGGACGCCTTTTCGCCTATGGCGAAAGATGACCCAAAGATAGCAGCGATACGGAAATCATTTGGCGTTGAGCCGGATGAGCTGATGATCCTTACTGTGGGCGGCGATGCTGCCTCAAAGGGCGGGCAGGAGGTGATGCAGGCGCTGGCCATGATAAATGACAAGGCGCCTAAATGGAAATATGTTTGTAAGGTTTGGCCCCAGCTTCGCACCGAACTGCAAAACCGCGCCGACCTGGAAATGGCCATGAAGCTGAATATTGGCGATAAAGTGATCTTTTCGACGGGCATCACGTCGAGGAATTATATGCCTTATTTGATCGCCGCCTGCGATATTTATGCAGCGCCATCGCGGCTGGAGGGTTTCGGCATGTCGCAGGTGGAGGCAAATGCCTGCGAAAAGCCGGTGATCGGCATAAAAGCCATGGGCTTGTTGGATACGATGATCGACGGCGAAACGGCGTTCCTGGCCAATGTGGCCCAAAAAATTGTTGCCGACCACGCCATAGTAGGCCCTGACGGAGGATATGACGAAAACCACCGGGTAGATTTTGATATTCCCCGTACGGTAGACTACCGCGCTAACCCCGATGATATTGCTGTTGCCCTGGAGGAGCTGATGAACCATCCCCTGCTGCGCATACAGCTGGGCAAGGCGGGCCGAAAAAATGTATCGGAAAAATTTGATCACAAGGTAGTTGCACGGCAGTTTGTGGAGATAGTGAACAGGAAATTGGGGATAGTTTGAGGAAAGGTAAAAGGTGAAAGGTAATACAGGCGAGATTGATTGGGGTGAAATAGCGTTGGCTAAAAGGGCGGCTATTGAGGTGCTGCTGCATAATAATCGGGGGCCTTTTGAGGGCTTGCCGCGTACGGCCGGCTTTGGCTACCCTGAACCGTATACGCGCGACCTGATGTTTGCCATATTTGGTATTGCGGTCAGCGGAAATGAAACACTCATCGAAAGTATCTGCAATGTGCTGCAGGTACTGGCCAAAAATCAAACCCCGCATGGTCATATCCCTTCGCTGGTGCACGACGCCGACGATCGCGGCGCCAGCGATACCACGCCACTATTTTTGCTCGGTGTGGGCATATTTCGGAAACTGACCGGTGAAGTCGATTTTTTGCGGGACGCGGTTGCAAAAGCGCTTACCTGGATGGACTACCAAAGCCCTGATGACAGGCATATGGTTGCCCAGCAACCTACCAGCGACTGGCGCGACGAGCAATGGGTGCCGGGCTATGGGTTATTTGTGAACACGATTGTTTATTGCTACCTGCGTATGTTGGGCGATGACGAGCAAGCTGAAGACCTTTGTGCTGAAATGCGGCAGCTGGCAATTGACGGCGGCTTTATTCCTCACCACATTCACGAGGGTCTGAGTGTGAGAAGCAAGCCTTATTTTGCATTCTGGGCCTACAAGGTTTACTGCAGCGATAAATTCGACCTGCTGGGAAATAGCCTGGCGATATTGAGCGGCCTTGCTCCCCTTGCTCAGGCGAACGAGATAATTGATTGGGTGGAGCAACTGTGCGCCGGTATGACCCGCACGGGCGATCTTTCCGTTAACCTTCCGCCAAATTTCTTCCCTTTTACTTTGCCGGGCGATCCGGACTGGCATCCCCGCTACAAAGATTTTAATATGCCCGGCAACTACCACAATGGGGGTGTGTGGCCCTTTATATGCGGGTTATACATCGCTGCATTGGTGGCGGCTCAAAGGTTCGGCCTTGCCGCACAAAAGCTGCAGGAACTCACCCGGCTGGTTAAATTATCCAAAGACCCCAAACTCGATTTTGGCTTTAACGAATGGATAAAAGCCCAAACAGGCCAGGTGATGGGTGTTGACTGGCAAACCTGGAGTGCTGCGTTGTACCTGTACGCAGCTGAATGTGTGGAAACCGGGAAAACGCCTTTTTTTGATGAGATGCGGAAAGCCAACAGCGCCAAACTGAAATGCACTGTTTACGGACATAAGAGTTACGATTAAAGGCTTTTGACTTAATGACTAAGTTGTAACAAAATACAGGTAAGTATACACCACAGGAGCTGCCAGCAGCAAGCCATCAAAGCGGTCGAGCAGGCCGCCATGGCCGGGAAGTATACCGCCGCTGTCCTTTACATTGATGCTGCGTTTGAACATGGATTCGACCAGGTCTCCCAGTGTGCCAAAGCATGAGATGAGGATGGCGATGGAAACCCACTGGTTCCATTTCAACTCAACAAAAAAATGGCCGATGATGAGCGCGATGCCCGCACTGATGATGATACCGCCGATAAAGCCTTCCCAGGTTTTTTTTGGCGAATGACGCTCGAACAGCTTGGTTTTGCCAAAGGAGCGGCCTACCAGGTAGGCGCCGGTGTCATTACTCCAAAGTAGTATTAAAAATGCCAGCGGGAAATGGAAATTATAAGCCCCCCCCGTATAAGCCATTGCGAAAAAAAAAGTGAACGGCGCGATCACCAGCAGTATGCCCAGGCAGGTAAAGCCGATGTTATTAAAAGGCATCATGGCCCTGGTGAACAGCTGCCGGATAAATATCATGGAAGATGACACAGGCAAGAGAAACAGCAGTGCATGGGTAGTTTTATAGTCTAACAACAGCGGCATAGCCATATTATTTGACAGGATAAGCAGGCCAAAGCCGGCGAAAACCAGCACACCGTTGAATATGCCGGCCACGACATCCGGTTTTGCTGTATTTTCAGAAACCAGCTTATAAAATTCGTAAAGGGTCAAACTGCTTAAAACCAGGTAAAATGCTCCGAATACATATTGCCCCAGTAATACGGAGCCTACCATAACAATTACGAATAAAATGCCGGTGATGGCGCGTGTTCTCATAAATTAATTTGATTAAGGATGATCACCTCCAACGCGTTGCTGAAATCATTTTGGTGCACATAAACTTCAACTTCGCCAAAATTGTGATAGGATGAATCCTGTTTGCTTAAAATAACGCTTTCGATATGATAGCCGGCAAGCGCCTGCTTCACCATTTCGGAGCGATAGTAATTGGCCGAGGTAAAAATCTTAATCCAGTTCTTTTCCATCGTATACCTGGATTGGTTTGTTTGCGGCTGCGGTTCTCCGGTAAAAGATCATCAGCGCCAGCAATAACACAAAACTAACTAAATAGCCGGTGTGGTTGAACATATGCTGATCATCAGGGTTGGTTTTCGAGATACGGTTCTGGTAAAGGTAAGTGAGGATCACGTCCGTCGCATTATTAATAAAATGCCCCCAAACCGCCGGCCATATACTCCCGCTCCAGGCCACAAAATAGCCTAAAACCACTCCCAGCAGCAGGCGCGGCAAAAAACCAAAAAACTCCATGTGGAATGCGCTGAACAAAATTGCTGTTATCCATACCGCTGCGTGCACATTTTTTGTCCACCGTGCAAATATGGTTTGCAAAACGCCCCTGAACATCAATTCCTCTACAACGGCCGGCACGAGGCCAATAGCGATCACATCAAAGATCATCGCCCAAACGGATTTCATCGTGAGCATCACATTCATCAGTTTTTCTGTGCTTTCTCCGTTGTCAATCCACTTTAACCAAGTTGGCAAAGCTATTTTTTGGTTAAGATTGGAGAGAAATTCGATAGCCGGGAAGGCCATGAACATCACGATCAACACGATGGGCAATAGCTTCCAGGAAAAACGGAAGGACGGCTTGAGATATTCCGGCACATTGTTTACAATAAGCTTAGCAAAGAGCACCGGGGCGATCAGTATGGGCGCCGTAGTGCTGGCGGTTTGCAGTATCCACAAAATGGCGCTGGTATGCGGGGAATTGAGGTTCATGTTAGCGACATTCATCACCTCCTTAAAACCGAAAGCCAAAGCGGCCATACCAACGCCGACAAGGTTGCCTATGATCCACACACCGACAAAAAGGCCTGCAAAAACCAAAAACTGGAGCCATGGGCGCATTGAGCCATAAGCTGTTTTCAGCGGTCGATCCTGCAGGTTTATCATCCGGCTTAAATTTTGTAATTTTGCAACGAAGATACGCGATGCCGGTACAAATTGGAAATATTGATTTAGGGGAGTTCCCGCTGCTGTTAGCGCCGATGGAGGACGTGAGCGATCCGCCTTTCCGTTATGTATGCAAGCAGAACGGCGTGGACATGATGTACACGGAATTCATCTCGTCGGAAGGCCTGATCCGCGATGCTGCCAAGAGCCGCCAGAAGCTGGATATATTTGAATATGAACGACCCATCGGCATTCAAATTTTCGGGAGCGACATCGACCATATGCGCGAAGCCACTGAAATAGCAACCCTGGCCAACCCCGACCTGATGGACATTAACTACGGCTGCCCGGTAAAGCAGGTGGCCTGCCGCGGCGCGGGCGCCAGCTTGTTGCAGGACATCGACAAAATGGTGGCCATGACCAAAGCCGTGGTGGAAGCGACCCACTTGCCGGTAACCGTAAAAACCCGGCTGGGCTGGGATGATAATACCAAAAATGTGTACGAAGTTGCCGAAAGATTGCAAGATGTGGGGATAAAAGCCCTCACTATCCACGGCCGTACCCGCGCACAAATGTATAAAGGCGTAGCCGATTGGCGATTGATCAGGGAAATTAAAAAAAATCCGAGGATACAAATCCCCATTTTTGGGAACGGAGATATCGATTCGCCCGAAAAAGCCGCCGCCTGGCGTATGGAATTTGGCGTCGATGGGATGATGATCGGCAGGGCTGCAATTGGCTATCCGTGGATATTCAGGGAAATTAAGCATTATTTTAAAACAGGCGAGCACCTGGAAAAGCCCACCATTGCCGAGCGCATAGCGGCATGCGCTATCCATTTACAAAAGTCGATCGAATGGAAAGGCTCAAAAACAGGCGTTTTTGAGATGCGAAGGCACTATTCCAATTATTTTAAAGGCATCGAGCATTTTAAAGAATACCGGATGAAACTGGTTACGGCAGCGAGCTATGGAGAAGTAACGGAAATACTGGACGAGGTGGCTAATGATCCGAGGTATCTTGCTGAATTGCCTGACCTGGGCTTGCTTGCCTAAATATTTTATTCATTCCAAATCACTTTCCTGTAATTTTCGGCGACAAGTGGCTTGATTTTTGAATGTATCAGGTTATATTTGAACGATTACAATGATGATAATGGTTACCACAATTACCGACGGCGTTAAAGTTTCAGTTGAAACGATCTATCAACCCGAGTATTCGAACCCGGCCAACGACCATTTTATGTTTGCTTATAAAGTGAACATCGAGAATATGAGCAATTATGCGGTTCGTTTGATCTCGAGGCACTGGTATATCTTCGACTCGAACGGCGCTAAGCGGGAAGTAGAAGGCGAAGGAGTGGTAGGACAACAGCCGGTGATAGAACCGGGCCATTCACATGAATATGTGTCGGGCTGCAATTTGAAAACCGATATGGGCAGTATGAAGGGCGAATACCAGATGTCGAGACTGATCGACAATTCGGTGTTCAATGTGCAGATCCCCGAGTTTTACCTCATTGCCCCCTACAGGATGAATTGATAGTTTTAATTGAAAAGATAAAAAGAGAAGCCCCCGTGTGAATCACACGGGGGCTTCTTGCTATGGTGGTAAATTGCCCTTATTACCTTTTATTTTCTTTGGCTGGCTTTGGCGGTTGCTGTTTTTGCGGCTGGCGTTGCTGTTGCTGGCGTTGCTGCTGCTGACGCTGTTGCTGACGTTGCTGCTGCTGACGCTGTTGTTGTTGCATCCGCTGCTGCTGCTGGGCGTTTGCATTGCCATTTGGGTTCCGGTTCGGATTGTTAGCCTGGTTCCGGTTGGGATTATTTGGATTGTTCGGGTTCCGGGTTGGGATATTGCCCTGGTTGCGGTTAGGGTTTTGATTCCCCAACTTTGAATTTGTAGCTATGGCGCCACGCTCATTCATCGGCTTACCCCCTACCTTGTCCATTGCAACAGCAGTTGGGTGGCCGTTGTTATATTTGGCAAATTGGGTTTTGTCCTGGCCGGCGCGCTGCTGGTGGGTTATTTGCTCATTAGTAGGCTGAACGTGCTGCTCATGCATTGCGGCCATTTCTTCGGGCCTTGGCTGAGCGGTAACGCCACCCGGGCCGTTAAAGCTGGTATGGTTATTCACTGTTACGTTATTAACTACCGTGCGGTCGATATAGGTGTTGTGAACAACGGTTGTGTTTACGTTAACTACCGCCGTATTATAACGGAAGCTGTTGCCAACCCATGCGCCTCCGCCAAAACCAACACCTCCGTAACCGAAGCCATAATTAATGCCGCCATAGAAGCCTACATGCGGGCCCCAGTAACCGGCGTGAAAGCCATATGCGCCACCGGCATAGCCCCAGTAAGCGGGTGTCCAAAGTAAGCCAAACCTGGGGGGGGCTGCCCAATATCCCGGCACCCAATAGTAGCCGTCGACATCGTCATACGCCCAGTAACCGGGTACCCAAAGGTAACCGTCAACAGGGCAGGCGGGTTGTACATAAACAGGTAAAGCTGGTGGGGCAAATCCAACTGATATGCCTATGCTAACTTGTGCATCTGCCTTTGTAAGGCCAAAACACAAGGCGCATATTAACGTGATGATTAATCCGATCTTTTTCATTGTTAGGTTTTTTTAATTATTTTTTATTATGAATTTGTTGTAAGACTATAACTATATCACAAAGTTTAAAATATTATCGTATT
>Ga0207103_10115_pt1 | contig 23640 bp, 23 predicted proteins | sample Alteio_BWMinHeat_81_FD_153546 | JGI IMG/M metagenome (GOLD analysis project Ga0207103, IMG submission 153546) | Enriched cells from forest soil in Barre Woods Harvard Forest LTER site, Petersham, Massachusetts, United States -... | ecosystem: Environmental > Terrestrial > Soil > Temperate forest >...
ACCGAAATTTCAGGTTCATTTTAACCACAATGCTAATTTACAAAGCAGAACGGATTTGTGATGATAAATTTGACAGACAGAAATGGAACTAATCTGGCGGGTTCCATTTAATTTCCTGGCACGCGGGAAGTACTGCAAGTAAACTCAAGTTAAATAAAAAGATGTAAGCGTCCCCTGGAAAATGATAATCCAAGATAATGAGAACAAAGAATCGAAATGCAAGCTATCCATAAAATTAAGTGTGATAGGCGCTCTAAATCTTAATGATTATAAATGTAGAATATTTATTAATGGTGATCTTTATAAGATTATTTCGTGCGATTCATTATTGATGATTCCACTTGGTTTATCATCAAAAACCATGAATTTGCATTTTATTAGAGAACCCAAGGGTCAAAACGTAACTAGTGCCGTTTCTGAACCCTTGTACATACCTGAATTTAACATAAAACCCCAGATCGGGAAAGTCATAGTAATCGAAGCTACTATAAATGACTCTTTTTTTTACTATCGGCCATTTAACTCAGAGTTAATTAAACTATATCACAATTATATTAAGTTTTATAATCCCGATAGAAAAAGATATGAACGAATACCTAAAATTGCTGATAACTCAAATATTTTCAGTAAATTTAGGTTGGACCCATAACTTGCTGTCCGTAGTTTAGGTGAACCGCTGTCCGATTTCCATGATTTATGCAACTATGCCTGCAGTTTGTATTGCATTAACGAAAAATAAGATAAAAGACAATGCCTGGCCGAGCGCCGGGCTTTTTTATTGATAGGCAGAAGCTAATGGTTTTACGGCATGTTGCGTTAGCGGCTGTAGCGGGTACCGGCCATGAGGGCCTGTGCCGTATGAGTCCCGCACGTGCAGGACGACCGCACTTCTATCAGCGTGGGAACGCCCTCATTACAGTTAGGAGCATTAAGTATGCAGTTTGCAGTTTACGTTTCACCTCACCTGCACCTCATCTTCACCGCATCCGCCGCTTCTGCGGATCCCAGCTCAACCGCCTTTTTCAGATCGGCGCATCCGCTTAAGTCGCTTTTATCCAGCTTTGCGGTGCCGCGGCTTAGCCAGGCGTCGCTGCTTTCGGGGTCAAGTTCGATGGCTTTGTCAAAATCAACTAAGGCGCGGGGGTAGTCGTTTAAAACCACTTTTGATTTTGCACGCAATACGTAGTTGTTTGCCGATTTGGGGCTCAGCTTCATCGCCGTTACAAAGTCCTGCCGCATAGCCGATGTATCGCCCACGTAGGCTTCGGATAGCCCCCGGTAGGCATAAGTTTCAATGGCATCGGGGTTGATGAGCAATACGCTGATATAATCATATTCGGCGCCGAGGTAGTTTTTTTGCAGCATTTTCAGGTTAGCCCGGTAAAAATAGGCGCCGTCGTTATTCTGGTCTCGCACAAGGGCTTTATCGATGTACTTGCCGGCCGAATCATACTTACCCTGCCGCATAAAGTTTTGGGCGGTTTCCGAGTAAGCGATCGACCGCACATTCGAGTCGATCTTCATCGCCTTTACAAACTCGGCGTCCGAGCCTTTATAGTCGCCCAAATAACCCATCGCAATGCCGCGCTCTATGTAAAATTTGCCGTTTTTTGTCGCGGGCGTAATGGTGTTATTCAAAAAAAGCAAGGCTGCCGAATATTGCCTGTCGGCGATCAATTCACGCGAGAGCCTTAGCTGCGCTTCCTTATTTTTCGGGTCAAATTCCAGTTGTTTTCTAAAATCCGCTATAGCGCCCTTGCGGTCGCCCAGTTTGCTTTTTACCTTACCGCGGGCTTCGTATGCGTACGAGTTGCCTACAAAAAGCTCGATGGCCTTATCCAGGTCGGCCAATGCGCCGGTATAGTCGGCCATCATGGCCTTTACAATGCCGCGCCCGGTGTAGGCTTCCGTATTTTTCGGATTTAAGGTAATTGCCGTGGTATAATCGGCAACCGCCCCTGCGGTATCCTGCAAAGCTGTTTTCGCCTTGCCGCGCGTTACATAGGCATAGCCGTCGTGGTCAACATCGTACATTACGGCGCTGTCGCCATCGGCAAGCGCCTCGTGGTATTTTTTTATGGATATTTCCACGTCGCCACGATTTTGGTAAGCCCTTGAATATTTATGGTCAAGACTGATGGCTTTGGTATAATCGTTCATTGCGGCAGTCGTGTCCGACAGCTTATTTTCTGATATGCCCCGGTAAAGATACAGCTCGGCGCTGTTTGGGGTTAGCGCTATGGCTTTGTTAAAATATTCAATGGCCAATTGGTTCTCGTCGGTATTACTGGCTGCTTTTGCAAGATAATAGTAACCATCCGGGATCAGCGGCTTAAGGTCCAGCGCCTTGCGGTAATCGTCAATAGCGCCTTTAAAATCCTTCATGTTGGTCTTCATGTTGCCGCGGTAAAAAATCGCTTCAGCATTTTTCGGGTCCTTTTCAACCGCGATATTGTAATCCGCCAGGGCGCCGGGATAGTCGCCTATCGTCCCTTTTGAGTTTGCGCGGTAATAATATACGTTGGCAACTGCCGGGTTAAGGGCGATGGAGGCGGTATAATCTTCAATGGCGCCTTTGTCGTCCTTTAAATTTGCTTTTGCCACGCCGCGAAATTCATACAGTTCGGCATCCTTTGGCGAAAGCGCTATCGCCTGTGTAAAATCGCCGGCCGCGCCACTGTAATCGCCCGAATTTAGTTTGGCGTTTGCGCGGTAATGGTACAGGTCGGCCCGTTTAAGGCCCAGGTCTATCGCTTTATCAAAATCTTTTATGGCGTTAGGATAGTCCTTCATGTTGCTGTAAGCGTCCGCGCGATAGGAGTAAAGGGTAGCGTTACCGGGGTCGGCCGTCAAAACTTTATTAAAATCGGCAATAGCCTGGTCATATTTTCCCAGCTTTACGTAATCGTCGGCCCGGTATTGATAGGCTTTTATGTTATTTGCGTTAAGCTGTATGGCATAATTAAAATTAGCCAGGGCCTCCACAAAATGTTTCTGTTTTACCTGCTCGTTGGCCCGGGCCATAAAAACCTCGGAGGTTTGAGCAAAGGCGATGCAGGGGAAAAGAGAAATAATAATTAAAAGTCGTTTCATAACTTAATTAATATCATTACCGGCAATAAATAAGCCAAGTTTGGATCAATGTAAAATAAGGGCGCTGCTTAAAGGGCTTTTTGCCGATTTACCGCACCAATTTACTTAAAATACCAAATTTTAAGGCTGAAAAGCCCCAAAGTGTGGAAAAGTGCAAAAATTGGCCCATAATTGGCTGCCAATGGGTTAATACGCAAAAAATAGGGGAATTGTTTGTGGGATGGTGGTGGGGTGGAGGTGACAGTTTTTATTTATAGCGATTGGTTTTAGACCGATCTCTATACATGTGACCAACAAACATTATGTCATTTCGAGTAGTAAAATTTCGCGAAACACTGAAGGGGGAACGGCAAAAACTATAAAACATGTCATTGCGAGCGCAGCGTGGCAACCTCGTAGCTGACAGGAAGCGGTGATGCATTGGCGACGAGGTTGCTTCGTCGCGTCCGGCGCACATCCTATGCTGCTCCTCGCAATGACATGGTGATAACTTGTCATAGGTACGCCCTGAAGCAAGCGGACAAAGGCCTTTCCGCGATCCTTTCCATCGCTAAACTCAGGGCAAGCTCAGTGCCTCAGGATGACAGCGCTCTTTTTTCAAATTTTGCAACCGGGGATATTAAAGCAATTTCAAACTCAAAAGCAATAGGGCATACATTGCACAGCAATGGGATATTTACTCCCCAACATTAACCATAAAGAAATCAAAAAGCCGTGCTCCTGCGGTGTTATTAACTTTTGCGCTAAGTATAAAATATTCGCCCGTTAGGGTGATCTGGCCTTTTATTTTTTCAAGCGTCATCTTTAAAAAGCCATGGGTATGGTCGCAATAGTTCTCCAGGTGTACATTGTCCAGTTGGGGATGCTGATCAGGGTAGGCCGGGTCGCCGGGTTGTGCTATTTTGTGCAGATCGGCATAACCGCCGGCGCCTGCCACAATAAAAGGAATGCTGCGGCCATCGGGATATAATTTGCTGAACCGCTGGTAATTATGCACATGCCCGCTGATCACCACATCGGGCAAAACCCCCGCCTCGTCAAATGCCGACTGTAAAAACAGCTGCATATTTAAACTGGAGCCATGGTTGGTATCTGCCGAATAAGCGGCGTGGTGCAGGCATACGATGAGCGCTTTATGCTCCGCCTGTGCTGCTTTTAGTTCCTCGATAAACCACTGGCGCTGTTCGGGCAAAACGGTACCGAACCTCGGCACATTGCTGTACAACGCGATGATATTGGCCAGCGGGGTTTTCATCGTCCAGTAAACATTCGGCTGTATATTGCTTAGCCGGCCGCTGTCGCCGGCAAAGGGGATGGGCCTGCTTTCGGTATCGCAAAATACCTGTACAAAGGCCTCCAGGCTTCCACGCTTATGGGTATCAAAAGGGTCGATGTCCGCATCATGATTGCCCGGTATGGCGAAAATAGGGCAGGGGTAATGCCGGTAAGGTTCAAAAAACTGGGGGTAATATTCTTCGGCATGACCGTAGTTATAAACCACATCGCCCAAATGAAAAAAGAATTGCGGCCGGTCTTCAGTTGAGCCTGCTTCCCCGCATTGTTTGATCATCTCCTCCGCCACCCGGTGTTTATAAACCGGCTGCACCAAACCGCCTGTATCGCCCGCCATATGGAAAACTATTTTTTTATCGGACAGATCAGGCAGCACGCCTTTTATGTCGAGGTGAAAAGGGTATAGGCCTGTGGGCGGTGGCAGGGGCTGAAATTTTTCCTGGTCGTCAAGGGCGGCAGTTTTAAAAACCGGCCTCGAGCGTTTGGTATCAGGGTAGGAAGACATGAATAGATGAACGGAATTGATGCGCAAATATAGGGGATTGGATGGGCTTAGGTTTGACAACTTTCTAAATTTGTCAAATCTGCTCAAACCCTGCCCGGATAAACATTATATTTAAAAAACTTTTCAACGATGAACCTAACATCAAAAATCGTATTTCTCCTCACAGTACTGTTCACTTTTTCCTGCAGCCATCCGGCGCCAAAAAAACATTTATCCTTCCTGGACAGCCTCAACGGCGATACAGCCTTAACAGAGCAGCAATTAAGAAAGCATACCATTTTGCCGCCGGACTATTATCGCAATACCTCGCATTATACCGGTGACACGATCTATCATCCCGGGTCAAAATATCCGGTCGCTGTTATCGCTTGCGACTTTCATGGCGTTTGTGAATATTCGTACCTGCTGGTTTTTGACGGTGCGACATTAAAAAACACCAGCTTTAAAAAAGTAAAAGAAACTTGTGATTCCGATGGAGACGCAGGCTATATGGAACTGGGCTTTGCCATGATCAACGATACCGTGTTTTACACCAAGGATATTTACACCCGGAAGTTTGATGACAAGCCGGACCTGGACTCCATTGTTGCCAAACATTTTTATAAGATCGATAAAAACGGGAAAATAGATTCATTAGCTGGATACCCATTGCCGCAGGAAGGAAATTGAACCGGGTATCGGGTAAATAACACTTACTTAGTATAATACGAATCGGAAACCACGAAAATAGTACCTATACTATGCCCATACGATACCGCGTGCAGCCATAGCGTGTTTGCGTTTACCAATGTAACGGTATCGGCAAATACGAAGCCTCCCGGGTTAGGCGGGCCGGGCGGCAGGCTTAAAACATATTTTGTGCCGGCGGATGTAGAAATGGCCGTATAGTCCCATGTCCCTACTGTGGGTGTAATTTGTTGTACGGCATCGTTCTGGTGCGGCATATTGAGATAATAGTAATGGTCCTGGCCGCTGTCGAAAGTACCATCGCCGTTAAACCGTACAAAATCAAAACTGGTAAACGGCCTCAGATAGGTAGTATCGTATAGTTTCACGTTCGCGCTGTCCTCATAGGTTTCCAGCCTGGTTTCCAGCCAGGTGCCTGCGATCGGGGCCTGTTGCACCTTTTTACAGGACGTGAAAGCTGAGAAAAACAAAATAAGCAGCAGGGGTAAATATTTTGTCTTCATAATGATGATTTGAGGGTTACGAATGATTTACGGCGTTGCTGTTATAAACGCTACACCTATACTTTTATTTCAAGCGGTTATAAGCCGGTCCAACCTTAAGCACGGGCGAACTTAGCCATTAAAATCTCGCGCTCTTTCCTTAATTTGCCTGCCTGAAACCCGTTTGCCATGCCCGATTTTTTTGTCGACCCGAATATTGCCAAAGCCAAAACGTTGCATACATCCTTTTATACCAGCCCCGAGGTTTTTGAACAATGCCGCGAGCGGATATTCGCGCCCTCATGGCAATTTATCGGGCACGAAAGCCAGGTGAAGGAAAGCGGCGACGTTTATCCGTTTACCTTGCTGCCCGGATACCTGGATGAACCTTTGCTGCTGACGCGAAATAACGCCGGACAGCTTAACTTACTATCCAATGTATGCACCCATCGCGGCAACCTGGTCGCTGATAAAGCGTGTCACCTCAATAGTCTCAAATGCCGCTACCATGGCCGCAAGTTCGACCTGGACGGTCGCTTTTTGTCGATGCCTGAGTTTAAAGAAGTGGAGAATTTCCCCGCAAAAAACGACAACCTGCACCAATTGGAACTATTTAAATGGGGGCAATTTCTGTTTACTGCCCTCGATCCAAAATATCCGTCAGAACAATTTTTCCGCGACATGATAGCGCGGGTTAGCTGGCTGCCGCTGGCTGATTTTAAGTTTGCGCCCGAATTAAGCCGCGAGTTTAATGTTAAGGCTAACTGGGCGCTTTATTGCGAAAACTATTTGGAAGGCTTTCATATCCCTTTCGTTCATGCAGGGCTAAATGCTGTAATAGATTTTGGCGAGTACGCTACCGAACTGTTTTTTCCTTATTCCAGCCTGCAACTGGGCCTCGCCAAAAGTAACGAGGATTGTTTCGATCTGCCGAAAGATTCGCCCGATTATGGAAAAAACGTGGCGGCCTACTACTTTTGGGTGTTCCCCAATATGATGTTTAATTTTTATCCCTGGGGATTATCTGTAAACGTGGTTGAGCCGGTAACCGTAGGGGAGTGTTGCGTGAAGTTTTATTCGTACGTATGGGATGCCTCAAAATTAGATAAAGGCGCAGGCTCGGGCCTTGATAAGGTTGAACAGGAAGACGAAGAGATCGTCGAAAACGTACAGCGCGGCGTACGTTCCAGGTTTTACAAACATGGCCGCTACTCCGTAACCCGCGAGCAGGGAACCCATCATTTTCACAGGATACTGGCGGAATTTATGGAATAACCGAAAGTAGAGACGCGATGCATCGCGTCTCTACCCACCCGTCAAATTAATCTGCGAAAAGAACCAACAAATCATGCAATTATTGGTTAAATCAGAAAAAGAATGCACCCAAAAAATCTTGACAATAAAATTACATGTTTAAACATCTATTTACATATATTTGTTCTCAATTTAAAACACTCAAAAAATTAAGACCATGACAACAGAAGCAGAAACAATAACAAAATGGGCGATAGACCCCATGCATTCAGAGGTTCAGTTCAAAGTAAAACATTTGGTTATTTCAACTGTAACCGGATTTTTCAAAAGCTTTGAAGGCTCGATGGAAACCGAGGGCGATAATTTTGAAGATGCAAAGATCACTTTTGCACTTGATATCGACAGTATCGACACCAACCAGGGGCAAAGGGACGGACACCTAAAGTCGGCCGAATTTTTCGACGCCGAAAAATATCCGCAGATCACTTTTAGCTCTACTTCGTTCAAAACAACCGGCGAAGAAGACGAATACACCTTAACCGGCGACCTGACCGTTAAAGGCATTACTAAACCTGTTACGCTCAATGCGGAATTTGGCGGCCTGGCCGACGACTTTTACGGCAATACCAAAGCAGGCTTTGAAGTGACAGGTAAAATAAACCGTAAGGAATTTGGTTTAACCTGGGACGGCGTTACCGAAGCAGGTTCAGTGGTAGTAGGCGAGGACATCAAACTGATGATAAACGTGCAGTTTGCAAAACAAAAGTAATTTTTGATTTCGCATTTCGGTCCCGCACCTGCGGGATTCGATTTCGGAATTAGAAAATAGAATTTAATAATTTAACCAGGGTCAATATTTTGATTTCAAAATATTGACCCTGGTTATTTTTTACCTTTTAAGTTTAATAAGACTATTTTTGCGGCCAAAGAAGATATTGGGAAGTTACGATAAACCATAAATCCGAAATCGAATCCCGCACGTGCGGGACGAAATCCGAAATCAAAACATCCGAAATAAAACCATGCTGATCAAGATCTATCCTGAAAACCCAAATCCAAAAGCTATCGAGCAGGTGGCGCAGGTATTGCGCAAAGGCGGCCTGATCATTTACCCGACGGATACGGTTTACGGTTTAGGCTGCGATATTACCAATCACAAAGCCATCGAAGCGATCTGCAGGTTACGGAATATCAAACCCGAAAAAGCCAATTTTTCCTTTATCTGCTACGACCTGAGCCATATTTCGGATTATATAAAACCTATCGACAACACCACGTTCAGGGTACTGAAAAAGGCGCTGCCAGGGCCGTTTACTTTTATTTTTAATGCCAGCCATAATGTCCCCCGGCTGCTCAGCTCAAACAAAAAAACAGTCGGTATCCGCGTGCCTGATAATAACATCGCCCGCGAAATTGTAAAAGCATTGGGTAATCCCATCCTTTCGACGTCTATCAAAGACGATGATGAGATCATCGAATATTCCACCGATCCTGAACTGATCCACGAAAAATATGAAAACCTTGTGGATATCGTCATCGATGGCGGTTACGGCGAAAATATCCCCTCGACGGTAGTGGATTGCACAGAAGGCGACTTTGAGGTTGTGCGCGAAGGAAAAGGGGAGTTGGAGATGTATTTGTAAAATAGGATATTTGGGAAATGGAACGTACGAGACTTTCAAACAATCAAATAATTATAAAGATATTGATGTTGATTTTCGGGATAATTTTCATCTCGACCTCATTTAATCCTTTCCAATTAGGCACCGCTTTGTTCGGTGTTTTTTTCGAAATTATTTTTGGCTATATCGCCTTTTTTGCTGGTGATAAAATTCAATTTGATAAGAATCATATGTATCTCATATACAGAGACGGGGAAAGCCAGGTGGAATTGAAAAATGTTATTTACGTAGCACGACAAAGTATAACTGCTGTGGGTTTAGCCAAGATTAAATATTTATATGACGGCAAGGAATACTCGACCCAATTTTATCCCAGGTACTTGTCGCGTGCATTTAAACAGTTTGTAGATGAAGTATTAGAAAAAAACCCCAACGCTACTGTCTACAGTAACTTAGGCCTTTGATCACCGTTGATTGATTTGCAGTTGCAAATCAAATCTCATGCAAATCGCCCTTTAAAAGCGCAAATATTTTTTCGTAAAGCTCCCGGGTATCAAATGGTTTTGATATAAAATCGTTCATCCCTATTTCAATACAATGTTCGTATTCGCCCTTAAAAGTATGCGCCGACATGGCAATGATCGGGATGTCTTTTTTGCTGTTGTTTAATGCACGTATCCTCCGTGTTGCTTCATAACCATCCATTTCGGGCATTTGCAGGTCCATCAGGATGATATCGTACGCGTTCTTTTCATGCTTTTCAAGCGCGATCAGCCCATTCTCGGCAACGTCGGTTTCAAAATGCTGTTTTTTCAGCACCTTGATCACCAGCATCTGGTTGATCATATTGTCCTCCACCACCAGGATATGGATGCCCTGGCCCTCGGGGATGCTTTTTTCAATAATACCGGGCAAAATATCTTTAGCGTTGTTAACATGCTTTGAGAAAGTCAGCCTGACGTGAAAATCAGACCCCAGCCCCGGTTCGCTGTTAACATAGATGGTGCCATCCTGCAGTTTTATCAGTTGCTTTACAATGCTCAGGCCGAGCCCGGCGCCACCAAATTTCCGCGCCGTATCGTTTGTAGCCTGCTCAAAGCTTTCAAATATCTTTTCCTGTTTCTCGGGGGGGATGCCAATGCCGGTATCCTTAACCCCAAAGTCGATCATAACCGTGTCTTTGGTTTCGCCAATACAATTTACCGAGATGCTGATCTCGCCGCGGGCCGTAAATTTTACGGCGTTGGACACAAGGTTCAATAACACCTGGTTCAACCTTACCGAGTCGCCCTTTATCATCTCCGGTATTTTCGGGTCCACGTGATAGCGCAGCCTGACGCCCTTTTGCACTGCTTTGGCGTCCATCATCAGCACAACGGTCCGTACGACGTCGCGGGGTTTGAAAGGAAAATCTTCAAAAGTAATTTTGCCGGCCTCCATTCTCGAAAAATCGAGAATATCATTTAAGATAACCAGCAGGTCTTCACCTGATTTAATGATGATCCGGGTGAACTCCTGCTGCTCTTTTTCAAGGCTCGAATCGTCCAGCAGCCTTGCAAAGCCGAGTATGGCATTCATCGGGGTGCGGATCTCGTGGCTCATTTTGGCCAGGAAAAGTTGTTTTGTTTGCTCCGACGCTTCTGCTCTTTCTTTTTCCTTTTTTAGTTTTTCCTCGGTTTCCTTCAGCTCGCGTATATGGCGCATGTTATGTTCAAGCGTATCCGTCATTTGGTTAAACGAGGTGGCCAGCAAACCGATCTCGTCGCGCGAGTAAACTTTCACCCGGGTATCCAGGCGCCCAAGACTGACCTGCGAGGCTCCGTCGATGATCGATTTTACACCTTTTTCGATGCCGCGGCTTATCGAAATAGTGATGAGTATGCTGGTAGTTGCTATGGTTAACGATAAGGTAAGCAATATGCGTAAGACAATATTTTCCAGCCAGCGCGAACCATCACCAAGGGTAAAGGAAAAATCATCCTCCAGCCTGGTGAATTTCCCATTCAGGATATCCACCTGTCCCATTACCCGGTCGATCTCAGCCTGTGAAACCGATTTTGACTGGATCATTTGGTGAAGCTTGTCGCTGATGCCAATCAGTTGCTCCATGTTTTTTTCCGCCTCGCCCCAAATATTTATCGCTTTGCTCAGGTAGGAAATGCTATGAAAACGCTGAATGAGCCTGATCATTCCGTCAACATCCTCCGGGTGGTTACGGCCAATGATAAACCCTTCCCTTGCGACCCGCAGGTCGGGATTTGCTTTTTGAAGCTCTAATCGGGTTATATTATCGCCCAGTGGTACCTTTAAAAAGGCGCGGAAAGATTGATAGTCGGCTTCATTGTGCGAATGGGAATAGATGATGAGGCTGGTGATGGCATCTTTCTGTGCCTTTGACCATAAACCCTCGCCGTTTACAAATGACCGTACCGACGATAGCGTGCCAACGGCGAACCAAAGTGTACATAACTCAACTGTAACCAATAAAGCCATAATACCCACCGTGAAGTACAGCTTCATCGAGATGGTGATATTGGCAAACTTTCGCTGCAAAAATGATACGATCATAGTAGAAGGTGATAAGCCGTATCTTTTTACGATTATTTAGAGCTATAAGTTGTGAGATAGCACAACAAATTTTAATTAAAAACCTCGTTTTCAGGCTTTTTAGTTAAAAATGTTTTTCTGAATGAAATATTTTCGCTGGAGTTAAAGTTCGGTTTAAAGCAATCGAAAAAGCTTATTTTATTAATTACAACGATTAGATGAATAAGACTTAAAGGCAATGTTTTACCGATTTCAATCCAATTAAATAAGGGGTAATAGATATTGTATTAGGCCTGCGGGTGCAAACCAGCGCAATTATGGTCTGATATCTTTGACGAAGCCCGGGATATTATCCAGGTAATCCTTTTCTGCCAGCAGCTTAACAAATTTGGTTCCTACGATGGCCCCGTTTGCATATTCACAAGCCTTGTTAAATGATTTTTGATCGGTGATGCCAAAGCCGATGATAACCGGGTTATTTAGGTTCATCGCTTTGATCCGTTTGTAATAATCCTCGATGTTTACCGACAATTGCAGTGCGGTACCGGTGATGGATGAAGATGAAAGCAGGTAAATAAAGCTATTGGACAATTTGTCTATCTTTCGTATGCGCTCTTCCGAGGTTTGCGGAGTTACCATAAAGATATTGCTCAGGTTGTTACTTTTAAAAATATCAGCATAAAGCATTTCATACTCATAGATGGGAAGGTCGGGCACGATAAGGCCGTCAACGCCAACCCCGGCGGCCATTTTGCAAAATCGTTCCACACCATATTGCACCACGGGGTTAAAATAGCCCATGAGCATTATGGGAATGCTTACCCGTTTACGAAGATCTTTTAACTGCTCAAACAACAGGTTTATATTCATGCCATTTTGCAGCGCAACTTCCGAGCTATGCTGAATAACCGGCCCGTCAGCTACCGGGTCGGAATAAGGGAAGCCGATCTCCAAGAAATCGACACCGACCTTTTCCAGCGCTTCCGCAATATCCAGCGTAGTATTCAGTTCCGGGTAACCGGCAGTAAAGTAGATAGATAACAGGTTATCTTTCTTATTGGCGAAAAGCTCGTTTAATCGGTTCATTTTTTAGTCCATAGTCCATGGTCCATAGTCCATGGTTTTGTGTTGGATAAAATGGCTATGGTCTATGGTCTATCGACCAGGGACTTTTTAGAAGCCAAAATATTTAATATACGTATCCAAATCCTTATCGCCACGTCCTGAAATGCAGATCACGACGGTATCGGATGGTTTAAATTTCATTTTCTCCAGGTGGGCAAGTGCATGTGCAGTTTCGATGGCCGGTATAATGCCCTCCAGCTGGCAGCAAAGTAAACCTGCCTGCAATGCTTCATCGTCAGTTGCGCTAACATATTCAGCGCGATGAATTTTGTACAGGTAAGCGTGCTGCGGACCTATGCCCGGGTAATCCAGTCCCGCCGAAATAGAATAGGGCTCAATCACCTGGCCGTCGTCGGTTTGCATTAAAATGGTGCGGCTGCCATGCAACACACCTTCCCGGCCCAAAAATGTGGTTGCTGCTGAATGACCGCTATCAACGCCTTTGCCGGCAGCTTCAACAGCTACCAGTTTTACCTGTTCATCATCCAGAAAATGATAAAACATACCCATGGCATTGCTGCCGCCGCCTACGCAGGCCATCACATAATCAGGCAGTTCACTGCCGGTATGTTCTTTGAGTTGTTTTTTTGTTTCGAGAGAAATGATGGATTGAAACCGGGCCACCATATCCGGGTAAGGGTAGGGGCCAACCACCGAGCCGATGATATAATGTGTATCAACCGGGTTGGCAATCCAGTCGCGCAGGGCTTCGTTGGTAGCATCTTTTAGGGTTTTACTGCCAGATGTCGCCGGCACCACTGTTGCGCCCAGCATTTTCATGCGCGAAACATTCGGGGCCTGCCGGGCCATATCTATTTCGCCCATGTAAACCACACACTCAATACCCATTAGCGCGCAGACCGTTGCGGTTGCCACGCCATGTTGCCCTGCGCCGGTTTCAGCAATGATCCGTTCCTTACCAAGCCGTTTGGCCAACAGTATCTGTCCGATGGCATTATTAATTTTGTGCGAACCGGTATGGTTCAAATCCTCGCGTTTAAAAAATATGTTGGCGCCGTATTTTTCGGAATATCTTTTAGCATGATAAAGCGGCGAGGGCCGGCCGACGTAATCCTTTAAAAGCGACTCGAATTCAGCCTTAAACGCTTCGTCATTCAAAATTAACAGGTATTCCCGGCGCAGCTCCTCTACATTTGGGTAAAGCATTTCCGGAATGTACGCTCCTCCAAAATCGCCGTAATAGCCTTGTTCGTTAACCCCGTAGCTCATTTGTCGTCTGTTTAATCATGTTAAATGCTTCCTCCAATTTGCCGATATCTTTCATCCCCGGCGCGGTTTCAAATTTGCTGTTCAGATCGACACCGTAAAATTGCGGATGCCGGATGTTTTTCACTTCTTCCAGGTTTTCTAACGAGAGGCCGCCGCTCAGGAAAAATGGGATGTTCAATCGATAGTTCTCCAGCAAACTCCAGTCAAAAGATTTCCCTGAGCCTCCGTGGATATTGGTCTTGGTATCGAATAAGAAAATATCCACGCTATCAGAAAAATCTTCCAAAACCTTAAAATCGAATTGCTCATTTAATCCGAATGCTTTGATCACCTGCACTTTATCCTTAAAGTACGCACAAAACTCCGTATCCTCGCTGCCATGAAGTTGTATCGCGTCAAAACCATATTTGTTGATCAAAGCAACTACCGTTTCCCGGTCTTCATTTACTAAAACGGCGGTTTTTCTAATGGATTGGGGTACGCCGTTCGTCGTGTTCGTATCCAATTCCCCGGCATATCTTGGTGACGGGGCATAGCACACAAAGCCCACATAATCCGGCCCCAAAGCCGCGACCGCTTCAATATTTTCAGCATATTTTAAACCGCACACCTTTATTTTCATCTCAACTCGCAATCAATGTTTTGAAGCTATTCAATGCTTTTTTGCTCACCAGCGACTCTTCGGCCTCATAAAAACAATCGCCGAAGCTTTTTTCAGGTCCGATAGTGTTAATTGCTAACGCCGCGTTACACAATACCACATTTTGCTGCGCCGGCGTGGCCACGTTGTTCAGCACCTTCGAAAAAATTCCCGCCGATTCAGCAATGGTGCTTCCACCTAAAATTTCAATCGGCAAAAGTTTTTCAAAGCCGAGGCTTTCAACCGTGTTGATCTGCTCGCCGGCAGCCGAAAACGTTTTAAAATCACAGGTGAGGGATATCTCATCATAGCCATCCAGAGCATTTAAGATGGTATACCGTTTGTCTGATTTTTGATATAAATAAGCATAAATCCTGGCCAGTTCCAGGTTAAAAACGCCAACCATCTGGTTTTTCGGCTTCGCGGGATTAACCAGCGGGCCCAGCATGTTAAAAAATGTTTTTACCCCCAGCTCTTTACGGATCGGGGCAACAGTTTTCATAGCAGGGTGAAAAAGCGGCGCGTGCAAAAAACAAATGTTGGCCTTGTCGACATTGGTTTTAAGCGTATCCGTATCGTTTGTAAACTTAGCGCCCAAATATTCCATCACATTGGATGAGCCGCAGCCAGAAGACACCCCATAGTTGCCGTGCTTGGCCACTTTGTAACCGGCGCCGGCTACTACAAAAGAAGCAAGGGTCGAAATATTAAACGTATCCTTTCCATCCCCGCCGGTACCGCACAAGTCTACAATCTCGTTGGTCTCCAGGTCAACCGGCAGGCAAAGCTCCAGCATCGCATCGCGAAAGCCTTCCAGCTCATTCACTGTAATGCTGCGCATGCAATAAGCAGTCATAAATGCCGCCATTTGCGAATTATTGTATTTGCCCCGGGCAATCTCAGTCAAAATCTCCCTCGATTGCTCGCGGCTGAACGTTTTGTGTTCAAAAAGATGATTTAATATCTGTTTCATAAACCCCCTAACCCCCTAAAGGGGGAACTAAAGTTTGTTATTTATTTTAAATTCCCATCCCATTATTTATTCCCGCTTTTGGGGGTTAGGGGTGGGGTTAAAAAGAAAGGGTTACCGTATGGCAACCCCCCTGTATATTTTAAAAACAAAAATGGAATTGCCGTACGATCACTCGTTAAGCCACCACCGGTTGTTGTTTAATGTTTTCATTTGTTTATGCGGCAAATATGGAAATATTTTCTCTAAAAACAAGCAGAATGATATTTTTACATACTTCTTGATTTGAAAACATGCAAAAAAGAAAAATAAACCCAGAGGACGACCTGGGCTTTGGCCCTCAACCAGTATTAAAAAACCAGTTTTTACTGAATAAAGATGGCTCGCCGAATGTCAAACGTATTGGGCTGCCGTTTTTTAACACGGCCAATAACTATCATAACCTGATCACCATGAGCTGGACCAAATTCTGGCTGATGGTGATTAGCAGTTACGTTGTCATCAATTTAATTTTTGCCCTGATTTACATGTCATTCGGCCCGGGGAGCCTTGATGGCACTTCGGGAAGCACTTCGTCGCTAAGTCATTTTTGGGACGCTTTTTTCTTTTCGGCACAAACCATTTCAACAGTCGGCTACGGCCGCATCAGCCCAAAAGGGATGGGGACCAATAGTATAGCCGCGCTGGAATCGATGATGGGCCTTTTGGCTTTTGCATTGGCCACAGGATTGTTATATGGCCGTTTTTCGCGGCCCTCGGCGCAGATCGTCTACAGCAAAAATATTTTGGTAGCGCCTTACCGGGAAAACAGCCGGGGCCTGATGTTCAGGCTGGCTAATATTCGTCGTAATATATTAGTCGACCTGGAGATCGAAATCATATTTTCCTATAATGAAACGGTGAACGGTAAACCACAGCGCAGGTTTTTTCCTTTGGAATTAGAGCGAAAAAGCGTTAGCATCCTCACGATAAACTGGACAGTAGTGCATCCCATCGACTCCGATAGCCCGCTCGCTGAAATGTCGCACAAGGAATTGATAGACAGTGAGGCGGCATTTGCCATATTGCTAAAGGCCTTTGACGATACCTTCTCACAAACCGTGCATTCAAGGACAGCCTACCAGGCCAGGGAAATTGTTTGGGGTGGAAAATTCAAGCCAATTTTCGACAGGGACGAAAATGGCAGGATCGTATTGGATCTGAGCCGGATAAATGAGCATGATGTTTTAGAAATATAGCTTTTTGAAGGTCGAACGCGAAAGTTTTAAATTATGTCAGTTAATTGGGAATAAATTTATTAGTAACTTTCTTAAATTATTGAATATGAAACTTGCAACCAGACATTACTCCCAATGAACCTCACTCAAAAACAGTCGATACTAAATTCTATAGAATCGATTTTAGCATTTAATTTTGATAATTTCATAATTGAAAATAGTCCATCTGGCAATATCGATGAGATTAAGTTTGGTGAATACACAGTACAAGACTTTAGGAACACATATCTAAAAGTCTTTTCGCAACTCAGAGAAGAATTAGAAGGTGGTTTGGGTTTAATGTTGCCTAATCAAGATACTTTTAATAATGAATTCTCTCAAGTTGTTTTAGACACGGAGTCAAATAATTTTTTTATCCACGTCCGGAATTTTGCAAGCAGGAATGATGCCGCTGAAATTTTAAAACGATTTGTATATTATCAAATTAGAGAGGGATTTTGGAACAAGTCACTTGTAAAACAGCATAACGTCAATGCGGAAAAACTAAACGAAGCCCAGCAAAATCTGATTTTGGTTCAAAAAAACTTAAGCGAAAACTTAAGCATTTTCGAGAACTTAAAGTCGGATTTTCAAGGTCAACTTGACGAATTTGCGGTTATATTAACAGAAAAAAGAGTAGAAAGCGCTGAAATTACTTCCCATTTAGAAAAAGCCAAACTCGATACGGCATCGATCGCTTCTCTTTTGGCAGCAGCAACTACTAACGATACGGAAATTTCAATTTTAGCGGCGAATATTAAGAGCAAACTTGATATAGTCTCGGAAGATATAGAGAAATATAAGGAGAAATTTGGGGAAATTGAAAACGAAAATAAAGGGCTTAGTGCTGAATTAAAAAAGGATCTGGAAGAAGTGGAAGTGAATTTGGGCGAGGCCAAAACGGGAAATGGATTTATACAAAGTCAAAAAGAAGAAATCATGAGATTAATCGGGATGGCTGCTGATGGCTCCTTGGGGTATAAATTTAATAGTCGAAAGGAAGATTTAGGAAAGGGCCTTAGGCATTTTTGGCGTTGGGCGGTCCCCGCAAGTATACTGATTGCTTTGGGCTGGGTTGTTCTAGTTTTTACGTATTTAGGCGCGCACCTAGGAAATGAATGGATCAACTTGTTAATTAATTTAATTAAAACATCGCCAGTTTGGTTACTGGTTGGATTTGTGTTTTCTCAATACGGTAAGGAAAGGAATTTACAAGAAGAATATGCTTTCAAATCCGCTATAGCGATGACATTAACAGCATACTCACAAATGCTGGCTGTGGACGATGGGGGTGACAATACACACAAATCATCCAAACATGAGATGCTTTTGAAGTCGATCGAAAACCTCTATACTCAACCTATACTAAAAACTGATAAATCCGATAAGAACGAGCTGATAACGCCTAAGCAACTTATTGAGTCCTTGAAGTCCCTCCTCGAAATGATTAAAAGTGTTAAAGACTGAATTTGCTAACGGCTAAAAATTGGCGTCTTACTTCAACAGCGAATTCTTCTCCTTCGCAATGGTATTATAAACCAATTTGTCCACAAGCCGCGGGAAAAATTTATTTAAAAACACCATTAGCTTTCCCTGCCCGGTCATGATCAGCGTACGGGCGCGGTTTTCAATTCCGTCAGCAATGATTTTGGCGACTGCGTCTGAAGTCATCATTTTTTCTTCGTGCATGGTGCTTTCGCCCTGTTGTTTGCCGCTTTTATCCAAAGAGTTGGTTCGAATATTGGATGCGGTAAAGCCGGGGCAGGCCGTTAAAATATGGACGCCGGTTTTCAGGTTTTCAACCCGCAGTACATCCAGGAAACCGTTCATGGCAAACTTGGACGCAGAGTAACCCGTCCGACCCGGTAGCCCTTTGTAGCCTGCTATGGACGATACGCCGACGATGGTTCCCTTCGTTTTTAAAATTTCCGGCAGGGCATATTTGGTGCAATACACCGTACCCCAAAAGTTTACATCCATTACCGCTTTTAACACTTCCAGATCAGCATCGACGAATAAAGCACGCATTGAAATTCCGGCGTTATTCACCAGTACATCTATTTTGCCGAAAGTAAGAGTGGTTTGTTTTATCAGATGCTCACAATCTTCCTCTTTTACCACATCACACTGCACGGCCAGCGCTTTGATATTATACTTATTGATTAGCTCGTCGGTTATCTCACATAAAGTAACATATTGCCGTGCGCCTAAAACCAGGTTTGCGCCGCGTTTGGCAAATTCAAAAGCAAGTGATTTGCCGATGCCAGATGAGGCGCCGGTAATAATGATGATTTTATCCTTTAATGTCATATGATGCCGGGTACAACTGCGGCAAAGCCTGAACTTTTATCTCAGGTAATCGCAGCAGGTATTTGAGGGCGAATATAAGCATCGCACCATAAAAATACCTAACCTGGTTCCCATTGAAGTTATTGGTTTGTTGATCTTCGTATTTAAAGAAATACGTTTTAGGGAAATAGAAATTTTTAAAGCCCGCAAGCCGCAGGCGATAAGAAAGGTCAATATCATAACCGTATCGTGCAAACCGCTCGTCAAACAAACCAACATCCGCCAACGCCGAGCGCCGCAAAAACATGCAGGCGCCGTTGATAATATCAATCTCAGTTATCTGAAATTCTTCCACCCAGTCTTTCCGGGTTTTGTCGTACAGGCGCGTTTTGGCCAGGTGTTTAGCAAAGCCGATCAATTTAAAAAACGCAGCCCAACCGGGGTTAAGCCCATGGATTGACTCAGGGATAAAGTGCCCTTGCGGTGAGATCATCCGAACGCTTAAACCGCCTGCAGCTTTGTGCTCATCCATAAAGCCGATCATCCTTTCAAGCGAGTCCATGCCGCATTTTGTATCCGGGGTGACCAATAAAATATACTCGCCCCTGCACATCTGAAGTGCCTGGTTATTCGCTTTGGCAATGCCCCGGTTTTCAGTATTTGCAATTAGCTGCACTGTACGAAATTCGCTTTCAAGCATTTCCCTTGAGCCGTCGGTCGAAGCGTTGTCAATCATAATCAACTCATAATCAATGTTTTTGCAAGCATCAATTAAAGCGTTAATTGCCTGCTTTAGCAATGAACATTGATTCTGATTAACGATAGCTACTGATAGCTTCATATTTATTTGGATAGCGAATTGATATACGGTACACGTGTTGCAATGGATCTCCCCAATGTAATTTCGTCTACGTACTCCAATTCACCACCAAACGCTATGCCACGGGCTATGGTTGAGATGGTTATGTTAAAAGATTTTAAGCGTTTATCAAGATAAAATATAGTGGTATCACCCTCCATGGTGGCGCTAAGTGCAAAAATCACTTCTTTTACCTCGTCGGTTTTCATGCGCTCAACCAGCGAATCCACCTCCAGGTCGGATGGCCCGATACCGTCCATCGGGGAAATTAATCCACCTAAAACATGGTATACCCCGTTATATTGATTGGTATTCTCTATCGCCATCACGTCGCGTGTATCTTCCACCACGCAGATCATGCTGTGGTCGCGCTTATGTGAAGCACATATTTCACACACCGGACTATCGGATATGTTCAGGCAAACCTTGCAAAATTGTATCTGGTTACGCAGCCTGCTGATGGATGCGCTGAATTTTTCAACGTCCTGCACATCCTGGTTCAGTAAGTGAAGTACCAGCCGAAGAGCAGTTTTTTGGCCCACCCCTGGTAACTTAGCAAATTCAGCAACGGCATCTTCCAATAGTTTGGACGAAAAGTTCATGTTGCGAAATTAATAAATAATAGCTAAATCGCCCTTAGTTCATGGTTCATAGTTCATGGTTCATGGCGGAACGCCGGAAGACTTCGAACAGTTGTAATCGCCTATGGACTTTACCCGATGTCGCCAGCTATTCTACTTTCATTTATCATTGGTTACTTCCTCGTCCTTATGGTAATTTCCTGGCTAACCGCCCGGAAATCATCCAGCAACGACACCTTTTTTGTGGCCAACCGTAACTCAAAATGGTACCTGGTGGCGTTTGGGATGATTGGTACTGCGTTGAGCGGTGTAACTTTTATTTCCGTTCCCGGCAAAGTAGGCGCACCGACGGGCGACCAGTTCGAATACTTCCAGTTTGTATTAGGCAATGCTGCCGGGTTCATCATCATCGCAACAGTGCTTTTGCCGCTTTACTACCGGCTAAAATTAACGTCCATCTATAGCTATATCGAAGGGGCTTTAGGCACCTGGAGCTATAAGACGGCCGCCGGGATATTTCTCATCAGCCGCATCATTGGCTCTGCCTTCAGGCTGTACCTGGTTGTAATTGTATTACAGAAATTTATTTTCGATAGTTACCATATTCCTTTTGCAGTTACAGGTTTAATATGCCTGGTACTCATCTGGTCGTACACTTTTAGGGGTGGTTTGAAAACGATCATCATCACCGATAGCCTGCAAACGCTGTTCCTCGTTTCTTCCGTGTTCCTTTCGATATGGTTCATCTGCCAAAGCCTCCACTACAATATTTTCGACGCCGCTAAAGCGATCAAGAACAGCAGCTATTCCAAAATATTTTTCTTCAGCAATTTTCTTAGCAGCAGGTTCCATTTTGTAAAGGCATTTTTGGGTGGCTTATTTATTACCGTGGCTATGACCGGCCTCGACCAGGACCTGATGCAAAAAAACCTCAGTCTAAAAAACATTCACGAAGCCAAAAAGAACATGTTCAGCTTTACGGCCGTTTTTGTGGTCATCAATATTTTCTTTTTAAGCGTTGGCGCCCTGCTTTGGATTTACGCGGCGAAATACGGTATCAGCGTTGGTAAAACTACAGATTACTTATATCCAACCATCGCCTTAAAATATTTAGGGCTTGTACCCGCCATGGTGTTCATGCTCGGCCTTACAGCGGCCACTTTTGCAACAACCGACTCGGCATTGACAGCCTTAACCACTTCATTTTGCGTCGATTTTTTGGGGTTTGATAAAAAAGAAGTTACCAATAGTAAAAAACTGGTCAATATCCGGCATTGGGTACATATCGGTTTTTCAGGCTTGATGTTTTTAACCATCGTTATCTTTAATTCGGTTAATAATTCAGCGGTCGTTACCGCCATTTTTAAGGTGGCATCATATACTTACGGTCCGTTGCTCGGGCTGTATTCGTTTGGATTGTTCGCCGGTAAAAGACAGGTTTGTGATAAGGCCGTGCCGCTTATTTGCATTATCTCGCCGGCCGTTTGCTATTATTTAAGCATCTACTCCAACAAATTGCTCGGTGGATACGTTTTTGATAACGAACTGATATTGGTGAACGGATTGATTACTTTTATTGGCTTGCTAATTACCTCATCAAAAAAGAAACCGGCAGTAGCCACTCAATAATTCAATAACTCACTAACTCAAAACTAATTAATTCACCAACTCACTAACTCACTAATTCACTAACTGCTATGACCGGTGAAGAAAAAATAAGACACGCATTTGACAACAAAAACTGGCAGGAAATAAAGGTTACCGACTCCTGGCAGATATTTAAAATAATGGCCGAATTTGTTGAAGGCTTTGAAAAGCTGGCCAAAATTGGCCCGTGTGTATCCATCTTCGGTTCTGCCCGCACGCACAACGATTCGGACTATTACAAAATGGCCGAGGAAATTGCCCGGCTTTTAACCGAGCGCGGCTACGGTGTGATCTCAGGCGGAGGTCCCGGCATTATGGAAGCGGCCAACAAAGGCGCATACGAAGCAGGGGGGAAGTCGGTAGGTTTAAATATCGAACTGCCTTTTGAACAATTTCATAACAAATATATCGATAGGGACAAAATACTGGAGTTCGACTATTTTTTTATCCGCAAGGTAATGTTCATGAAATACTCACAGGGCTTTATCATTTTGCCGGGTGGTTTTGGCACCATGGATGAATCCTTTGAAGCCATTACCCTTATACAAACCGGTAAAATAGCCCGGTTCCCGATCGTATTCGTAGGCGTTGAATACTGGAAAGGGCTTTTTAGCTGGATAGAAGAAAAAATGCTGAACGAGCAGCAATATATTCATCCGGACGACCTCAACCTGTACCGCGTTGTCGATACGGCTGAAGAAGCAACCGGCCATATCTTCAAATTCTATGAAAAGTATGTGCTGAAGCCGAATTTTTAATTTGAAGATTGGACGATTTGAAAATTTGAAAATGCATTACATCTTCAAATTTTCAAATCATCAAATTTTCACCCACCCCTTATTTATTGGTCCCGGTTTTAGCATCGCTGACCACCGGCGCCGAACTTGTTGAGCCGGCATTGCCGGCCATATCCACCATATTGGTCACCTCGTCGACTAATGTTTCCGGTGTGCCGGTATAGCCGACATATCTGAATCGGATATTGCCGTTTTTGTCGATAATAAACTTGGTAGGTATGCCTTCCACCCCGTAATCATCTACCACTTTCCCGCGCCGGTTGACACCCATTTTATCGTCTAACAACACATGAAAACTGTACTTGTTATCTGCAATAAATTTTTTAACACCATCCACGTAGTTTTCATCGTTCTCCCAGGTGTCTAAAAATAAGAATTTTACGTTCGGATCATCTTTGTATTTATCCACCGCCATTTGCATGCCGGGGAACGATGCCTTGCACGGACCGCACCAGGTAGCCCAAAAATCAACTATCACTACTTTGCCTTTCAGGTCGGCCAGCGAAACAGTATTGCCGTCCAGATCCTTTAATGTAAACGCAGGGGCCGGTCGGTTGATCATCTTTTGGGCAAGTTCTTCCCTGGCTTTATCTTTTGCCGATTTTTCCAGCCCGGCGATATAATTATCATAGCCATTTTCATAGCCATGCGCCTTTACATAGACTTTTTTAAGCACATCCTTTATTGCTGCTGATCCTTGCCCGGCTTTTACTGTGGTTTCGGCGGCTTCCCGTGCCTTTGCATCCATACCGTTTCCCATTAA
>Ga0207103_10116_pt1 | contig 23603 bp, 16 predicted proteins | sample Alteio_BWMinHeat_81_FD_153546 | JGI IMG/M metagenome (GOLD analysis project Ga0207103, IMG submission 153546) | Enriched cells from forest soil in Barre Woods Harvard Forest LTER site, Petersham, Massachusetts, United States -... | ecosystem: Environmental > Terrestrial > Soil > Temperate forest >...
CAACTGCCGTACAGGTTTCCGACTACGGGACCGGCAGGCGATTGGTCTAGCTTCCGACACTAGGGAAGCGTGCTTTCGCTCCCCCTTAGCCCAGGCTGATTTTCTCGACCACTGGGCCTTCAGGGCCGATGGCATCAAATCGATAGAACTCTGCGCGTTCACCCAAATGACGGAATTTCTGCCGTGCGAGTTGGAGTAGCTTTTCATCAGAGGTGGAGATAATGAACTGGCGCCTCCCAAAGTCCGAATCTAGCAAGCCGACGATCAGGTCGAGGAAAGCATAAGTATTCAGGTCGTCAAAATGGGTCACCGGGTCATCCATAAACACGGGAGCAAAGCCCGACCAAGTCTGGGAAATGCACGCGGTCAGAAACAAGCCGAGCAAAAGGGTCTGCTGCTGGGATTGGCTAAAATAATCGATTGGGCGCAACTCCTCTCCGTGACGTTTGACTCGGACGCTGATGGTGGAGTCGTGGCTCTGGATTTCGATGTCGTCGAAACCGTAAACGGAGCGGAGCCGCCGCTGAATGACCGATGTGCGCGGGCCGTACTCTCGTGTAAAACTGGCGATGGCCTCATTCTGCTGCGACGACACTAGATGAGAGAGTTCGGTGAAATAAACCAGCCAAGGCTGATGCTGGTCTCGCTTCCGTGCTGCCGTCGCGACCGTCTTTTCCTTATTTCGGACGTTTTGCTGCAACGTAGTCAGCGCCGCTGCGGTCGTCACCGCATCAATGGCTAGTTCAAGATTTGACGTTGAATCCCGCAACGCAAGGAGGTGCGCCTGCATACGCGACTCCTCGGCAATGAAGGCAAGAAGCATTTCTTCAGTGGCGTTTGCTGGCAGTTCAGATTCCTGGAGCCGTGCCGTAATCTGCGTCACTGTCCTTTGGAGTTTCGCGAGTTGAGTCCGCAATGCCTGGAGCTGGGTTTTCAAAGATGCTGACTCCTGCTGGAGTGTGCTTATCTCCGTTTTTTTCTGCGTTGTTTCCGTTTGAGCTTTCGCCGCTTCGGCTTTGAAGTCGGTCAGGTGATCAAGGTTGAGGCGCTCGTCACGGGAGAGTTGTTCGTTGTCGATGTCGAGGGAAATCTGAGTCAGTCGTGGATCGTTTTGAAGTCGATTGGCCTCTTCTTTGTGGCGGACCAGCGTTTCCTTTTGGTTCGTCTCCTCGGCTACTTTGGCTGCCAAGAAATTCCTTGCGTTCGTGAGTGCCGTGCGGGCCGCGTCAGTGGCCACACCCGTCTCTTGGACCTGCCGGTTCAGTTCGTTAATCTCCTGTTGGACTCGGTTGAGCCGCACTTGAAGTTGTTCCGCCAAAGTTGAACCAGATGATTCTATGACTATGCTAAGTTCCGCTGCTGCATTGACGAAGTGACCTATCTGAGCGTCAAGCGTGGTCCGCTCGCCTTTCAATGTGGCGATCTGAACGTCGAACGCTTGCTGCTTTTGCTTATTGCCCGCAACTAGCTCGGCCAAGTGTTTTGACTTCTCCCGCACGGTTGTTAGGTCAGTTCGTGCACTGCTCGCCGCATCCGCAGCCAAATGGTTCTGAATGCGACGGACGAGTTCGTCCTTTGAACCATGATCTTCACCGCATAAGGGACAGGTACCATTGCGGATGTGCCCCTGCAATTGAGACAGAAGCGTTTTGAGTTCGGACTGGCCTTTGTCTACCTCCGCGATCTGGCGGGACAAGCGCGTCTCCTCCGCTCGCACCGCAGCCAGTTGCGGTGAAATCTCTCGCTCTTCGGAGCGCAAAACCTCCAAAGATGTGAGATGGGTACGTTCGGATTCAACGACGGAGGCAAGCCTACTCCGGTTGGTCTGCCAAGATTGCATTGATTCGATCAACCTCTGCACGGCGGCAACCTCTCTGCGTTTGGCCTTCAGTTGTTCGGTTGCCTGCACCACCCTATTCTCCTGCGCGCGGAGGTCGATGGCAGCGTGTTGTTCGGCAGCACGGAGTTGTGCAACAGTTTCAATCAGGCGGTTCAATTCGTCGTTAAGAGTTCGCTGCTTTTCCGTGAGCTGTGCATACGCGGGTTTCGTGGTGCGGACCCACTCAAGGAGTAAAGACCGGGCCTGCGCCTCAGCGCATTTGGCGTTCATTTCGATCAGGCGCTGCTCCGCACGCAGAACTGTCGATTCGGCGGCGATTCGCTTTTCCTCAGTCGTGCCGAGTGCCTGTTCTTTTTGTGCGATCTGCTGCTGTAGGCTGGTGAGGTCGGCACGCATCTTCGGCAAGCCAGCAACTTCCTTGGCTAGACCCGAAAGCCGCTCGGTTCGGTTCTGACTCTCCCCGTGGCGCGCTTCGATGGAGGCACGCCATCCGCGCATAACTACGGCGTCGGGCTTACCCTGTTCCGCGTCGAATCCCGCCGCGATAAGCCTGGCGCGCAGCGCATCGAATTCCGCGTCGAGTATTTCGATGTTGGTGTGTGATGTGGTGGTGTGACGCAGTCGGTCCAGTTCCTGTTTCTCGTCGGCGATCTGTTCCGAAAGTTCATTGATGTCCCTGTTTGCGTCCGCGATAATCGAGTCCAGAACCTCGCGAACTTTGGTGGTTTTGTTCACGGCGTTGGTATAATCTTGAAATGCGAGCATTCGGGAAACAATTTCTGCTGGCAGACAGCAAGTCGCTTGAAAATCCTTGGTGAGTTCCTGCTGTTCCTGATTAAAGAGATGTGTGGCACGGAAAAGATTAATAAAGTTCTCGATACGGTCAGCGGCCGGGATTTCGCGCCCCGTGAGTTCAGCCAAAATGGTTTTGCGGTCGGTCAGCCGACCGTCCAATAGCGGTTGTTTCCGGGTCTTCACGCTCCGCGTGATCTTTCGGACCGCCGCATTACATTGGAACGAAAGCGACACGACGCTTTCCTCAGAGCCGGTGTCGAGATGCTGCGCCGTCTTAGTGAAATGCGCGTCGCTGGAGGAATCGATGCGGCCTATTCCACCAGTTACTGCGAAGTCCACGGCGTCGAAAAAGGAGGTCTTACCGAATCCGTTTGGGCCATAGAGTATGGTGACATCAGCCCCAAGAGCAAAGGTCTGCGGCTTGCGATAGGCCCGAAAATTCTTGATGGTGACGGTTTCGAGTCGGACGGATTCTGTGCTTCCGTCTGATTGCGCAACCGGAGCGTTGGCGACCGACGTGAGTTCCTGCGGTTCGCCAAATTCGCCGCTGATGCAATCTTCAACAATGCGTTGGGGACCACGTTCATGCTGGACAACAACATATCGCGCTAGGACGGCCGGAACGCCGCATTGGTGAAGAAACGTCTGTGCCGATGCGGGTCTGAGAGTTTGACCATCTAGCGGGGTAAGCGGGAGAAACGGCAGACGTGCAAGCGACGCACCGAGCGGCGACGTAAGCGGAACGACAAATTTGCGGCAAAAATACACATCCGTTTCGACGCTGGAACAGAACTGGTCAAGATTGGCAACACCCGGCTGCACGCAAAACACGAAGGCTAGATCGAGGGCGTCCCATGCTCCCCGCTCTTGCTTAAAGTACGTCTTGAATCTGTCATACAGCGCGTTATAGCTCGCGCTCATGTCGCCATTGGAGAACGCAAACCCCGCCATAACGTGCCTCGTCTGCAACAGTAAGATCGGCTGGTGCAGAGAATCAACAGGCTTGACAGTTAGCTGCGAGCCAGGCAGTACGCCTGCCAGATAGCTGCGCAGGCTGTCAGCCGATGGTTGCGGACTAGTTGGCGAGTGCGGCATCGATTGCTCCTGGAACAGCGGTGGCCGCTGCCGTTTGCTGAAAAATGTCTAGCACATTGCGATATCCCAGATGCAACAAGTTGCTGGCCGGGTCAGTGATTTTGTGCTCTTCTCCTAAATGCGGAGTTTCGGGCTGCAAGAAACTGCCCAGCCTCCGCAACCACGGATTGTTGTCCGGGTCCCGGGAAACAAGGAGCATCTGTCGTCGTGGCATGGGCACTAAAGCTTGAGAGTGCTTTAGACATTCCTCGTGCGAATCGCCGCGTATGGCCAACAGATCGACCGTCTGGTTGTTGATGACGACAGAGGCATGGACGGAATCGGAACCAACCGTGGGAGGGGGACAACCGAGGCTCACAATGTCGAGGGTATGCACAAGGTGCTCCAGAGCGTTCGATTCGGTCGCGTCCCAGTCATCGGCGTGCACCGCTTTCGACGCCTGTGCGGCCAACTTCACGGTATGTGCGGCCGATTGTGGCGAAATCTGACGCAAGACCGAAACGGTGTGCTGGTGCGTGGCGTCTGTCGGTGTGGCAAGCGGCACTTGGGGATAGGTCACGCTCAAGGGGGGAAGCTGATCCAGTTCATCATTCAACCATTTGACACAACCAGCAACGGCATCGGATGGGGCACGTCGGTCGTTCGTACCACACAGCGGGAAAACAAATGCATTTTCGACCGCAATCGTGCGTCCCGCAGCGCCGGGCGTGAGGGAATTGGGATTTACCTGCACAAAGGAATGGATGCAGGCACCACGCTCACGAAACACAACGTCACGATAGCCAGATAGCAGCGTGCTTGAGCGAAACCGTGGCCCGCCATTCGAGAAAGTCGGATTACAGTCAGGCTGCGCGAAAAGTGTCTGAGGCGGAAATACCAAGCTGGTGCTACCATATGCGTCAGCCCGACCAGGTACAGCCTTGCCCGCACTGTTTGCGAACAGCAAACAGGCGCGGTCGCGCCGAACACTCGGCAAAGTGTTTTGGTCAAAGAAGCGGCCCACTTCCGTGAGAAAGGTGTCGTGCGATGGCTTCGGATTGCATTGAAGGACAAAAAGCCATGAGAGCGAAAGCTCGGCCTGTGCCTGGGTCGCTTGTCGCTGCAAATCTTCCAATACCCATTGCCAGATTTTGCGATTCTCCACCGTCGCAATCCAGTCGAAGCAAATGAGTGAGGAAAATCGGTATTGCGTGACGTTCTCGAAAGTCCCCTTGAATGTGTACACCGAATTGCCGCGAAACATGTGTTGGTAATGAACATTCTGTTCGGGCCATGCGGGGTGAAGCTTCGGTTGGAGCCAACGCTCGACCGTGCCGTCGCCGCCCTTTATCCAGATGATGGCACAGTTGATCCACGCATTCTCGGCAATACGCTCTAAGCTGTTGTGCGTCGTATCCAGATGCGTGCCAGTTGTGGCCACGAGTGTAGCAAATTCCACCTTAGTAAGAGCGTCAGTCCCGCCAATGACGATTGTACCAGTCGGCCATTCGGGCGCTTGGATGGCGGTGTCGATCAGCGTGATCCCTTCTTGACCGGGAATACTGTATTCTGGAAACACAGTGAAATGCGTCTTCGGTGCACCGTGGCGTGCGGCGCGCGCGACCGTCAGGGTGTCTGCCAGCATGGCGAGTTGCTGTTCCTTGGCTTGTGCCGTAGAGCGGAAGGGCTCAATGTCGGTCAGCGAAAGAAAAGGCTGGACAATAACCATGCCGACGCGATCGCTCGGAAGCGTAACGTTACGCGATGAAAGATCGACTGTTTCAATATGGACCACTGGATAAATGCCTAAGCAAGAGCCTAATAAAACACAAGGGCGATGACTACAAGAGTGCCAACGCCGGATCTTAACTCAATCATGTAGCCTCACTTCGCTTGATCGGCTGATAGGTGAAAGTCGCTGCCAAGCCGGCAAGCGTTTTGGATTCGTCGATGGCATCGTGCGGAATGAGCACGTAGACCCAAGGTGTGCCGGTAACTTTGCTTGCGTTGCGACACCACTCGAATGCGGCTTCGGCCTTGGTAATGACAACGGCGTCGTTCATCGCGTCCTTCTGCTTGGGTTCGCAGAGGTACTTCGCGTTTTTTGTCTCGACAACGAAATCGGGCTCGTAATCACCCTCCTCAATTCCAGACCGATAATGGATGGCGAAAACGCTGCGCCCGGGTTTGAACCACTTGAGGGCTTGCTTGTCGTTCTCCAAGACGACTGCGAAACGCCTCTCAGAGTCAGAATCGAATTTCTGCGTTGGATAGAGGCACTTGGAGAAGCCGCCAAAGATCATTCCTCGGATGTATTTGCGCTCCTCTACAGGTTGGCGGAACGGTCGAATGTCCTCATCGGCGGCCGCCAGCACGTTGGTTGAACGAAGCGTACGGAAACCCTTAGTGATCTTTACCTCGTATGAAGTTGCCGTCTCAAAGTAGTGCTGCTGCATCTGAGCGTAGATTGCGTCAACGAGCTGGCGGTTGTGACTCACCAGGACGTTGAACACCTCGTCTTCGTTCGCCAGATAGGACTGCAAATGCGCGATCATTTGTCCGGCCAGTTTGTAGAGCAGTTCCGCGTGCTCGTCATAGCTGATGTCGTCAAAGTCGATCAGCCCACGGACCAGGTAGTCTTCCAGCCGTTTTTCGGAGGCGACGTTGCTGGAATCCTGGAGCTTGTAGCGTTCATTGCTCTGGAGGTTTTGGATAAGGATGTCCTTGGACACAGGTTGGAGCCGGATATTTTTGGAGTCGAGGTCAAATTCACGAAATCCATAGGTTGCATCTTCGGAAGGGACGACGACGATCTTCGGGATGTCGATCGACATTTCTATGAACTGCTTGGTCACCTCGGCCACGACCTGCTTTACATCGACTTTCTCCTCCATTGTTGGAAGATCGGCTTGCACCGGCTTGATCGCCTCGGCGACTCGGGCAGCTATTTGTTCCTGCACTTCGGCTGAGTTTAGGTCGCGTGAGCTGCGGAGCCGCTCAAAGTGTTGAATGGCATCTAGGGCCGCCTTGGCTGCTTTCCGTTCCGGCTCCGTGTTGAAGAACGACCTTTGTTCTGTATTGGTGTGGCCTTCGCTGGACGGGGAGCCGATAAGCCGCTCCTCCAAATTCGTCCGTACCTCAATCGCCTTGGAATGCTTGTCAGGAATGTCCTTGCCGATCACCACCAAACCTATCTTGAGGACAGAGTCACCACGGTTGGCCTCGTCGATGATTTCCTGGAACTTGTCATGAGCGACAATTGTGAGCCGGTCCACGGCGGGCACGCCGACGCGTTTCCCGTATGGCAAGCGGAGGCCACGGCCAATGGCTTGCTCGATCAGCGTCCGTGAGTTAAACGCCCGTAGCGGGACGATGGTGTAGAGATTGGTTACGTCCCAGCCTTCCTTGAGCTGGTCTACGTGAATAACGATTTCGGTGGTATCGTCCGGGTTCTCGACGGAAAGCAGTTTTTGAACGTTTTCGTCCCGCTCTTCTCCGCGCTGATTGGAGTGGACTTCAGCCACCTTGCCGCGATACTGGCCGGCGAAGAATTCGTCGTCCTCGATGATCGCCCGCAGCCGGCTTGCGTGCGTCGTGTCTTCGGCGACCACAAGCATGAACGGCTTCACCCGATTCACGTCGTTCTCACGGGCAAAGACTTCAAGCTGCACTTTTGTCTCTTCATGGATGTGGATGCCATCCTCAAGCTTCAGCCGTTCCAGGCCTGCCTTGTCGTAATTGTCTACGTTGAAGTTCTCGCGCGTCGCCACGCACGGGGCTTTGACGAAGCCGTCTTCCAGTGCCTTGGAAAGTGGATAGCTGTAGATGATGTTCTTGAAGGGAACTGTGTACTGGCCTTGTATCACCTGTGGTGTAGCAGTCAGTTCCAAGCCCAGGATCGGCTTCAACTCATTGAGCGCTCTTACTCCGGCTGAAGCCCGGTAGCGGTGGGATTCATCCATAATCAAGACCAGGTCGTCCAGCTTCGACAAATAATCGAAGTAGCTCTCCCCGATGTATTCGCCTAGTCGTTTGATTCTTGGAGCGGCTCCTCCACGGACTTCGGAATTGATTTTGGAGATGTTGAAGATGTTGATGTGGACACCTTCATCGAATAAACGTCCGCCGCGAATGCCTCGCCCGCTTTCATAATTGTCGCCTGTGATGATTTCCGGCGGTTCCATCGCGAATTCGCTGATTCCCTGAAAAACGTATTTGGGGTTATTGGGCGTAAAGTCGGCAATCAGCTTGTTGTAGATGGTCAGGTTCGGGGCCAGGACAAAGTAGTTGCGGATGCCCTCGGCGCGGTACAGATAGGAAATAAACGCTCCCATGAGCCGTGTCTTACCAACGCCAGTGGCAAGCGCGAAGCAGAGTGATGGGAATTCCCTCTCGAAATCTTGAACCGAAGGAAACTCGGACTGGATGACTTTCAGGGCTTCGGCCATGTTGGTCATTTTCTCGAAATCGACGATCTCACACAAACGGTCGAGAATCTGGAGCGACTCCCGCTGCGGCGGTCGAAGGCTCAATCGATTGGCAACGGCGTTGACGTGTTGAAGGCTCATTTCTCGCCTCCTTCCATCGCAAAGAGGGTTGGCTGACCATCAGCATCCCGACGCCGGCGGCGACGCGGTGGCGGTAAGGCTTCGTCCTTTTCCGGTTCCGACTCTGCCGGCTTGAGGTGTTTGATCTCAAGGCTGTAGTCGTCTTTGCCCCATTCGCACTTGGCGAGAACCGCCTTGGGAATCTTCTTTAGCGTCAGATTAGGGAACTCATCGACGTTCTTCACACGAAACGCGTGACAGTAGATGACAAGCGAGTGATTTGGCCCGACATCCTCAGCCAATGCCTCGATTTGCTGACGCGTGAGAATTTGCGTGGTCACGTAAATGAAGTCGGTTTCTGTTGAGTGCCCCTGCTGCCAATAGACGGCGTCGCTTGGTGCGTAGGTGAAACCCTCGATTTTGCAGATAGCCTGCGCCAACATAGGAGCGTTATATTTTCTGTTGATAATCCAGTTGCCGAACTGATCCTGCTGCAAGAGCGACGGGGCGAGGGAGAAATAGCGGAAGCCACCGCCGCCCTTCCAGCCGCTCGCCTCGGTCACTCCGCCCGGGTCTTGCCCATCGATGACCTTGGTGAGGCGGGGAATGATGTGTGTGTGGCAGTGCTCGCCGAGTTCGACCATAATCCAGCGGCGGCCCATTTTGTGCGCGACCGCGCCCGTCGTGCCTGAGCCGGCGAACGAATCGAGGACCAAGTCACCGGGGTCGGTGGCAATCTGGAGAACGCGCAGAAGAAGGCGTTCAGGTTTCGGCGTATCGAATGGGATCACGTCCCGGAAGAGCGCTTGAACTTCACGCTTCGCCTCTTGGGAATGGCCGACTTCCGTATGAGGCCACCATGTCCGAGGAACAAGGCCCTCCTGGACCTCATTGAGATACAGTTTCACAGCAGGGACATTGTCTCCCTTCGGGCCGAACGTGATTCTACCTTTCTGAACAAGGTCCCAGAACTCAGGTTCGACCATTCGCCAGTGACTGCCCTTTGGAGGCCGTACCTTCCTGCCTGATGGGGTTTTGATCTCGTACATCAGACCTTCATGTCGTTCTTCAGCCGCGAAGATCGGCCCAAGACGCCAGAGGCCGTTCGGGTCGTGATCCGGATTTGTGTACTTGCTAGAACTCTTTTCGTCGCGAGGCAGAAGTCGTCTAACATTCTTCCAGTCTAGTCCCATAGGAGAGTAGATGAGCAAGTAGTTATGACTGGGCGAGATAGCTGCCGCGTTGCTTCGGCCATAGAAGTTCTCCCACACAATAGTTGAGACAAAAGCATCGCGCCCAAACACTTCGTCAAGCACCACCTTAAGATAATGGCACTCGTGATCGTCGATTGTGACCCAAATTGTTCCGTCTGGTCTCAGCAGCTTCCGCAACAACTCTAGCCGATCCCGCATCAGCGCCAGCCACAGTGAATGCTCGACCCCGTCGTCGTAATGCTCGAAGGCAGAGCCGGTGTTGTATGGCGGATCAATGTAGATGCACTTCACTTTCCCCGTGAACTCGGCTTCGAGGGCTTTGAGGGCGAGCAGGTTGTCGCCGAAGATGAGCCGGTTGTCGAAAATGTCCTTTTCGTTAACTCGCTGGGCAGCGTGGTATGACTTCGCAGTGTCTTCAAGAAGAACACGCGGTTCTAGGCGCGGTCGGTCTTCCTTTCCGATCCAGGTCAGTTCCAGCTTTGTCTTCTTCGCCATCGTATCGTCCTATCTCTAGCTGAGGTGCCACCGGGCCGCGAACAACTCGGTCCGTGTTACCTGCTGTGCAAGCCTGGACTCGATCTCCTCAAGCAACTTATCCTTGCGATTCTCGATCTCATCCTGGGCCTCGTCCCGTTGCGTGCGGTTCTCCTTGAGCTTCCGTTCCCTCTCCTTCACCTGCCGCTGCACGACGATCTTCTGCTCCAGATTCGGAGCCTGTCGAGCCTCGCGCTTCATCGCTCTGATTTCGACCTCCAACTCGCGTATCTCACGCTCGATGCCGTCCTTCAGGTCGTCAGCCCACCGGTCGAGCTTTTCCATTTCCAAATCGAACCAGTGAGCATTTCGTGAGGAAATGTCTCCCAACGCGCGACTTTGCCCGAACTCGATTGCTTCGTCGAGCTTTTTGCGCACCTCACTCGGTATCGCAGCATCAGCGCCGACGCTTGCCGGCAAGTCGAACAACCGCCGGCATTGGCCCTCCTCTAGTTCGTCGCCGTGGTCAGTCACGCCCGCAAGTATCAGGTGTTCCTCGGTTTCGAAGGCATTCACGCTGAGGCACGAGCAGGTAAGCCAGCCGGAATTCCCGACCAGCGCTTCCAGGACAGCGATTTTCTTGGCAGAGCCGGAATAGTCGAATGTCACCTCGGCCGGCGATGGCTTTAGCGCCTTGCCCTGGGCGATGATTCGCTGCGCGAGCGGATGGCCGACGCGGTAGGTGTTGGCGTCATCAACGCGCTTGCCAAGCCGGTACGGTCCCGGATGGATCGTTTCGCCGGGGAAAGGATTGCGGGTCAAGTGAAAACTGTACTCCTTACCATCGAACTCGGCGAAGGAGTCGAGCAAATATCGGGTCAGTGTCCAGAGGCGTTCGTTGAAGCGGTCGAGTAAGCCGCTGCTTTGAATGCGGACCTTTTCAACAACTTCCTGATCAAAGTTGTCGAGCAGCTTTTCGCGGGCATCGCGTTGCCCTTCGGCAATTTGTGAGTCGAGTTCCTGTTGAAGCTGGTCGAACTCGAACTGAATCTGTTGCGGCGTTCGGCACTTCTGGTATATCGAGGCTATGCGTTTCTCGAAGTCCACGCCGGACTCGACTGCGCCTAGCACTTCGTCGCTTGAACCGAATACGCCGTTAAACAAGCGGAATTTGGTATCCAGCAACTCGTAGACCCGTTGATCGGCGGCGTTATTCTTGTTGAGGAAATTGACCACGACCACGTCGAACTTCTGCCCGTAGCGGTGGCATCGCCCGATCCGTTGTTCGATGCGTTGCGGATTCCAGGGCAGGTCGTAGTTGACCACCAGGTTGCAAAACTGGAGGTTGATACCCTCGGCTGCCGCTTCCGTGGCGATCATGATGGCCGCTTCATCGCGAAAGTGTTCGACCAATGCAGCACGCATGTCCGCGCCCGGTGAGCCAGACAGTCGGTCAGTTCCTTCATTCTTTTCAAGCCAGCGACGGTAGATTTCCTTTGAGCGTGCGTCGTTGTTCGTGCCATTGAAAAGCATGACCTTGCCGGCGAATTCGGTCTGCTCCAAGATGCGGAAAAGGTATTCCTGGGTCCGTCTTGATTCAGTAAAGATGAGTGCCTTCTGCTGGATCGCCGGAACTTTCTTCTCTTTCTGCGCTTCGACAGCGGCAGCGAAGCCTCGGCGGAGTGCCGTTAGTAGCACTTCGCCTTTGGAGTTGCGGACAATGGATTTTGCCAGAGCATGGAACTCGCGGAGCTTGGCCATCTCGCCGCGCATTTCCGCAACCTGCTCCGGCGTGAAATGCGGCTTTTGATCCCCTGGCTCTTCCCCTTCATCCGGTTCCCACTCGTCGGCGAGTTCGTCGAATTCCTCAAGGTTCTCGGCTAACTCTTCGGGCGGTGAATCGACCGCCTCGGACTGTTTTGCTGCCGTTTCGAGCTTAAAGGCCAGGCCGTTCAATGTGTCGGAAATGGCGTAGGTTGAAGATGCCAGGAGCTTCCGCAGAATCAGCGTCATCAGGGAACGTTGGCTAGCCGGCAAGGCGTAAAGGGTGGGCTGCTGTAAATATTCCGACACAAGGTCGTAAAGCCGCTGTTCTTCCTGCGTGGGAACGAACTCCTGCACGAGGGCATGTCGGTTCGTAAATTTCACGTATTCCAACACCTGTTTTCGGAGCGTTCGCTTGCAGATTGGCCGAAGGCGTTCCTTCAGGTCGTTGAAATCATCATCGTTCGCCAACCGGGTGAATCGAGTGCGATATGTTTTCAGGTCGCCGAATGCGAAATCATCAATGATGCTGACAAGGCCATAAAGCTCCAGCAACGAGTTTTGAAGTGGGGTTGCCGTCAGCAGTAATTTGCGGAAGGGAGCAACGGCTTGCTTGATGGCGTTGGCAATCTTGTTAGTCGGTTTGTAAACGTTGCGGAGTCGGTGGGCTTCGTCGATGACCACCAAATCCCACGGAGTCTGGCGGATGTAGGGCTCCATCTTCTTGGCAAACTGGTAGGAACAAATGACAACGGCGTCTCGCTGAAATGGATTCAGGTTACCGGCGCGGACGGACTCGTTGAATGTGCGGCTTTCCAGAATCGCCGATGAGAGGAAGAACTTGTCGGCAAGTTCCTGCCCCCATTGTTTTCGCAGATTGGCCGGCGCAATCACGAGAATCCGGTGCTTCTGCTCGGCCCATTTCTGTGCAATCAGCAACCCGGCTTCGATGGTCTTGCCCAGTCCAACTTCGTCAGCCAGGATTGCCCCGCGCGACAGGGGGTTCCGAAAGGCGAACAGAGCCGCCTCGATCTGGTGCGGGTTCAGGTCCACCTGGGCGTCGGATAGCACGGCCGTGAGCTTTTCAACGCTGTCCGACGCACAGCGCCGGGTGAGCTCGTGGGCAATATACTTGGCGTGATAGTCAGTCATCATGGGCGCTCAAGGTTTGGATGTCGTTGACCGTCTTTTCGTTTTGGAATCCTCCGCCCGGCCGTTCCGGGAGATACGTTTGTCGGCGAGCACGTAGCGCCAGCCGTCTCCGTGGTTTTCGGCGCGGATGTCATGTCCCCTGACTCGCAAGGCCGTGACGCAGCGGGAAATGGTCGGGATCGAGACGCCGATTTCTTCCGCCAGCATGGGCGTGGAATACCGCCCGGTGCGAATCAGGCTTAAAACGTCGTCCAGTCGGCGCGCGATCTCTAGGGAGCGCTCAAATGGCATTTCGGATACTCCTTTTGGTTGAGGTATTGTCTATCGACCAGTGATAGACTTGTCAAGGAAGCGTTTTTCTTTCAGTTTTCCGGATTTTGGAAGAGGTTTCTCGGGCTGTTAGGGAGATGAGCATCCGGTCGGCCGCCGCCTGACCATCGCCCTGAATTTTCGGCCTCGGGTCCCAGGCCGTGGTCACCGACGCCGCGGCCTGGGTAGGCCGGAAATTCAAGAAGGCGGCCCATCATGCAAATGAATCATAATGCTTCGGGCTTTGACAGCGTCGGTGGTTTTCCGCGTCAGTTGCGCTATAGCGTGGATTGGCTGGCATGATGGCAGCCTACCCGATCAGGTAAGCAGCGGTCGGCAATGAGCAAAGGATTAGACCAAAGCGCGGCATTTCGCTATTGCGAAAGGTAAAGGTAAATAAAGGTTATCACATATCGCCAGTGACTAAAGGCAAGAAGAGAAAGAAAGGCAAGCCGGTAGCGCTGCCGGTCACTCAAAACGTGCAAAGGCGGGTCTGAAGCCTGATGTCGGGAGGAGGTGACATCCAGCTCCCCATCCCAATGCAGCACAAAAGAAGCCACCATGGCGGCCAGTGTGATGGGCCTTGAAGCGACTTCTTAAATGGATTAAGACACCATCGGAGCAAACAGGAGGACGAAGATGAAATGGCTATTGGTAATAAACTATGCGGGCGTGCCTATCGGGGAGCCAAACCCCTCCATCGTAATTTACGATTCCGAGGAAGAATGCCGTGCCGCTGCTGCCGAAATCAACCGCGGCCCGCAGGAATATGATTCCTTCAACGCACCATGCCACGATAGGGCGACGTGTCAGCCTGAAGGCAAGAACCCGTATGCGATGCCGCCTATGAAGCCATTGGCTGCCGGGGGCAAGTAAGGCGATGAACGAGTAGCCGTCTTCCAAGTTGCGGCCCGCCCCCCCTTGACACTCGACTTGTGAACTAATCGTTGATACTTTCTTGCCGACGGTGTAAGGCCGGCAAGGAAGGATGCACAAAGAATAAGGAGGAAAAGTCATGAGCGATCATCTTACGACGGCGCAGTGTTTTCGTTGCGGCAATCCAGTGGACATTAACAAAGCGATTGCCGTTCGACTAAACAATAAGGATCTGCCAAACGGTCCCGGTGACAAATGGGGATTTCAGCATCAAGAATGCGCCACGCAGGAAGATAAGGCGGAATTGGATGGATCGAAATACTTTGGCAAAGAATGGAACACGTAGGATACCCTTATGGCTGGCTCGACCGTTAGAGATCACGATTGGTTCGTTTACAGCGCGGCATTCTTCCTCAGTGACCGTGTACTTGTTGTGGAATGTCGGAGAACTGGTGATCGCGGCTACGTGCGTGATCCATCTCCAAGCGAGTGGAAGAGGGCATTTCATGGACCTATCAAACCATACCCGTGGCCAGATGGCGGGAGAGTGACGATTTACGCTGGTACGGCATCCCCGTTCGACGAACGTATAAAAGGCGGTGCTTAACCTTGGGTTGGCCACAACTCCTATGCTGTGACGGCATGAGCAAAGAAATTGACGAAAACACAGCATTCCGCTATTGGAAGAGCGGAAGCAAATAGCGGTTATCTCATGTCGCCAGTGACTAAAGTCAAAAAACGCAAGAAAGCAAAAGCGGATGCCGGTGCCGATCACTTGCACAATGGAAAGGTAGGTCTGGGCTCGGTTATCATTCCCTGCTGGAATCAGCTGGAATACACGCGCATCTGCCTTGAGTCCCTCTTCCAGCATACCGGCTCTTCGTGGGAACTTATCGTCATCGATAACGGCTCGACCGACGGAACGGCAGCCCACCTCGCGACCATACGCGATACATCCCGTGTACCAGTCTCGGTAATCACCAACAAATCAAATCGGGGTTTTCCCACCGCGATCAATCAGGGCTTGCGGGCGGCGAAGGGCGAATATCTGGTGCTATTGAACAATGACACGGTTGTCACCGACGGCTGGCTAGATCGGCTCATCGCCGTGTCGAAAGAGAAGGCGGAGGGGAATCGGCCGGTCGGTATGGTGGGGCCGATGAGCAATTATGTGTCGCCGCCGCAAATGGTCGAGCAGGTTCCGTATGAGACGATGGACGCCATGCAGCACTTCGCCCGCCGGCGGCGAAAGCAGTATCGCGGCAAATGGTTCCCGGCGGCGAAGCTTTCCGGCTTCTGCTTGCTGATGACGCGACCGGTTTATGACGCCGTAGGCGGGTTGGACGAGCGGTTTGGCCTGGGGATGTTCGATGACGACGACTTGGCTTTACGAGCCCGGAAGGCGGGGTTTGAGCTGGCGGTAGCCCAGGACGTGTTCATCCACCATTTCGGCAGCCGGACGTTCGCGGGCCAGGGAATCGATGCCAACGCCGTTCTTGAGGAAAACATGGCACGGTTTCGGGAGAAGTGGGGGGCGGAGGCACCGCCAATGTCGCTTGTCAACCTGCCCTCATGGGCGGGCAATGACCCAGGTGTCCCCGCGGCAGGTGGGCGCCGGAAAGCCCAGAATCACAAAACCGCCAGGATGATAGTAGATGCGTTTATATTCCATCAGGAATATGAGATGCTGGAGTTCCGGCTGAAACTGCTTCATCGGCATGTCGATAGATTCGTCATCGTGGAGGCGGACAAAACATTCTCAGGGCTGGACAAGCCCTTCTATTACGAGCAACACAAAGACCGATATGCGTGGGCGGCAGATAAGATAATCTATTTCAAGTTGCATTGCGACGTGTCCCATTTGAATTTAACGACGGCGCCTACCGAGTTCCAACCTAGCCATGATTGCTGGCAGATCGAATACGCTCAGCGTGGCGCTATCGTTACTGCATGTGATGGTTTGTCCGATGATGACATTCTTATCATGGGGGATGTTGACGAGATCCCTTCCGTGGAGGCGATAGAATGGGCGAAACAAAACGTAAGCCAATTACCCGCAGCCTGCCAACAACATTTCTTTTATTATGATCTAAGGCATTTGCGACAAGAGGCCATGTTATGTTCGATATTTGCGACATTGCGCACGGCAAGAAGCGTGGGAACGCAGGGATTGAGGAACCAGAGGGGTACGATTACCCGAATTGGCAATGCAGGCTGGCACCTCAGTTATTTTGGCGACGCGGACGCGATCAAAACAAAGATCGAGTCGTTCTCGCACCAGGAACTAAATGTCCCCGAATTCAAAGACAAGGAACACATAGACCGCTGCCGTTCCGCCGGCCAAGACTTATTCAAGCGGGGCACACAAACGATTCGGGTGATGCCCGATTTCTTCCCATCATATTTCAGAGAATCGGCACCTGCACAGTGGTGGCGTACTGATGAGATTGCAGCCGACAAAGCAGGGAGAAATACCACGACCAAACGCAAGGGCGGAAACCCAAGCGGGACTACGCGCAGAGATGGTGGAAATGCCAAGCGGTCATCATCGCGTAAAGCCAAAGTCAGCCTGACGATGATCGTCCGCAACGAGGAGCACAATCTGCCGCGTTGTCTGGAGTCGGTTCGCGGCCTCTTTGATGAAATCGTGGTCGTCGATACGGGCAGCACCGACCGCACCAAGGAAATCGCCCTGGGATTCGGTGCCCGCATCGTCGATTTCGCTTGGGTCGATGATTTCGCTGCGGCGAGGAACGTGGCGTTGGACCATGCCACCGGGGATTACGTTTTCTGGCTCGACGCTGACGATGTAATAGAACCACCGGAGCGAGAGAAGCTCAAAAAGCTGCTTAAAAGCCTACGAGCGGAAAGCAACGACGCTTACGCGCTGCGCTGTATTTGCGATACCAGCACGGGCGGCCAGGTCGTCGCCGATCAAACCCGCCTGTTTCCACGCCGCGATGGGATTCGCTGGGCACGCCGTATCCATGAAGACATCACCGTAGCGTTGGACCGGGCGGGGATTGTAACGAAATGGACTGACATCATGGTGCTGCATTCCGGCTATGCTGATCCGGTCATACACGAGCAGAAACGCCAGCGCGATCTGATTCTCCTGAACCGGGATCTGACGGAACACCCCAATGATCCTTATGTCTATTACTATCTGGGCACGTTGGCGTTCGAGCGTGAGAAGTGGCAGGAAGCGCTGGGCTATTACATCCTGAGCCTGGCGAAATCCGGAACCAAGGAATCCATCGCCTGCAAGCTTTTCGCCATGATCGCTTGGACGAATCAAATCCTGCTGCGTTACGATGAATCGTTGCGAGTATCCAACGAAGGGCTCACCTACTTCCCCGATGTTGGCGATTTGCTGTTCCGCAAGGGGATCGCACTGCGCTACCTTCACCGATCGGGCGAGGCAGAGGCATGCTTTACCCGGATACTTAGCCTTGGGCGTCCGCAGAAACTTTCCAACATCGATCCGGGCATCTATGGGTACATAACGCGGGGGAACCTGGCGATCATCGCCGAGGAACGCGGCGATTACGCTCTCGCTCGAACCCATTGGCGAGCCGTTCTGGCGGAACGCCCCGGCTATCCCGAGGCCCTGCGTCGCCTGGCCCTCATGGCTGCCTGATGCTAACTCCGCGTTAGAAGCCTACCACCAGGCGCTTATGGCCGCATACGAGGACAATATTGGAGGCGGCAACGATCCTATTGCTATTGCAAGGGGACTATTCCCAACGGTGATGGTGGCGGTGACCGTATGGGTCGAGGTGTCGATCACCGAGACGGTGCCGGGGGTGCCATTAGAATTCACGACATAGGCATATTTGGCATCCGGCGTGATCGCTATGCCCGCAGGCTGAGAGCCTACGGTGATGGTGGCGGTGACCGTGTTGTTCGAGGTGTTAATCACTGAGACCGTGCCGTCAGTCTCGTTTGTGACATAGGCATAATTGCCGTCCGGCGTAATAGCCACTCCAATGGGATTATTGCCCACGGTGACGGTAGCGGTGATGGTGTTACTCCCCGTGTCGATCACCGAGACGGCTTTGCTGGTACCTCCCCCGTTTGCAACATAGGCAAGGCTGCCATCCGGCTTAATAGCCACGCCATAGGGATTAGTGCCTACGGTAATGGTGGCGGTGACCGTGTTAGTCCCTGTGTCGATCACCGACACCTTAAATGGGGCGGACCCAGAGTTATCTTTGTCAGTCACGTAGGCGTATTTGCCATCCGGGGTGATGGCGACGCCAGCAGGCGTGTTACCGACAGTGATGGTGGCGGTGACGGACTTCGTCGAGGTGTCGATCACCGAAACGGTGCCGGGGCTGCCACTAAAATTCGCGACATAGGCATATTTTCCGTTTGGCGTAATAGCCACGCCAATCGGTTTGGTACCGACGGTGATGGTAGCGGTGACCGTGTTGTTCGAGGTGTTGATCACCGAGACGGTGCCGTCGTTGAGATTCGTAGCGTAAACCGCCGTACCGTCGGGCGTGGTTGCCGCGCCTTCAGGACTATTGCCGAGGGTGATGTTAATGGTGACCGTGTTGTTCGAGGTGTCGATCACCGAGATGGTGCCATCACCTTGATTTGTTACATACGCATTCGCGCTCATCACCAGTTCCTTCGTAAATTACTGCATACTTCATTCCGCTATAGTCGTCGGTCTTCACCATTGCAACATTAATCTGTGACAATGTCGCCCATCAACAAATGTGTTGACCCAGCAGGTAAATGCGGTGTAGGAGAACTTATGAAGCTACTTACACGACGGGTCCAGATATGAGTTTTTCCGATCTTGGTCTACCAGTTTCCCTGACTATTTCCAAGCAGGTGTACCTGCCGAACCTCAACGCTGGCCTTACTTACGACATCGATACCTATGCGCCGTTTGGATATACGATAACCGATGTAAAACAGATTCAAACGTCGAGTGGCAGCGTCACAGCAGCCCTAAAGATTGCTGGTACAGCAATCACCGGACTTAGCGCCATCTCTGTAACTTCTACTCCACAGAATGTCGCGGCGACTGGTGCAAATGTCGTGTCGGTAGGTAATAGGGTTCAGCTCGTCTTTAGCAGCAATTCTGGGGCAACAAATATTAATGCCACTTTAGCCGCCACACGGAATTCGTAAGCACGTCTGGCTCCACATAACCAATAGCACATAACCAGCAAATAGGGGCTTCTCATGATAATCTTAGATGCGACCACCAAATCCCTGCAATTCAAGCTTGGCGCAAACATAACAACTAATCAGCTTCCGTTCGCGGCGTCTTATATTGACACAACTGGCACCGTAACAACGCCCACCGAGCAAGACGGTGTGAGCAATAATACCACCGCCGTAACTATCGTGAGCGCGCCTGCCGCATCCACGCAACGGTTTGTGAAGCATCTCGTCATACAGAACGCTGACACGGCGGCAGCGACTGTAACCGCCATCTACAACAACAATTCAACGCTGCGTAATATCCTCGTGGTAACGCTCGCCGTCGGGGATCAGCTCATTTATGAGGACGGAAAGGGATGGGCATGTCTTGATAAGAACGGCAACCTCAAGACCGCTGCTGCTTCCGCACTAACGCTTGGTACGCAGAATGTGCTTAACCCGGCGGCGGCAAGCGCGTCTAATGTCGTGGCACATGGCTTGTCGCGTAAACCCGATTTCGTTTTTGCATGGATGGAATGCCTAACAGCCAATGCCGGCTATTCCGTCGGAGACCGCTTAGTCATTACCTCAAGCACCCAGGTTACGTCCTCTGGCGCAATTGGCATCAGTTCCAACGCTACCAATACCTACATCTCTACGGATGCCACTTTGCCAAGCCCCGAAGCACGCGGTGGTGGTGGCACGGTGACCATCACAGGGGCAGATTGGAAGATTTGTGCTCAACCTGTTTTATTCAATGGGTTTACGTTTTGATGCAAATACCATGACAACTGTCTGCACCATAATGGTCTCATTAATTGGACATAACCTTCGATATAGGGGCTTATCATGATAATCCTAGACGCAACCACCAAATCCCTACAAATCAAGCTTGCCGCAAATATAACAACTAATCAGCTTCCGTTTGCGGCGTCTTATATTGACACAACCGGTACCGCCACGACGCCCACAGAGGCAGACGGAGCGAGCAATAATACCACTGCCGTAACTTTGGTGGGTTCGCCCGCCTCGTCAACACAAAGGCTCGTGAAGAATATCGTCATACAAAATGCCGATACGGCAGCTGCCACAGTAACCGTGATATACAATAACAATTCAACGCTTCGTAACATCATCGTTGTTGCTTTGGCCGTTGGCGATCAGCTCATTTATGAGGATAACTATGGCTGGTCAGTAATCGACAAAAACGGCAATCTCAAGACCTCTGCTAGCGCAAGCGGCGCGGTTTCGTCGGTTTCCAATTCCGATGGTACCATCTCCATCAGCCCGACTACGGGAGCCGTTGTGGCATCACTTGCTACTAACGGAACCGCCAATGCAAACCTAGCGCAGATGGCGACAAATACCTTGAAAGGAAACAATACCGGCGGCACCGCCAATGCGGCAGACCTCACGGTCGCCCAAATCCTGACGATGCTTGGCATCACTACGGGAACCGTAACCTATAATGCACTCGCTGGATGTTTGCTTACATCAATAACAGGCACAAGCACCACCGCCCAAATAACTGTCACCTCCGGCCAGGCCACAGATTCTACAAACGCCGTTTATATCACGTCGGCCGGCTATACATGGAAAGCGTCAAACGGCAATGCTATTAACGGATATGCCGGAGGCACAACGCTTCCTAATAGTTCGACCATACATGTGTTCGTGTGTAATGGGGGAAGTGGCACCGGGACCTTTGCAAGCACGTCCTTGACGCCAACGTTCCCGACGGGATATAACACATATTATCGGCGTATCGGCAGTTTTAACACAAATTCATCCGGTGCACCGCTTCCGTACACCTCGATAGAAATAAATGGCGGTGGAACGATTAACTGGTTAGGCACGGAAATAAACGATGTCAATGCTACAGGTACAACAGCGAATCGTACGCTTTATAGCCTGAGTGTCCCGACGGGAATAAAGGTGTCACCCCTTGTCAGGGTGTACAGTACGTCGTCCAGTTTTGGGCATTACTTGGTCAGTAGTCCTGATGAGCCGGATTCGGCGCCAAGCACAACCGCTTTTCCATATGTGGACGGCTCCGGAGGATACGAGACAACTTATAGTGGCGGCACTTTGACTACCAATACTTCTGGCCAGATAGGAATGCGTATGGTGGGAAGTTATAACATATCGTGCGCCACCCGCGGCTGGATAGATTTTAGAAGGTCGTAACAGAGACACAGAGGAGACGAGAAGCTGATTATGATCACACTCGATGGATTGTTCTATTGGACGGGAGTTGTAACGTGGGTGGTGATTGGTCTAGCCGGCGTTCTTATATGCGTACTACGGTATGTCATTCACGACGAAGAGAACAATAGGCCCATGATCCAGAATTTCGGCGAGTGGGAAGCTAAGCGCCGGCATACGCCAAATCATAAGAGCCTTTGGTAGAATCCAGGGCTTAGACACGATTATGGTGATTAGTGCGCACGGCAAGCCATTGCTCCCAGCCTTAACGGGATTACGCACATTTGCAGCACTGGCAGTTTTCAATCGTCATTTTCTGCCTGATTTGCCTGTTTCCGCCGGGCCACTCGGATTTTATTTCCGGGCAGTGCGAGAGGCGGGGGTGTCTGGGGTCTGCATGTTTTTTGCCTTATCCGGATTTATTCTGGCATATTCTTATGAACATCTTACCTCCCGTCGAGAAGCTGCGGTCAAGTTCTGGGCCAGCCGTTTTGCCCGCATTTACCCTGTTTATTTTTTGGGAATGTTGTGGTTCGCCCCATTCTTTCTTTTTCATAGATACAGCACAGAACAGGTTTCCGAAGCAACCTTAAAGGCTGTTACCTCGTTTGTACCCGCGGCCATATTGGTACAGGCTTGGCTGCATCCCCGCCTTGCAATGGCATGGAATGGCCCGGGCTGGTCATTGTCGGTGGAAGTCGCGTTCTATCTGTTGTTTCCTTTCCTAGCTCCCCACTTGCGTACACTGTCCCCACGAGGTTTGCTGAAGGTGGCAGGTGTTGCCGTGGCGGTATCTGCAATTCTCTCCGGGATTGTTCCGCTTTTCCTTCCCAACTGGCAGTATGCGGATTACGTGGTCATGTTCAACCCGGTGTTTCATCTCCCTACATTCATCTTTGGCGCTGCGCTTGGCTATTACTTTATCCACACCAGGCATCAGGCGGAGAAGCGTAAGTTTCTGTCGCCAGTGGCACTCACGGCAATCCTAATCATTGCGTTGTTTTCAGATTCATTGCCGAACCTGATGATACACAACACCTTGTTTCTTCCCTTCTTTGGAATGCTGTTTATCGCTCTGGCGCGAGGGGGATATGGCAGCCGCTTTCTTTCGCGGCCTGTGATGGTGCTATTAGGTGAGTCCAGTTATGGTCTTTATATTTTGCAATATGGCATTGTCTTGACATGCTTGTTCATTAGCAACGGCATGGAAGCAAGAGACTATTATGCCGATATACTGGCATTGCACGCCAGCAGTTTTGCAAGCTATACCGCGCTATTAGTCATCGCCTATACCATTTCGATATTTATCTTTAAAACCTTTGAGTCACCCCTGCGCATCCGGCTCAGAAGCAAAATCATCGAGGTATTGCTTCCAGTGTCTAAGGAGCAGTGAGGGTGTACGGAGCGACGGCGGATGAATTGTTTCAACGGCCTGGAGAAGTGACGCCGTGATCGCCGCTTCGCGCCAGACGCTTATTACCAATATTGTCCAGCAGTTCTGCGCTGCCGTGATCATTCTTTATTTGCCTAATATACTCGGCAAAGCCGATTACGCGCAGGTGGTGTATGTGTCGGTGTTGCTTTCTTTTGCATCATTTGCCGATGTCGGCATATCGATGGCGTATGGACGGGTGGTGCCGGCGTTGCTGGTGCAGAATAATCACGACGAAATAGGCATCTGGAACAGCACGACGCTTACCTTCGGACTGCTGGCGTCGGCGGTGTATTCCATCGTGATCGCGTTGCTGTATTACGCCCGCTATGGCCATGCGCTAAATACGCTTTTGTTGCTGCCGGTGCCGTTTGTGGTGTTCTGGTTCTCGTTCCATATAACCCGTGCGAATGCCACCGGTGATTTCAGTCAGTACCGCAGGGTGAATAGCTGGCGCGCGCTTGGTTCGCTTGTGGTATTCCCGCTGGCATTCATCTGCGGCCTTAAGGGGTGGTTCATCGCGACTCTTACCGCTGCCCTGGTCGCGCTTGCCAGCCTTGGCAAGCAGTTACTCCAGCCGCTTGGCACGCTGCACTGGGAGCTGGTGCGCAAGCACCTACGCGAAGGATTGATGCTGTCTTCCAACAGCGTGCTGTGGATGCAGTTGCTGAATTTCGCGCGGTTCTATGCCAGCATGCGTTACGGCGCAGAAGCCATCGCCACCTACGGCATTGTCACCGCCGCTTATCAGTCGCTTT
>Ga0207103_10073_pt1 | contig 23224 bp, 22 predicted proteins | sample Alteio_BWMinHeat_81_FD_153546 | JGI IMG/M metagenome (GOLD analysis project Ga0207103, IMG submission 153546) | Enriched cells from forest soil in Barre Woods Harvard Forest LTER site, Petersham, Massachusetts, United States -... | ecosystem: Environmental > Terrestrial > Soil > Temperate forest >...
GTGTGGTTGCAGCGGATCAGAAATATTGCAGTGATGCTTGCCGGGAGGCCGGAGCGGAAGAGGTTGAGATTGCGTGTGAGTGCGATCACCCCGCGTGCCCGCTTGCGGCGTGACTATTCAAGCCAGGGAAGAAGTCTGCTCCCGTCGGCCTAGTATCGGAGTCCCGAGTTCATCAGCCTCCCCGAGTAGTGGTCTCTGGAGAGAGTTATGCAACCTAACGCCGTTAAGCTGCCGGTAATAGCGTCAGTGCCAGTGGACTGTACCTTCTGGCCCGAAGATGATGGCTGGACAGGTGAGTGTGCGGAATTCTCCCTCAGGGTTCGCGGTGGTAATTTCGAGGAAGCGAAAAAAGATATGGAAGCAGACCTACAGACATACATCGAGTCGATTCTCCGTCACCGAAGAATCGCCGCTTAAGTCTTGCCAATTCCGAAGAGATTCGTGCTGGACGTGAATTTGAGGCGCGTGCAGAAGCGCTCATTCGTATCGGGCGGGAGGCGATCGCTCAAGAGAACAAGGACGCGTTTCCGGCTTATTTTGCGATGACTTCACGTTCCACGGCGTTGGAGCCGGACTCAATCGCGAACAACTCATCGCTTCTGTAGTGCCTTTCCCGCAGGTCCACGACACACACAAACAGGGCTGATCGCAAAGGCTCGCTATTAATAGGTCTGAAAATGAAAACTACTTTCTACTTGGCCACTGGTAGTGGGTTGGTCGGTATTAGCGGTGCCGCTGAAAGCTGGTACGGCAAAATTCGCTTGAAGGATAAGCAGATCCAGTGTGTTGTCGTCGATTCAACCCGAACTGGCGTCGCATATTGCGGGACCTTTGGCGATGGGATGTTCAAGAGCCAAGACGGCGGCACAACATGGAAAGCAGTGGGCGGCTTTTCTGAACCCAATGTGATGGCGTTGGCGTCAACGCACTCCGGCGCAATTTACGCAGGCACGGAATTGAGTGCAGTCTATCGCTCGGACGACAATGGCGAAACCTGGACTGAATTGCACACGTTGATGACATTGCCATCGGCGAAGGGATGGAGCTTCCCACCACGTCCGAATACACATCACGTTCAGACGATTCTCCCGGATATCTCAACACCGACTCGTTTGCATGTCGCCATCGAAGCCGGAGCGCTTGTCCGCAGCGACGATGCCGGGGCGACATGGTGTGACCGAGTTCCAGGCAGTCCGAAAGACACGCACGCTCTAGCGGTTCACCCGCAAGATCCCATGCGGCTTCACTCGGCCGCAGGTGACGGCTATTTCGAGAGCATAGACGACGGCGATAGCTGGAGCCGAATGGTTGACGGCTTGGCTCACCAATACTGCTGGAGCATAGCTATAAGCGGTGTCGACCCCAGGACTCTTCTGCTTACAGCTTCGAACAGTGCATATGGAGCGCATTACAGAGAGTCAGCCAAGTCTTTCGTTTACCGCCGTTCTGGAAATGACTCGTGGCAACAAGTACATGATGGCTTGCCCGCGCCGGACGGTTTGCGAATTCCGGTTGTAACCGCAAGCCGGCTGGATTCAGGCATTTTCTACTGCTGTACTGGCGGCCGTATCTTTCGATCCGCTGATAGCGGCTTGAAGTGGCAAGAGCTGGCAGTCCAGTGGGAGACCTCGATTCCGGATGATCCCGCAATGAATGTTGTGATTGAAGAAGAGGCTTAGACGATTGACATAACTTCCCGATTCGTATCGAACAGCGTTTGCGATTTCAGAGATGCTCGACTGTCCAGCCGATGTGTTCATCGAATTCTCGCCTGACTAAGCAGGAAACTTTTCCACCGATAAGTGAATCGAGTCCGAGGAGAACCATTCCGTGTACCTATCCCAAGCCGCTCGGGTGGGTCGCGTCGAAGTGCGGGTGCCTTGCCAATCGCACAACAGTGTTTCGAACCTGCAGCAGGATTTCAGTTATGGTGGCGAGGATCCACAGTCAATCAGTTTGCGAATGATTGGATAGCGGTGCGCATTTGGAAGTACAAGCGGCTCGACGGCATACCGGAGAGGTCGCGATGCCAGATAAGCCGCGCCACGGCTTCAGCATTAATCCTTCCACTATTGAGGGGTGAAAAATGAATCCAGCAATTACAAAATCAATGCAACTTGGTTTTATTGGAATCGGCAACATGGGATCTCGAATAGCGCGACGCTTAATTGAGCACGGCTATTCGTTGACGGTTTACGACAGCAACGTCGAAAGGGCAGCAGAGCTAACGATAGGCGGAGCTGTGCTTGCAAGCAGCATCGCTGACCTTGCGCGCAAAGCAGATGTTGTTCTCTCCTGCCTGACAAACGACGAGGCCGTACGAAGCGTTTACTTTGCACCTGACGGTGTGCTTGCAAATGCGCGCCCCGGTTCCATTGTCTTGGAGATGAGTACTGTCTCTCCGGACACCTCCCGTAGAGTTGGTCGGCTTGGGTCCGAACGCGGATTGAACGTGTTGGATATTGCCATTTCCGGCAGTACACCCGCAGCCGAACAGGGGACGCTTACGTTGTTAGCCGGAGGCAACATTGAGACCTTCAATGCTGTCGAACCCATTCTTCAAGCCATTGCGCGGCAATACTTCCATCTCGGACCGAGCGGGTCCGGAACGACAATGAAACTTGTCGTGAACACTCTGCTGGGTGTGGGAATGCAAACCGTGGCAGAGGCGGTTGCTTTCGGTCAGAAAGCAGGCCTTGATCGGAACCTGCTGCTGGAAGTTCTGGCGAAGACGGCGGTGATTGCTCCGGCCTTGACCGGGAAACTCGCGACAGTGTCCCAAGATGACTTCAGTCCTCAATTCCCACTCCAACTCATGAACAAGGACTTCCGGTTGATTCTACAGACCGCAGCGGAAATGAACGTGCCAATGCCTGCAACCGCGGCAGCTTTTCAGATCAATTCCTCCGAGTCTGGCAGCGAAACAGAAGCAGACTTCTCGATTGTTGTTGAACTCATGGAAACGCTTGCAAGTGTTCGGTCACATGAACAGGCGCACACAGATTCAATCGATAAAAAACATCCCGCGCCTGCAGTGCCTTCGGATTTATTGCAGAAACGAGCTTAACGCTCAGTAGACGGAGCGGAGGGAAGCTATGACCAAAGTGCATCGACTGGGTTACGTACTGTTATGGATCGGGGTCGCCACGCTATTGGGCCACTCACAGGAGGCCGCAGGAGACTATGTCTCGCCGTCGCAGGCCGGTCCAAAGGGCACAGCTCCCAAGATGCAGGTTCAGTTGCTGAGCCGTGGAGAACAGACACAGCAATACGCCATCATCTTCTACCAGGGAGACGAGGCGTTTTCCGGGTTGCAGGAGTTTGCGGAGAAGTATCACGTTTCGAGTGCACACTTCACCGCCATTGGAGCTGTGAACGGCGCAACGTTGGCCTGGTTTGATCCACAACGGAAAATGTACAAGAAGATTCCTATCCAAGGTCAGCATGAAGTGATTGGGATGAGCGGCGATATCGCCCTCTATCAGGGAAAGCCCGTAGTGCATACGCACATGGTCGTGGGATATCCGGATGGAACTACGCGCGGCGGGCATGTTCTCGCGGCGTCGGTATCCCCAACGCTGGAAGTAATGCTCACCGTCGACCCGATAGCGATGCACAAGCGGCTTGATCCGGAAACAGACCTAACTTTGATTGATCCCTCTTTGAAGTAGCGGCAGGTTGTGCTGCGACTGCAAAGCAACTTATGAATAGATGAGGACAAAACACCGTGGCTGAAGTACGTGTGATTGCACGAGCCGTGGCGCGCGAAGGAAAAGAAGGCCAACTCAGATCGCTGTTACAGGGGATGTTGGTTCCTACGCGTGCCGAAGAAGGATGTATCTCGTATGAACTTTACGAGTCAGACTCCAGGGGTCGTTTCTATTTCGACGAAGCATGGGAAAGCCAGGCAGCGCTCGATAAACACACAACGACTCCCCACTTTAAGCATTTAGAACAAAAGATTGCGGAATTGATAGAAGGACCTTTTGAAGTGAATATTCTGAAAAGGATTCTGGCCGATGCCGTCGCAGCGTGATGAACCCAGGCGTGTCGGATTGAGTTGGGCTCGATGAGACACTCGGAGAAAACTCGTCTTTGTTCCTGGCTGGCAAAACGTCATTGTCTTCCCTTGAGCGACTTGTGGTGGCCGCGTCGTGTTGTCAGCATCTGCTGTTGCAAATTTTAGTTTGCAGCCGGAGGAGTATGTGAGATGAGGTACAGGAAGCTGGGGAATACCGGGCTCATTGTGAGCGAGGTGGCGCTTGGGACGATGCAGTTCGGCGGCAAGATGAACATGGGCAACCTCGGTCAGGAGGACACAACCCGGATGGTGAAGATAGCCCTGGACAGTGGCATCAACTTCATCGATACGGCGGACGTGTACAGCCTCGGCGAGAGCGAGATTCTGGTGGGTAATGCCTTGAAGGGGGTGAGAGAAGAGATCGTGCTAGCGACCAAAGTCCGGCTTCCCATGGGCGAGAATTTTAATCGGAGCGGTGCGACGCGAGTGAACATCATGCGCGAAGTGGAAGGCAGTCTTCGGCGGCTGCAGACCGATTGCATCGACCTCTATCAAGTGCACGGATGGGACAGCAACACGCCGCTCGAGGAGACATTGCGGACGCTTGACGATCTCGTCCGCCAAGGGAAAGTCCGCTATATCGGGCTCTCGAACTTCATGTCATGGCAAGCGGCGACCTCGATCATGCTTCAGGAGCAGTTGGGGCTGGAGAAATATGTGACCGCGCAGATGTATTACAGCCTCGTCGGTCGCGGTCTCGAATACGAGTTCCAATCATTCGCCGAGTACCACAATGTCGGTATCCTCGTCTGGAGCCCGCTTGCCGGCGGATTCCTTACAGGCAAATACAGCCGTGCCAATCCTGCCCCGGCAGGATCACGATTCGCCGAGGCAGGTGCCTTCGTGCCTTTCGACAAGGAGATGGGGTATGCCGTCGTGGAGGCCCTGAAGACGGTGGCGAGTCGGCACAACGCAAGTCCGGCCCGCGTGGCGCTCTCGTGGGTGCTAAGGCGGCCGGCCGTGAGCAGTGTGATCATCGCTGCCCGTAAGATCGAGCAACTGGAAGACAACATTCGTTCCGTAGACCTTGAGCTATCAGATGACGATGTCCAAACGCTCGACGCGGCTTCGGATCCTGGTGTTCCATATCCGAAGTGGATGGTCCTTCAACTCGACACCGCAGAAGACCCTCGTTCGAAGACACTCTATCCTGAGCGGTATGCAGATGGTGGTCCTTGGAAGGACCGCCGTCAGACCCGGTGGTCGGGCTGAGAGCACAATCGGAGACGGTTGGGTGCTGACATCAAGGTGTGGTGAAATGCCTGACAGGGCTCTTCACTTGATCGTAGTTGCCATTTGCCTCCATTGAGGCGACTGTGTAGTAGTACGTCGTTTTAGGTTTTAGGCCGGGCATGCGAACGCGGAACACGGTATATGGATGGCTCGGATTAAGCCTGATCGGAGATTTAGCAATCTCGGTCAGATTGTTGGGATCCGTGCCGTAGCGCACGATGCCATCATGCTCGGGCGAACCGCCTGGGTTGTTGCTTGTCCACGTGATAATCGCAAAATCGGGATCAACCCGTTCGGTTTCTGGCCCCTGCGTGATTTGGACGTGCGCGGCTTTTGCCGTGACAGGGCTCAGCTGTGTGGCCGCGGGAATTGAGAAGAACAGCATAGCAACTGTTACGGCGATCACCATTCTCAGAAACAGTTTCCGCATGTATAGACCTCCGAATCACTCAATTCATATTTGGCAAAAAGAAAGAAGGGCATGGAGGCCCAAGGTGGCCTCCATGCATTCATACCTCGCTCCCACCATGCTCCCATCCGACGTTCAGCGCGTGCGCTACGGAATGGGGTTGGGAGCTGGAACAGGTGCAACGTCGCAGACAGCAGATGCACACGGAGGAAGTGGCGTCGGCGTCGGAATCAACGACGCGTTTCCTTGTGTGCTAGCTGAGCCGCCACTCATGCAAGCGCCAGTAAAGGTGTCGAGGTTGTCGTAAGGTCTCGTAAAGCCATCCGTGAGCGTTTCCAGGAACGCGACGATCTGGTTCTCCTCCTGATCCGACAAGCCAAGCTTACCCACGGTCATGTCTTCGTTGTTCGGAACCTCAGCCATGGGCCAGCAATCAACCTTTTCCGTAGTTCCCGCCGGGCAGTGACCAGAGGTTACCTGGAATGGAAATACATCGCGTGTGTTGTAAAAGTGGACAAGTTGTTTCAGGCTCTTGATGTAGCCGTTGTGGAAGAACTCCTTCTGGAAGTACGGTCCCGGCGCCTCCGTAGTAGCACACTGTCTAGGTGCCATGGCCACGTTGCGCGCCGTCATCGTTTGCATCTGGCCGTCGGTTTTTGGTGCAAATTGCGTCCAGCTTGAATTCGGGCTGGCCCAGGACCCGACACCGCTTCTAAGGAAGGTGCCTAATCCCAAATCTCTATAGCCGAAACCGAAAGGATTCGCGGTGAAGCCGAAAGGATCCGGCTTGGTCTGGTAATAGAAGGCATCCCTGGGGTTCAAGGGTAGGCCCAAATTGGACGAGCCGAAGCACGTGAACAGAGGTTCTGTGCTTGCCGCTGCACCGGTATCTTCGCCGTTCGGAGCGGTTCCTTGCGGAGGAGGTGGGGTGGGTGCGGTGGACCGGCCATCAAGGTGGCAGGAGTTGCAATTTCCCTTGCCTCGGAACAGGTCGTAGCCGGCCTTCTCGTCTGCGGTCATCGTGTACTTGTTGGCAAGGAACGCATCGAATTTCGAGGAAAATGCGCTGACCTGTACAGACTGCTCATATGCGTCGAGGGACTGACCCCAGTGGTCATAAACGTTGCTTGCCTTCGTGCGATCTGCCGGACTCAGCTGAACCGGTGTGGTGCTCCCGCCAAACGCCGCAGCTCCTCCCGGGGTTGCGCAGATAGTTGCAGTATTAGCAGGGAAATTGATATTCAACGAGTCTTTGCCCCACACTAGTTCAAACAGCGGCCGGTACGCTGCCTTGGAGAGTTTGTACGCGATGCAGGCAATATCGGGGTTACCCATTTCTTGAGTATCGACGGGGGGACCCTGCGCCTGATTGGCGTCCGGATTTCTCAAGAGATATCCGGTCGCTCGTGAATCCCAGAAGTTTCCACCAAAGAAACTAGCCTGTACTTCGTTGTACTGGAGTACAGGGAAGAATGGTGCATACGGGTATCTCTGCGCTGATCGCTTTCCTGCACGAAAGTGCGCCGTTCCGGGATACGCAATCATCGTCAGATTTACTGATGGGATCGGGCCGCTAAAGGCGACGTACGGCATGTGGCAAGACGCACAGGCTTGATTCTCTTCCGGCGAGATTCTCTTGTCGTAATTCATCAGCTCGCCGAGTGTTTCTACTGATTCAGTTCCGGTGCCCTGAAGTATTGGTGGTTGATTTGTCACTGTCGGAGGAGCTAAAGCGTGCCACCGCGCAAGCGCCCTTTCCTCGATAAAATCCACCTCCCTCTCGACCCTTAATAACTCCGAATTCAAATCGGAGGGAAGGATCCCGGGCGGGTACGGGTTGTAGACCTGCGTCGAAGTCTGGTTTTGTGCCAACACCTTCCGTGTGGGAGCCAGACATATGCACAGCACTGCTGCACAAAATGCAACGACCGATATGATCGTCACGATTCGACTGTTCGTGAGTATCCGACGATTCATGGATCGCCCCTTTCGTGAGTTATCGTTCGGGGGTCGGCGCACTCGATCACCGAATTACAATGAGTATCGATTCGGAGCTGGCACTCATCGCCATCCGTCGATGGGCGCTTAAGGGGTAAACGGTTGCCGGTTTTACCTTGAGCAATCAGAGTGGCGCCTAGCGTGCCAGCTCTGGTTACAACTCCTGGGTTGCCGACTAAGCCTGACTGATGGGTAACTAGGATGTCGTTCGAAAGTGGAAGAGTCAACCGCGGTGAGTTAGCAGGTCTTGCTGTTTGTTAGCGGATGCTGCTACGTCGTTGGCGATAACAAACGGGTGACAATCCGAAGTGCGTTTTAAACGCCCGCACGAAGCTGGAAGTATGACGATAGCCGGAGCTATAGGCGACCTGCTTCACCAGCATGCGAGTCGATACCAACATCGCTGCCGCTACTTGCAAACGGCAATCCATGCGGTAATCCTTCACGTTGATTCCGGTTTCGTCCTTGAACAGATGGCTCAGCCTTGACATGCTGATCTGACAACTGCGCGCAAGTTCTGGAAGTGTGCGGGAAGGATTTTCACTCAGAACCTGAACCACTTCCTGAATTCGAATATCTCTTGCTCGGGACGCCGTAATCATACTCTCAGCCCCAAATCGTTGGTTCGATCGATTTCGAAGGATTGATCCTGAATTAAAATTACAGTGAAATAGTGACTGCCAACGTACGAACATTGGTTGCCTTCTTAGGTGGCGAACTAGGACTTCACTGACAATGAGAATCCCTGATTTGCTGAGCTGAGAATCCCTTCGGGGTTCATGCGGGCGTGAGCAGGATTCTGGGCTCTGGGATTTTCATCCCGTTGACAAACTCTGCTCGCGAGAACTGGATTTTCGACTGCAGCGGTGGTCTGCTGCCACTTCGCAACTCGTATTGGAACATCACTTCACGATATGTCTTCCAAGACTTCGAGTTACCTCCTGCCATGAATCGCTACCCTAGAGCCGGGCTGTTACCAGCGAATCAGTCCACCGCTTCAGGCGATCGGCCCCGCTGAGCAGGCCGTAGGCGACCCACAGTGCTGCGAGTAGAAATACAAGCGAGCCAAAAAACCACATTCCCGCTCCGGCTGCAACTTGGTCGCTCAGAGCGGTGAGATTGCACACGCGCGGCGCATTCGCGTACGTCGGATAGAGCACGCGCCCAGAGAATGTGAGAAAAGCGGAAAGGATCGTGTTCACCAGGTCGGCCGAGATCAAGTACAAAATCACCATCCACCTCGACCACACCCCATGGCTAGGCCACGGTTGAATCACAATCCACCAAAACGCCACAGACGTGAGGAAAAAACACAGATGCTCCAGCGTGTGCCAGTTCTCGGAGCGCAGTGCGAGTTCGAATATTGCAGGTACGTGCCAGATGAGAAATGCGGTATTCATCGCGATCCACGCAGAGACCGGATGCACGAGGATATTCGCGAACTTGCCGAACCAACCTGCGGCGAAGATAGGCGACACCATTCGCAACAAGGCCCGCGGTACGCCTCCCAGCAGCGGAACGATCGGAGCACCGAGAACAAGTAATGGCGGTGCAACTGACATGAGAATGAAGTGCTGCGTCATGTGCGCCGCGAGTAGAACATCGTCCAGCGCATCGATGGGCGAGCAGATTGCGATCCAAAGCGAAATAAGTCCCAGCGTAAAGCAAACTGCGCGCGACCGAGGCATTTCTGCCGGCCGTAATCGGTGTGCGCGTCGCCAACCTCGAAGGTACACGAGCCAGGTTGTCGCAATCGATGCACACGGCACGATTGGAAACGACCACTTGTACAGCAAATTTTCGGACAGCAAGATCATCAGTAACGTGAGCCCTGTTCGAGGTCACCCTTCTTCGATTGATCGCCTTCGGCCACGGCACGAGAGACATCTTCAGCTGTTCTCTCATTGGGACGGTGTAGTGTCTCCAGAAATGTGACCAGCGCCGTGACCTCGGGCGGCGAGAGATTTTTCCCGAACGCGGGCATGTTGCCACCACCCTGGATCACCTGGCGGATCATCTGGTCTTTCGTCATCTTGGTTGCGATTCCGTCAAGAGCGGGACCACGCTCACCGCCCACGCCTCCCAATGCGTGACAGTTGCGGCACTGCTTGTACTGAAAGACATTTGCTCCTTGCCGTTCGAGCGGCGTTGATTTCTGTATGAACTGCACGGGTACCGCCGCACCGCTCCACGCCGCCATCTTCGGACTCCATGGCGTATAGGTCGCGAGCTGTGTCAAGGCAGCCCATCCGATTGCCAATACCAGCACAGTCAACACTGCTACTGGCCGCCGATGCCAGCTCTTCTCACCCACACCAGCTACGAGTGGCAATGCAATCAAAATGACGATCGCAATAGGCGGCGCAATGAGCAGGAACGGCGTCTCCATTTCCGGCGGGAGAAGCGACAACAGCGAATAGAGCCAGAGGAAAGGAGGATCGGGTCTTGGTACCGTCTGAATAATGGTGGGGTCAGGAACGCCGGTTGGACCGAAAGGTCCGAACACGGCCGCGCAAACGACTATGGCCAGAACGATGGCCGCGGAGAAAACCAGATCTCTCCAGAATGCACCCGGGAAAAACGGAATGCCATCCTTATGCGCCAGCTCCTTGTATTCCTGAAGATACGTTTCCCGGCGCACGATGTGACCTGGCACCGGCCATTCGTTTACCCCGAGCTTCAGCACCAGCCACACATGCAGTCCCACGAGGGTCAGGAGCAAGCCGGGAATAACAAATACATGAAGCGCAAAGAAACGGGTCAGCGTTGCGCCTGCGATGATTGGGCCTCCGAGCAGGAGATGCACTAGCTGTCCGCCCATCAGAGGCACACGTCCCATAATCGCAGCGCCTATGCCAATGCCCCAATATGCGTCCTGGTCAAAACGCAATACCTGACCTGAAAATGCCATTCCCAGGGTCATCAAAAGCAGGAACACACCGATGATCCAGGTAAGCTCGCGTGGGAACTTGTAGGCGCCGAAGAGAAACACCTGGATCATGTGCACGATGACAATGGCGACCATAAAGTTCGATCCCCAGCCATGCAGCGCACGCAGAAACCACCCGAGCGTCACCTGGTGGTTGAGTACTTCAAGGCTGTTCCACGCTTGACCTGCGGACGGAACGTATGACAACGCGAGCAGGATGCCGGTCAGAACCTGCACGATCAGGATGGTTAGTGCAGCGCTCCCGAATACGTACCACCAACTGGCGGTACTTCTCGGGGTCATATGGAATACTGCCTCTTTGATCGGCCCTTCGAGTTGGACACGCTGCTCTATCCAGGCATAAAGCCGTCGGTACCAGCGCATGGCGCGATCTCCTGAATCAGCTGTGCTTGGTTGGAAAGCGTTGGCATTTCACCGGCCTTGATGAAAAGCTTGCCATCTTCGATTTTGGTTTCGTAAGTGAACAGACCCCGGGGCGGGGGACCTGAGGCGCGCGAGCCGTCGGCGTAATAGATTCCACCATGGCACGGACACATGAAGAGCTGTGACTCGGCAAACCAGCGTACGGGGCAGTTGAGATGCGCGCAGTTCACAGCGAAGACCGCGAAGTCCGTCGCACTCACGCGCCGTACGTACGCAGGAATCTTGCGCGTCTCACCGTCCCATGGATCTGCAAATGGGTTAACGTAATTGATTAGCGTGGTTTCGCCGTCCTTGAAATCGTCCACGTTCCCGACATCGATCCATTTCAGGTAATCGTTATCGCTGCGGGCTGCTCCGAGAAGATATCGCACGATTGGGATGCCGATGATAAGTGCAACTATTCCGTTCAGCAGCACTCCCAGCTTGATCAGAAACATGCGCCGGCTAGCAGGCTCTTTCGGTGCCGGTGATTGTTGCTGCCGGGGATTTGTCGGAGGCAGCTTGTCGTGCATCATGGACCTCCAGGCTTGTTTTGGGTTGGCTTCGAGGTGGCAGAAGTTCTGTGGACTGGTTGCTGCTGCAGTCGGTATGGCTGGCCCGGCGTACTTGGTCGTTGCGATACGACAAATGCAGTCACGTCTGCCAGTTCCTGATCCGTCATTGGATTTTCCGGCGTTCTGCCGCGCCAATCCGGCATGCCGAGATCTGGTCTGCCCACAATCGCGGTAGTCCGAATCGTCTGATCAGAAATTAGAGCTAGAAAGGAACCATCCAGAATCGCGCCCTTCGGTCCAGGTGCCCCGCCCGCGTGGCCGTGGCATCGTGCGCACTGAGCCTCATAAACCTGTCTCCCGTGGTCAGCATCGCCAGTTCGATCTGCCTTATAAGGAGGCGGATTCAATCCTTGCAGCACATTTCCCTTAGACCATTTCGCACGAATGCCCTTCACAACCGCACTCACCTGTTTGTCGGAAAGAGTACCCCCTGCATGCTCCGCAAACGACGGCATTAACGTACCCTTTTGTCCGTTCTCGATAATGTCGGACAGAGTGGAATCGTCAATCAGCGCCTGGTATTCCGGATTGTTCAATGGAGTCGCCGGCCCCAGCTTTCCGTCGTCACCGTGGCAGCCGGCGCAGTTATCGGAATAGAGCGTTTGGAAGTCGAGCACCTCCTGCGGGCGCGGAACTTGCGGTCCCGGGTGCGGACGTCCCGGTAGTTTGTCGCAGGAGCAAAGCGCACTTGTAGCGAGCACCAGGTTCAACAAGCGCGCGAAGTGTCTCATCGCTTGTCATCCTTATTCTCAGTTCGCTCGCCGCGCAGTCCCGGTGTCTGTAATCCGATCCGGACCGGCAGCGGCAACTGAGCGAGAGTCTTGATCCGCCCTCGCTTCATCACCGTCCAACCGGCAACCAATCCAAATAACAACTGCGACGCTGCGAACCACGGCCAGGAGATTCTGGCGTTGAAGAATGGATTCACAATGCCGAGAATGCTGTGCAATCCTCCCGTCCAGAGCAAGGGCGCAACAATCCCACCGAGTAGAATCGGATGCTTCGGCCAGACCGGTAGAAGGGCACCATAGAGCAATCCGACCAGCAGCGATGCTGTTATGTGAATTACCAATGCGATCAGAAATGCGGTTAGATGGAATTGCGAAAGCTCGGCCGTAGAAGGGTTCCTGCCACCGAACACACCCATCCCGCCCAGGAGGTTGATCGTGTACCAAAGGCTATGGAAACGAACCAGTCCGTAGATCTCTGCAGGAATGATCATCGCGATCCCGCCAGCCAGACCGCCTAGAATCCCTGAAGAAACCGGATACGTTCTCAAAGGGAGTTGCGCGCGATGCGTCTCGTCGACTTGGATTCTTCCCACCCGTGCAGTTGACGGTGTGATGGTAATCTCCTCGGAAATCACTGGCACTGGCGCATGGCGCTCGTGCGGCAACACTTGGCGAAACCATCCGACTGCAGCGTATATCCCGACGACTGCCCCCAGGTACGCCAGCATGACGTGAGTCACCAGCGATGACAAAACCAGAGCGATTCCGACCGCAAGAGCGAACGGCCACACAGTTGGCGCCGGCAACTTAATCGTCGCATGTGGGCTTCCGAATCTAACCTCCTGGTGCATTAACAGATCTCCATCATCGGCCCACGATGTAAACAGTGGTGAACACCACAACCCAGACGACGTCAACGAAATGCCAGTACAAAGAGAACACTTGCACTTGGTACGCGTGCTCGGGGCGAACCCGATTGGCAAGTGCGAAAATCAGCACAAGAGTCAGGATCGTGAGACCGACGGTTACGTGTGCCGCGTGCAGTCCGACCAGCGAGTAAAACGTCGTCCCAAAGAGATTGGTTCTAACCGTCAGACCCTCGTGGAAGATGAGCCGATACCACTCCTGGGCGGTGCCGGAGAGGAACACTGCGGCAAGCAGACAAGTGATCCCCCACAGCACTTTGAACCTCGACATACGTGCTCGGTGTATTTCCCGTTCAGCTAGCCAAATAAAAATGCTACTGGAAAGCAGGCATATCGTCCCGAGGACGGGCACGTGCAGCACCTGCCGCGGTGTGGGACCGAAGCTACTCTTCCCGATGTAGTAGATGTAGGCCACCACGAAAATAGTGAACATGGCGCTCTCGGCCACAATCAGGGCACACATTCCTACCACTCCGCGTTTCGGAAGATGCCAATCGCTGCCGATCATTGTGTGCTCGAGAGGAATCGTGCTCATTTGGCTTGTTACTCGTAGGCGGAATCGGGATCTTCGGGATGTTTCAAGTCCCATAGCGGCCGCCGGCTTGCGACCACAGGTTCGGTTTCGAAGTTGTAAGGTGCAGGCGGAGAACTAGTCGCCCACTCCAGTGTCCATGCGTCCCATGGATCTGGCCCTGCTTTCTTTCCATGAGAATAGGAATAGAACAGGTTGTATACGAAGATGAGAATCGCTAGCCCTTGCAGAAAAGCACCTACGGAGATGATCTGGTTCAGGGTCGTCCATGGGCGATCCGGCATGTAGGTGTAAATCTGGCGTGGCATCCCCAACAGCCCCACGATGAACATAAAGTCGAATGTCAGGTGAAAGCCGATAAGCATGAGCCAGAAATGAAGCCTGCCGAGTCTCTCGTTCAGCATTCTTCCGGTAGCCTTCGGATACCAGTAGTAGAACGCAGCGAAGATCATGAAAACGATGGCGCCGACAAGCACGTAATGGAAATGTGAGATCAAGAAATACGAGAAGTGCACCTGCCAATCGAATGGCGCAACGGCAAGGATGATTCCGGTTAAACCGGCGACGACCCATTGAAACAGAAACGCCGTTGTGAACAGCATCGGCAATGTAAAACGGATCCGCCCTCCCCACATTGTCGCGAGCCAGTTGAAGACCTTGATACCTGTGGGAATGGACACCATCATCGTCGACAGCACAAAGAATGTGTTTGAGACTGACGTCATGCCGACAGTGAACATGTGATGGGCCCATACACTCAGGCTGATGAAAGCAATGCCCACGCTCGCAACCACCATGGCGGCATATCCAAAGATTGCTTTGCGCGAAAATGTCGGCACGATCTCGTTAGCGAACGCGAATGCCGGTAAGACAAGGACGTAAACCTCGGGATGTCCGAAGATCCAGAAGAAGTGAAACCAGAGCAATGCGGAGCCACCCGCTTGCGTATCGAAGAAGTGCCCGCCCAAATAGCGATCAACCAACAGCATGATCTGTGCCGCCGTCAGCGGACTGATCGCCAGCAGCACGAGCGTGGACATTGTGATATACAGCCAGGGCAGCAAGGGCATGCGCATCAACGTCATTCCCTTGCAGCGCATGCAGAACGTTGTTGTGATGATGTTAACGGCGGTACCAATGCTCCCGATGCCGTTCAGTAGCACCGCGAGTGTCCAGTAATCGGTTGAGTGCCCCGGAGAGAACGCAAGTTCCGTAAGTGGCGCGTATGCGAACCATCCGACGTCGGGCGCACTGCCCGCGCCGGCCAGTCCCTCGCCTCCAACCAGGCTGTAATACAACAGGAAACCGGCGAAAGCGCTGACCCAAAAACTGAACGCGTTCAACCTTGGGAACGCCATGTCACGGGCGCCGATCATCAGGGGAATAAGGTAGTTCCCGAAGCCGAAGAGAATCGGCATTCCAACCAGGAACACCATTGTGGTGCCATGAAGTGTGAACAGCCGGTTGTAACTGTCGGGAGAAACAAAATTGCTCAAGGGACGGATCAGCTGGATTCGAATCAGAAGTGCTTCGATTCCAGCGACCACGAGGAAGAATAATCCCAAGCCGATATAGAGAATGCCAATGCGCTTGTGATCAACCGTGACGATCCAGCTGTGCGCATATTCGAGCCACGTTCCCTTGAACTCGCCCGGAGGCGTGATGTCGACTGCTTCACCTACGTTGCCGGGTACCGGGATACTTGCATCGGCCATCGATCATCCTCAAATCACTGATCAGTTCAAGGTCGTGAGGTAAGCGGTCAGTTCGTCCAATTGTTCTTGACTCAGCTGCATGCTGGGCATGAGTACGCCCGGCTTAAAAACATCGGGATGGGCTACCCACCGCTTGAGATTTTCGGGAGTATTCTCGATTGCTCCGGAAGCAAGCGTCTTTCGGCTCATCAGATGTGTCAGGTCAGGCCCAAAGCGTCCATTCGCAATAGTTCCTCGGATGCTGTGACAGTTGATGCATGATTCTGTTTCGAATACATGGCGGCCCGCTGCCACTTGTTCGCTCTGCACGGCTGTTTGTTGCTGCTGCCGTACCCAAGCGTCAAAATCTTCCGGGCGATCGACATGGACTACCAGGAGCATCTTCCCGTGCTGCACGCCACAAAGCAGTGAACACTGACCTTCGTAAACGCCTGGAACATGTGGATCAAGCCAGAGTTCATTCACGCGATTCGGCAGCACGTCTGTTTTTCCTGCCAGTTGTGGAACCCAGAAGCTGTGATTGACGTCAGCGGAAGTAAGTTTCATGAAGGTTGGTCTTGACCGGTTGGTCTCGCTAACCGGGACGTGCAACTCGTTGGCAGCAACTACCCCGAACTGCGGATACCGGTATTCCCACCAGAACTGATGCCCGACAACAACAACCTCCAGTGCACTCGAGGGTTTGGGTGCATCCTGCAGACCGAAGATCACGCCCGCGGTGGTAAGAAACAGAACGATGATGATGAGCACAGGAATAATCGTCCAGGAGAGTTCGATCTCCGTGCTGCCGAATACCTGCGGAGGCTCGACATCGACATCGCTACTGCATGCTCGATAGCGGACGATCGCATAGACGAGCAGCGCATACATGGTGAAGCAGATCCCGCCAGTGACTCCCAGCACGAAATATCCAAGGCGGGTAATGTTGTGAGCGGGAGTCGAAAAGGACGAGAAGACACTCGTATTCGCTTTCTGTGCAGTACATCCCAGGCAGCAGAGCAGCGGCATAAAGGCACACCAGCGAAGGCGTGCTCTGAGCCGGGCGAGAGTCACATCTGAACCCGGGTACGACATCGACTTAGCCACCAAGTTCACCGGTGTTGAGCAGGAGATTCACCGGCGGGCCAACGTGTTGCCTTCACGTGTTGTGGAGAGCACAGCTGTATAGGGTGATACGTCGATCGCACTCGAGCCAACAAGTATCGAACACTCAGTCCACATGGCAGCTGCTACGGTCCAACATGGGCATCCAAAAACGAGATCCTGATGTAAAAACGACTGGCCGCCCGCTTGGAGTCGCCGAATTCATCCCGGAAATCTGAAATAGCTGTGGTGGAGTTACGGAACCGAGTGTAAATCGAGCCTTGCCAACCTCGCGTTGAGTGCCCCGCGTCTATGCAGGGATGACGCGTGTCAAATAACGACACCAAAACACCGGAAAGCTTTTACAAAGCGCAGCTCTGCACCAGGACACTCAAGTAGATAGTCTGATTTTTCTTTGTCGCACGGGGAACCCGAACTGGCGGTTAATGCGCCTCGCATAGAGGGCAAGCCTAGTAGAACCCTATCACTTTATCTCGCGGCAGTTTGCTAGAAACGGCGTAGCAATCTATGTGGATCGTTCGACTCGCATTGCGTCGGCCATACACCTTCGTGGTGATGGCCGTACTCATCCTTGTGATGGGGGTGCTCGCGATTTTTCGGACCCCGACCGACATCTTTCCAAACATTGATATCCCGGTGATCAGCATCATCTGGAACTACAGCGGTTTAGTCCCTGAGGACATGAATAACCGTATTGTCTATGTGACTGAGCGAGCTTTGACCACGACGGTAGATAACATCGAACACATCGAGTCTCAGTCGCTCTACGGAATTGCTGTCGTCAAGGTATTTCTGCAGCCAACCGCTAACCTGCAACGTGGTATCGCGCAGATCACCGCCATCTCTCAGACGCAACTCCGGCAATTGCCTGCAGGAACAACGCCGCCGCTCATTCTCGCTTACAGCGCCTCTAGTGTGCCTGTGCTGCAGTTGGCGCTTTCCGGTCAGGGACTTTCTGAGCAGCAGCTCAACGACTATGGTCTTAATTTCATTCGCACCCAACTCATCACGGTCCCTGGAGCTTCGGTGCCGTACCCATATGGGGGAAAGCAACGTCAGGTTGAAGTGGACCTGAATCCAACGGCACTCCAGTCAAAAGGTCTGTCTGCGCTTGACGTAGTGAATGCGATCGCGCTGCAGAATCTAATCCTTCCAACTGGAACATCCAAGATCGGTGGCACGGAGTATCAGGTCACGGTTCCGAACGCGGCCCCGCAAACGATGGAGGACCTGAACCGCATCCCGATCAAGACCATCGGGGACACAACGATCTATATCAAAGATGTGGCCTGGGTATACAACGGTTCGCCGCCACAAACCAACATTGTGCGCGTTAATGGACAGCGATCAGTGCTCTTGATTATTCAGAAGGGCGGAAGCGCTTCCACTTTGAGCGTGATCGCTGGCATTAAGTCGATTCTTCCCCAAATTGCAACCACCGTTCCACCAGCGTTGAAGATGCAGCTGTTTGCGGATCAATCCATTTTTGTTAAAGGGGCAATCAGCGGAGTCGTTCGGGAAGCTTTGGTTGCTGCGTGCCTAACCGCTTTCATGATCCTTGTCTTTCTGGGAAGCTGGCGAAGCACACTCATCATCGCAACATCCATCCCACTAGCTATTCTCACGTCCCTTATTGTCCTGAGCGCGATCGGTGAAACGATCAACATCATGACCCTTGGGGGGCTGGCTCTTGCAGTCGGTATCCTCGTCGACGACGCCACCGTGGAGGTGGAAAACATCAACCGAAATCGGGAGGCAGAGCCAGACAAAGACATGGACGAGGTGGTTCTGGACAGTGCATCCCAGATCGCGACGCCGGCATTAGTATCTACACTCTCCATATGCATTGTATTTGCGCCTATGTTCCTGCTTTCGGGAGTAGCGCGCTATTTGTTCCTGCCGCTGGCAGAAGCAGTTGTGTTCGCGATGCTTGCTTCATACGTGCTCTCGCGAACCATTGTCCCGACGATGGCCAAGTACCTGCTGCGGAATCTCAAAGTGGGTGGGGAGAAGAAGGTCAGTCGCAATCCCTTAGTTAGATTGCAGCAGAAATTCGAGGCTGGATTCGAAAGATTTCGTGAAAGCTATCACCGGCTTTTGGGAGTTGTTCTCCAGCACCGACCCGTATTCCTGGTAGCTTTTTTCGTAGCGTGTCTCGGATCTTTGGCGGTCTTGATTCCGTGGTTGGGACAGGACTTCTTTCCCAGTGTCGATGCGGGTAGTTTCAAACTTCATCTTCGCGGTCCGACGGGAATGCGGATTGAAGATACTGCTTTCCTCTGCGATCTGGTTGAGAACTCCATCCGCCGAGAGATTCCGACCGCCGAAGTATCGAGCATTATCGACAACATCGGTTTACCGTATAGCGGAATCAATCTTTCATACAGCAATTCAGCCCCGGTGGGTACGTCAGACGCAGACGTCCTTGTCACGTTGGCCCCGAAACATCATCCAACGGCGGACTATGTCGACCAACTCCGCGTGAGCTTAGCAAAACAATTTCCGGGCGTGATGTTCGCTTTTCTGCCCGCAGATATCGTGACGCAGATCCTTAACTTTGGCTTGCCTGCTCCCATCGATATCCAAGTCATTGGTAGAGATATGGAGGGCAATCATGCGTGGGCCAACGAAGTGCTCCGGCAGATCAGATCCGTTCCTGGCACAGCTGACCTCCGGATTCAACAGCCCTTCAATGAACCTTATTTGAACCTCAGGATTGAGCGCACCAAAGCGCAGCAGCTTGGCTTCTCTGCGCACGACATCGCACAAAACCTGCTGGTGTCGCTTAGCGGCAGCTTTCAAACTGCGCCAACTTTCTGGGTCGATCCGCAAACTGGCGTCAGCTACAACATCGAAAGCCAAACGCCGCAGTACCGGGCTGACACTTTGCAGGATCTTGTGAACATTCCAGTTACCGGAACGACTGCGTCGGCAGCTCCATCACTGATGGCGAGCCTCGTGTCGATGAAGCGAGGTGCCGGTATGGCAGTGGTGTCGCACTACAACATTCAACCGGTGATTGATATTTTTGGCTCAACCTCAGGCCGCGATTTGGGTGGAGTTGCCAGGGACATTAACAAGATCCTCGATGAGAACCGCAGCCGTTTGCCCCGCGGGTCGCAAGTGATCGTGCGCGGACAGGTGCAGACCATGCGTTCCTCATATATAGGGCTTCTGAGCGGCCTCGTGTTCGCAATCTTGCTCGACTACCTGCTGATCGTGGTGAATTTCCAGTCTTGGCTTGACCCATTCATCATGATCTCCGCCCTGCCAGCGGCACTGGCTGGAATTTGCTGGTTCCTTTTCATCACACATACGACGCTTAGCGTGCCTGCCCTGATGGGAACGATCATGTGCATGGGCGTCGCCACTGCGAACAGCATTCTTCTGGTCAGCTTCGCGACCGAGCAGCTGGCTGAAGGCAAAGATCCGATACCAGCCGCCCTGGAGGCAGGCTTCACGCGTTTTCGTCCGGTACTGATGACCGCGCTAGCGATGATCATTGGCATGGTGCCAATGGCGTTGGGGATGGGTGATGGCGGGGAGCAGAACGCTCCATTAGGCCGAGCTGTCATTGGCGGGCTGCTTTTCGCGACAGTCTCGACATTATTCTTCGTTCCGACCTTCTTCAGCGTGCTGCACGAACGGCGGCTCAGAGTTAAATCTCCGGCCGCAAAATCAGCTTGAGGCAAACATTGGTGACAAATATGGCCGAAAACGAAATCGGTGAACAGATCGGAAGATCTGCTAGCAACCCGTCACATGATTCGGGTTCGAACACTTCTCGCCGACATTGGTTGATCGCTGCGATCGTGGCAGCCGTAGTAGGGGGAGTGCTGATTTTCGGAATTCGATCGCGCTTGAAAGACGAGGCGAAATTGAAAACTGTGGTTGCGCAAACCTCCGTGCCATCTGTTTCTGTCGTGTTACCAAAAGCAGCCGCGCCCGTACAGGAAGTCATTCTGCCGGGCAATGTGCAACCGTTCATCTCATCACCCATTTACGCGCGTACTGACGGCTATCTGAAGAAGTGGTACTTCGATATCGGTGCGCGCGTGAAAGCAGGACAACTGCTGGCAGTGATTCAAGCTCCCGAAGTCGATCAGGAATTAGCGCAGGCGAAGAGTAATCTTGCCACCGCGCAAGCAAATCAGGATTTATCGGAGACAACGCAGGCCCGGTACGAAGGATTATTCAAGAAGCACGCCGTCTCCCAGCAAGACCGCGATAACGCTGTCGGCGCCAACAAAGCGAACAAGGCAATTGTTGAGGCAGACAAGGCAAACGTGCAGCATTACGCCGCCGTGGTCTCGTTTGAAAATGTGTACGCTCCGTTCGATGGCGTCATCACTGCCCGCAATACTGACATCGGAGACCTCATTAATTCCGGCAGCAGTACTGCGCCAAAAACCGACATGTTTCACATGGCACAGACGGATATATTGCGCGTGTATGTGAATGTCCCAGAGGAATTCTCGCGAGGCATTAAACCGGGAGAAACAGAAGCAGACATTGTTCTGGCTGAGTTCCCTGGTCGTCAATTCCCGGGAAAACTAGTGCGCACGGCCGAGGCGATCAACCTGACCACGCGCACTCTGCTGGTGGAGGTCGATGTTCCTAATCCGACCGGAACTCTGTTCACTGGTTCTTATGCAGAAGTACACCTGAAGATTCCGTCGCAGAATTCTGCTTACCTGATTCCATCGAACGCTCTGCTGTTTCGCACACAAAACCTGCAGGTCGGAGTGGTACAAAACGGAAAAGTGGTGCTCAAGAGCGTAACTCCCGGGCATGACCTCGGGAGCGAGATCGAAGTCGTTGCCGGGTTGAGCGATCACGACCAGATAATCGTGAATCCCTCGGATTCTCTGGTTACCGGCCAAGCTGTCCAGATTGTGGACGCAACCCTCCCAGGAGATAGTGCCAAATGAGCCGCTTGTTCGCGACAGTCTCTTCGACTGATCTACGGCACCCGGCCGGGGCAGTGCGATTCCTTGTGGCCCTTCTGCTTTCGCTCGCCGGTTGCGCAGTCGGGCCTAAGTACCATCAGCCCACAGCTCCGATGATTTCTGCATATAAGGAAGTAGGCCAATGGAAAACGGCACAGCCGAGTGACCAGAAGCTGGGTGGCAACTGGTGGGAGATCTTTCAGGATCCCCAACTCAACGCTCTGGAACAGCAGATCAATGTCTCCAACCAAAACGTGAAAGCAGCATTCGCTCAGTTTCAACAGGCACGCGCTGCGCTGCGTTATGCGCGAGCTGACTATTATCCGACCCTCACCGCAGCCCCTTCGGCAACTCGACAAAGGTATTCCACGAACCGCTCGCCTGCCAGTTCGCTGTTCAACGGTATTACGTTCAATGACTTCGCTTTTCCGCTGGATCTGTCATATCAAGCAAATGCATGGGGACGTGTAAGCCGAAACGTGGAGTTCTACCGCGGACAAGCGCAGGCGAGCGATGCGGATCTTGCTGTCGTAAGGCTGAGCATCCATGCAACTCTGGCCATCGACTACTTCGCGGCGCGTACTCTGGACACCGAAGAAAAGCTGTTGCAGAACACTGTCGTTCAGTACGAGAAGGCCCTGAGCCTGAATGAGGATCTCTATGCGGGAGGCCTCGCTTCGGAGGTGGAAGTCGAACAGGCTCGTACGATACTGGAAACCACGCGGGCTCAGTTGATCGATGTCGGAGTGGCCCGCGCTCAATATGAGCACGCAGTTGCGGTTTTGATCGGAAAGCCGCCGGCCAATTTCAGTCTTCCGCCGTTGCCGCTCACTGCCCCACCTCCTCCAATTCCCGTCGGTGTGCCGTCCGAGTTGCTCGAACGGCGCCCTGACATCGCCGCCTCCGAGCGCTTAGTCGCGTCGCAGAACGCACAAATCGGCCTCGCGCAAGCGGCTTACTATCCGTTGGTGAACATTGTTGCGTCTGGAGGTTTCGACAGCGGCGTTATCACAACGTTGTTTCAGGGGCCTAGCGCGATCTGGTCCATTGGAGCCTCCGCCGCGGTGACTGTTTTCGATGTCGGGCGAAGACGTGCAGCTTCGGATGAAGCCAAAGCTGCCTATGATTCGTCGGTCGCATCGTATCGCGAGACAGTGCTGACCGCTTTCCAGCAAGTTGAGGACAATCTCGCTGCCTTGAGCATTCTTGAACAAGAAGCCGGGGTTCAGGCCACGGCTGTGCAAGCCGCGGAAAGATCGCTTGATCTTTCGACCACCCGATACGAAGGCGGCGTGACCAGCTATCTTGAAGTTATTACCGCTCAGAATGCCGCACTTTCGGATCAACTCACTGCCGTAAACATCCTTGGACGGCGGATGGCAAGCGCGGTCTTGTTGATCCAGGCTCTTGGCGGGGGATGGGACAGATCCACGCTGCCGGACCGCCCCGAGTGCTGCGGCAGATTGCCCGTAGGCAATGCCGAAGTAACAGACCAATCGGGGAAAGCATTAGCTAACAATCAAACGCGTCCATGAAGTACGTTCCGAGGGTGCTCAAACTGGAGTGCCGTTTGAAAACTGCGGGTCGGACGTTCAAATCCTCTCTCCACTTCTCCGAAG
>Ga0207103_10117_pt1 | contig 23221 bp, 18 predicted proteins | sample Alteio_BWMinHeat_81_FD_153546 | JGI IMG/M metagenome (GOLD analysis project Ga0207103, IMG submission 153546) | Enriched cells from forest soil in Barre Woods Harvard Forest LTER site, Petersham, Massachusetts, United States -... | ecosystem: Environmental > Terrestrial > Soil > Temperate forest >...
GGCTTTCGACCCGTTTCGCGCCTGGAAGACCGAGGATGGGGGTGTCAACTGGAAGCATTGGTCCCTTCCCACGAAGATTGAGGGTATACCAGCGTCAGTGGGTGCTGGTAGCTTTCTCTCTGGGCAGATATGCTGGCTCGGCGGCGGCGACGGGGTTATCTGTCAGACCTCGGACGCGGGTCTCAACTGGCGGACTCAAAGGCTTGCCCGCACCAAAGAAGAAATCCGCGCCTTGTTCTTTGCAAGCCCCGAAATGGGGTGGGCGGCCGAGTGGCCCCGGGGGACCATTTACCACACTACTGACGCGGGCGAGACCTGGCAGCCCCAGGACAGCCCGGTTCCCGGCACCGGAGTAGGCTCTATCTACTTTCTCAACGAAAACGAGGGCTGGGCTGCGGGGCACCAAGAGCCCTATGGAGAAAGGACACCCTACAAGAGCATTGGGCTATTGCTTCACACCGAGGATGGCGGGCAAACCTGGCGCATCATGCGCACGGATGATGACGCCCTTTGGTACGACACTGTCTTTTTTAGTGACCCGAATAATGGCTGGCTGCTGGGCACTGGCCGCCACCAGGCAGACAAGGAAGTCGATCGGGATAAACTATGGCGCACCACCGACGGCGGCCGGACCTGGAGGCTGGCGCTTGATGCAGAGTCACTCAAATCTCTAGTGTCGCCGGCCAGCGGCTGAGCCGTTTAAAGCCTCACGAAAGGCTAGCTACCGCCTTGGTGCGAGATGATCAGCCTCGACCTGGCCCTCGTAAACAACTCAGGCACTGCTCTCTTCTTCTACGACTCAGACCGGACTCACGTTATCCTAATGGCTGCCGACGCAGCGGGAGGACCGGTAGCCCGATAACCAGGCTCTGTAAAGCGGCCGATGTGAGCCGGGCTGGGTATTATCGCTTCCTGAAACCGGCTGGTGAGAGCGTGGAGGAGATGGAATTGCGAGACGCGATTCAGAAGGTGGCGATCGAGAAGCTAACGTACGGCTATAGACGGATCACAGGGTGACTGGCTGGGCACTGGGTAGAACGCTCGAGGCGGATTTGGCCTTCCAGGCGTTGAACCTGGCGTGGCTCCGACATCTTGTGCCCTCGACGAGAATCCTCAACCCTCATTTCGGGGAACTAAATGCGGCGAGCCAGCGGGTTTTCCCTTTCCTATCAATGTAAGCCTTGCAATTCTCGCCATACTGATCACAATTGACGGCGGCTAAGCCTCCGTTGAATGAGGCGGCGTATTGGAATCGCGGCTCGATCACCCCTCGTCCTTCTTCATTGATGTATCCCCAGATCTCTTTGTCATCAGTGGATTTGATTGCGACGGCAGCCAGGCCTTCAGAGAAACTCTTAGCGGCCAGATATTTGGGTTTGACTACAACGTGGCCCTTAGAATCAATGAATCCGTACCCGGAATTCTTTCCGGTTTGAAAGAACAGCGCCTTCCCTTCAGAAAACTTTTCCACTCGATCGAACCGCGGCTGGATTACAAACTTTCCCGAGCGGTCGATATAACCATACTTTTCAACCCGATAGCCCTGATACACACTGTTGTCTGGAACCTGGACCTGGACACTGGCTAGCCCTTCTGAGAAATCGCCTATGTTATGCCAATCCTTTGAAGACAATGGCATCGCGCCTCTTTTATCAATGAAGCCATATTTGCCTTTTGATGTTTTTACAGCAGCCAGTCCACAGTGAAAGTCGCTCGCCCAATCGAACCGACATGGAATGACCATTGTTATGCAATCGGGGCGAGGAACGCTGCGGCAAGCAGGCTCCTTGTGGCAAAAAGGGGCAGATTGGGGTTCTGGCTCTCACTATCTGTTAATTCTGCGCGTTTTTAGCCGATCTAGTGACCGGTATAGTAATTGCGCTTTACTTGGGCTGCCCAGGGAGGCTGGGCACTTGTAATATTTCGCGGTGTAATCGGTTGGCCACACCCAACTGTCGCTGCCCGCATCCGAAACTAGTTACGACCGGGGAGTCGGGAGATTGCTCAACTCAAGTAGCAGACCATCAGCGAAGACGAGGAACCCAAGGGGAGAACAACGAGGATAGATGCAAGATCACGGGACTAACAGGGCGGGGACCAGCAGAGTGCGGGCAGAGCTGAAGCCAACGTTCGCCGATGGTGGTGCGTCCAGGGTTATGTTGTGGCCCGGAGCCGGGATTCTTTCTTGTATATTGTTCCTGCTCGTCGTCACCGGTTCTTGCCGCCGAGCGCCACAGGCCTCGTCCCGATCGATTTCAGGCGTGGCCGAACTAAAGTCTCTGTCTCCCGCTGAAGCCGCACTTGGGCTGAGCACCAATCTGAGGGGAGTAATCGTCCACTATGAGCGAGAGAGTAACCTGCTGGCGGTTGTCGATGGGGCTGAGTGTGCCCTGGTTTACACAAGCGGCGCGGATACCGAGAATGGGTTCAAAGACAGGGAGATAATTGAGGTATCGGGAATTACCGGTTTACTGGGACTGGCGCCGATCGTTAAGGCCACCGGAATTAGAGTGGTCGGCACAGTACAATATTGGCCGCGCGCCAACCCTGTAACAGCGGCAGACGTCACCGCCGGAAGAGCGGATGCTCAATGGGTGCGGTTAGACATGCTGGTTGTAGACTCGGCCTCTGCCAACAGAGCAGTCCTGGAGCTCCCCGGCCAGAACCAGGCCGCTGAGGCCCGAGTCTGGAACGGCGATCTGGACAAATACCCGAACCTAGTTGGCAGCCGTGTCATGGTTCATGCGGTCGTTCTGCCCAGGATTGACTCGCGTGGAGAGATAGGGGATCGCAGCCTGCTGGTCGGAAACCTGAGAATTCAGGAAGATTCACCTGCCAGCGCCTCTGATCCGTCGAGCTACGAGTCGGTGTTAAGAAGCGGCAAGCTGCCCGTTCTGCGCACGGTTTCCGAAGTCAAGCGATTGAGTCCCCAGGAAGCCGCCAGGCGGTACCCTGTCCACCTTCAAGCAGTGGTCACGTCTTGTAATGCCGACGGATGGTTCCTGAGTGTGCAAGATCCGACGGGCGGTATTTACGTCGAGAATTACTTGCACTATTTCACATTTCAACCCGGGGATGCAGTGGATGTTACAGGCGTGTCGGACCCCGGTGGCTTTGCTCCGGTTGTATTCAGACCTGCGGTCAGGGTGATTCGAAAGGCAATCCTACCGCCGCCCGCCAGGCTCACGGTCCAGGACCTGTTCACCGGTAAGCAGGAAAACGAGTTCGTTCAGGTGGAAGCGGCCGTTCAATCGGCGGAATATCGGCAGGGCGTGCTCAATCTCGCGCTGGCGGCCGGTTCCAGCAGAATAGACGCGGAAGTCCCAGATCCCGAACTGAAAGGGATGCGCGTGGATTCCAAGATCCGGTTATCCGGAGTATGCCGGCCACGCTTTACCGGGCGGCGGCAGTTAGTGGGTATCTGGCTTTCCGTTCCCTCGATGGACCAGATAGAAGTGCTGGAACTGGCGCCGGAGGATCCTTTTTCGATACCGTCCCAGCCTCTGTCCTCAGTTCTGCAGTTCAGAGCGGTGGACGGCAATGATCGTCGAATGAAAGTCCGCGGGACGGTCACTTACTGCAAACCCGGCGAGTTCTTCTATCTTGCAAGCGAAGGCCAATCGCTGAGAGTCGATACCGGGCAGGAAGACGTGCTCGCGCCCGGCGACGAGGTCGATGTGCTCGGGTTCCCGGCGATCAGTGACTCCTTTCCTATACTGGAAAACGCCAAGTTTCGACGCGCGGGCCCGGGGACTCCGCCAGCCGCGATTGACATGGATCTGAACCAGGCATATTTGGGGGATTATGACGGTACGCTGGTAAGGTTGAAGGGAACCGTGCTGGACGTAGCGAAAGGGCCCAGTGGTGATCTGCTCATTATGCGATCAGGGGCGCTCACGTTCAATGCAGAGTTCGAACCTGGTGCGGGCTCCTCGACCGCGGGTTTCAAAGGAAGCGTGCTAGAAGTCAGCGGGATATGCACGGCAAGAGCAAACGCCCGCAAGCAGGCGCAGGTGCTCTACATTAGCATGAGATCTCCTGCGGACCGAAAGGTAATCAAGGGGGCGACGTGGTGGACGCTTGAGCGGCTGTTGTATGTGCTCGCAATAATGGCCGCGGGTGTAATCGGGGCATTGGTGTGGGTTGGGGCGCTCAGAGGGCGGGTCAGCAAGCAGACTGCCATTATCAGCAGCAAGCTGGAGAAAGAGGCTAAGCTCAAAGAAGCGGCCGAGTCCGCGAATAGAGCCAAGAGCGAATTCATCGCCAATATGAGCCACGAAATCCGGACGCCGATGAACGGTATTATGGGAATGACCGAGCTCACGCTCGGCACCGATTTGACCAGTGAGCAGCGAGAGTATCAGGAGACGGTCAGGGCATCGGCCGATTCATTGCTTTCGATCATCAACGACATCCTGGACTTTTCCAAGATTGAGGCTGGCAAGCTGGAACTCGAGCCTATCGATTTCAATCTTCGGAATACTATTGACGATACCTTGAAGACGATGGCCGCGGGCGCTCACTATAAGGGATTGGAACTCGCGGCACGAGTTGCCGGCGAGGCGCCTGACCGGCTGATCGGAGATCCTGGCCGGCTCCGGCAGATCCTTTTGAATCTGATCGGGAATTCGCTCAAGTTCACCAGCGAGGGAGAGGTACTTGTTTTGGTCGCGTTGGAAGAGGACATCAAAGAAGACGCGATGCTGCATTTTTCGGTGAAGGATACCGGGATCGGGATCCCCAAGGAAAAGCAGGGGCTGATATTCGAGTCTTTCTCCCAGGCGGACGGCTCGACTACTCGGCGATATGGAGGAACCGGCTTGGGCCTTACCATCTCATCCAAGCTGGTCCAGATGATGGGCGGACAGATCTGGGTTGAAAGCGAGCCGGGCAAGGGCAGCACGTTTCATTTCACTGCTCGGTTCAGAATCCAGCAAGACGCGGCGCCGCGTTTGTTGGCGAAGACAGACGTCGATCGGTGCGGTCTGTCCGCGCTGGTGGTTGACGACAACGCGACGAACCGATCGATACTACGGCCGAGCGGGCGGTACCGCATTCTGCTGGCAGAAGACAACGTGGTCAACCAACGGCTGGCCGTTCGTCTTTTAGAGAGGCGGGGACACCAGGTGGTTGTCGCGTGCGATGGGCTCCAGGCGCTGGCCGCCCTGGAAAAGGAAGCATTCGATCTGATTCTCATGGACGTCCAGATGCCGGAGATGAATGGGTATGAAGCGAGCGCGGCAATCCGGAAGAGGGAGGAAACAACCCGCGACCGCATTCCGATCATTGCTATGACCGCCCACGCCATGAAGGGGGACCGAGAACTCTGCCTGGCGGCTGGAATGGATGGATATGTTTCAAAGCCGATAAATGTGTCCGAGCTATTTCAGGCCATCGAAGACGCAACTCTCGCGCTGCCGCTGGGCGACCAAACGACCCCTGTCGAAGCTGCTTAAACCAAGCCTTGAAAGCAAACGGCCGAGACCGGAGACCGAGGTTCTGCATTCATCTATGGGTGAAGCGGAATGGAAGTGAACGCAAGGTCGGTGACGATGATGCCTCCGGAGGAGTGCTGATCGAACTTGAAGTCGATCTGCCTGATATCGAATAACCGCAGCCCTACGAACGACGATAGCGGGATTCGCACTGTATTCAAGACACTCTTCGGCACCGGGCCGGTCGATCCAGGCGGAAAGAATAGCGAGCCGGGCGCCGCGTTGCTTACCCTGACCGAGACTGCCTTGCCAAAACCATCCGTCATTGTCACGGTCAGATCCTGTGCCCCGCCGCCGTTGCGGCCATCCGTAAAATTCACTCCGGCCCTGAACTGCAATGCTTGAAACCCGAGCGCACTGCGCTGGCCGGCTGGAAGAAGGTAAGTGTAAGTTGCCGTCGCTGCGTTCCACCCGGTGATTAGCTGGCTGAGCCCGCCGGTCAACGGTGAAAAGGAGTCAATATGAGGCTGTTGGCCGAGAAACAAGGCGCCCAGGCACGGCGTCGGCTCGGCCCCGCCCCCGCCGCACAGGCTGTACGGAGTCAGTCCGGTGTCGTTGATGGCTCCTCCAACCGCGCTCGTCGTCAGGCTTGTTGGATCCAGAAACCGATTGAGATCGCGCCTGAATGGAGGCTGGTCCGGCGGATGATAAGAAGCGTGAACGGTGGACGGGTCGATCGAGTGTGAAAACCCACCAGTGGCGAATATGGGCAGGAACTGCGACTCGTGCCCGATATAGGTCCTAAAGAACGAGGCCACGTACGCCAGCCCGTTCGCTCGCTGCTGCGCGGGAGTCAACCTTTGATTGCCGATCCCTGTTCCACAAAAGGGGTCCCCCGCCCCTCCCATAATGAAGCCTACCCAGTCATCAGAGCCGCCGCCAGGTAGCGCTCCCGGAGTCCATATAGTGTTGTAGAAATTATGATCAGCCCCCATCACTAAAAACGTATGCTTGCCTGCCGGATCGCCGGGGACGTTGTAACGCGATTGATCATAATAGTGAACGCCCTCGAGAGTTATTACGTCGCCATCGCAATAGGGAAGTGTGACGGCAAGGGGCACTCTGTTGATGATCTCATGGTTGAAGTCCGTCGGAGCTATGGCGAAAACAGCCTTGATGCCATAGGGCGACCCCAGCGATTGATTGTACTGAAAATGCCTGACCACGGCCTCGCCGCCTCGCGAGTGGCCCATCGTCCCGATGTTCTGCATGTCGATTGTTCCCACAAACAGCGAACCGAACGGCGCTCCGCCAACTGTGTTGAACATGTTCCACAGGTTGAGGTGGTCCTGAATCAATTGCGCCCGGCCTAGCGCCCCGAAATCCGAGGTTGCGGCATCGCGGGCGTTGATTCCGTTCGCGCTAATCGATATGACGATGAATCCATAACTGGCCAGGTTCTGGGCGATGTAGTCGTACCCGTGGTAGCTCAGAATCATCTGCTCGCCAGCGCTGCAGGGCCACTCCAGGGTCCCAAAGACGCCCGTGAAGCAGGTAAAATGGCGTCCGTGCACAAATACGATTAACGGATGGCGCGAACCTGCGAGGTCCGCCGGGTAAGTCACCGATCCTCTCAGCTCCACGGGTCCCGGGAACCCGGGCACGTTCGCAGCCGAGTCTCCAAAGTTATACTCGGCAGTGGCAATCTGGTGCGAACCGGGAACTGTTGGATCTGTACCGTTATTGGATTGCGATTTCGCGTCGATTAAAAAGACGCTCGAAATCATTATCGCAGCCAGGTAGATTTGTGAGGGCCGGTACATAGCTGTTCTCCTCTATCGGGTCCGGGCGAGGTTAATGCTCTCGGGCAGGACACTCCGCCCGTTGTGATCCACGCCATACGAGAGCGCCAGCCGAGCGCCGTGTTTTAGCACCGACCGGTCGAAGACAAGAGTCGATATGCTCCGAAGATCCGGACTCTCGGCGCCGAACCCGACCGGCTCATCGTCGATCCAGATGACCGCGGGCGCATTGCGAACGGGAAAAGGACCTCCGATAACAGCTATCCTCCAGACCTTATCCAGCAACACTGATTTTCCGTCGACCTCAGCCTGGAGCGGGGCTGCGGGGCTTACTTCTTCGATGCGGTAAGTCGTCACATGGTATTGGCCAACAGGTTGGCTGTTCGATCCCTCGGCCAGGACAACACCGGGCAGCTTTTGAAGCTGAGCATGCACGAAGCCTTGCTCATCCGAAATCTTGACCCGGCTTTGAATCCGTCCCGCAAGCGAGGTCTCGCCCCGCTGTTGGCCACTCGCTATAACCGCGCAGGTGATCATACCGAGCATCAGGCAGCTCAACCCCAGTCGACATCGAATCGAGGGATGATTCGATCCTGTAATGAATCTCATTTGTTTCTCCTTGTGACTTTTCCGAAGCGAAACCTTGTGATCCGATCGTGAAAGCGAACTGCGTGAAATACCCGGCTGGCTCGATAGTTGACAGGCAGGGTGCCTGATGCACGCGCACGAATGCTATAGGCCTAACGGCTTTGAGTCAAGACAAACCAGGTGGCTCGCTCCGTGCGCCCCCGGCGTAGCAAAAGGCGCTGGTTCAGTAGGCTGACGGCCAGATGGCGGTGGTTCGCACCGGCGGCTTTGACATCGCAAACGCGCTTTGAACCAGCTTCGGACTAAAAAATCGGTTAAGTGGAGTTGGAATGAAGGCCAGGTGGGTAAGGGAGGAAGGAGCATGGATTCTCCTCCCTCCCCTTTTGCGGGTTGGGGGCCTTTGGTGTTCAGTTTGCCTTGAAGTCCACGAGTTCCATCGTCGTCCTGGTCGGGGTTGTGCCGGTCAAGGAGCTTACGCTCTTAACCAGGAACCCGGGCACTTGATCCGACATCCAGGTTTCGTGGTCACTTTGTTGCCGCCGCTGTCGACTTCGGCTTCCGTCGTTTTGCAATCGAGGCTCTTTCCCGCCACCGTGATAGTGTCGGTTCCGCTCTTTATGTTCTGAGCCTGGCCGGTAGTCGAAGCCGCGGGAACCCCTGGGGCTCCTGTACCCGACAGCGGAACCTCAGTGCGTGTCTTGCTAGTGTTTCCCATGACAGTCGCTTCGATGTCGAGGACGGCCTTATCGGAGGTGAGTGCCGCCAGGGTGGTCTTGGTCTCGGTTGACGTATCCATGGCCTTGCCCATTACTTCCGTCGAGACTGTAGTCTTCATCTTCACGTAGGACCCTACCTTGAACCCGCCCCACGGATTTGAGGACGCCGCCGGCTTTGTGGCGCCGGAGCCCGAAGAGGTGGCGCCCCCGTCCTTTGCTGCCTCGGAGGCCCCGCCGCAGGCACAGAGGCCGATTGCGAGCGCCAGGATCACAACCTCCTTCCCGCTCTCCTTCCCGATAGCCCATCGCCACTGTCGTGAGGTCATATTCGTTCGAGCCAACAAACTGCTTCCAATTTTCAATTTTGTATCTCCTTGGTATTGTCAGCCTTGAAGGCTGTGTCGCAGCCGCGAGGCTGCCAGACCCGCGAGCATACTGTAACCGATGCCTGGTGTCACCACATATCCTGGTAGTAATTCTTGAGCCGTGCCTCACTATCTTGGAAAGCCCCAGTTTGGGTGATGTCAGCGACACAGAGAGCGGACACTGATCATAACGTGCTGCTTACCTACGGAAATATGCGGCGAAAATGACTTAGTTGTGGCCAGCCAGATGCCGTTCCAACGTCGAAATCAGAGCGTTCAAGTTCTGCTCGGTGGTTTTCTGTTGGTCGGCTAATTCCTTATGGCTCTGAGCAAGGTCTTTATGGCTTTGAGCGAGGTCTTTGTGGCTTTGAGCGAGGTCCATATGGCTCTCGGCAAGTGCTTTGTGGCTTTCGGCGAGCTCAACATGTCGTTCTGCGAGGGTTTGGACGATCGCGTTTGTTCGTTGTTGCGCAGTGGCGAGGTCGAGAATGACAGTACTCAACTGGTTCACCTGACCGACCAATTGTGCCTGCTGCTCGAGGATGAACTGAAGCGTCTTGTCTACGTCCATCGACCGTCCTTTCCGGAGCCACTATAACATGGAATATGTTAGCTGGTAAGTGGGATCGCAAGTCAACAGGCGCGAGGCTCGGACTTCATTGACCTTGACTTAAGAAGTAATCAGGAAATAGGATTCTGGCCGTGTTAAGACCAGAGTCCGTTCCCGCCGGAGTCATTTCGTGTCCAATTCACCACGCCAGATTGAGTCGGTCGGCGGTGTTGATAGTCATCTCATTGATGTCAATCCCAGCCCTGTCCCAGGAAAAGGCCCAGGACAAGAGCATCGCCGCGAAGACCGCCGGCATGCGCAGGATCGACGGCTACATGCCCCTCTATTGGGACGAAGCAACAGGCCGGCTTCTGATGGAAATCTCGAGATTTCAGAAGGAGTTTCTGTATCAGATCTCATTGCCCGCCGGGGTCGGGTCAAACGCGCTAGGCCTCGACCGAGGCCAGCTAGGCAGCACCCACATTGTCTATTTTGAAAAGGTCGGCCCAAAGGTTCTGATGATCGGCCCCAACTACCGCTATCGGGCCCTCGGCGCAGGCCCCGCTGAGCGGCAGTCGGTCGAGGACTCTTTCGCACGGTCAGTTCTTTGGGGCTTCAAAGTCGAAGCAGCCGAACCAGGCCGCGTGCTTGTGGACGCGACTGCCTTCTTTCTCAGGGACGCGCACGGCGTGACCGACCGCCTTCGCGCGGCCCGTCAGGGGACGTTCAGGCTCGATGATTCGCGCTCCGCCATTTACCTCGATCACACCAGGGGCTTCCCGCTCAACACCGAGGTTGAGGCAATGCTGACCTTCGCGGCCGACGAGCCTGGACCAATGGTTCGCGAAACTACGCCCGATCCAAGAGCGCTCACGGTTCGCGAGCACCATTCGCTGGTTCAACTTCCAGACGACGGATACAAGCCGCGCGCTCTTGATCCGCGTGTTGGAGTTTTTGGAGTCGAGTTTTACGATTTCTCATCCCCGTTCACTGAAGATGTACAAAAGCGCTGGATCGAGCGGCATCGTCTTCAGAAAAAAGATCCCACTGCCGCCATATCCGAGCCCGTTAAGCCCATAGTCTACTATGTCGATCCGGGCGCTCCCGAATTGATCCGCAATGCGCTGATCGAAGGGGCATCCTGGTGGAATCAGGCATTCGAGGCGGCCGGTTTCAGAAACGCATTCCAGGTCCAAGTTCTTCCGCCCGACGCCGATCCAATGGACATCAGGTACAACATGATCAGTTGGGTTGACCGGTCGAGCCGCGGGTGGTCTTATGGGTCTACAGTGGCCGACCCACGCACGGGCGAGATCATCAAGGGCAACGTGACGCTGGGCTCGTTGAGAGATCGGCAAGACTTCCTGATCGGCAGCGGCCTGATCCCTCAGTTCAAGGATGCGCGCATTGGGACGGGCGCGGATGGCTACGGTTGCGACTTCGGGATGGTGCCTGACGTCGATTACCTGGCGGCGGATTCGTCGGTCAACGTAGAGCAGATGGCTCTAGCCCGCATCCGGCAGCTAGCCGCTCACGAGGTTGGCCACACGCTCGGCCTCGCCCACAATTTTGCGGCAAGCACGTATGGGCGCGCATCGGTAATGGATTATCCCGCACCCATGATCGACATCAACGAGGGCAGGCTCGACCTGTCGCATGCCTATCCGGTGGGCATCGGCGCATACGACAAGTTTGCCATCAGGTACGGATATTCTGAATTGCCGCCCGGTGACGAGCGAGCCCAGCTCGATAAGATAGTCGAGGACGGCATCGCCAGCGGGATGCTGTTTATATCTGACGAAGATGCCCGTCCCTCTGGAGCGGCTCATCCGCTGGCCAGCCTGTGGGATAATGGCTCCGATCCAATCGCGATGCTGCGGCATGAAATGGAAGTACGGCGAATCGGCCTCTCGCAGTTCGGGCTCGGCAGCATTGCCACCGGCACGCCTCTGGCGATGCTTGAAGCGAAACTGTTGCCGCTGTATCTGCATCATCGATACCAGCTTGCGGCGGCGGTGAAATCCGTTGGGGGCATCTACTACACTTACTCGGTAAAATCCGCGAGCCACCCGAGTCCAGTGCAAGTTCAGGAAATCGTTCCTGCAGCTCGGCAACGACAAGCGCTCGAGGCCGTGCTCGATACGATAAAACCGGACGAGCTGCGAATTCCTAAGCAGGTCCTGGATCTCATTCCGCCGATGGCCTTCGGATATGGCCGCGGCCACACCGAGCTGTTCGAGAAACGGATGGATCCCGCCTTTGATCCGATCGCTGCTGCTACGATCGCCGCCGGCCTGGCTATATCCGGCCTGCTCGAGCCGCATCGCGCCGCCAGGTTGATCGATTTCCACGCCCGCGATTCGCAATATCCAGGATTTCAGGAAGTGACCCAGGCTTTAATTGCGCGCACCTGGAAAGCGGTCCCTCAAAAAGACGGCTACGGAGCCGAAATTCAGCGGGCTGTCCAGAGTCTCGTTGTGGCCAGCCTGATGGAACTGGGGGCCGATTCCGCTGCAAGCCCTGAAGCCCGCTCAACGGCTGCACAGGCTTTGCGCGAGCTGCGCGCCTACTTGAAGTCACCTGAGGCGCTGCGGCTGCCGGCTGGTCATAGATTGAGCACGATCGAGGAGATAGAGCGCTTTCTCAATCGGCCCGATGAGATCCACAAACAGACAAAGCAGCCGGAAACGCCTCCCGGCGATCCTATTGGGGGGAAGGACAGTTTTCAGTTTTGAGTTTTCAGTTTTCAGTGGGAAGGACGGTTCTCAGCTTGCCGGTTGAGTCATTCATGGCGAAACTGGTATGGCTCGGAAACAATGGACTGTACGGGCGGCCCTCCGTGGCCGCCCCATTCCCGTGAGTCTAAGCGCTTTTCTGGGGGAAGGAATCTATGACTGCGGACGAGATCGTCAAACAAATCAAGCCGCTGGGCCGGGACAGCTATAAGAAAGTCCTGCTCAACCACGGAGTCAAAGAGCCCGTCTTCGGTGTGAAGATTGAAGAGCTGAAGAAAATCCAGAAACTCGTCAAGAAGGACTACCAACTGGCGCTGGCTCTGTACGACACCGGCATCTACGACGCCATGTACCTTGCCGGGCTCATCGCCGACGATCCCAAGATGACCAAAACAGATCTGCGTGGGTGGGTCAAGAAGGCAAATTGCTATCCGCTCAGCGAATCCACGGTGCCCTGGGTCGCGGCAGAGGGCAACCATGGCCACGAACTGGCGATTGAATGGATTGCATCAACGCAAGAGGGTGTAGCGGCCGCTGGTTGGGCGACCCTCAGGAATCTGGTGGCGCTCAAAGAAGACGCAGACCTGGATATTTCCGAACTGAAGCATCTGCTCCAACAGGTGCAAAAGACAATTCACCAGCAGCCGAATCGTGTCCGCTACGCCATGAACAGCTTCGTGATTGGCGTCGGCAGCTACGTTCGAGGCCTGACTGAGCTGGCCTTGCAGACGGCAGCCAGGATCGGCCCGGTCTCAGTCGAGATGGGCGGCACCTCATGCAGAGTACCATCGGCCGCTGAATACATCCAGAAGACCCAGAAGCGTGGAGCCATCGGCAAGAAGCGCAAAACCGTGAAGTGCTGACCATCTTGGTAGGCGACGACTTGTCTGTGGAACAAGGATGATCCGGTTTTCTCTGCGTAACCTCAGCGTTCTCGGCGTCTCTGCGGTTGGTCCCTGGTTATTTCCGGCCCCCGGCTTTCGGCGCGTGGCTGAGGCTTCACAACGGACAAGTGGCAATGAAAATCCGAACTCTAACCTTAATAGCGATCCTCGCGGCCGCTAACTTGGCCCTTTCATCCGGCGCTGCCTCATCATCACGCCCACAGACCGGCATGACTGCCGTCATTTGCGGCACCCTCATTGACGGCCATTCCGACCGCGTCCTCAAGGACGCCGTCATCCTCATCAAAAACGACCGGATCATCTCCGTCGGCGAGCATTCTATCGTTCCTCCCGGAGCCAGGGTCATTGACCTCGGCAAGTTCACCGTCCTGCCCGGCTTAATCGATACCCATACTCACCTGACTTATCATTACGATCAACGCGGCAATGAACGGCCGGCGGTCACCGCAATCTACGCTACTGAGAACGCCCGACTAACGCTTGAGGCCGGGTTCACCACTGTCCGAAACCTCGGCGCCGGCGGACGTGTAGACCTCGACCTGCGAGATCTGATTAATCGCGGAGTCGTCGCGGGCCCCCGTATCGCTGCATCTGGCGAGCCGATTATCTCGAACGATGCCGCGCCCACGGAGCAGCCAAGCCCGCGACTAGCCAGCCTCAGAGAATTCGTCGACCGCCAGGCCGAGGCGGGCGCCGACGTCATCAAGGTCTTCGCCACACCGGGCGCCGGAGGTGGGGACAAGTTGCTCTACAATGAGGAAGAAATCCGAGCCATCGTTGACGAAGCCGCCAGGCATCATCTGAAAGTGGCGGCCCATGCCCATCTGACACGCGGGATCAAAGCTGCAGTCAGGGCCGGCGTCGCATCGATCGAGCACGGCTCGATGCTGGACGACGAAGCGATCAAGCTGATGATCGAGCATCACACCGCGCTGGTTCCAACGATGTACCTGCCCAATCACTACCTGGCCCATCGCGACCGCTTCCCATTTGATGAGCCGCGGTGGCAGGCGCTCGAAGACTTGCGCGGCCGTATGATGCCTAATTTCCGCAAGGCCCTGGCCGCCGGAGTGTGGTGTGTGATGGGCTCGGACGCAGTCGCCGGACTGCATGGCCAGAATGCCAAAGAGATCGAATGGATGGTCAAGGCCGGAATGACGCCAGCCCAGGCGATCCGCGCCGCCACATTGGACGCCGCAAAGCTGATCGGCTGGGACGATAGGGTCGGCTCGATCGAGCCCGGCAAGTTCGCCGACTTCATTGCCGTCCAGGGCGACCCACTCAAAGACATCACCGAGCTGGAGCGAGTCAAGTTCGTCATGAAAGGGGGCCAGGTTGCTATTGATCTGAGCAGGGCTGGCGAGAAGCACTAACAAAAAGGAATCATTAGCGTTGGCCCGGTACTCGCCGTCGTTATCCCAACGCCGATGGCCCTGTCTACGTCCCCGGCGGGTACGATAAACCTCATCGCATCGAGGAAATGACGCTATTGCGGGGTCCTTTGCACGGACTTGAACCGACGAGCGACATACCATGGGAAAGAAAGTAATAGCATTACTTCTCTGTTTAGCCACCGTCGTACCAGTCGGTGCAGGCGTGGCTAGACTTAGTGAGACTGTAGAGCGATACCCGGCGAAACAGGGCGGCAAATGGGGATACATCGACAAAACGGGTCAAATCGTAATACAGCCACAGTTCGACTACGCGTGGGACTTCTCGGAGGGACTGGCGCTGGTGGAGGTTGGAGTTAAGAAAGGTTATGTCGATATGGCCGGGACGCTCATCATTAAAGCGCAGCTTACGAACGCCCTTAACTTTTCCGAGGGCTTCGCCGCCGCGTTGATTGATGGCCAGTGGGTGTACATCGATAAGTCAGGAAAGGTTGCCTTAAGACCACGCTACTGCCTGGTGAACCCATACGAATACAGTGACGTCGCTGATGACGGCCCTTCCATTCTCAGCTTTTCGGACGGGCTCGCCCTTATTGCGAGATGCGAGGGCGAGCCGGCGGTGTATGTGAACAAAGCGGGCAAATTAGCGATCAAAGCAACCGTTCAGACAGGTCGAGGCTTCTCAGGAGGATTGGCGGCTGTCCAGATTGATGGTAAGTGGGGATATATAGATACGGCCGGCCGGACCGCCATAGAGCCCCAATACGAGCATGTCTGTGATTTTTCCGAAGGCGTAGCCACAGTAGCGATCGATAAGAAGTGGGGACTTATTGACAAGACTGGTCGTTTGGTCTTAGCTCCGCGGTTCAATTCTCCTCTCCAGTTTTCCGAGGGTCTGGCAGCGATTCTGGTTGACGGGCGGTGGGGGTACGTTGACAAACGCGGCCGGACCTTTATTGCGCCTGTCTTCGATCAGGCTCAGAGCTTTTCGGAAGGCCTGGCGGCTGTTAGAGTCGGCCCAAAGTTTGGATTCATTAATAAGGACGGCAATTTTGTAATCGCGCCTCAATTCGGTTTTACAGAGGGTTTTAGACGGGGGCTGGCCCGGATCCATGGACCGGGACCTGGATACATCGACAAGTCCGGTGAATATGTCTGGCGAGATTCAGACTGAAGCGTACTATGTGTGTCGGCGCTAACCATTTGAGAGCGGCCTGTGCTGCCATGTTATGCGCGCGCAAGAAAGGGATCGCTCGGAAGACTGTCAAGGCGGACGGCCGGTAATCAGCCCCTAATAGACCAGATCAAAAACGATGTCGTTAAGAACTGTATCAACTAAGGAGCCACCCAAGTCATGACTCGACCTGCGTTCATTGTGATTGCGGTACTCGCGCTGTCCTGGATCCAGATCGCAGGTGCCGCTCGCCCGGGGGACTGGCACTGCCGTTATCGAGGGGGGCGTCTTCGACATGAATGACGCGGTAATACCTAAGGCAACTATCATTGTCGAGGACACAGAATCTAATGAAGTAACCAAACTCCAAACGGACGACGCTGGGCTCTACAAGATTAGCGTCAAACCGGGCCGGTATGCCGTCGAACAAAGGCCTGTTGTTGGTTTTGTAATACCGTATGAGCATTCGTCATTCTCGATTTCCGCGGGTGAGAGAGTAACCATAAAACTTCAGGCCTCGCTTCCCGTTCTCGATTTCCGACTCCATCGAGGGCGGCCACTGGATTGAGAAATACGAGACCGGCGGGGGGCTTATATCTACTACAGTTTATTACGTAGAGCAGTCGAAACCCGGCCCCTTCATAAGGGACCTTCGGGTGCAGTCCGTGGAAACGCGCATGCGCGGCGATGCCATCGAGTTTACCGTGTCTGTCACCGCAAGCTTCGATCGCCTTACAGTGTACGCTGACGAGGTGCTGTTCTATCCGAAAGAGGGCAAACTGCTTGCCGAGAAGGATCTTCTGTTCGAGGATGGCAAGACCGTGCGTCGGCCAAAGAAGCTGGAGATCGACCTCAATACAGGTTCGGTATTGGTGGACGGGGGGCGCGTAGCGGCTGTTCCCTAGATCCTACGACAAGCATTCTAGCATCGCCTGCTTGGAATCCCGCGCGAATCGCTTCTGTAACCGCCTCGCGATCGGATACGCGATCTTTGCCAGCAGTTGATTCGGGTGTGAGAAGGCCAGCAAATCGTACCAGACCGAATCATCCTGTCGGTTCCACTCGACTAGAAACCGCTCCTCTCCTGACTCCGCATGCTCAGGCAAGGTTCCATATGCGAAACCGAATCTCCGAACCGGCCCGTCTTCATCGATCGTGTAAACAATCCGGCAGGCGTTCAGGAACCAGAGGCCGCATATCCTCGCCACCACCGCGACGGTCTGACCTGTAGCTATAGGGGTGTCGGTCCTGTACAGTTCGACCCATCCGATGTCAAACATCTTCCACTCTGTAATTGCCCGTCGAGCCGAGTCGAAGACCTCCGAACCCTCGCCGAGCCGAATTCTATTGTGATCGACAATGAAGCCTCGCGGCGGCCCGGCATTGGTCGCTCCCACCGCCTGATATGAAAAGGACCTGCCGGCCTGGTCCGAGATGAATTTCATTATCTCGCTCTGTTCAGGGCGCCGGAAGAGAAGCATGGTCGGAATCCTACAAAGGAGCTGCGGACTTGTACAGTTTGGCTGGCGGACAAGGAACAGCAACGGCGCACTTAGCGTGATCTCGAGCGGGAGGCCTGATAACGAAAGCCCGGAAGTAATCGCAGGCTCAATGGCTCCTGAGACCGGCTGTTTGAGCCCTCAGAGTCAGACTTGGGGGGTGGGCCGTTGAATCTGAGTATTTGGGCCGGACGGAAAGCGGCGACGAGTCGCCGCATTCCAAGGGCGGGCCCGGTTACCTGGCCACCAGTGGATTCCGCCGTCGTTATCCTTCAAGCCATCTGGGACGATGGGATGCACACGCGCTCAGTTGGGCGAGATCAATGATCACAACAGACCGGTTATGAGGTTACAGCAGCGGAGAGTACGACGCATAGAATAGCATACCTTGTTTTGAGCTATGATTGTGGGGTACTATCTGGCGCATCGACTCCAAATCGACAAGCCGACAGGGGGGATATACTGATGCTAATCGGCCGTCACATCGGGCGCGTATCCGGGTTCCAGTGCTCGGTCGCTGTGCGCCGTTTATTCAAAGTCGTTTCGAAGACTGCAGTTCTCATCGCCACAGTGATATCGGCGAGCGTCTCAGGACTCGCCCAGTCCAGGCCGGCCGACCTGACCGGCGACCGAATCGCCAAAGCCAAGTCTGAACCGCAGAACTGGGCTACCTATTTCGGAACCTACGATGCCTGGCGATACAGCTCGCTCGATCAGATCAATGCCAACAATGTCAAGAATCTCACCTCCGTTTGGGCGATACAGACCGGCAAAATCGATGGAGGCTTGAATGCTACTCCGCTTGTTGTCGATGGCATCATGTATTTGATCGCCTCTGAGGACCGCGTCTTTGCCCTCAATGCCGAGACCGGCGAGCGCCTTTGGTCCTATGACTACAAGATTCCTCGCGATCTTGCGGTTCCCTACGGCAAGTTCAATCGCGGACTTGCGGTTGGATATGGCATGGTCTACTTCGGAACCATGGACAATCACGTCGTCGCTCTGGACGCCAGGACCGGCCGAGAGACATGGAACGTCGAGGTCGAAGAAGTGCAAAAATGCGGATGCAACATCACCGGCGCGCCAATTCTAGTAAAGGACAAGGTCGTCGTAGGAAGCACTGGTGGTGACAGCGCCCATCGAGGCTACATCACTGCATTCTATGCTAAGACTGGGAGGCTGGCCTGGCGCTTCTTCACGATACCTGGACCGGGTGAGCCCGGCAACGACACCTGGGGCCCCGGAGACATGTGGAAATTCGGCGGCGGCTCTACCTGGCTGACCGGGTCATTCGATCCGGAGCTGAATCTGATCTACTGGGGAATTGGCAATCCTTCTTCCGACTTCAACAACACCCTCCGCCCCGGCGCGAATCTATACACGGATTGCATTGTCGCGCTCGATGCGGATAGCGGTAAGCTGAAGTGGTACTACCAGGAGATACCTGGCGACAGTTGGGATTTCGATTCTGCTTACGAGTGTGTCCTTCTCGACGTCGAGAGCAACGGCCGCGTGCAAAAGCTTCTCGTACACCCCAACAAGAGCGGATACACCTGGGTCCTGGATCGCACCACCGGCAAGTTCCTGAAAGCGTGGCCCTACGTGGACACGATCAACTGGATTAAGGGCATCGATAAAGACGGAAACCTGATCGGCAGGAACGAGCCGCGCGTGGGCAAGCCTGCTTTCGTATGCCCGAACTGGGGAGGAGGCCGAAGCTGGAATCATTCGGCTTACAGCCCCAAGACCGGCTGGATCTATAACCCTGGCATAGAGTGGTGCGCTGACCTTACGTCATTCTCGCAAGGTCCAAAGGAGGGAAGGGGATTCACCAACGGCAGTGTCCTGGTCAAGCCTCCGCCGGGCGGCAAAATAACAACCCACCTGGACGCCTTTGATCCGGTCACAGGCGAAAAGAAATGGACCATCCCGACCAAGTATCCGATTATCTCATGCTTGTTGGCTACCGGCGGCGGCCTCGTATTCACAGGCGACGTCGAGGGCCGGTTCTTTGCTCTCGATGCCAGGTCGGGCAATTTGCTCTGGTCTTTCAATACTGGCTCCGGGCTTAGAGGAGGTCCGATAACCTATTCGGTACATGGCCGCCAGTATGTTGCAGCGCCGTCGGGACTGGGCTCGCTCTTTGTCGGCGGCATGCAAGCGACCTGGCCAGAGACGGCTGGATTGCCTGGCGGGTCGGCCGTATTCGTATTTGCGCTTCCGGCCGCGGCGGAGAGGCAATGATGGAAGCCACATCAACACGATCGCTCTGGTGTTCGCTCGTGGTGCTGGCCCTGGCGCTGATATCAGTGGTTTGCTTCGCACAGAAGAGCGGAAAGCCTGGACCATCACAGGGCGGCGGACCGTATCAAAACAAATTGAGAGACGATGCTTTTATAAAGGAAGGCGCGGCGATATTTGCCACAACGTGTAGCTCATCATATTGCCACGGTCCGAGTGGAATGGGCGGATCCGCTCCTCGCTTGCGAGGCCGCGATCTGGAGTCAGCCTATGTCTTCAGGACTATATCTAACGGAATTCCCGGGACGCCGATGGTTGCATTTAAATCGGACCTGACCGAAGAGCAGCGATGGAAGGTGGTGGCATTCATTCTCTCGCCTATTGGGCCGAGGACCGCAGCCGGCGGATCTGCTTCGGCAGCGGGCTCGTCTCCGTCAATGCCGGATGGTACTGGAGAATCAAAATCGCCTGTTAGCTCGGCGTCGGCGAATGTGGCGAATGGCCGGGATCTGTTCTACGACCTCGCCAATGGGCGGAGTTGCCATGGTTGTCATGCCATTCATGGCGTCGGTGGCAAGGTGGGTCCCGACCTCGGCATGCTCTCGTCCCCCAAGTCTGAGGCGGAGTTGCTGTCAGCCATAGTGAAGCCGCATCCGGCCGTTGAACCCATGTATGCGACGGTGATGTTAACCTTGGCCGACGGAGACCGCATTGTAGGAATAAAGAAGGACGAAGGCCGGGATTTCTTGCGCGTCTATGACACTACCGTTTTGCCTGCAGTGCTGAGGACCGTATCCAAGTCGGAAATCGTAAAGACGGAAACTTCAGAGCAGTCCGTCATGCCGGGCAACTATGCATCCGTCTACACGGAAAGGGAATTGGCGGATCTGGTTGCTTTCATCAAAGCCTCGCTGAGCAAGACCGACCGGTAAACAGATCAGACCAGGCGAAAACCGGCCGGGAAGATCAGCCGGTCAGCAGAGCCGCGAAGAATCAAGGCACGAACACTCATGCCCGGACCGATCAGGCCACGACGCCCGCGGGTGAAGTGGTCTTTGCGTGCAGGCTCGTGCAATATAAAGCCGTGGCCGCGTGCGTGGCTAACAGGTCCAACAGCTCATGGTCCAGAGGGCCCAGATCAGGTTTCTGGGGAAGCAGACCGAAAATCGCAATGACGCCAGTGACTCGTCCGTCCAGCTTGAGCGGCACGCATGCGGTAAGCCCTTGCTCGCCGTCGGAGGAGTCGGCGCGGGACCATATCGCGACTTCGCCCGACTGAGCTGAGGCTCCGATCGCGCCTCGACCGAGTGGAACCATCTTGAGCGGTTCGGGATCGATTCCGAAAGAGGAAATCAGACGCAGCGAGCTGCCGTCTTCCTCCATTTCGAAGATGCCCATCTCTTCGCTACCGATGAGGTTGATCACGATCTCCTGGATCACCTCGAGCACTTGCCTGCGGTCCAGCGTGCCGTGCAGCCGGTAGCTTGCTACGTACAGGTTTGCCAGGTTCGAGTTCTCTTGCTCGACCTCGGCATACTGTTCGAAGAACCGGCGGTTCTCTTCCTGGGTCTCAGCGAGGTGCATCTTTAGCCGGTTTTCCTCGCTCTTGTTCTGCTCGAGCTCCTGGCGCAGTTGCTCGACCTGCCTTCTCAAAGATCCAACAGTGTGAGTCTGTTCTTGTTCAAGAGAAGTGGCGAGGACCCGAAGCCTCTCGTTCTCGTTCAGGAGATCCTGTATGTATTTCCGCGTGTCATTTCTTACTTTACGAACATAACCGCCCTGCGACTCGTTTTCTGACATTATTCTTCTCCAAATTAACGTCCGGGCCGCCTCCCGAGAGGCTTTCAATGAGGAGCAAGTACTTTGGGGGTGGGATGAAACCTGGCCAATCGCCTAGCGTCTACCCTGATCCCTTTGTACGACTGAAACAGAAGGGGCCTGGCCAATTAGTTGCGGGAGCGATCTTTGTCCTCGAGCGCGAACGTGAATACCGAGGCTCTTACCGGGGTCAATGCAGCCCAGACATAATAACATGCTTTCGCTTAAGATCATAGATTCAATTGAAGGTTCCAGGTTCAGGCGCGGCGCCTCATATCGCAACCGGTTCTTAGACCCCTCTAAAGCACTCGGTAGAAACGATTTTCGGCACGCGTCCCAGTCCGCCTACGCGCTGGGCTGGACTCCCTCGGCAATATCGCCGGCTCTAGTCTGGCCAACAATGATGGTCGCGAGATCCGCCTCGTAGGGATAGCCCTCAGGCGCCGGACCGCTTAGATGCTCGGCACGACTAGCCGGTATTTTGACCTATGATGCGAAGCGGTTTCACAGGCCGAGAGTCCAGCCGCCTCGGCGGTCCTGGCTCGTGTGGATGTCAGCAGACCGCTCTCGGTCATTTCGGCGACCGTCATCGGCTTGTAAAACACATACCCCTGGGCCAGGGTGAATCCCAGGTCGCTGATGGTCTTGAGTTCAGATTCGGTCTGCACTCCCTCGGCGATCACTTTTGACCCGATCGTCATAGCGAGATTCGCTATGGATTCCAGGATGGCGCGCCGGCCATAATCCGAGTCACAATTCCTGACCACATAGCGGTCGATCTTGATGCAATCGGGCCAGCAGTCCAGCATCATGCGGTAGTTCGATTCGCCAATACCAAAGTCATCGAGCGCGATCTTTATTCCGAGCATCCGCAGCCGATCCAGGGTTGCCATGAATCTTGGACCGTTCCAGTAGGGCCTCCGCTCAACTATTTCCAGCGTTAATCGGCAGAGATCTATTGAGTGCTTAGCTGCCGTGTCGGCGATGAACCTCGCAAAGTCGGCGTCCCGGCCCAAAGTCGATGCGTGAACGTTCAGGAAGAGCCGCGGCACAGACTGAAGCTGCTCTGCCGATTTGAGCGCCGCGGCGATGCAGGCTCGGTCTACGACGCTCTCTGCCCGTTTCCTGCGGGCGTACTCGAATAGTATGTCGGCTGATTCAAGATTGGTGGCCGCGGGACCCCGCATCAAGCATTCAACTGCGTGGATGTCCCAATCCGGTCCATTGGCTTCTAAAATGGGTTGAAATCTGGGCGAAAGGCCCCCCGGAGCCAGGATGTTGTCGAGAAGCGATCCCTCAGTCATTTTTGGATTTCCCTCGGCTTGCTTTCTAGTAATCCAAAGACGACCTGGGCGATTTGAGGCAACGGTTTTGGCTTTCGCAAGAATGCATCGACGCCACGCTTGACGGCTTCGCTCTCAACTTCGGGGAAGCCATAGGCGGTCAGAATGATGACGCTGGTCCATGGACATCGCTCTCTGACGTACTCAAGAATCCGGAGGCCTTCGGTCCCGTTTAGGCCGGTCAACCGCATATCGGCTATGACTACGTCGTAATGGATGTTGGCCAGAAGCGCCTCCGCTTCTTCGACCTCTCGCGAGCAATCTACCTCATAGCCGTACGCCGTGAAATAATCTCTCATGGCGAATAGTATGGCCTGCTCGTCGTCTACTAGGAGTATTCTTTCAGACATTGGGGTTGGCGCCTCGAAGCTTGAATCGATTGTTTGTATTTTGTGAGGCAAAGCATTTTTCATTGAGATTTTCGGCTTTCGTGAGAGGTGAGTTCGACCTTAGCAGATCGCTGGAAGCTCCAAAATCAAGGCCAGCGATCGGCATGTCACTCATCAACGATCTCCCGCGCGCGCTTCCGGGAGCGCGTGGCTCCCGGATTTTCTTCTGGCGCTCAAATTGTTTGAGAGCTGACGTTTCCTGCTACTGAAATATTTGCGCAAGGCGGGGATAACGGTTCTCTCAGGTACCCACGTGATCCCCCATTCTTA
>Ga0207103_10118_pt1 | contig 23017 bp, 18 predicted proteins | sample Alteio_BWMinHeat_81_FD_153546 | JGI IMG/M metagenome (GOLD analysis project Ga0207103, IMG submission 153546) | Enriched cells from forest soil in Barre Woods Harvard Forest LTER site, Petersham, Massachusetts, United States -... | ecosystem: Environmental > Terrestrial > Soil > Temperate forest >...
AAAGAGCGCGCAAATCTGGAGAAGCAATGGGATGGTGGGGACAACGTTTCCACCGAGGATCTGCGGGTAGCGCTGCAAAGATATCGGTCGTTTTTCGATAGGCTGCTCAACGCATAATCGCGTTGAACGATCTTCACAAAACGCATTTCAATAATAAAGGCCTGGCAGATCGCCAGGCCCTTTTCGTTGTGCAAGTCATGAATTAAAGCACTTCCTTGACTTTTGCCACGATCGACTTCGATGAGATGCCAAACTTCTCTACGAGTTCCTGCGGCTTTCCGCTGTGCGGAATCTCAGTGACGGCAATTTTGTGAACTGGAATGCCGCTAGGGCTGAGCGCTGATTGCACAGCATCTCCCAGTCCGCCGTGCGAATAGTGATCTTCGACGGTGATGACCTGATTACCGGCAGCACGCGCCGATGCGAGGAGCGTCGCACGATCAATCGGCTGCACGCTGAATAAATCAACTACGCGAATGTCGATGCCGCCTTTCTTCAGTTCGTCATACGCCTTTAGTGTTTCGAAAAGGGTGACGCCAGCAGCCACAACCAGAATTCGGTCGTTATTTCCCTGACGCAGGACCTTAGATTTGCCAATTTCAAATTTCTCGTCGGGTGAGTACACGATCGGATTATTCGGACGTCCAAGCCGAATATAGGTGGGGCCAACGAGGTCTGCTGCGAGCATGGTGGCGGCCCAAGCGCTGGTTGCGTCGCTCGGATACAACACGGTGAAGTTCGGCTCGGCCCCGAACATGGCGATATCTTCCAGCCCCATCTGTGAGGGACCATCTTCGCCGATGGATACACCCACGTGCGTTCCGGCAAACTTGACGTTCAATTGGCTGATGGCCGCCATGCGGATGAAATCAAAAGCACGGGTAAAGAAACAAGCGAAGGTGCTAGAAAAAGGAATCTTGCCACGTGCGGCGAGACCCATACTCATGCCGACCATGTTTTGCTCGGCGATATAACCTTCAAAGAAACGTTGCGGCGCCGTCGTCATGAACTCTTCGGTGAAGGTGGAGTTCTTCACGTCGGCATCGAGCGCGACTACACGCGGATTTACCTTCCCAAGTTCGTGTAGCGCATCACCGAAAGCTTTGCGGGTGGCCACTTCCTTGCCACCGATCGCGTACGGCGACGTTGGCATTGCACCGGTGGGACTCGCGACGGCAGGAGTGGCGCGCTGATCGGGCAACTTCGGCGTCCAAGTGTCGGCTTCGCCGGTCAGCGACTTCTCCAGGACCGCCACGGCGCGATCAGCTTCTTCTTTCGGGAGTGGCTTGCCGTGCCAGCCTTCTTTGTCCTCAATGCCGACGATGCCTTTACCCTTCAGTGTGCGGGCTAGAATGATGGTCGGTTTTCCTTTGGTTTCTTCGGCTTCATCGAACGCCTTGAGAAGCGCCGAAATATCATGTCCATCTACAACAATTACATGCCAGCCGAACGCTTCCCATCGAGCCTTGTAAACTTCCATATGGTGCTGCAGCATCGTGGGGCCGCTCTGCCCGAGGCGGTTCACATCGATGATGGCGCATAGGTTGTCGAGCGCGTCGTTCGCGCCGAGTTCGGCCGACTCCCATACGGACCCTTCGGCTGATTCACCGTCTCCCATAAGAACGTAAATTCGCTGATCGCTCTTCTCAAGCTTTGCATTCAGCGCGATTCCAAGTCCCACGGGAAGTCCCTGGCCGAGGGATCCTGTGGCAACATCCACGTAGGGCAGTTTCGGAGTCGGATGGCCTTCAAGGTCGGAATTTGTCTGACGTAGTGTGAGCAGGTGCTCTCTCGGAAACAGGCCAGCTTCTGACCAGGCGGAATACAGCACTGGCGCGGCGTGCCCCTTGGAAAGAACAAAGACATCATTTGCTGGACTGTGGGGCTGCTTAGGGTCGTAACGCATGACGGAGAAGAAGAGCGCAGAAACAATATCGGCCGCGGAAGCGCAACTGGTGGGATGTCCGCTGCCTGCTGCGGTGGTGGCGCGAATAGAATCGATTCGCAAACGCGTGGCTTTGTCTTGCAGAAGTTTGAGCAGATTAACGCTGGCTGCTGTTGTGACCATCATTCGACCTCGCCGATCTTAATCAGGAATTTGTGAGTGCTAGACAGCGACAGATTTTTGCGACACTTCTAATCCAAGATTCCTATTTTCTCATTTGGATTCCGAAAGAGCCTCACGAAAAAAAGGAGCGCAAAGAACGAGTCCCGAGCACGATTGTGATCAGGACGAGTTCACGATTTGCTCGCGCTACTCACTGCAGCGATCTTGCCTACGAATTAGTGTCCGAGGTTCATAACTCGACGAAATGCTGTTTGTTCCGTTCCTTAATTCTCCTGGGATTTATGAGGCGGACACCAGGCAATCGACGGCTTGAGTGATGACTCCGAGATCGTGATACGAACTCGCAACCGTCACGACAGCGGCTCGCGAGGGTCAAAAACACGGAAAACAAGCCGTACGACACCAAAATTAGTAGTTTCATTACCTAAAGCGTGTAGATCGACTATACAAATCTGGATGGACCGCAATTGCGTTCTACCAAATTTGGAATATCTCTTCTTGTCCCCGATAGTAAGCTGCTCATAACAAGGTACTTGGGATTCGTCACACGTGGTACATAGATTGCACAACTCTGGGGGGCTTCTCTCAGGTTGTCGCATTGCTTTGGGGCCGGAGTGTTCCAAAAAAGACTCAGGTAAGAGATCGGCAAGTTAGACAGAACGACCGAAAGGGCCTTTCGAGTAAGTTTTCTTTTTTCAATACCGAGTTGAACAAAGTTGGACGAAAGATTTCAGGAGAGTCAGCATGAGATTGCTACTTAGATTTACAAAGATCGTCTCCGTGCTCTCGCTGCTTTTGCTGGTGCCAGTTTTTGCATTTGGCCAGGCAATCAGCGGCGATATCGTAGGCACAGTGAAGGATAACTCCGGAGCGGTTGTGGCAGATGCACCTGTCGAAGCAACCAATCTGGGCACCGGGTTCAAAACCAGCGTAAAGACAAGCACCGGCGGCGAGTTCCACTTTGTGAACTTGCCTTCAGGCCACTATTCAGTGAAGGCCTCCGGCGGTGGACTGGCCGGCACGATCGCTGATGTAGAAGTGCAGCTCAACCGCACAGTCACGGCGAACGTCATTGTAACCCCGACCAGCTCAACCACCACAGTTGAGGTAAACGAGGCGGCGGCTTCGGTAAACACGACAACGGCACAAATCGAAAACACATTCACGGCCTCGCAAGTGGCGAATTCGCCACTGGCTTCCACCGGCAGCGGTGTGATCAATCTGTCGCTGCTGAACGCCGGCGTGGCAACCCAGGGTGGTATCGGCTTGGGTTCCGGCCCAGCCATTTCGGGACAGCGTCCTCGCAACAACAACTTCACTGTCGAAGGTGTGGACAACAATAATAAGGGCGTCACTGGTCCACTTCTCCAGATCCCTAACGATGCCGTTGAGAATTTCACGGTGCTGCAGAATCAATTCTCGCCTGAATTCGGCCACTCTTCGGGCGGTCAGTTTAACCAGACCATCAAAGGCGGAACGAATACCTTCCACGGTGGACTGTACGAGTACTTCCAGAACCGCACCCTGAACGCGCAGGATTCCATCGTTGCAGAATCGCAGCGCTCCAATGGCTTGCCAACTACCAACACGCGCCTTGACAACAACCGTTTTGGCGGGCAAATCGGCGGTCCGATCATCAAGAACAAGTTGTTCTTTTACACCTTGTTCGAGTACAACCCGCAAGGGCTATCAAGCTCCTCTACCGGTTGCACTCCAACGGCTGCCGGTTATTCAACCTTGGCTAGCATGGCAGGCGTGAGCCAGGTAAATCTGTCGGAGTTCCAGAAAGGTGCAGGCACCGCGAGCGCCCAGGCATTGGCGAGCGATGCAAATTGTGCGGGAGCCGACGCTGCCAATCCGGGAACAACAACCGTGGCCGGAACATTGATTCCCATCGGTCCCGTTGGGTATTCCCACTCGTACTACATCAACAACTTGACGACAGTCAATTCGGTTGATTACAACATTTCGGAGAAGGACCAGCTGCGCGCCCGCCTGTCGTATCAGAAGCAGGATAATCAGGACATCAGCGCGCAGGTTCCGTCTTTCTGGACGAACCAGCCCAACCGGTTCTGGCTGTTCACTCTGGGTGAATACCACAGTTTTGGTCCACACCTCAGCAACGAATTCCGCTTGGGTTATAACCGTTTTGCGCAGGACATTCCGGATGGGGGTTTCACCTTCCCAGGACTCGGCGCCTATCCGAACCTTCAAGTAGGCTTTGGCGAGACTGCTGGTGTTCAGCTAGGTCCCGATCCAAACTCGCCGCAGTTCGCGATACAGAATACGTACTCAGGCGTTGACAACGTAACGTGGTTGCACGGCAAGCACAACTTGAAGTTCGGCGTAGAATACCGCGAATACATCACCCCGCAAGGTTTCACGCAACGCGCCCGTGGCGATTACGAATGGACCACCTTCGACGGCTACTTCACGGACCAGATTCCGGACTACATCGCTGAGCGTTCGATCGGATCCGTCACGTACTACGGAAATCAGAATGCGATTTATTCGTTTGTGAACGACGACTATAAAGTGTTGCCGAATCTGACTGTGAATCTTGGGCTCCGGTACGAGTTCACGCAGGTACCACTCTCCGAGCGTGTGTGGCAGCCTCAGAACGCTATTTCCAATGTTCCGGGGTTGATCTCATTCGGTGAGCCGACATCACAAAAGAAAAACTTCCTGCCGCGCGTAGGCTTTGCGTATTCACCGGGTAACTCGGGTAATACGTCGATTCGGGGCGGTTTCGGCATGGCCGTGGATGTTTTGTACGACAACTTAGGCCTTCTCTCCGCTCCGCCGCAGGTGCAGCAAACCTGCGATGTCGGAGCCGCAACCGCGACGTGTTTCTGGACCGATCCGACTATCGCAGGACAGCCAGGGTTCATCGCAGGCGGCGCTTTGCCATCGTCCAATGCAATTCCTGCTCTAAATCAGGCAGACGCTCGTGCCTCTACGGCCGGCTGGATCCCTGACCAGAAGCTGCCGTATAGCGAAACATGGAACCTCGGCGTTCAGCACCAGTTTGCTTCGAAGTATGTGGCGGAAGTCCGTTACGTTGGCACTCGCGGAATCCATCTGCCGGTTCAACAACGGGTCAACCGACAGTCGAAGACGACCGACAGTTTGTTCCTGCCGACATTCCTTACGATGCCAGACGCTGCGACAATCGCTGGATTAACCACTACACTTGCGCAGATCAATGGAAACTCGAGTTTCGTCCCTGCGTATGAGGCGGCGGGCTTCACCGGTGCAAATGTCACAGCATTCCAGCCGTGGGGCACTTCCCACTACAACGGCCTGCAAACTTCGTTGTCTCGCAGCTTCACGAGCGGCCTGCAGTTCCAGTTGTCATATACATGGAGCCATGCGATTGATAACTCGACGGCGGATGTGTTTTCTACATATCTGACGCCGCGTCGTCCGCAGGACTTCCAGTGCTTCCAGTGCGATAACAGCACGTCTGCGCTGGACCGGCGCCATCGCTTCACGGCCTTCCTTACCTATGACGTGCCGTTCTTCAAGAACTCCAGTTGGTTCGCGAAGAACCTGCTCGGAAACTGGGAGGTCAGCCCTGTATATACCTTCCAGTCTCCTGAATATGTAACGGTCCAGAGCGGAACGGATACGAATCTGAACGGCGACACTGCGGGTGATCGGGCCATTTACAATCCGGCAGGAGTTGCGGGAACTGGTTCGGGCGTGACTGCGATAAAAAATACTGCCGGAGACACCGTCGGCTACGTCGCGGATAGCGCCAACGCGCAGTACATCGTTGCTGGCAAGGGAGCTAAGGCTACGGCTAGCCGTAACACGCTGGCTTTGCCGCATATCAACAACATGGACTTCAGCTTGATGAAGCGCATTAGCATCACCGAGCGGCAGTCTTTACAGTTCCAGTTCCAGGCAACAAACGTCTTCAACCATGCTCAGTACGTGCCTGGGAACATCAGCGACGTGGCACCCTTGACGAACATTTCGTACACGGGCTCCAACGTTCTCCAAACACTGATTCCCAGCAGCGCGAGCTTTAACAAGCCGCAATCCGTATGGTCGAACCACCCCCGGAATGTGGTACTGGTTCTGAAGTACAACTTCTAACCAGACGCAACGGAAATCACTCTCTCGGGGAGCCTTCGGGCTCCCCGTTTTTTTTGCCGGCAGACACTGCGGTGGGTGTGATCTCCAAAGGAAAAGGGCAGCCCGCGGGCTGCCCTCTTCTATATCGAAAACTGTTTTCCTACGCGTTCACTACTTCAGATTCTTTCTCTTTGGTAGTGTCTCCACCTCGAGCATCCGGCGCCGGATGCGTGTGCTCGTTGCGCTTATTCTTTACGTATCGGTTACGCGCTGCGCGGAGCTTTAGGAAAGACTTCGCCTCTTTGTACAAGCGCTTCCGCTCGGAGGAGTCGAACATCGATTTGCGCAGAATCCTGAATACGGCCTTCGGACGGAAGTAATACTCGTCGTAGAAGCGATGGACCATGTCCACCACTTCTTCGGCTGGTAGTCCCGGATACTGGATGTGGGCGAGCTGGTGTCCGCCCTCATCGACCATCTTTGTATTCGTGATGAATCCATTCTGCTTGGCGAAATCGTAAAGCTCCGTGCCCGGGTAAGCATGCGCGATCGAAACCTGAATGGTTTCAACATCGAGTTCTTTCGCGAAATCGATCGTCCGGCGAATGCTTTCACGGGTCTCGCCAGGCAGGCCAAGGATGAAGTCGCCGTGAATGGTGAGTCCAAGTTTGTGGCAGTCCTTAGTGAACTGACGTGCGCGGTCGACCGTGGCACCCTTCTTAATATTTTTCAGGATCTGAGGATCGCCTGACTCGTAACCCACAATCAGAAGCCGGCAACCTGCTTCGCGCATTGCCTTCAGAGTTTCGTAATCAGTGGTGACACGGGAGGTGCAGGACCATGTCAGCTTCAGCGGCTTCAGCTTTTCGCAAAGCTCAATAGTGCGTGCCTTCTGGATGTTGAAGGTGTCGTCGTCGAAGAAGAATTCCTTTACGCCTGGCCAGAATTCTTTTGCCTTGGCCATTTCGCGAGCGACTGCGTCGGTCGAACGCTTGCGCCACGGATGCCCACTTAGCGTTTGTGGCCACAAGCAGAACGTGCACTGAGCGGGACAGCCTCGCGTGGTATACAGAGCCACGAACGGGTGCAGCAAAAATGGCACGTTGTAGCGCGGAACGTCGAGATCGCGTTTATAGATATCGACCACATCGGGTAGGGCATCCAGATCCGTGATCTGCGCCGCATCTGGGTTGTGAACCACGCGCCCATTCTTGCGATAGCTGATGCCTGCGATTTCTTCCAGAGGCTTGCCTTTGGCAAAGTCCGTGACAGAGTAGTCAAACTCTTTGCGGGCCACAAAGTCGATAGCCGCGCACATCTTCAACGATTCTTCGGGCAGCGTTGTGACGTGCGGCCCTACGAATGCAATCTTGATGTTCGGATTTTTCTGCTTGATTGCCTCGGCAAGGCGAATATCTCCGGGGAAGCCCGGAGTGCTGGTGAACAGCACCAGGAATTCATATTCCTTGCATAGCTCAATCGTCTGATCCCCCGAAACGTGATGCGGAGGGGCATCTAGCAGCCGCGAACCTTCCAGCATGCCAGCCGGGTAGGCCAGCCACACGGGATACCAGTACGACTCGATTTCGCGCGTAGCGGGCCAGCGCGAGCCTGCACCACCATCGAAGTTTTCAAACGATGGCGGGTTGAGAAAAAGCGTCTTTAAAGGCATGTTGTTGATTCTAATATCCTAACATTTCGGAGTACCTTTTGGCGTGTTAAGCCGGGTACCCAAAAGGGAACGGAATACGAGGCTCGTACAAACGATGAGCTTATCAGCCAAGAGATTCAAATTAGAAGCTCAAGTAATGCAATGGCGTTGTAGACGGGCCGAAGGGTGAATCGGGCAAGGCAGCGGAACCAACAAGCTAATCACTTTTTCGGGATAGCCCAGGACTCGAGTTCTCCAGTCTGCCTGAGCAACTGCAAACGAGCTTTGTCGTATTCAAATGAGGAGTCCAGGTAGCTGCTGTATTTTTCCTGAGCTTCCAGTTCGGCATTCACGAGGTCCCCGGGAGAGGCTGTTAGCGAAACTCCTTGTGGGGCAGGCGTTGCCGCTAATCCGGTGCCGCCAGCTGTTTCCGTCCTGACCCGAACGGCGCGCGCCTGGCCCTCGGCAAGGTCATATTCCAGTTGGGCTACTTCTTGTGCTGCTTCTAGTTGATTTACCTGGTGCTGTAGCTTCAAAGTCTCTGCCGAGACTTGATTGCGAGTGATCTCGATTTGCTTTTTGGCGTTGAGGGCCTCGGCATCTGCCTGGGCCGCATGCGCTCTTGCAACATAATTCAGGAATGGAACGCGAATGTTAACGCCCACGGCGGCGTTGTTGCTCTGGAAATGATTGAAATAAAGATCGTAGTTGTTGTACTTGGAAAATAGGCCATAAGTTGCGACCAAGTCTACTTCGGGCAAGAAGGATTTGTGTTCACCGCGGGCCAGGAAAGAGGCAGCCTTTGCGCGATCCTGGGCAATCGCAATCGCTCCGCTGTTCGAGACGGCTTTTGCGGAGAGGTCTTCTTCCACATTTGTTTCCGGAAACTTGGGCACAGACTCGGCGATTGTCTCGATGGAGCGCGCCGGCAATCCGGTGGCTTGCGCGAGCTTGTCCCGCAACACGTCGCCGGCCCCGGTAAGATTGGCCATCTTCATCGTAAGTCGTGCCGCAACCAGACGCGCGCGGGTGAAATCGAGTTGGGTCGCCAGCCCAGCTTGTACTCGCTGATTCACAATCGTGACCAGCTTGTTGGCTTGGGTGCGCTGCGTATTGGCTGAGCCGATCTGATTCGTGATCTTCTCGAGTTCGAGATAGGTGGAAGCGACGTCGAGGATGACATCGCGGCGCAAATCCTCGCGACTGCGATTCGCGGCGTTCCACGAACTTTTGGCGGAGCGAATGTAATCGCGCTGCGCAAAATTCAAAAGATAAGACTGGTAGTTCACATTGAAGACGCTTGGCGCAGAGCCTTCGATGCTTAAAGGGAATCCCCATGTCTTAGCGAGACCAGATCCGAAGTAAAGAGTCGGGAGGTATCCGTTGCGACTTTCCATATAGTTTTCATACGCCTTGACCTGATCGTTCGTGGCCATAACCAGAGTCGGGCTGTGCGTGAGCGCTAATTGGATGGCTTGCTCAAATGTGATTGGTTGGGCAAGTGACGGGATTGAGGACGCGAAGAGGACGAGCAGCAGAAGTAGATTGCGGTATGTATGAGACATTGCGCCACCTGCACTAAGTCGTAGTCATCCGGTGCGGCGTGGAGGCATCGGCGCCGGAAAACGCGAGTATAACAACGTTGTAGCTCTCCAGCGGGCTTACAGAAGAAACGTGAACCATGCCGGATAGGACGAATGATGATGGTCTATGGCACAACGTGGATGGGCAATCCGTCGCGAAGTGCACGGCCATTGGTCGAGCCCAGTGCAATCGAAGCGTTCGGCTGAACGCCGCGAGTGATTTCAATCACCGTGAGATTGGAGATTCCGGTATCGACGTACTGTTGTCGTAATTTGTCGTTTACCACTTCGTACACATAACGCCGGCTGTCTTCCTGGTGGACAGCCTCTCGCGGAACCACGACGGCATTATCGTCGCGTGCCGTAGTGATGTTCACGCTGACATTGGTGTTAGGAAGCAACTTCAAATCAGGATTCGCAACCAGCGAGGTGACGTCACCCACGGTGCGTGAGCCGCGAACTGTGACCGTGGTGGGGATTTGAGTCACTGAGCCCTGCCAGCTGCGACCGGGCAGCGCGTCCCACGTGACTTCAACGTGTTCGCCAGCGGCAAGCCTGCCAAGGTCGGGCTCGTCTACAAAAGCGCGCACGACAACCTTCGACAGATCAGCCACCTGTATCAGAAGATCGCCCGCATTGACGAAATTACCCTGCCTGATTGGGATGGAGTAGACGGTTCCATCGACTGGAGACACGACATTGGACTTGTTGAGAGAGTCCTGGGCGGCGGAATAGGCCGCTTGAGCTTGCTGTACTTGCGCTTCTACTCGCTCGACTTCGGGACTCGAATACCGTTTCGTTGTTTTCTGCTGTAAGAGAATGAGCTGGTTTTGAGCGGTCTGGAGACGCTGCTCGGCGTCACGAATCTCAGAAGGCGAAGCCGCACCGGTTTGCTGAAGTTGTTTCAGAGCGTCCAAATTTCTCTGGGCAGCATCGACGTCGGTATGAGTCCGATTGAGTTCGGACTGATTGGTGATCACTTCTTCGCGAGTTCCGCCGCTATGAATTGCATTCACGTCCGCCTCTGCCGCCCGTAACTGTGCCAGAGCCTTAGCTGCTTCGGCGCGCGCGTCGGAGTCGTCAAGCTGAAGCAACAATTGCCCTTTCTTGACGGAGTCGCCTTCTTTTACAAGAAGCCTTTTGACGGTGGTTGGGCCAGGGGCATGGGCCTCGAAGTTAGCGGAAGGCTCAATCTTGCCATTTGTCGAGATTGAGCTGGCGATCGTGGCCCGCTGTGCCAGCGTTGTGCGAATAGGGACGACAGTCCGGCGGCTCGATAAAAATGCCGACAGCGCGATCACCGCAATGGCGATTAAAAGGAGAATAACCCATGTGCGCCGACGCGGGTTAACTGCTTCGTGTTCTTGATGTTCCGGTTGCATCCTGCGAATAGGAAAGTATAAATGATCGCCGCCGCTTCTGATTGCCGTTAGGCCCCAGCATCAGGAAGGTATCGGTTCGAAATGGGGAAATCTACCCCTCGAGCCGACACGCGACAGTGTTCTTTGGATGCTCCAAGTAGCTGGCAAGCTCTGTTTTATCTCGCAGTGCCTGCTGGGCGACAGTGCCGCAACGCGCTACATCGAAGAGAGTGTTCGCCCTTAAGCCCACAACTTTGAATTATGCGAGCACTCGCTCCCCTCGTCTCGAAGATTTTCCACAACGTGATGACCAATCACATCATGGCCCTGGCGGCTGGCCTTTCGTACTACTTCGTAATGTCTCTGTTCCCGGCACTCATTCTGGCTGCGGCGGTGCTGGGCTACCTGCCGTTACCACACATGTTCGGAAGGATTCTGCATGCAATGTCCGCGGTTATTCCGGCCGACAGCATGGGGCTGGTGCGGACGGTACTGCGAGAGGTTGTCACCCCTCACCGACGTGGGCTCCTGACCCTAGGACTTCTTGGAACGCTTTGGACCGCATCGAACGGCTTTGCGACCTTGATCGAGGCATTGAACGTTGCTTACGGGATACCAGAAACGCGTCCTATCTGGAAGACGCGATTGTTAGCGCTACAGCTAATGTTCATTTGCGGATTCTTACTTGTGGCGGGCACGACATTTATGTTTCTCGGACCGCGTTTCGGTGTCTGGATCGCCAGCAAAGTCGATATGAGCAGGCAATTCGTCGAGGTCTGGCCGATCCTTCGCTGGATCCTCTCCATTGCGTTTGTCGTTCTGGCCGTCGAGCTGATCTTCTATTGGGCGCCGAACGTCAAACAGAAATTCCTGGCAACACTTCCAGGGGCAGCGATTGGAGTGGGCTTCTGGATTGGCGCATCGTTCGTCCTCGGCTTCTACTTCAGCCGATTTGCCGGTATCAATCACACCTATGGAACCCTCGCCGGCGCGGTGGGTCTGATGGTATGGCTCTATTGGAGCTGGTTCGTCATCCTAATTGGCGCCCAAGTCAACGCCGAACAGCTGAAAGCGAAGAGTGGAGGAAAGTTGGAGTTGAAGCAGCCGCCACCGAAAGTAGTGAAAGCTCCGCCGGCGTGGGATGAAGGCGTTGCGGCTTAATGTATATGTTGAGACGAGGCGGCCCCAGCGCGAGAACGGCTGCTATTACGCGGCGCCATTTACAATCATGTCATGCCAGTTAAGCCCCCCCGCTACACGCCTGAACACGCTGCTTCCGGCCTGGATGTGCCGTTGCCTGAGATCGAGTGCTGGCCGAACCAGTTTCCTGCTTACGAAATTGTGATCGATAATCCTGAATTTACCTCGGTGTGCCCGAAGACGGGACTGCCAGATTTTGGAACGATCATCATTCGCTACATGCCCAACAAGCTTTGCCTCGAACTGAAGTCGCTGAAGGAATACATGATCCAATACCGCGGCATCGGCATTTTTCAGGAGAACGCGGTGAACCGGATCCTTGAGGATGTGGTGCGAGCGGCTAAGCCGAAGTGGGCCATGGTGAGGGGAGATTTTCGACCGCGCGGCGGAATGGGAACGGTTGTAGAAGCGCGCTGGCCCCGTACGAGCGCCAAGAATAATGGTGACCACTAAAGTTCTCTTAACCCCCGGATATTTTTTCGGAATCTAACGGCCCCAGAATCTGCTTTCAGGAGATCTGCCAATGGCGCACACGTCGTCTCTCATTTGGCCTGAACTTCCACTAGCGGCATGGCAGGATACGCTCGACACGCTGCACATGTGGACGCAGGTGGTCGGCAAGATGAAACTTGAATTGTGCCCGCACATCAACCACTGGTGGCAAGTAGCGTTTTACGTGAGCGCCGTAGGACTGAACACTTCGGCCATTCCTTACGAAGACGGCATCTTCGACGCAGAGTTCGATTTCATCGCGCACCGGCTGGTGTTCCGAAAGAGTGATGGGCAGCGCGGGGAAGTGGCTCTGGCGCCAAAGTCAGTGGCACAGTTTTATTCCGAAGTCATGCAGACTCTACACAGCATGGGAATCGACGTGAAAATCTGGACGACGCCAGTCGAGGTTCCCAATCCGATTCCATTCGAGAAGGATACGCAGCACGCGTCGTACGATCCTGAATATGCGCATCGCTTCTGGAAGATCTTGACCAACTGCGACACGATTTTCAAGAAATTCCGCTCTGGGTTCGTGGGGAAAGCGAGCCCCGTACATTTCTTCTGGGGAAGCTTCGACATGGCAGCGACACGTTTTTCGGGACGTCGCGCGCCGGAGCGTGCTGGCGCCGACACGTTCACTCGCGAGGCCTATTCGCACGAATGTAGCAGCGTAGGTTTCTGGCCAGGGGGAGGCGACGTCAAGGGTGCAGCATTTTATTCCTATATGGCTCCGACCCCAGACAACTTCGCTAATGCTCAGGCCCTGCCGAAGGAAGCGTTCTGGAGCAATGAATTAGGCGAGTTTCTGCTGATGTATGACGACGTATGCAAGCTATCTTCCGCCGAAGATGCAATTCTCGATTTCTGCAGAAGCACCTATGACGCGGGAGCAACGCTGGGCCGGTGGGATCGTGCGGCGCTGGAGGTTCCTGCTTCGTCACAGTCAGCAAAACGAGCGAGCTAAAAGCGCCACCGAGTGCTGATACACTGACCGACATCGGATGGCACGCTCATACTACCCACGAACAGCCCTGGCAGTCCTGTCGGCGCTGAATTTCTTCAATTATGTGGACCGGTCCGTGCTGTTCGCGGTGCAGCCGCTTGTCCAACGCGAGTTCCCGCGCAATGATGCCGAATACGGCTTTCTCACGACCGCTTTCTTCATCTGCTACATGGTGGCGGCACCCATCGTTGGCTACTTCGCCGATCGCTATTCGCGCAAATGGATCATGGTGGGCGGGGCGCTGTTGTGGTGCGCGGCAACACTGCTCACAGCCGTTACGCACAGCTTCGAGACGCTGCTATTCCGTCATACCCTCGTAGGGATCGGCGAAGCGACATTCGTGACTATCGCTCCTTCGTTTCTCTCCGATTTGTTTTCGGAAGAGCATCGCGGGCAAATTTTTGGGATCTTTTATCTGAACATCGGCTTGGGAACCGCGGTTGGATACATGTTGGGCGGATACCTCGGGCATCACTTCGGGTGGCGTTACCCTTTTTATGTCGCAGCCGCACCTGGATTCCTGCTAGCGATTGCGATGACATTCTTGCCTGAACCTATTCGCGGCAGCCACGACCTGTTGAAGGCGACGGGGGAGCGAACCACAATCAGTGGACTATTCCGTAACGGCGCATTCTGGATGGCCACGCTCGGCATGGCGATGACCACATTCGCCATGGGTGGAATGCAGGTCTGGATGCCGACTTTCCTGTCGCGTTCGCGCGGAGTCGCACTTGACCATGCCAACCTGGTGTTTGGGGGAATCACGGCGTTTAACGCAATCGCAGCAACCTTCATCGGCGGTTGGTTGGGCGACCGCTTGCTAAAGCGAACAGCATCGGCCTACTACCTGGTTTCGGCGGCGACGCTCGCTCTTTCGGTACCTGCCATGTTGCTCGCGATCTACAAGACCGGACCGATGATGTTCCCCGCGATCTTCCTCGCGGAATTCCTGCTGTTCCTGAATACGGCTCCGTTGAATGCGGCGGTGGTGAATTCCGTGGGCGCGGCGATCCGCGCGACCGCGATTGCACTGAATCTATTCGTCATCCATCTGCTCGGCGACGCCTTCTCGCCAACGCTGATCGGGCACATCTCCGACGTAAGCAGTCTGCAGACCGGATTTCTCGCAGCGATTGTCGCGATTGTGCTGGGATCACTGGTCCTGTTCTACGGCATGCGATTTGCGCCCGAAATCCCAAGCGCCACAGCCGAGGTGGCTGCCGGATGAAATGGGAGTGGTGGCTGTTTGGTGTGCCGCTGGCTCTGTTTTGGCTGCGCAGCGTGATCGACGCCGCTTTTGGGATGCGGACGCTTACGGACGTCAGCCGCCCCGAATGGGATCACCAGCCTGCAAATCCGAAGCGTGTCAGCATCATTGTTCCTGCACGCGACGAACAGGAACATCTAGAACGCGCACTGGCAGCGCTACTCGAACTCGACTATCCCAACTACGAGGTGATTGCCGTCGATGACCGCTCGTCCGATGAGACTGGCGCCATCATGGAGCGGCTCGTCGCGAGCCATGCGAACGGCGGGCGACTGCGAGTGATTCATGTGACGAGTCTGCCGAACGGTTGGCTGGGGAAGCCGCACGCGATGTGGACGGCCGCGCAACAGTCGACAGGCGACTGGCTGCTGTTCACCGACGCCGACATTCACTTTCGCAAAGACGTTCTTCGCCGCGCCGCTAATTACGCGGAGAAGAATTCCGTCGACCATCTGGTGATGTTTCCCACACACACTGATTGGAGTTTCAGCAAAAAGGTGATGCTTGCGGGATTCAACATTCTCTTTATGTTCGGACACCGGCCGTGGAAGACCGCGGATCCGAACTCTCGCGACCACATCGGCGTCGGCGCCTTCAATATGATTCGCCGCGAAGTGTACGAGAAGGTGGGAACATTTCAGACGCTGCGCATGGAAATCATCGAAGACATGCGACTAGGAAAGTTAGTGAAGGATGCGGGCTACAAGCAGCACAACGTGTTGGGGCCAGATCTGCTTCTGCTCGATTGGGGTGACCATGCGCTCGATATTGTTCGAAACCTGACGAAAAACTCTTTCTCGCTTATGCACTTCTCTGTGCTGCGAACGGTTAGTGCATTCCTTCTTTTGCTCGGACTCAACCTGCTTCCGTTCATCGGAACGATATGGGCGCCCAGTTTGGCAAAGGTGCCTTATGCTCTGGCGCTCTTCAGTGTCTTCTGTATGTACGTAGGAATGTCGTGGTATTCGCCGATCTCACCGTTGTTCGTGTTCTTGCATCCCGTGGCAACGCTACTTCTTGGTTATACGATGCTGCGCTCGATGTTTCACGCGCTCCGGAACGATGGAATTGTCTGGCGGGGAACCCGGTATCCGCTCGAGCAGCTGAAGAGCGGACTGGTGAAGGGTTGAAGTTCAATCCTGCATCGCCGATTCGATCTCGTCGACAGAGTTACTCTGCTTCTTCGATTTGGTTCCCTTGCTCTGTTTCGGAGTCTTGGTTCCATAAAACGATCCGGCGCTGTAATTACCGTGGCGGCTCACGTCGTAAGCCTTGGGAAGTCGCGGTATGTGCGCCGATTCGCCTCTCAATTGACGTACGTCTTTCAGGACAATTTCCGCTCGGCTGCCGTATTCCTTGATGAGTCCGTGAATCTCGATGTCCTTGCCTGCGAGTTGCCGCACATCGCCAACATCGCGGAGGTCATCGCGAAATACGACAACGCTGAATCCACAGGTCTTCTGGTTTTCGCAGAAGTTAAGGGTGAAGTGTCCGGCCGGCAGTGAAGTTAGGCTCAGAACTCTTCCGGAGACGCAGGTTTCCGCTCCGATTTTGTCGGCAGCTTGCGCGACAGAGAGACACTTTGCAGAGCAGATCGAAGAGAACAACAGGATCAGTACGGTCAAGCGAAGCATCGGACCGCGATTTTATGGGACCGGAATCTTCTTTGCTGCGATTGCGATCACATGCTGTTGGTCGAGGCTATCTCCAGCTGATTGCATCGTCTTCTTCTGCTTGCTTTAGCAGCCAAACTGCGAGTCCGATCAGCAGCGCATCCTCGCCAAGCGCCAAAAGACGGTCGGGTATATCGTATCTATGGCCAAGTTCCTTACGCAATTGATGGAAGAGAAAGCTGGCTCCGAGGGCTCCGACGGCGCCGAGTAGCGCCGCACGAAGCTTCTCCCGGCGATCCGCATCAAGCCTGGCTGCCGAACTGGCGCCGGAAACCATGCGGGCCAGAAGAGAAAACGGCTTGGTTCGAGCCGGCATAAAAGGCAACAGGTCGGCGATCAACTCGCCTACAAACAGAGCTCCCAGGACGTTCTTCGTCTTGGAACCATTGCGGTTTTTGTGGGCCCGGATCTGCCCGACGAGTGCAGGCGCCGAGCTACTGCGCATTCCTGCAATAACTCCCACGAGCGCTGAGCGCATCCCTGTTCTCATTTCTGCGTCTCTCTTTAACTTTGTGGCTCTCATCTGTAATCCATCTCGCCCGAACCGAATGGAAGCTTGGACCGTTCGATGCCGGATGGTGATTTGACGATCTCTCGCTTGGCAAACGAAATCCGGAACTCTGCGCGCACCAACTTGTTGACTTTCCTGTGACATACCGGCTGTCCTATTGTCGTAAGCTTGCCATGCCTTAAGTCGAGCGATCCAGGGGAGCCCAGCCGCAGAGACCCGGGCAAACAACTCTCTGGAAGCTTAAGGGTTTGAGGCTGGTAAGGGTGGATGAAGTCTGTCGTGAGCCGAGCAGCGTTATCTATCCCAAGCCGCTTCTAAAGATGATAGTCTTTGCTGATCGGAGCGCTCCTATGACCAGGCTACGAGCAGTATCCGCACTGGCGTCTGTGACCGTCCTTTCCCTTGCGCTTCCAACCCTAACCTTTGCCGATTCCCAGATCCGCATGGTTCGGTTGAGTCAAGTGGATGGAACCGTTCAAATCGATCGCAATTCCGGGAATGGCTTTGAAAAAGCAATTCCCAACATGCCAATTACACAAGGCGTCAGCCTGCAAACAGGAAGCAATGGACGCGCTGAGGTTGAAATGGAAGATGGCACCACGATCCGGCTTGCGCCTGATACGGCGATGTCGTTTCCAGAGCTGGTGCTGCATGACTCCGGCGTTCGCGCGAGTACAGCGCAATTGACGCTCGGAACCGCCTATTTCAACGTGCTGCACAAGAAAAAGGAAGAGGTTCGCGTTGCGTTCGCTCACCAGTCTATCGAGGTGGATCACGAAGTACGCTTCCGCGTGTCAGTTGATCTAGCGACAGCCAAAGTATCGGTGTTCAAGGGCGAACTGAAGATCCCCAATGGAGTTGAAACAGCAACCTTGAAAAAGGAACAGACAGCTACCTTCGATCTAGTCGATGAGAAACAGGTGGCTACTGCGAAGGGCATCGAGACACTGCCCACGGATAACTGGGACGCGGAACGTTCCGAGTTTCAGAAGCAGTACACGGGATCGGTTTATGGCAGCACGCCCTATGGAGCCGCGCCGGACTTGGCGTACTACGGACAATATAGCTATATCCCGGGGACGGGATACCTGTGGCAGCCCTTTGGAATTAGCAGTGGCTGGAATCCGTACATGAATGGCGCCTGGGCGTTTTATTCAGGGGTCGGTTATTCCTACGTTTCAATGGACCCGTGGGGCTGGATCCCGTATCACTACGGCGCGTGGACATATGTGAACGGCTACGGTTGGGGATGGACACCCTCGGGCACGCGGACTTGGCAGCCAGTACCTAGAATTGTGCGGCCACCTACGGGATTCCAGGCACCTGCAGCTCCTGTTGTAGCGAGAACATCAGTCGGAACGTCAGTCGCGCGGCCGACAATGGTCGTGAGTCAGACACGCATCCCGGTCGGGAGGCCAGTATCGTCATTTAATGGCACGATGACGGCTCCTGGTGGCGGACGAACCGCTACGATGGGTTCCGGAGCAACGGGTCGGAGCGCAACGTCGATGGGCAGTGCGGGATCGTATCACGCGCCATCTGCAGCAAGCGCGGGTGCAGCTTCTCATGGCGGAGGGGGATTCGGCGGCGGCGGTGCTGCCCACAGCGGTGCAAGCACCGGCGGACATACCGGCAGTCCACGCTAGACTGGGAAACAAGCAATGAAGAGCGCTCCAAAGGTGGGGCGCTCTTTTTATGTGCGGTTCTGAGTCGCGATTGCCCTGGGTCACTTCACGATTATTCCGGCGTATCCGACCACGGAATCTCTATCGCCGGAGATGTCGCCTGAAGTGGCATATTTTACCAACTCCGCTGAAGTCGCTCCCAACATCGTCGCCGCCACCAGCATCGCGATTGTCGGACCATACCCGCACATTGTGCTGTGTTCGCGCGTGAGTACTTCCTGCAAGCCTGCCGGATCGAGCGTGAGGATTCGGTCAATCGCTCTGCGATCTTTCTCGCGGGTAATTGAGTCGGATTCGTAATGATTCATATCACTGGATGAGATGATCAGGACGCGATCGGCCGTATCCGCCAGCGTCTGCCCTAGGGCTTCACCCAGTCCATGCAGATACTCGTAACGTCCTACGCCGACGGTTATTGGAACAAAGGTAAATTGCGGGGCGAGCACCTGGAGGAACGGCAGTTGCACCTCTAGCGCATGCTCATATTTTTGCGCCTGATGATCTTCACGAAACGCAGGGAAGCGCTGCATCACCGCGTCAGCCAGTTCATGATCGATTTCAACGTCGCCCAATGGTGTTTGCCAGCGTCCCTGGCTCATGATGGAGAGCGGTTGGCCTTCTCCGGTGTGATTGGGGCATAGGATGACGAAACGCGATGGCAGCTGCAATGTTCCATAGACTGCGCCTGCCACGTGTCCGGAATACATGTATCCGGCGTGAGGAACAATGCAGCCAAGGGCTGCCACTTTTTCACCGGCGTGTGCGGTGAACTCCAGAACTTCGCTGCGCAGGCGATCCGGATTCGCCGTATAGAAATGGCCAGCAACTGCCGGAGGACGAACGAAGGTTGCCATGGCGTAATCCTTTCCGCTTTCGCTCCCGGTTACAAGCTGGAGGCGAGAGTCAGGAGGCGAGCGGCTTCGCAATCTGGTCCAATTCCCGGAACAGTTCTGCCGCCTTTTCCAACGAGATCGCTTCCGCACGCACATCGCTGCGCAGCCCAGTTGCTTTGAGAGCCGCACGCAGCGCATTCGCCGGATAGCTAGACTTCAGATTATTGACCAACGTTTTGCGCTTCTGCGCAAAAGAAAGCTTGAGGAAGCCGATGAATTCCCGCTCTGGTACGCGGAGTTGCGCCAGCCTCGGCTGCATGGTGAGGCGCAGCACCTCGGAATAAACCTTTGGAGGCGGCGAGAAGGCGCCCGGTGGAACCACGAACAGCTTCTCGATCTTCGCGTAAAGCTGCGCAGTAGCGGAGAGAAGTCCGTATTCGCTCTTGCCCGGTTGCGCCAACAGCCGGTCCGCGACTTCCTTCTGCAACATCAAGATTACTTCGTCGAAAGAACTATGAAAGCTGAACAGTCGCAACAGAATGTCTGACGTAATGTAGTAGGGAATGTTGCCGACCAGACGAGCCGTGGTCGGCAGCGCATGCGGCGAACGATCGACCAGCATTCCGGGACGCGGTCCTAACATGCTGGAGAAGTCCATCGTCAGAATATCGCCTTCGATGATCTCGACATTCTCCAGGCGGTTATAGCGCATGCGTAACTGCGCGGCGAGTACGCGGTCGAGCTCAATCGCAATCAGGTGCCCGGCACGAACTGCGAGCTTGTCGCTCAGCACACCTTTGCCCGGACCGATCTCGATGACAATCTTTTGGGAGATGTCGCCGAGTGCATCGACGATTCCTTGCACTGCGACCGGATCGACCAAAAAATTTTGGCCAAGCTTTGGGCGATTTCCGCTGCGCGAGCGTGTACGTGGGGCTTTCGTTGCTACGTTTTGTGTCTCTACGGCTGTTGTTGTCTCTTCTTCGCTCACAGCGTTGACCCGTTTTCCATTCGCCATTAGACTCACCTTTCGCGCCGTTCAGGCTGCCAGCGGCTGCATTCGTCAGCGACTTATTCTGACGGCCTGTTCAGGGCTCCCAGTTTCGCGGACGAAAGGGACCCCGTTTCATGCACATTGTTTTTGCGGCATCCGAGTGCGTCCCGTTTGCAAAGACCGGCGGACTCGCAGACGTAGTCGGCTCCCTGCCTCCGGCGCTGGCCCAGTTAGGACACAAACTCACAGTTTATCTGCCGCTTTATAAACAGGTAAAACTTCCGCCCACCGCCCGCACGGTCATCCCGAGCCTGACTATACCTTTCGATGACAAGTATCGCTTCTGTTCTGTCGTCGACGGCGGCGCCCACAACGGCGTTCAGTTCTATTTTATAGATTATCCACCTTACTTTGATCGTGACTCTCTTTACGGCACTTCTTTAGGCGATTATCGGGACAATGGCGAACGTTTTGCCCTGTATTCACGGGCGGTAATTGAAGCGTCCAAGATTCTTGGCGTCCCCGACATTTTTCACTGTCACGACTGGCAGACGGCCCTCATTCCTATTCTGCTGCACGAAGTTTACGATGACGATCCTGCATTCCATCGCGTTCCCAGCGTGTTCACCATCCACAACATGGGATACCAGGGGCTGTTTCCGGCCGACATTCTGCCGCTCATCATGTTGCCGTGGGACCTGTTCACAATTGGCAAGATGGAGTTTTACGGCAAAGTGAATTTTCTGAAGGGCGCGCTGGTAATCTCCGATTTCGTTACCACGGTCAGCAAGAAGTACAGCCAGGAAATCCAGACAGCTGACTTCGGTTTCGGACTGGAAGGCGTGTTGAAGGCGCGCTCAGCGACAGTGGCAGGAATCCTGAATGGCGTCGATTACAACGAATGGAGTCCGGAGAAGGACACTCACATCGCGCGTAATTATTCGCCCGACGATCTAGATGGCAAATTCGCATGTAAGAAAGATCTCCTCACGTTGTATGGGATCAAGGAAGCGAATCCGAAAGTTCCGGTGATTGGCATCGTGGGACGTTTTGTCGCTCAAAAGGGCTTTGACCTGATTGCGCAGGCAGCCGATCGTCTCGCGCGCGAAGAACTGGTAATCACTGTTTTGGGCACAGGTGATCGTGATTACGAAGACCTGTTCCGCCGATTGATGAAGCAGTATCCGCAGAAGATTGCCGTGAAAATTGCATACGACGACGCAATCGCGCACAAAATCGAAGCGGGTGCCGACATGTTCCTGATGCCCTCACGTTACGAACCGTGCGGGATGAACCAGATCTACAGTTTGAAGTACGGGACGGTGCCGATCGTGCGTGCGACTGGCGGCCTCGACGACACGATTGAGCAGTGGGATCCCGTGACGAAACGCGGCACCGGGTTTAAGTTTCAGGAATATGCAGGTGAGGCATTGCTTGCCAGCGTGCGACTGGCCCTGCAGACGTTCAAAGATCCGGCGAACTGGCAGACGCTGATGCGGAACGGGATGAAGAAAGATTTCTCCTGGATGGCCTCCGCAAAAGAGTACGTGCGGGTCTACGAGCGCGTGCGGCAGATCAGGGCGGCAGCGGCCTAGTCCGTCACCACCGCGGATGTTGTCCGAATCCCATGCTTCACCAGGAAGCTGCGGAACTCTTCGTCAAAGGTGCGGCTGCGATGATACTCGGTCTGCTCGCGCACATACTTCACTACGGAGTCGAGACTGGATGCGCTCACGCTGAAAGCACCGTATCCCTGTTGCCACGCGAGGAAATGACCGGACTCATTTACTTGTTTCGCCGACTCCCCCTTGAAAACGCGCACGGCGACAGCCACTCCGATCTTCGGTGGCATGCACACGAGCAGATGAACGTGATCTTCCGTCGCGCCAATCTCGATAAGATCGATCCCGTATTGGACTGCAATTCCGCGCAGAGCTTTGCGTAGTTCGATTTCAATCGGCGGCTTGATTAGCTTGCGCGACTCTCTTGTGCCGAATATCAGGTGAACATAGTTGCGGGCATACGCGTGAGACATGCCCGTGAGTTTCGCGGGTAGGAGCGGACTTTCGCCGTAATCGGGATCACAGGCGCGGGTGCGAATGAGCACAATCGCGTCTAGCCGCTCAAAGCGAGCGGGCTCGATCACTAAGTAGTGTACTTGCTGTTTTCGGGATCGAGGTGCTCGAAGCTTTCGATCACCGCTGCAACTCCGAAGCGGTTGGCCTGCTCGGTTTCTTCGACGCGCATGACGCGAGCACGGCACCGGACCCAGGTATCGTCTGCGGGCGTCACTCCAATCGGAATGGGAAACACCAGTTCAACTTCTGAGCCTACGGCTACGCGACTGCTCAGATACACAAACACACTGCGCATGGTCGAGCCGACGTCACGAGTATGGCCCGTCATCTCTCCGGCGCTTTGTGACTTCGCGCGCACGGGTACGGTGGCGATCACTCTACGTTCGCGCCGCTGCTCCTGCTTGGTCTTCATGGGCATGCTATTCCCCTACCACTCCTGAGAAGCTAGTGCTGCCACTTTATGCGAGAAGCAGCAATTCTGCAACGATTGGGGCCGCTGATTGGTAACGAGTCAGGCTGTTTTAATACGCCTGCG
>Ga0207103_10119_pt1 | contig 22960 bp, 21 predicted proteins | sample Alteio_BWMinHeat_81_FD_153546 | JGI IMG/M metagenome (GOLD analysis project Ga0207103, IMG submission 153546) | Enriched cells from forest soil in Barre Woods Harvard Forest LTER site, Petersham, Massachusetts, United States -... | ecosystem: Environmental > Terrestrial > Soil > Temperate forest >...
CGCCGGCGACGGTGGGATTGCCTTCACCGTCCAGCGGTTCCGATTGCGCGTTCACGGGCACAGCAGGCGGGGATTGCGTAAACAGCGCCATCGACGCAATCGCGGACGTGCACGCCGCATTCCTGGCGGGACAAATTGCCAACGATGTTAGCGCCGCCAGTTTGAAGATTGCCGGTTGCACTCTCGGGCCACCCATCGTGTGCACCGGCTCTGGCATACCCCTGAACATCGGCACCAACCCTGCCGGGAATACCATCATCAACTACGGGCTGCCGAACAGCGTGAGCGTTGACGACGCCCTCGGCAAAATCGACTATCAGCTCAACGCAAAGAACACGTTGAACGGCATGTATTTCTTCGGGGACAGCAATGGCACGGTGCAGGATGCCTCGCAGCTGCAGACGAAATGGCTCACGCAAATTCACACGCGCGCTCAAGTTGGCGGAGTGAACTGGGTCTGGACTCCGGCGCCGCTATGGACCAACGAAGCCCGGTTTGGCTACAACCGACTTTACCAACCGACATTTCCGAATGACCACAATCTGCCGGCCTCGGCATATGGATTGAACACCGGTGTGACGAATCCTCTGTACGGAGGACTGCCGCGTATTAACGTTCTCGGATTCTTCGGATTTCCGGTCTCCGGAATCGGCGGATTCAATTGGCCCAAAGTGCAAGGACCCGATGACCGGTACCAGTTCGTGGATCACGTGACGCGTTCGCTGGGCAAGCATGCTCTCAAATTCGGTATCGAAGAGCACCGCGATGGCTTTAGCGGTGGCGCCTACGGCGGGACCCGCGGGCGCTTCAAATTTCTTGGCGGCAATGCGTTCACTTCTCCGGATGGTCTGGTCACGTCGTCGCCTATCGAGGATTTCTTTGCGGGTTCTCCGACCAACGGCAGCCTGCTCTCGGGCGACCCAACCCGCCACATCCATAATTGGGGAACGGCGCTATTCGTACAAGACGATTGGCGCGTCACGAGTCATTTGACGCTCAATCTCGGCTTGCGCTACGAGCTCAACACGGTGATTAAGGACTCCAACAATCAACTCGCGAACTTCGACCCGAGCGTGGGGCTGGTGCAAGTGGGCAAGGGTATCAGCGGACCGTACAATCGCGATCCCTACAATCTTGCTCCGCGCGCGGGTTTCGCCTGGGATATCGCTGGCAACAACAAGACGGTCATCCGCGGCGGCGCCGGGATCATGTACGAGACGATCAACTGGGAATCGTTTCTGGCGCTGAACAACACCCTGGGCCTCGCCACGATTCCCACTGGAGGACTCGGCGTAGCGCCGGGCACCGGAAACATTGCCACCGGGCAGATCACTTATCCAGGCGCGTCGCTCAATTGGGACAACATCGGCGGCGGCACGGTTTTTCCAACCGGCACGATTGATTGCAGTCCGACGACGGGCAGTCCGTGCACGATAATGGGGATCACGCAGAACTTTAAGACCCCCTACGTTTACACGTGGAACCTGGACGTGCAGCACGCCTTCAGTTCAAAGATCACGCTAGAAGGAGCATACGTCGGCAATCATGGTTCGAAGCTCTCCGGCATCCGCGACATCAACCAGAACGTACCGGCGAATGACGTCCTCGGAGATGAGCAATCAGGCCGGCCGTTCAACGCGGCTTTCCCGTTCCTCAGCTTCATCTACCAGATGGGAAACATTTACAAATCGAATTACAACGGACTGCAGCTAACGCTAACCGGCAGGAACTATCACGGCTTCACATTTCTCGCGGGTTACACGTACTCACACGCGTTGGACGATGTGGGCGCCAACTGGGATTTCGGCGCGGGCTCCGGCTTGCCCATGGACAGCTATCATCCGCAACGCGAGTATGCCAGCAGCGATTACGATATGCGGCATCGCTTCACGCTCTCTGCCACCTACGCGATTCCCGGCCGTCCAGGTTTCGCTCAACTGCTGGAGGGATGGCAGGTCAACGCAATAGTCAGCTTGTTCGGTGCGCAACCTTGGGGCGTCATTGACACGGGAACCGATCTCAGCCGGACCGGCGAGGGCGTCGATCGCTGGAACTTCACCGGAAGCCCTTCGGACTTCAAGCCCACCAGGTCGACCGGAATTCCGTGGATCGCCAACACGAATTTCGCCACCGACTCCGGCGGAAATGTGACCGGAGTGGTGCCAGGCGCTCCTGCGGCGGCCACAACGTGCATTGCCGATGCAGGCAGTGCGGCGGCAGCCAATCAACTCGCGAACTGGGGTTGCTATGCGCAGGGCAAGTCGGTCATGACACCCCCTGCTCCCGGCAATTTCGGCACGATGGGCCGCAATACCTTTCGCGATTTCGGCTTCCGAAACGCGGATTTTTCGACAATGAAGCTTTTCCATTTTCGTGAACGTGTCAACATGCAGTTCCGCGCAGAATTGTTCAATATTTTCAACCATCCGAACTTTGCCAACCCCTTCGGCGGTCAGAATGGTTGGGGGCACAACGATCCTTCCGTTCCAGGAGCCGGGGGATTCGGATGCTCGTGCGCAACCCCAGACGTCGCTGCTTCGAACCCGGTAATCGGTTCCGGCGGAAGCCGCGCCATACAGTTCGGATTGAAATTCATTTTCTAGCGCTTTGTGGACTTGGCTTTGACGACCGCGGCGGACCTCGCTCCAGGGAAGGACCGCGGGAAAGCGCTGCGCGGTGAATTGCCTGGAGCGCCAGTTTTTCACAACACGAACCCAAAAAAAGAGACAAAGGACCTGTCATGCCGAACACGCAATCGGATCTGCGAAGTTTGTTGGTTGCCGTAGCTCTACTTGTTACGCTGCCGTTTGTTTGCAGGCCGATTTCCGCACAGGAAAGGGCTGAACGAAGCATCGAGGAAATCAAAGTCGAAGCTGTAAAGCGCGCCCAGACTGGAATGTACCCGATGATAGGCCTCGATCCGGCGGACGTGGAAGAGGCGTTCACTTCCGTCAAGACTCGCGACAAGGACGAGTGGGCAACCGCCTTCATGCATGTCGCTGACCGTTACATGGCGGAAGGCAAAGGCTTAGAGAAATCCGATCCAGCGAAGGCCAACGCCGACTTTATTCGCGCGTGGCGCTTGTATTCGTTCGGCCGCTGGCCGATACCTTCCTCGCCTAAGAAAAAGGATTCATACTCCAAAGCCATCGAAGCATTTCTGGCGCATGCAAAATTTTGGGATCCACCATTGGAAGTAGTGCACATTCCCTTCGAAGGCTCTGAAATCACCGGCTACCTGCGTCTGCCGAAACAACCACAAGGCCCCGTGCCAATGGTCATCGCCGTCAACGGACTCGACAGCCGCAAGGAAGATCTGACCGAAAGCTTTGACGCCATCCTTCCTTATGGCATTGGTTTTCTCGCCGTGGACGGACCGGGAACCGGGCAATGCCCGATTAAGGCAAGTCCAACGGCTGACCGTTTGTTTTCTCGGGTGATCGACTATTTGCAGGCTCGGCCTGAAGTGGACAAGACGCGGATCGAGTTTCACGGCGTCAGCTGGGGAGCCTACTGGGGCACGAAGATGTCCGTGGTGGAGCACGACCGGCTGAAAGCAGTCAGCGTACAATCGCCGCCGACGGACATATTCTTCACCAAGAAATTTTTAACGGAGTCGCTGCTGGGAAATCGCGAATATCTCTTCGATCAAGTCCCGGCCTTGATGGCGATTTTCGACAACGTGAATAGCGTCGACGACATCGCGGCGATTTTCGCGAAGATGTCCCTGGCGAAGCAGGGCATTCTCGGCAAGCCCACCACGCCCATGCTTGTGATCGCCGGCGTAAAAGACACACAGGTTCCGATCTCCGATATTTATGAGCTCATGAACGCCGGCGATGTTCCCAAGGAGGCGTGGATCAACCCTTCCGGCGGTCACTTGGGCCGGCAGGTCAAGGTGTGGCCTGACCCGGTGATCTTCAAGCGAATACTTTTACCGTGGATCGCGCGCAATCTGAATGTGCCGCCACTTCCCTAAACAGAGAAAAAATCCGGAGACTGATGCACAAGGTGTAGACAGGCGTGCCTGTACTCTCGATTGTGCGCAGCCAGCTATCAAGCGAAATATCAGCAGCAACCCCGTAATGAAGTCATCCATCGAACGGTATATCTGTTCTCTTGGAAATGCTTCGTAGTTCCTCAATGACTGGCAAAATGAGGGGCACCCCGTTGACGCGCCGAAGCTGTTCGGCCTCGCGCTCGGGGTCGCCCGGAATCAGCGGACCGCTGGTACCCGGAGCGGGTTTCGCAGCGCGAAACACGCGAATGTATTCATCAACTTGCGACTTGAACGCGTCGGCGTCGATGAAGCCATCGATCCTCATGGCGCCGAAGAAGTGTCCGATTCCTTTGCCGACACTGCGCGTCGGAAAAGCCTGGCGCAGAGCAAACGGTGGGGCGAATGGGCCCCAGTTTGCCCCACTCAGCGCACCACTCAAGAGGTCCACCATGACGGCCAGCCCGTAGCCTTTGTGACCCCCCCGTTCGCGATCCGAGCCCAGCGGCAAGAGCGCTCCGCCGTCGATGACGTCCGCAGGCTGTGTGGTGGCGTGACCTTGATTGTCAATTGCCCAACCTTCGGGAATTCTCTCTCCTTTTCTCAGAGCCATTTCGATTTTTCCATACGCCGCCGTGCACGTAGCCATATCAATTACAATGGCTGGCTCATTCTTGCCAGGAAATGCGACCGCAATCGGATTCGTGCCGAGCATGCGCTCCATGGCCCACAATGGCGCGACGACGGCCGTGGAGTTGGTCATCGCCCACCCGATCATGTCGCGGGCGACGGACTTGAGAACGTAGTAGCCGGCAATGCCAAAATGATTGGTGTTCATTACGGAAACCCAACCAGATCCTGCTTTCTCTGCCAGGTCGATGGCCATTTGATTCGCGCGCGGACCGACGACCAAACCCAAACCATTATCGCCATCCACGGTCGCAGTACTCGCCGTCGATCTCAGCAGTTTGATCTGCGGCTTGGGGTTAATCAGTCCGTCGCTGAGCAGGGCAACATAGCTGCTCATGCGCGCCACGCCGTGTGAGTCGATGCCTCGCAGGTCTGCGGCGGCGAGCACATCAGCAGCCTGCGTGGCGTCGCTTTTGGAAATGCCAAAATACATGAACACGCGAGCGCAGAATTCGCGCAGCGTTTCGGCAGGAAATATCTTGGTATCTACCCAGTCCACGGATTAACGTCTCACTTGATCCGGTCCAATTCTCCTCCGTACCGCTGAGCGTTGAACGTGATTGTTTGCTTTCCGTTCGGAACTATCAAGTCCTCAAAGGTCGTCTGCGCCTGTATGCAACAATCCGGCGTCGCCCGCATTCCGTTTTTTAGCGGTGGCGGTCTCGGTTCTGGACGTGGCGTTTCAACAAAAAGTGGATTTCATTCTCGTGCTGTGTGCCAGCCGTAGCGCATCCCTGCGGTTGCACGAATCCAAGACATTGTACCCTGCGAAGTGGATGCGCTGTTCGCTCGTAGTTATTCGCCAAAACTCCACCGACGCCTTCAGGAAAACTCCGCTAGCCTCGTCTGTGCTCTGCACTTAGACTTTGAACGCACAAGAATGTGCCCGCTCTCGTGTTTCCGAAAGGGCGGCTCCGTCGGATGTTGGACGGTACAAAGAGTCGAATCCGGGAACTGTGGTTAGCGTGAAGGAGAGCATGAAGACGCATTGTGATCTCGGCGGGGCGCTAGCGCTGATTTTAATGCTCACGACCCAAGTCAAGGCTCACGAGAGTTCAGCGCCTCGGGATGCTCGACCACTCGTTTTGACTGAAGCCATCCTCTTAGAAAGCATGAATGACACGAAATCGTGGTCCTCCGACGAAGATGGGCAGAAGGCGGGTCCACGATCGATATCGGGCACGATCCTGGACCCTTCCGGCGGAGCCATTCCAGGTGCGACGGTGATACTTCTCTCTGGAGATGGCAAAGAGCTCTCCCGGATCACCTCGGACAAAGATGGCAGCTTTCAGTTTGATAAGTTTCCCACGGGAAGCTACAAGATCGAGGGGCAGGCGCCTGGTTTCCGTGACACGATCGTGGAACTGAAGCTAGGCTCACAGCTACTATCACCCCTTCGAATGGTGCTGCCCATTGCCGTGCAAAATGAAACGATAAATGTCGCGGGGAATGACGTGTCACTGGTGGTGACAACGGATGTGTCCGGGAATCAGAACGCGAATAGCCTGGACCGTTCGGCACTGGATCGCGTGCCGGTGTTTGATCAGGACTACGTCAGCATGCTTTCTCGTTTCTTGGATGACAGCGCCATCGGAACGAATGGCGTGTCGCTGATCGTGAACGGGATTGAGGCCAACGGGCCGGGAGTGACGCCGTCGGCGGTTCAGGAAGTTCGAATCAACCAAAACCCATACTCGGCGAGGTTTGCGCGACCGGGCCGCGCGCGGCTGGAGATCATCACAAAAGGCGGCACGCCCGCGTATCACGGCTCGCTGAATTTTCTATTTCGCGATGCGGTTTTTGACGCGAGAAATACATTTGCGGCAGGGAAGCCGCCGGAGCAAAGGCAGTTTTATGAAGGCTCGTTGACAGGGCCGATCGGCGGGAGCAAGAAAACCTCGTTTCTATTGTCGCTCGAATCGGACAAGGACGACAGCCAGGCCGCAGTGGTGGCTACGGGCGCAAACAATGTGGCCATCAACGAAAATGTGCCGCAGCCAATGCGGCACTTTTTTGGCTCGGGGCGCGTTTTTCACGACTTCAATGACAATGATCATTTCTGGATCGGCTATTCCTTCGAGCATCAAAGCAACAACAACGTGGGTGCGGGGGGAAACGTGCTTCCGGAAGCGGCGACGAACACGCGATTCCTGGAGCATGAGGTCAACGTCAGCTACCGGCATATTTTTTCGCCGGAGTTGATGAATCAACTGCAGTTCCTCGTGGGCCACTATGACGCGCCCGTTTTCAGCTTGAATGAAAATCCGCAGATCGTCGTTTCCGGTTTTTTTACGGGCGGCGGAGCGCAGGCCGATTCGCGGCGAACGGAATATCACTTCGATGGGACGGAATTTCTCACCTACGTCAACGGAAGGCACCAGTTGCTTTTTGGCGTGGACATTCCGGACATCAGCCGGCGTGGCATGGACGACTTCACGAACATGGCGGGAACCTACACGTTTGCGACACTGGCGGAATTTCAGGCGGGTATTCCGGGGACGTACCTGGTGCAAAAGGGAAGTGGCCACGCGGTTTTTCTGGAACGAGTGGTATCCGGGTTTATCGAGGATACCATCCGGCTGAAGCCTAACTTTTCCGTTTCAGTCGGAGCGCGATACTATTGGCAGAATTATTTTCACGACGACCCGAATAATGTTGCTCCGCGCTTTGGGTTTGCTTGGGCGCCGACAAAGAACGGCAAGACCGTCTTTCGCGGCGGTGCGGGAGAATTCTACGACCGCACGGGCCCGCGTCCGATCGGCGACTTGCTGCACTTCAACGGCGTGAATCTGCAGCGGTTCATTCTTTCGAACCCACCAAACCAGGCTTCGGTATTCAGCTATCCGGTAACTCCGGCGCAATTGGGGGGAGCGCCGACGGGCGTGGTGGTGCTGGACCCACGGCTGCGCATTCCTTACACGATTCAATATAGCGTGGGAATCGAGCGGCAAGTGACGGCCAAGAGTACGTTTAGCGCAACGTACATCGGCTCTCTCGGAATTGATCTTTTCCGTTCGCGAGACACCAATGCGCCTCCTCCGCCGAATTTTACCGCGAGGCCCGATCGAAGCCTCGGGCAGGAGCGGCAGATTGAATCGGAAGGCTACCAAAAGAGCAATTCGCTGGAGCTGACGTTCCGGGGAAAGCTGAGCCGCCTTTTCTCCGGGCAGGTGCAATACACGCTCGCGAAGACGTATAACAACACGAGCGGGATCGCCTATTTCCCCGGAAACAGCTATTCCCCCTCGGCGGATTGGGCGCGTTCGGACAACGACCGGAGGCACAAATTCGACCTTCTCGGTTCGACGGAGGTCGTGAAGTATTTTTCCATTGGCGCGGCGCTGTCGCTCTATTCCGGGAAGCCCGTGAATGTGACCACCGGCGCCGACGCCAATAACGACGGTATCTACAACGACAGGCCGGTATCGCCAGTGGCATACGCGCGAAACACAATGCATGGTCCGGGGTTGATCAATCTGGATCTCAATATCGAGCGCGACTTCTTGTTCGTAAAAGGGAAGAAGGAGGGTCCGACACTGACAGTAGGTTTAAACTCATTTAATGTGCTGAATCACCAAAACGATGTGACGTACGTTGGTGTTCTTTCCTCCGTATATTTTGGCAAAGCCGTATCGGCACTTCCGCCGCGCCGGATGCAGCTGAACCTGCAATTCAAGTTCTAGCACCTTTCGAGTCACAGTACGATCCGAAGATGACCGCAGCGCTTTCATTCGCAAATGAAAGGTTTCTTGTGCTTTCGGTACCTGACCGTGAACTGTCCCTCAAGATGTTGCCCACTGAAATCCACGGTGTATCTCCCTGAAATCCGCCTGATTCTTCCATTTCCTTTGTTCAACCAGACCTTTGCCTTGGTAGCCTCCTCACATTTGCCATCAACGGAACATCGCTTGCCCTGAACCTGCCACGGGTCGGCTTCCGTCATGCAAATCGCGAGGGGGACGTGGGAGCCGCAATTCAGCCGCACAATAATCTCCTGGCTGATAGAAATCCCATCGATTTTGGTCAGGTGAAATATGCTGCCGACGCAGTCTTCTTCTACCCAGCCTTTGGAATCTGCAGCGAACGATGCTGATGGAATGGCCTGGACCATGAGTGCGATGAGGAAAACCCTGAGATGATCTGTCAGGGGTCCACCACACGGTGGTCGAGCGGGAATACGTCAAACGCCGCGACTATCACTGAGAGCAAATGTTCATTCCGCGCTCGTAACGTGAAGCTCGATCCCGTACTGTAGCTCGCACAAGGTGATGATAGAGAGGCCAACGGTGCTTTTGGTGGGAGCCGTGAGCTTGCGGCGGATGGACGAAGAATTGGTGCGCAGCAGATCGATCCAAACCGTGGTATCGAGCAGGTACACGCAGACTAGTCCTTTTCCTCATCGAAAAGCCTCTCGAGTCCAGCGCGCATTTGCCGACGCCGGTCGCGCGGAAGAGGGAAGTCCCGGGGGAATTGATCGAGCGCTGCGAAGAGTCCGGCCCAACGGTCGCCGGTTTTGGGTAGGAGCAGAATGCCGTTGCCCAGGCGCTTCACGTAAACGCTGGCGCCAGCGACGCGATACTCCTTGGGAAGCCTTACGGCCTGGCTCCGTCCGGTCATGAATACCTTGGCTTCCGCGATCGCAGAGCGAGCGCCGCGCTTCTTTGCTTGACGTGCCATGGACCCTCCATTGGCATACATCCCAGGATACATAACACATGATATATATCATTGTACTGCACCTCAAACCGGCACCGAAGGATGTTCCGAATGCACCGTCCGCGACGAATCTTCCTCGATCCGGAGCCCTCTCTACCGGCAGTAAAGCCCGGGCTAGCTGCTGGCCGCTAGGACGTGATTCTTGGCGGTGACAAATTGAACTGACAACCTTCGGGTGATGAGCACGTTTAAGAACATACGGCCCGTTGATTCTGTGTGACTTAACTCAGTTTTTGGGTTTGGAGTTCTCTCCCAAATCTTTCCCAGCCACACGCAGCAGGTATTTCAAAACCCTAGCGACATTTTTCCATCAGCGAAGTCGCGGCATTTCTCAGTCAGGCAGCCCTCCTTCAACCGTTCCTGGTCTCCAGGTGTAAGCTTCCAGTTCGCGCTTCTGACCAGTGCGGAAACGAGGGCCTGTTCCAGCTGCACCGTTCTTGCCCGCTCAAGCTGCGGCGCTTGTTCCCGTACCCCGCCGTCTAAGATCCCTGTGTCCGCCCCACGCAGTTCTGCCGCCCGCTCCCGCCACTCCGCTCGCAGCGTGTCGAGCCGCTGCCAAAGTGCCGACTCTACCGTAGCTGGTCCGCGAAACCCGAGGAAGGTAGCCGCCATCCCTGCCGACCCAAGATCACCTGAATTAAGTGCCTTCGCGGCCAAGGGGATTAGTTCATCGGAATAGCGCACGGTGTCCAGGGTTCGCAACAATTGGCTTGCACAAGGATGATTCCCACTACCTGTCTCCTCGGCGAATCGCTTCGTAGCGTCTGCGAGCGCGGTTCGGAACAGGTAGCCGATCAGGTAGCCCTCTGTCTCACAACCGTACGTCGGCTGAGCCGAGTACTTGTCGAGAAACTCGTCCACGGCTGGCCGTAATTTTCGGCTGCCCGCACGCAGAATTATTGCCGCGGCCCTCTGCGATTCCCAGGAATCTTGAAGCATCCCTGGATCTTTCAGCCGCGCGTTCAGAATCTCATCCAACTCGGGGTGCTCCGACTCGGCCATCAGAAAAACAGCATTCTTGCTCGTTGGCGTACCTGGGTGGATCGCATCAGAGAGAATGGCACGGCTGCACTCTTGCGGCCAGGCCTCGCACCAGAATTTGTACCCTTCGTCTATGGAAAAACTGTCTTCTCTGCGTCGACTCTCCGCCAGGCTTAACACAATGGGCTTGAGCAGCCCGTGCGGCTCGCTGGGCCACATCGAATAAAGCACCTGCACCCTCTCGCCGGGTCCTAGCTCCAGGGCTGTGGCCAACACTTCGGCGCGCAGGCGTGACAAAAGATCAGGAGCCACGGGCTTCGATACGTTTTGACGTTCCGCGGTAAACCATGTTTGGTAAATCGCCGCCGCGCGCGCTGGTCCGGTGCGCAGCTCAATGCTCCGGAGCATAAGCGCGTTTGCCCTCGCGAGATACTCCTGGAAAACTTTGGTGCGTGCGTCATAGAGATTCTTCCATTCCTTCAGCCCACTGGCGTCTTGGGGCCTTGGAGGCAGGACACCCAACTCCTTCCGCACCTGGAGCCCCGCAAGGAGATCGGTCAACCCCTCACGCGGCTGGACTAGCGGATCAGACAGAGCCGCTTCGAGAAGCGGGATGATCACGTCTATTTGGGATGACTCACGCAAGCCGTGATCCACGACATACCCGGAATTGTTGGCGGCATCTACTTTGGACAAATAGAGCTGAACAAGTTTCCGGATCGACGGAGGGGTATCGAGAAGGACGAGCCGATGCAACGAGCGCTCTCGCTCGCCCGGGTCTTCCTTGTTCCCCAGCATCCGCTCAATCTCCGCAAGTTCGGACACGTTCCATGCTGGATCTGGCGCAACAACGTCGAATTCCAGCGGATTGGACTCCAGCGACAAGGGCTCCCGTCCGCCGCCTTCCTCTGCGGCCTTTGCCCGCGAGACCTCAACGCTTCGGATCGTCACGGCATAGTGTCCAGGCTTCTGAAATCGATACCAATCTCCCAGTTCCAATCGCTGTGTAACGGGCTGCGAACCAAGAAAGCCAGTGCTGGAGAGAATAGAGCCTGCAAAACCCATGTAATCTCGCACAGCACGGAGATCGAGTACTCCATCCGTCTGTGTGAGAATTGGAGTTACGACCTCGAGCTCCGGACTTGGCGAAGTCCAACTCCCCAGATATTTCTTTTCAATCTTCGTAGAGTACGAACTTTCGATTTCGATCGGTTCGCCGATGTGAAAGAATGACTTGTCCCCAACAAACCTTATTTTGAATTCGATGTCGTCCGGATTCGCTCCACTCAAAGCGGATGTTGCCCACAAACCCATAAGAATAAACAAAAAACCAACTCTTCTCATATGGCCCCATCTCTAACACGCTTACGGGAATAATAAGCCTTTCTATGTCAGAAACGTATCGTCGAGTTATGAGCTTGGCATGCTAAGTCGAGAGCGCTGTAGGAGGAGCTTCGAAGACCAAACATCTGTCCGTGGCGGAGCTTGGGACATGGTTGAGGTCCGAGGTACAGGGATATTTCAACTATCATGCAGTTCCCGGGAATCTGGCCAGCCTTCGAAGTTTTCGGTTACAGGTGATCCGGCGCTGGATGCGCGCGCTACGGCGACGCAGCCAGAAGAGTCGGATGACGTGGCCATGACTCATAACTATCGCAGCGCGCTGGCTCCCCACCCCCAGCATCCTTCATCCTTATCCTAATCTGCGCTTCGACGCCACACATCCGAGGTAAGAGCCGCATGCAGCAATCCGCATGTGCGGATCCGTGCGGGGGGCGTCAGGTTAACCGAGCCTACCGCGACCCCCGAGCAGAGAGTCGTCGGGGACGACGGATTGGGTGACCCGCGGGGGGATTCCAGGTGACGATGCCGAAGAGCAAAGAGAAATGAACGGAACGATGAAGACACCAGTTGCTGCGAAACTACGCTTCATAAGATCAGCATCGTGCGAAACGTCATAGTGCGAAATCTGAAGAATTGGTGCCCGTTCTTGGATCGCTTTGCGAAGGACCTTGATACAGCTGGTAGTCTCCGAATTCTTCGGTCTTCATATCGTCATCGCTGACACCTGAGGAATTGAGCAGGTCGGTCATCGCAGTGACCATTCCAGACGGGCCCGCGATGTAGTAGATAGGTCCATTGAGCCCGAGGAGATAACGCGTGAGCATCTCACGATTGATGTGTCCCTTTTCATAGGGCCAAGCTATCGTTCTATGTCCAGTGACCGTTGGAATGAAGGTAAAATTTGGATTCTGCGCGGTCAATTGTTCAAATTCTTCGATGAACGCCGCGTCGTCCGCGTCACGGTTCGAGTAGAACAAATACAGTTTGTGTGGCAGACGCTCCTGGGTGGCCTGCTGAAGGATGCTGCGAATGGGCGCAATCCCGATGCCACCCGCCAGAAACACCGCAGGCCGGCTGATGTCTCTATGCAGAGTGAAGGATCCCCTGGGACGGCTCACGATGAACTTTGTGCCAAGAGCAGCAGACTTCAGCGCGGTCTTAAAGGCGGTCTTTCGCATGCGCATCGCGATCATGACTGGCCTTTTGTCAAGAGGAGAGCTTGCGAGTGAAAAGGTCCTGGAATTGTCGGTTTCACCTTCTATGTGCGGGCGCGCGAAGACAAAGTCGGCATGCTGCCCAGCTCGGAATGGGAAGCTGGCGCCATTGGTGTCAAACCAGAAAGCCATCGTATCTCTGGCGATTCTTTGCCGATCCACTAAAGCCATTTCGTATTCAGCCATGGGTCGTCCTCGGTCTGCGTTTTGCGAAGGCCCTATAGGCGCCGTCGGCATTTCAACTACATAGACCAAATCGACCGCACTTTATTCCGTCTTCGTTTCGACTCAACAGTCGCTGAGGGTCACAAACCAGCGACACGGATACAACTCTGTCGAGTCTTCTGCGAACAGCGCGCCAGTCTCGAATTGTAGGTATCCAACCGGCGTGCGTGTTGCCGGCGTCGATACCATGAGTCGCCCCGCATTAGCCTCTGGCACCGAGGGCGTCCCCGATTGTGCTGCACTGCGCTGAGCAAAAGCGCTCAACACGCAAAGCAGGCAAATCGACACGATCTTCAATCTCCCTCCTCTGAATCACACAACGCAAATCTATTTTCGGAATAAATGCGGCACGTACCAGCGCGTGTATGTTGCCAACCCCAGTATCAGCACGACCCACCAGAGCACGAGGACGCTTCGCATCCACAACTTGTATTTCGTGATGCGCAATTGTCCCGGCAAAACGCTCGTGCCCGCTGACAGCAAGATGTACAGTCCCGCGATTTCAGTAGCGCCTCCGAGCGCGGCATGGGCCGTCGCCAATGCGTAGTAAGCCTTGCCGAGCTTCGCCGGAATTCTGGGAAACACATGAACGCGGAAGGAAGGAATCATCATCACCGCGACCACTGCAAAGTTCAGAAGCACGATGATGGACTGGCACCAGGCGTGTTGCCGAAAGCGGCCCTTGCGGGCAAGCCGGGCGCCGAGCAATAGACCTATGCCCATGACGATTTCGAGGACGAGAACTAAATTGGCGCCGCGCGGAGCGGCCGTTTCAAGGAATGCTTTTATCAACAGACTGTCTCCACGCAAACTACCCACTGCGTTCCGTTCCTCGTTCCGCTAAGAGTCTCGCCTGGCAGAGCGGACAGATTCATTCTGGCAATTGGGAGAGAGGTGCTAGGGTTGCACATCGGTGTTGCCCACTAACACCGCCTGTGATCTGCCGGGGCGACAATGCCCAAGCCATAATCGTGATTGGAACACCTTGTTTCGGCGTAACTCCTCAGTCCCCGTACGAGCTCGTCGTGGAGTCGCTTCCGCCAATCACCGGGCATGCAGCAAATTCTTGAAAGGACTCGCGCCCTTTTAGCAGTGCACTCGGTTCATTTCTTTTCAGCAGGAGCACGCTTTGCGTCTTTGCCTGGCCCCCGTTTTCTCCGGGTTCCGCAATGCACACGTAGATTCCTGAGGATTTCTGATCGAGAACCTTGATGGACAACTTCCTCATTCCACCCGCGGCCTCCATGACGGCTTCGCTTTCGTCCACCGTCTGGACGGTGAATCCGTAATCCGCAAATGTCTTCTTTCCTTTTTCCTTCTTCGGGCGGAACGCGGACGGCAGCGAAGTGACATCCAGCTTTTCGATCACAAATTCGGCTACTTTTTCATTGGGGTATTCCGCTTTATTTCCTGCCATCCCGAGCGGCGCGTATGACAGCGCCACAACCGCCCACAAGACGTTAGTTTTCATTTTCATGCTCCTCTTCTGCTACTTGACTTCTCCGAACGACTCTTTTCAAACGTCGCCAATGCTTCTCTTCGTTTTGCCCAACCCCGCCGCGTCAGATTGTGTTGTGGACCCCCCGCCGACTCTCGTCGAAGTGGTTACAAGACTCTTCTACCCCGGTCCATTCACTCCACTGAGAAAGCCGCCGAGGTGTCCCGTCAGTGCAACGATGACTACGGCCACAGCCTCGATTGGCAAGCGGTATCCGGGCAGGAGCTCTTCTTGGTTCCGTCGGGATCTCCTATGGATGAACCACACCACCCAGATCAGGACGGTCGATGCGCACCCCATCACCAGATGCGTCAAGAGGATCCCTTTTAGTTTCTGGCCCTCGAGTTCCCACTGCCAGGCCAGTATTCCGGTGACAACTACGGGTATGGTGGCAATCGCCGCGACGAGCAGGTTGTAGTAGGCAGCCGCAGCCAGCAGGCGCTGGCTCTTCCATTGCGCAAGGAAGTCAAAGAGGACGGCGATGATAAACAGCGCTATCGGGAAGTGGATCAGCACCACGTGTTGCGCATGTTTGGCAAGCAATGCGGCTCTTATGTCGAAAGGATGCAAGTCTCCTCCTCACTCATTGCACGATGACTTTGCCGGTCATCTTCGGATGAATGGAGCAGAAGTACGGATAAGTTCCCGTTTTGCTGAAAGTTAAGGAGAACTTTTCATCCGTGTCCAGCACTTTGGACTTGATCGTCTTCGAATCATCCGTGCTAACCACCGTGTGCGGGATGTCATCCTTATTGATCCACGTCACGGTCGTTCCCACGGGCACGGTCAGGGTCGCCGGGCCGAATGTGAAGTTATCGATCTTCACTTCCATCATCGACATCTTTTCCTGCGCTCTTGCGACATAGCTCTTTTGACCTGTGCCGAGACCCAGTGTTCCTAGCACCAGTGCCGCTGCCAACCCTGCAATAGACACACTTCTCCTCATGCTTTTTCTCCTTCTTTAGCTATTTCAAATTTGAAGCAGTTTCTTTGTCTTCGCTATTGCCCGCTCACGCCAGCGTGGAGTCCACCACCGCCAGCGCGTGTTGTCCCTGCACGTAGTTGACGTCCGTAATTCCCAGGACGCTCTTCAATTGCTCGGCCGGCACTTTCATAGGTCCCGGGGAGTCCGCCTTGCCCGGCGCCGGTTGCGGAAACGCCGTCGAGGCCGCGGTATGAAACGTCACGTTGCCTTCCACCTTCTGCATCGTCTGGTGAATGTGCCCGTTCAGCACCGTCACCGATCCGAATTTCTTCAAGTACGCCAGCGCCTGCGCGCTGTCTTCCGTCCCCCAGCCCCACTCCGGATAGACCGACCAGAGCGGAATGTGCGCGAACACCACAATCGGGGTGCTGTGCTTCAGGTGCTTAACGTCATCTTCTATCCACTCGAGCTGCTCGTGCCCCAGCGTCCCCAGCCCGCCGGCCTTTAAATTCATCACGTTCACCAGCCCCATGAAGTGCGTGCCCTTCTTATCGAAGCTGTACCATCCCCCGCCCTTGCTGCCTTTTCCGTAGCGCTCCAGGAATTGCTTCCCTTCGTCATTCAGCACATCGTGTTCGCCCGGCACGTAAAACACGTCTTTGGGCTTCGCGCTCTTTAGGATCTGGTCGACGGTGTCGAACTCTTCTGGCTTCGAGAGGTGGCTGATGTCGCCCGTATGCAGCATGAATGCCGGCGCCGCCGTTAGGCCATTGATCTTGTCGACCGCGGCTTTCAGTGTTCCCGCTACATCCGGGTTGGCCGGCTTGTTGAATCCCATGTGGCTGTCGCTGATCTGCACGAAGCTCAGCTCGCCCGTCATGTCCGCTGTGCTAATCTCCGAAATTCGGCTCAAGCCGTACGAGTTCAGGACCCCGCCTTTCATCACACAAAAGGCCCCCGTTCCCGCCCAGGCCATGCACTTCAGAAATCCCCGCCGGTCAACTCCGTCGCGATTGTGATCGTGTAGGAGTTCATCTTTTTTCTTCTCGGACATCCTTGCGCTCCTTACTTACTATGATTTTTACCCCCACTCTAAAATCTGCACATGCCGTTGAGACTGGCGGCGCGCGATGGGGGTTGTTCGCGCCGTCATTAAACGTGCTTGCATTCATTCAGACCGATGCGGCGCCTGTCTTATTCCAAATTCATCCGCGTTCATGCCTCTGTTCACCTGTTGGTCACAAGAGAGCCCCCGTCGAGAATAAAATCGGCGTTCATCCGGTTCTCACACATGAAGCTGCACTGATCGGGGGAAGTCTTTGAACGATTTTGGTTCCGAAGACCGGCTGCGCTTTGAACAGCTTGTGCTGCCCCATGTCGACAATGCTTACAACCTCGCGCGCTGGTTGTTGCGCAGCCGCGCAGATGCCGAAGATGTCGCTCAGGAAGCCCTACTTCGCGCGTGCCGTTTCTTCCGCAGCTTTCACGGTGGAGATGCGCGCGCCTGGCTGCTGCAGATCGTGCGCAATACCTGTTACAGCTGGCTCGAGAAAAACCGTCCAATGGAGCTAAGCGTGGAATTCGACGAAGAGCTACATCTACAGACTGGCCCCACACCCGAAACCATTGCCATCGCTGGCGATGATCGTGAGCGCCTCACCCGCGCCCTCGAGACGCTACCGCCCCGGTTCCGCGAAGTCCTCATCCTTCGAGAGTTGGAAGGCTGTTCCTACAAGGAGATCGCTGCAATCACGTCGATTCCCATTGGCACCGTCATGTCCTCGCTATCCCGTGCGCGCCGCCAGTTGTATTCCGCGCTGGCAAATTCTTCTCAAGGAGCCTGTCCGTGAGATGTGACTTTGCCGACTCCCTGCTTCAGGGTTATTTCGACGGTGAGCTGAGTGGCCGTATGGCTGCCGAATTCGAGCGCCACCTCCAACATTGCGTCGACTGCGCCGTTGAGCTCGTGGACCTGGACTTGCTAAGTGGGCGATTGCAGGTCGCGCAACTCTACGAGGCCGCCCCGGCCTCGCTGAGGAAAAAGATCCGTGCCGATCTTCACCCAGTCGCGTCCGCGACCGCGATGTCCCAGCCGCTCCTTTGGCACTGGCTGGCCGCGGCGGCTGCGCTCCTTCTTCTCGCAATCGCGGGATGGAGAGTGAGTCCCTCGCTTCGCACCGACGACTATCAAGCTGAACTAGCCGAGGAAATTGTCGATGCGCATGTGCACTCGCTGCAGCCGGGCCACCTGACTAGCATCAGCTCAAACGATGAAAAGGACGTAAAGGGATGGTTTAATGGCAAACTCACATTTGCGCTCCCGGTACTCGATTTCGCGAACGACGGGTTCGCGCTGCAGGGTGGGCGCCTTGACGTTGTGGAAGAGCGTTCCATCGCAGTGCTCGTTTATGCGGGCCCCGAACATCTAGTTAACGTATTCATGTGGCCTACACGGGAACGGGACGCCTCTCCGCGCGTAGGGTCTCGGCAAGGCTATCAGTGGATTGATTGGCGAAAAGGCAAAATAGAATTCTGCGTCGTCTCCGACGCACCCACTGCCGACCTTCAACAGCTCCAGCGGCTTTTCACGAGGTAGTCACACAAATGAATCCGTCAAGGGGTACTCGTATGGACAGAGCTGTTCAAAAACGACTTAGCAATTGCTTTATCACTATTGAGAGCAGTGAGGATCGACATAAGCAAATCATCCGCTCAACGGTCGCTAAACGTGCATATCAGATTTTTGAGAAACGTGGCTGCAAACATGGCTTCGACCTCGAGGACTGGGTGTCTGCAGAGAAGGAACTCTTGCACGATGACTTCGATGGAAATACGTCCCAATTTCACTTTCTTCTCGAGTGCCCGCGAGATCCGGAGGTGACTACGATCCTGAGCTTGACGACACGCAGCTTGGTGGTCTTTCGGAGCCATGCGCAACTTGTCGCCAAAACGGATAATCGCCCGGGCCTACAATCCGTCCATGTTTTGCCAGAAGAAATTGATCCAGCTCAGGCAGACGTGAAGGCTGCAGACGGACTGTTGCACGTCTACATGCCAAAGAAGAACAACTACTACACAAGTCCGATTTAGACCACGCATCAGCAACAAGTGCCCGCATCGTGAGTTGTCAACTGTTCGGAAGGCGTTATTAGGTGCGTAGGTCCTGAAAAGTGTGCCCCCTCATCGCGAGATCGCAAGCCGGTCTAGCAAGCGAACAACACGAGTCAAAGACTTTCAAAACACGCGCTGCCGATACTGCATCTCGCTCGGGACCAACTCCTCACCGATAGATAGACTCTCCCGACCCAAAAATATTCCATGTGTTTTTTCTGTGCTCGAAGGAGGAATAAAGCAGCAGGAAGCTTAGTTACTGCAAACAGAGCATTCTGATTGTGATGCTCCTGGTTGGTGAAGTGCAGAAGCACAATGCAATGAAACCTGGTTGCGGCAATACCTTTGGTGGCCAGGCTCACGGAGTCAAGCCAAGCGTCGAGCGATCTTAAATAAATGAGAGGACCTCAAAGGATGAAAAAAAGAGCAGCAATGGCAGTGCTTTTGTCTTGCTTTGGCTTTGGCTTATGTGCAGGAGGCAGCAGCGCGGATGAGATTGCGTTCTTGTCTCCGATTGTCGGTTCGAATCCCGGCGTGACAATCGCAGGTGTGAAGAGCGGAGGTGCGCCCTGGGTGGTCAATCACGGATTCGCAGTTGTGAATGATGACGGGCGCCTGCGCGCAGAGGTGCGCGGCCTCATCTTGCCGAATCTAGGAACTCCTGGGCCCGTCACAGCGGTCGCCGCGAGCGTTGTATGCGGAGACGCCGTGGCTGCGACCACTGATTCCGTACCACTGAGTGTCGACGGCAACGCTGAGATTCGTGCGAAAGTGCAAGTGCCATCCCCGTGCCTTGCACGATCGTGCTGATTCGCGCGACGGCTTTCAACGGCACTCCGCTTCCGGCTCCAGGGCCATGGATCGCGGCCACGGGCTTAACCAAAGTTTCAGATTCCGATCACGACAAGTAGTGCCGGATCTCTGCTCTGCATTTGTCTTATCACGTGCTCCGCCAAAGTCACATCCAGAAAGGAAGAGGAACTAGTGATGTCAAGAATCTTGATTGTGTTCGCTTTGCTGTGCGCCGGTCTTTCGAACCTGGCCGCCGCTTCTTATGGAGCTTCGCCTCATGACGAGCATCAAGGTGCAAACGACTTCTCTGTTCAGCAGGTGAACCCGGTTGTTCAATGGAATAGAACACTTCTCTCAATCGTTCGCACTCCAGGCGCGCAACCACCAACGGTCCACCCTACGCGAAGTTTTGCGATCATGTATGCCGCGATCTACGACGCAGTGAATGCGATTGACAGAACACATCGGCCATACCTGGTCCGCCTTTCCGGCGTGCCACGAGATGCTTCTCAAGAGGCAGCAGCTGCGGCCGCGGCGCATGAAGTTCTGGTCGCGCTGTATCCGGCATTTAAGGCCACGCTCGATGCCCAACTACAGCAATTCCTGGGACAAATTCCGGATGGTAACGACAAGGCGGAAGGTATCCGTATAGGACAGACAGTCGCGGATCGCATCCTGGGAATGCGAAGCAATGACGGCTCGAACGCCAAGCCGATTCCCTATGTTTTCGGGACGGCTCCGGGAGATTACCAATCAACTCCTCCGAATTTTCCACCCCAGCCGCAATTCACGCATTGGTCCCGCGTGACCCCGTTCGCGCTGCAGCGCGCGAGCCAATTCCGGCCCGGCCCTCCACCTTCGCTGAGCAGCGATACGTACGGCGATGCTTTCAACCAAATCAAATCCCTTGGAATCGTCAACAGTACAACCGCTACGCCCGATGAGGCATTGACCGGGCGGTTTTGGAATGGCGCCATACAAAACTATTGGAACGAGATTTCGCAGACCCTTGTGGTGGCGCACAGTCTGACGACGGCACAAAGTGCGCGGTTGTTCGCGCTGCTGAACCTGAGTTTTGCCGACGACGTGATCGCTTTTTACGACGCCAAATACACATACAATTTCTGGCGGCCAGTAACCGCGATTCGGGCCGCGGATACCGGCATCAACTCGGAAACCGTGGCGGACCCCAACTGGCTCCCGGAAGTCGGTAAGACCGCCCCCGACCCATCCTATCCGGGCGCCCATGCGGTGATCAGCGCTTCCGGAGCAGAGGTGCTGATTTCATTCTTCGAGCGGGACCATGCCGAGTTCAACGTGACTTCCGAAGTCCTCCCTGGAGTAGAACGATCATTCACAAGCATCAGCGCGGCCGCCGAAGAAGCGACGTTAAGCCGTATCTTCGGTGGACAGCATTTCCGCTTTGACCTGACCACCGGACAACGGCTGGGCCGCGGCGTAGCAGACTTTGTCCTGGATAACTTTTTGACTCCTACGCACGGGAGAGACGAATCCGACGACAACTGATCGGATACGGCGACGATGTGCCACTGATGACCGCATTCAGCGTCATCAAAGGTTGGCGCTTGTTTTCGGAGACTTAACCTTGCTGAGAGATGGCGCTTGAATCGCGGATTAAGCTCAAGTCACGTCAGCGAAACGTGTGATGCAAACGATTCGGACTCGATTCTTTGGGTAAAGGGGAAAAATAATGAAGAAGTCAGGAAGCAGTGTGAAGCATGCAACAAACCGGCGTGCATTTTTGAGGAACGGAATGGTGGCAGCGGGAGCCGCAACGATGGGCGCTGCATTCTTGCCAAGTACATCTGCGGCCTTCGGCAGAGAGGAGGAAGACCACGCGCCAATCACAAAGGGCGACATCGCAATTCTGACGTTCCTTAGCGCTTTGGAACAAGTCGAGGCCGACCTGTGGATCCAATATGCGGAACTTGGCGGAGCCACGAATCAAGGTCTCTCGCCGATCAACCTGGAGCTCAACGGTAAGAAAATCGTCACCGGGTTGGCTCCCAATTACATTACGGCTCTTGAGGTTCTCGATGGCGACATGCCGCAGTACATCGCCGACAACACCGACGACGAAATCAGCCACCACCGGTTTCTCAATAATTACCTCGCTTCGAAGGGTGCCAGGCCCATCGACCTAAGCGAATTCGCCACTCTGCCACCTAGCAGAGTCAGCGGAGTCCCGCCGACGGGACGCCTGACCAACTTGAAGCAGCTCACCGTCGATACGACGTGGTGGATGCGCTACCGCAGCGAGACGGCAAATCCTGATTTCGGAGGCATTTTCGAGAATGCCGTTCCGGATCTCGCGAAGGGAAAACATCCCGCTATCCCGGTGGACGATAGCGACCTCATCCTGAACAGCGACGGGAGCATCCCCAACCACTTGCAGGCCATTGCCAACACTGCGGGCTTTCACTTTGCGTTTATCGAGCAAGGCGGCAGCAGTCTCTACCCAGCGTTAGCTCAGAAAGTGACCAATCTGGAGGTCTTGCGGATTCTGTTGAGTATCGGCGGATCCGAGATAATGCACTTCCAAACGTGGCACGACAAGGCCGGCAACGCTACCAACATCACCGACGGTGATCTTTCGTTTCCGAAACTGAATAGCGGAGTCGACCCGAATCCAAAAGGCACCAGTGTCAACCCAGCTGACGACTTCCAAACCAACCTGATCATGCCGGAGCCAACGTTCTTCCTGGATGCGAAGCTTGGCCCGGTCTCCATAATTCGTCCGACGTCTACAGCTCAGGGTGGCGCAGTGGCCTCCGTTGTCAGCTTCGCCGATGATGGGCTCTTCCTCGATCCAGCTACAAACAAGAACACCGGGATAGTGGACGTGCTAATGCGGCTCGCAGAAGAAGCAGACGAGGCGCGCCGCAGGTTTTGATATCAGAAATCAATTACTCATACGACTGAGAGGACCAATGAAAAAGCTAGCCAAACATTCACTCTTGCCTGTTCTTCCCTCGTCTCTGCTGGGGCTCGTCCTATGGTTTTCGATGTCCCCTTCGGTTTGGGCGCAAACTCAAGATGTACAGGTCGTCGAAATTACGGCAAAGAAGTACGAGTACTCAAGCTCACCAGTTCACGTGAAGAGCGGTACCAAAGTTCAGCTCAAAATCACCGCCGCCGACCACGATCATGGTTTCAAGATCTTACCCGTTCCAGATGGCGCTCTACCGAATGGCGCCGATGGGCTAGTTTTCAGTTCGGCACAGGAGTGTTGGCAACTCAAGAAGGGAGAAACGACCACGATTGAGTTCCTGGCTCAAACGCCGGGCACTTATACCTTTAAGTGTTGCCATACCTGCGGTCTCGGGCACAAAGGCATGAAGGGCCAAATTATTGTCGAGCAGTAGGATGTTGCCTTCCAGGATGGAGATAAATGCTTGAGTGCACGGAAATGACCAGGGTGAGTCGTGGAATAGAACCGAAGGAAG